>Ga0255783_10000386_pt1 | contig 51269 bp, 53 predicted proteins | sample 011ome_22_FD_179981 | JGI IMG/M metagenome (GOLD analysis project Ga0255783, IMG submission 179981) | Coastal salt marsh microbial communities from the Groves Creek Marsh, Skidaway Island, Georgia - 011507BT metaG (version 2) | ecosystem: Environmental > Aquatic > Marine > Intertidal zone >... | reverse complement strand
CTGTCAACACCACCCGCAGTTCTAAATGATTTGATTTGTTCCGCAGCTCTTTTCATATCACCTTTCTTCACACTTTGAATGAAGTCCGATGTCCTTACTGCCGTACAACCAGCATTAAAAACTAATGATACCAAAGCATCAAATTGTCCTTGAGTAATTTCGTAATTTAATCCTTTTGACTTCCACTCTTTGAAGATTCTTCTCACACAATCCGCAGATTCCGCAGCATCATCATATAAGAATTTCAACGCAATATCATTAGATATCTTCATACCTTTAATCACACCCTCAGTATGACCATAACCTATGGTCCAAATACCCTGACTGTCCTTATATGCTTTTAACATTGGCTCTTTGATACCCCCGACTCTTTTCTTTGGATTACCCTCAAAGTTTTTAATGTTATCCCAAAAGACCTGACTCGCCTTCATAACCGAACCATCTTTCTTCTGTTCCATCAAATAACCCTTTTTTGTTGCCGTTTCGTGTAGAGTCAATATTCTTTTCTTTTCTGACTCATCTATCCTGTGTGGTCTCATTTACAAAATCTTTACTAATAAATATCCATATAAAGAAAAAACCCCTTATTTAGGGGTTTTACTTAAAAGTGATACTGAGCAAGATAAAATATTATCGAACCAAGCTCTTTCAGGTCCTTCTAATTGGTCTTTCTCAAACCACACAACTTCATTGTCAGTGGTGGTAATAATTAGTGTCTCATTATCAATTACCTTAATGTTTTGAATGCTCATCTACTACGATTTCTAATTGCTGTTGGTTTAGTTTATACTCTTTGAGTCTTTCCTTAGCAACCTTTACATAGTTTTGTGAGATGTCACAACCCAACCACGGTCTTCCCAACATCTCAGCGGCTAAACATGTAGTACCAGAACCATTGAATGGGTCAAAGACCACATCCTCTTTGTATGATAATATCTTAATCGCTCGATAAGGAATGTCTAATGAGAATGTCGCCTTAGTCTTTTGTTGTGTATCTGCAAAATAATTCCATTGTCCAAATACCAATGACATAAAGTCTTTCTTATCCTTCTCATCGTAGACCAACTTCTTTCTGAACTCTCCTTCAATCTTTTCGTTGGGTACCATCTGATACTCACCTTCCCATTGAGGTGTTCCCTTAACCTGTTTCTTAGAAACATTCTTATACGCTAAGATAACACACTCCTTTGGATTGTAGATGTATGGTGCAGATGGACTCATCCAACTTCCCCACGCAGTTGTCTTACTTCTATGTGGTGAACTCTCCTCCAAATCTACGATTCCAAAGAACCCAAAACCCAGCTGTTTCATCACCTGCCAAACCTCTGAAGAGAAATAAATACGACCACCTTTCTTCTGACGGTTAATCTCATAAGGAATGTTCACCGCAATACGACCATCATCTCTTAGGACTCTGTACGCAGCACTCAACCACTCACGAGTAAATCTCATATACTCATCAAAGTATTTATCATCGTCCCAACTGTCATAGTCGATACCCACACCATAAGGTGGTGAGGTAACAATCAAGTCAACCGACTTCTCCGGCATTTCATTCATAAACTTCACTGACTCAGAACAGTGAATATCCCCAATTAATTCTTTCATTTCTTTCATTCTCCTTTATTAAAAAACCCAATCAAAAATACTACCAACGATAAAGGCCATAATACAATAACAAACAATCGTTCGCCACCAGTAAATCTTTGGTCCGTCACCTTATCAACCAATGTCTCTAACACAAGTCCAGTGACTGCACCTATTAAAAGATATTTCATTAAAAACGATAACATTATTCCATCGTTTTAATTCTTCTCTCCAAATACCATAACGCTTTTTTCATGTCTTGTAAAGGTGGGTTACCATCTTTCTTACCACTTCTAACGATATATTTTAGTACGTTGAACAGATAGGCATCTTTATCCAATCCTGTTGCCTCAGCAATCTTAACAACCTCATAAGGGTTCTCTTCCCCACCGTAATGGTCGGGGTGATTTACCATCTCCTTATTCATATTAAACTTGATTTTTTAGTTTGTAGTAACCATTAAACTTCACTTCCTCAAATATTCCCATATCAATACCCCTATTAATCACTTCTTGTGTTTCTTCAATAGTCTTTTTAAGGATGTATTTAGCCAAATAAGTAATGTGAATTGGTTGTCTCATCTTTGGGGCTAAAAGTTCAAAATCGGATTTTTGTTTTCTCATGTTTCTTTTATTTATAATTATTCTTCTATTTTCCAGTTGTCATAAGGAATCATCTCAATGGGGTGTTCTTTGAAGAATGATGAGTGTATGTAAGTCTCAGGATTATTCTCCTTTCTGTCCATATACGCACCCCAAAAAGATAATGTCGAATTTGATAATACATGTTTATCACATCGTGACATCAACTCCATACAAATATAAGGGTCATCATCGATAAAACGTAATTGTGACCTACGAATTGGTGAATTTGTATAAAATATTTTTTGAGCTGCCTTCAAATTGTCAGAGAAAATAAGAACGTTATCATACTTACTCTCCACCAATGAGTCCACTTTTTCGAGTACCCACTCCATTGGTACTTTTTCAACAGGCATGAAATCCGTATCATTACCCAGTCTCAAATGAACCGATATTGTCTTATTTTGAAATAAGTTTCCATAGTGATAATACATCCAATCCCTTAGTTCCTCATCCAAAGTGAACATATCTAAAAGGTAATCCCTATTGTGGTGCCAGTATCGGTAATTAAAGAAATAACCCTGTACAATAAAAGGTGGTGCTTGACCCTGAGCAATGTCAACGAACAAACCTGACTTACCAGTATCTAATTCATATGCAAAGTCCTGATTAAACCACCATTGATACGCATTTGGTCTTGTATTGAACCACGGTAACTTTGGATACACTTCACCCAACGATACTGGTCGGTCTTGTAATATATGTCCACCCCACGGTTCAAAGTGATGATTACGAGCAAACTTATTTAACCTATGTGACCATCGTGAACTTTCAGATTGATGAGTAGTCCAATACCCAATGAGAGGTCTAAGGTTATTGTCTTTGGCATATGAAAGAATCGTTGAAACCTGAAACATCATATTACCTAAACCACCAGCCAATACAACAGAAATCGTATCGTCTGTGATTTCAATGTTTATTGGTTTCCTAAGTATACCTTTTGGATGGTATAGTGAAGGGTCTGAAAAATTAATCTTCTCCATACTCTAACATTTCTATAATTGTATCTTTATGAAGTCCTGAATTGAACTTCTCATAAAACTTTGAAGACCACATATCCATAATCAATCCATCCGCATTGAATAGTTGTTCTAGCTTTTCGTTAGATGTTCTGAGGATACTTTCTTTTGTTATGAATCTTTTGTTGAAACCCATTTATGTTCTGAATTAAGTCTTACTGAAGTTATATGTTCCATGTTCCACTCTTGTGGACCAATCAAAGATAAGAAATATTTTCCATTATTTCTAATGTACAGGTGATAAATTTCACCAATAACAGGTTCAAAAGAATAGTTGGAGTTGTAAATCATATTGTTTAACTCAACCTCATCGATTAAGTGATTATACTCATCAACTAACTCTTTGTACTTCGCACTAAATGTCTTCTGAACTCTGTTAACACCTCTCTCTTTGAATGCACCTACGTCATCTAATTTAACGACAGGACCACTTACATTGGTCGAGTAAGGTAATATTGATGCATTATACTTTTGATTGTCTTCGTCCCAAACAATATTATCAGGCTTCTTCGACTTCATAAATGTAGGCTCTGATTTTTCCACCCAACTCTAAATCGTTTGGGGTTTCTTTTACTAATTGGTAAAGGTAGTCTGTGTCAATTTTTGTTGTTACGTCCATTTTAATTATCTTTTAGGTCTTTTATTCTTACTGATTGAAATATATAACTCATTAACTTTCTTTTGATAAGTGATAATAAACATCCCTCTAATGGAAAGTCTTGATTAATAACCATTTCAAATATAGGACTGTTTTCTATTCTTTTCAATCTTTTTTCATCATCCCATGATTCACACTCAGGATATAAATCACTATTACGGTCAAAAATATTAAAATTATCAATTATATATTGTAAATCTTTTTGTTCTCCCTGATAAATTCTTTGAGTGAAAGTCTTATTGTGGTCAGCAGTATTAACCATTCTCCTGATATTAAATTGGTAAACATATAACTCCCCACCATACGTAAAATGAAAGAATCCATTACCTCGTTTTCCAACAGTTACACTTTCTTCGTTCACTATTTTACCAACACTAATACTATCGTTGACTATCGACCACAACGACTTAGCAACCATAAATAACTCTTTGAATTTCTCAGAAGCAAATTCGGCACATTTGATAATCTCCTCACCTTCCTCATCATCTTTGAATCTGATAGTATTGTAGATTAAGTCAATAAGTAATATTTCATCATCACCTTCCTCAGGTTCCCTTTTGAATGTAATAAACTGTCCGTGGTCCAATACTCTCTGAGCACTACTATACAGCAAAGACAATTCTTGAAAAGTTGGATAGAGTTCAAATCTCTCTAACTTCTCTTCAGCTTTCTTAACATAATCTAAAATAAGATATTGTTTGTACTCGAAGTCTATGGGTTGTTGTATAATCCAGTCTAATTCCATCCGTAAAGTTTTTAGTAATATAAGTTATTGGAAGAATTATTCAACAATAACTATGTGATACCAATCACCATTTACTAATGATGCGTATACCTCACCATCATAAGATGATAATGCCGGTCCAACACCGTCGTAATTAAGTGAGTCCTCAATAAGTTCATCAACATCAACAAAACCACCAGCATCAAAACCATATTCATCCAAATACGATAGAGGGTCTTGTTTAACATCATACATCATACTTTCCACCATATCCATAATCTGACCTACAGTCGGTTCACCTTCAGGACTACTTTGTTCGTAGTCTATCTCAGATTCAATCTCTTCAATTCTTTCCTCAGCGGCACCAACCTCATCATCATCTTCAGAGTGATTAATAATGTTATTCAACTCCTCAATCTCTTCTCTATATTTTTCAACCTTCTGTTGTTGTTCTTCTGACAATGGTAATTCACCTTCACTAAAGTAAGACTGTGGGTCATCTTCTATCATTGACTCATACATCTCCTCGAAGAATTCTTCAATCTTGTTCATATCCATATGTTGTTCAACAAAATCTCTACTCCAACCTTCGATACCCATTTCATCCCAAATATTTTGATAGTAATCTTTGGCTGCTTCCCAAGCTTGGTTCCAATTTCCAACTGCCAACTCTCTTCCTTGTTCGTCTTCACCCAACCACTCAAAAGTTGATAGTCCCATATGACCATAGTCGGCAGGAACTAAATTATAGATACTCTCACCTTCTTCAAGACTAATACCTAATTCATCAAGTATGTTAAATATGGCGTTAGCATGAATACCCATCTCATCAGGATTGTTATTAAGATTCCATTCGTCGTTTTCTTTACGCTCCCTTTGAGTTTGTAGTTTTTGTCTGGTTCTTTCAGCCTGTTGTTCTCTACGGATTCTTTCCATCTCGAGACGTGCAGCTTCCTTATCTTTGAAGATGTCTATCTCTCTTTTGAAATTACTTTGAATATAATCTTGGATTGCACCATTCATTTTATTCCATTGTTCTGAACCTAAAATCCAACCTTCTCTAAATGCATTGTCAGGTGCATCATAGAATGTTTGGTCACCATCGTATTTGTTTAGTAATGCTACTTTATAGAAACGGTCTTGAGACTTGGCTTTCTTATCTATGATGTAAAACAACTTTCCGTCTTGATTGTAACGGTCAAAGTGTGAAGAACCATTCATAGATGCTGTACACCATTTAGTACCCGCACCATAATAACAACTCGTTTTGTGATTCTTTGGTGTTACAATAACGAACCTATTATCCTCATACACTTGGTCAGCACCTTCCAACTCCTTAACTTGTCTTCTGACTTTGTTCTCGTGTTGGTCAATCTCATCTTGAATGGATTGAAGACTGTCAAATAGATAGATATCTTTTGTTGGTAATACTTTTTGATATTTTACAAAGTTCTGAATGAGTTCTCTGGTCTTATTGATGTCTACCTTACCTGTCTCCAACACCTTACCTAAGAACATCAAGAATTTATGGTTGGACGCCAGGTCTCTTGAAAGCATGAAGATATCTTTCAATTCTTGGTTCGTAAACTTACCCTTGAACTTATTCAAGAAATCATCTTTTCTACCCTCCAATAAAACCTGTGTCAAACTCATAATAAATGTTTACTTATAAATACTCTCACATCCAAGAATCTTTATCATAGCCAAAGGTGGTAAAGTATTCTTCCATCTTATTATAATAAAAATCTGCGATATCTTCAGTCCAATACTTCTTGTAGTTCTGAATTTCTCCGATATACTCATCATGCTTGGAACCATTTTTGAAAAAATTAGTCCTTACATAACTTTGGATACCTTCCTCGAATAATTCTTTTTCAACCAACTGAGTAACTTTTCCTAAGTCCTCTTCAAAATGTTCCATCCTTAAAATATAATCAGGAAATCTCCCAACCTCTCTCCATTGATGTAAGTGGAAGAAGTCACCCTCACCAAAGTAATTCCACAACTGGTTTCTCAGTACATAATCCTTAAACCCTTTGACTACATCTTCAGGGTCCATATCATTTGCATCATCCAACCATCGACTCACAAACAATGAGTATGGATTTCTCACAACTGCAATTAAATCACAGTCTTCATAACCTTCAGGTATACCCACATTATGAGTGTGGGAACATTCCTTTCCAATTATTTTATCTTCTTCAGTATTCAAAAAATCATCACAACCAATGAAATAAATAAAAGAAGAAATACCTCTAGACCCGCATCCTGCGGTCCCCCAGTAAACTAAATTACAATTTTTACTTGCGTTCAACTTTACAGATAATCAAATTAAAATATATTTATTAGAAAGAATAAACTTTCACTACTAAAAAATAAGACTATGGGATGCGGATGTAAACAAAAAGCACAGACAGTACAACAAAGTTCAACTACTGCTCAATCAACTCAAACTCAGGTGCAAAACGCCATCAAAAAAACAGTTGAGAAATACTACGAAAAGAAGTAAAACAACTAAAACTTAAAGATTAAACAAAAGGGAGATTAATTCTCCCTTTTTTTGTATTTATAGTAAAATAACATCACAATGGACTTAATTCAGTTTTTAGAAGATAACGACCTCGGAGATTTCATCAAGAAATATTTCAATGGTGATACCCAATCTTTTATGAAATTCCTTCAATCCAAAAATCTTATTGAAGAAATGATGGACCACTTAATCGAAGAAGGTTACCTAACTGATGTTATGACTATATACTACGAAGAGAATCCTAAATTCGTTATTGAATTCTTATTGGGTTACCTTGATGATGTCACTATGGAAGGTGGTAAATATTGGATGACCATTGACCGTGAAGATATGTCTAAGTTCTTCGCTAATGATAGAGAAGATTCCAAAGCACTAGCCAAATTAATTTTACAGGAAGATACACCTTTTTTAGATATAGACTCTAACATTTATGACCTCACTGATTTTATTGGTGACCTTACACCTGAGAATGTAAGTTACCTAAAATCTTTAGTTTACAATGAAGTTGAAAGTCAAGAAGTTGAAATTGATGGTGTAAAAGATATCGTAACTGTAGATGTCATCAACAATATGGATGACGATACTTTATCAAAATTCATCAAAGAAAACTCACCTGATGTACTGTCAGAATTAGAAAATATTCATAGAAACGCTGAAGAATCAGCAATCTATGATGAGTTATACAATGATGTAATGAATGGGTTAAGATACTTATTTGACGAACATTTCTTCTCACGTGAGATTCCATATAAAAGGAAGACTTACAAAGCCGGAACCAATGAACCTATTGAAGTTCAAGATTTTCACTATCAGGTTGACGTAACAAAACTCTTACCACAAGTTGTTAAGACAGTATTAAGTTGGGGAGGTTACAGTAGTGATAACGACTTTGAATACTACGGTAGTTTGGAATCACTTTTAGAATATTACTTAGATGAAGAAGGTGAACTAATCCGAGTTTCTTGGCCTGAGTGGGCTGATGATGAAAGAGTCAGAGAATATATCAATGACAACTTCCAAGATTATCTATAACATCTTATTTTCTTTATAACATTCCTTTTTATCTTTCTATAAAAATTAATATATGAGAGTCAATTCATTAATCATAGACGACTTTTATGATAACCCTTATGAAGTGAGAGAATTTGCACTTCAACAGGAGTTCAATGTTACAGGAAGCTTTCCAGGTTACAGAACTGAAACATTCATGAACGATTCCATAAAAGAAACTATTGGTAACATCTTAAGACCGTTTGCGGGTGAAATAACATGGTGGGGTGGTGAGTACACCGGCTCATTTCAATACACCACAGCACAAGACCGTTCATGGATACACTCAGACTCTTATACTGAATGGGCCGGTGTCCTATATCTCACACCTGATGCACCTGTAACTGCAGGGACAGGTATTTATAAACATAAAAAAACGGGTCTTTTGACTTGGGATTATGAAGAACATAAGAACGACGAATACGACCCAACATCACCAATAGAAACCGCTAAAGATATCACAAAGTGGGAACAGGTTGATAGATTTGGTAACTTATTCAATAGACTAGTAATGTATAGAGCAGACAATTTCCATATATCAATGGATTACTTTGGTAAAGATATATACGACGGTAGATTGTTTCAGGTATTTTTCTTTAATACAGAATATTAATATGGACTTTATAGATTTAATTAACCCAAATTTAGATGTTGAGACAATCAGAGATGAGTACACCAACAAACGTGTTGTCGTTATCAAAAACTTCCTAAAAGAAGATGCCGCCAATAGAATACATCATTACTTTACTGAAGAAATGCCAAGAGATTGGTGGAGAGTTTCTACCCACCCAAAAGTTAGTGGTGAAGAAGGTTTTGATTCTGTAATGTTTTCACCTGATTATGAAGAAGAAATAAAAAACAACTATAATAGAGCCACTCAAGCATTTGGTAATGGTGAGTTTTCATACTGTTTCCACCGTACCGTTGATGACCACGAAAAAACTTGTACATGTTTCGAATGTGAACTTAGAGGTTGGTTATATAGTGATGAAGCAATTTCTTTTATTAATTCAGTTATTGATTCTAAAGTAACAACCACCGACGAAGTATTCGCTGCAGTATATCTACCTGGTGACTTTCTATCCCCACACGTAGATTCTCCAAATGGAACTACAGGATTTGTATATCAGTTGACTAAAGATTGGCTACCTCAATACGGTGGTAATCTACACTTTATGAATCATGATACAATGGAAGTAGAAAGAGTTGAGACTCCTACGTTTAATACATTAACACTATTTGACCTACCGAAAGGTGTTGGAAAGTGGCACTATGTATCTCACGTTAATCCAGGTGTTGAAGAATTAAGACTCACTTACACTGGGTGGTTCAAATAATTCAGGGTAAACACTGTGTAAGATAGACATGTAAGTATCAATACAATAACACTCACCTAATGAGTTCGATACCATTCGTCCTTTTTTTACACCAATTATTAATGGACGGTAATGACTATTAAAGTCATCCCACAACTCACCATAATTAAAACCAAAGTTATTAACTAAGTCATAGGACTCATGATGAAACGTTTCCACGAATAACGCATCAGGAAATGATTTCATAACTTCAACGTGCTGATTAGCACTTTCAGCCACGTTAGAAAATGATGGAGTTATATTAAGGTACGCTTCTGTTTTTAATTTTGTTTGTTCCTTAAAGAATACGTGAAGAATAAACCTTTCATTATTTTTAAGTAAATCCTTAAAATCTCCACCCTCAAATCTTAACAACATATTACTTAAGTCTTGGTCCTGATACCCAACTTACCAATGAACGTCTCTCACCTGAAGTAAGTGGTAATACTCTATGAAGTACAAAAGAAGGGAATACAATTACAGTACCTTTAGTGTTAGGTCCATCAACCAAATAACTACCAGCACTTAATTCTAACTCACCACCCTCATAATCTTCAGGGTCGGATAATTGAACAACGATTGATAATTTTCTATGTGGTACGTTGGGACCGATATCACCGTGCCATGAATAATGTCCATTGTTTTCACCGAAGTATTCAGTATATTGAATCTCATCACCAAAACCTGAAAGGTCAAAATTCCACATCATTTCTTTATTGGCAACAATTGCACATTCAGCCAAACGGTCAAAAATCCATTTGGTACCCTCTTCTAAGGCTATCCAACTGATTCTACTAATACGAATATCTTCGTTAACACTAAGGTCTTCGTCTCCTCCAACCTCACCGCTCATTGCTGGGAAGTGCTCTCCCCACTGTTTAATATATTCAATCTCTTCATCAGAGAACATGTTCTCAAATGAATAGTAAGAGTAATAGTGAACTTCTTCACTTTTGTAATCGTCAATAAAAGGGTCTGAATAATACATAATTGTCTTGTTTAATTTAGGAAAATATAACTTATCATTATTGGAAAATAAAGCAAATAATGAAAGTACTCGGTATTACAAATGGACACGACTCTGCAGTGTCATTAGTTGTTGACGGTAAACTACTCGGTTCAGTAGCAACTGAAAGAATTAGCCGACAAAAAAAAGATAGGTATTTATGTTGGGAAGTAATTGATTACATCCTTAATCCTCACAATCTTACGATTGATGATATTGATTTGGTTGCCATAGGTAATTTAGATGTGGGAGATGATTTTGTTAGGGTTTTCTATCGTGAAGATGAATTATACGAATATCCATTCTCACAATTACACCCTAACTTTAATTCAATAACAAGAAATAATGACAACTATAATGAAGAGTACGGTTTTGAAATCTTCGATGGTAACCATTTCTATGTCCCAACTGTCGATTACTTTCAACGTGACCATATAAGTTGTAATGTATTACTCGGTAATGAAGTATTAAAAGGTGGTGTTATTGTTAACCATCATACCGCACATGCCGCCTCTGTTTACTACACCAATAACTTAGAACGTGCAGCTATTTTCTCATTAGACGCATCAGGTATCACAGGTGAACGTTCCTCCGCTTTCTTCTTAGGTGATGGAAACAAACTCACATATATGGGTTCACCTAACACAACTATAGGTAATCTTTACACTGTAATGACTGAGATGTTAGAATTTGGACCTGGTGTCGTTAAAGCAGGAACAACAATGGGTGCTGCTCCTTATGGTGAACCATCCCAAAAGATTAAAGATAATTGGGAATTATTATCTGAACCACAACATCAGATGACAAATGTTACTGATAATATGACATTTAACTGTTGGGCAGCATCATACATCACAGAAAGACCGTGGCAAGAACTTAGAGGTTGGATTGAGGAAGAAAGAGAACTCGGTATTAGTAGAATTAATAAAGACTTCCTTTACCCCTTAAGAGTGTTGAAAGGTAGAGAAGAAATGTCTTTGGAAGAAAGATTTAATCATGCAGCATCAATTCAATACACCTTAGAGAAAACTATTCAGAAATATTCAAAACAATTATTTGAGATGACTGAAGGTCTGAATGATGGTAATCTTTGTATCGTTGGTGGGACAATGTTAAACTGTACCTCCAACTATAAGTTATTAAAACAAATGGATTTTGATAACCTTTATATGTATCCAGCAACTGGTGATGATGGTTTATCTGTAGGTGCAGCATTATTCTGTTCTTATCAATTAGAAGAAATCCCTCGTCAAAAGTTTGAGATTAGTGACGTTTGTTATACAGGAAACGAATATGAAGATATTGAAGAAGGTATTGACTATGATGAAGATGTTATTGCTAAGATGTTATCAGAGTCAAAGATAGTTGCATGGTTCCAAGGTCGTAGTGAGTTTGGACCACGAGCTTTAGGGAATAGGTCTTTCTTAGCAAACCCAACAGACCCAAAGATGAAAGAGATTTTGAACTCAAGGGTGAAACATAGAGAATGGTTTAGACCATTTGCACCAATAGTATTAAAAGAAAGAGTTACAGAATGGTTTGACATCGATGTCGACTCACCTTATATGTTATATACCTGTCCTGTGAAGAAACCGTGGGAAATACCTTCAGTTACTCACGTGGACGGAACCGCAAGAGTTCAAACATTAACCAAAGAAACCAACGAAAAACTTTATAGTCTGATTGAAAAGTTAGGTCAACATACAGGAGTTCCAATCGTATTGAACACATCATTAAACGTTAATGGTCAACCAATAGTAGAAACCCCTGAGGAAGCTATCGAACTATATAATAATTCAGACATAGACGCAATAGTAATAAATAATAAAATGTTAATTAAATAAGTATGAAAGTAGTAGATGCATTTATCTTCTATAATGAATTCGATGTTTTAGAATATCGTTTAGAAACACTCTATGACGAAGTGGACCACTTTATATTGGTGGAGTCTAATCAAACACACACAGGTGATGAAAAACCATTATACTTTACCATTCATAAGAAAAGGTATCAAAAGTATTTGGATAAAATAACTCATATTATCGTTACAGACTTTCCTGAAAATTTAACTCAAGAAGAAATCAATGAGTTAGTCGCAATACCTGAAATTAGAAACATGAACTGGGTAAGGGAACACCACCAAAGAAGAGCTATCAGTAGAGGTATCGATAAATTAAACTTACAACCAGAAGACATCATTATGATATCTGATGTTGATGAGATTCCTGATATGTCTAAAAAGGATAACTTCATCCCTCTTTTAGAAAGAAAACCAATCATCTGTGAACAGAAATGGTTTATATGGAATACTAAGTGGGAGAAGAATTACATTTGGGGTGGAAGTAGTATCATCACAAAACAACAATACGATGATAACAATGACATCATTCAACACCTAAGAAATATTCGTTGGGATGATGATTCTGATGAGTTTCAACGTTACTACTGTGGTTGGCACCTTTCGTGGTTTGGTGACCCTACATTCATTAAAGATAAGATGTTCTCATTTGCACATAGTGAAACCGCAACAAATTACTTTACCACCAAAAAGAATATTGCAAGATTAATCAAAGAAGGTTTACCACCTGAAACACCTAAGGGTACCACTGAGAAACTAACACCAGTAACGGACAATTACTTACCACCCAACCCTGAAAGTTTAGTATTCTTTGATGTAGATAACTTCCCTAAGAGATACGATTGTATTATATACAATGGTGAGTTTGAAGTATTAGAAATGAGATTAAAAGAACTCTATAATGAAATGGATTTCTTCATCATAATTGAAGCGACTTTCACTTATGATGGTAGACCTCAGGAACTAACACTTAAAAACGAATTATGGAGACTCAAAGAATATGACGATAAAATCATTTACACGGTCGTAGAGGAGGCTGAAGACATTTTAGATGATGACCCTTACTACCATCGTCAAGCACATCACAGAAACTCTGTGACTCAGGTTTTAGAACATATTGGTGCTAAAGACCATGACTACGTTTTCATATCCAATACAGATGAGATACCAGACTCTAAAGTAATTGAATCCAACTTATTTAATTATGATTATATTGAATATGAATTCTTAACTCTTAGAATGAGACACTTTGTATGGAATTTTGATTTTGAAAATCAACCGTATGAAGTATCAGGAACTCAGTTATGTAACTTCAAAAACCTTAAATTATATAGTGCACAATATTTCAGAGATAGAAGTCATTGGACAGACCACCACCTAAAAACATTTAGAGGATGGAAATTAGAATACTTTGGGACACCTGAAAGGTCATTAGAATTAATGCAAAGAATGGATGCGGATTACTTAAATGAAGACGTATCTTACGTTCAATCATTCTTAGACAATAAAACCAATATGTGGAGTAATGAATTACACGCCACTTATGATTGGTATTATTTCCCAATGAATAAAATTATGCTGGAGGAAAAGATTAACCCCCAACATAATTCTAATTACTTATTTGATATAATTACTTAATAGTAAACATAACTTCGGGGTCGCACTTTGTGTGACCCTTTATTTCTATTGGAAAACGAAATGCTTTCCTTACATTGTTTTGAATATCATCAACACTCTTACTTAATTGTTCAATCCAATATTTTGTTGTATCCACAGCACTATCATAAGGTTCTACATCTAATTCGACTAAGATAGTTTTTCTTGGATTTCTCATAACCGACAATCGAGTAAAATTAGACCAGTAACTTCCAATCAATAAGTCACATTCAGACAATAGATATATTTCATATATCGCTTTCAACATGTCATTAAGTTTAGGATTCTCCACCTTAGAAACATGAACAGCGTCGCCAGAAATTCTAACAACATCCATATCAAAGACACCCTCTTTTACCATCTCATATGCCTCTTGAGAGTCTGAAGATATTAGTACCCTTGCATTTGGTAAGAAATTTTGATTGATTGCTCTAATGTAATTTTGTATTGTGTTTTGACTCACCTGAGGTATATCACCCCAATTCCAATTGGTTCTAACGTGTACACCAATAACATACTTAACATCTGAAAATAACTTACTTTTCAAATAGTTAAAATTCTTTTTATACTCGTCTTCTAAGTTGAATAGGTAATGAAATATTTCAGGGTAAATAGTTTTTTCATCCACTCCGATTCTTTCTAATTTTTCTCTATAAATTGGATTTTGAAAAAAGAATGGAATCAGTGTTTGATTTGAATAAAAATATAAACACTCAGCGTTTGGATAATAATCCTCAATAACACCTTCGGTTATATAGTTAACCATTTCATCATATGATGAGAGTAAGTTAAGTCTACCTCTTTTTAATGGTTGTTCATACCAATCTCTCGACCACCACTCATGGTCACTGGTAAATATTTCAACTAATGGCGTATTTGTTTTATCTTCAATTCTAAATGAATAATCATTAACATAAGCCAATAAGAATGCATTCATTGCACCTATCAACTTATCACCAACACCACCATGATTGGTTTTGTAAACAACATATCTTTCCTTGGAAGGTTTGTAATCGTAAAACATAACTTCTATTTTTTATAGAAATTTAGTAATAATACGATAAAACAAAATAGAATATTACATTAATCCTTTTTCTCTCGCTAAAGTTTCAAGTCTTTCTAATTCTATTTCTTTCTTATCTAATATAGAATTTTGTTGTTGGATTGCTTCAGTTAAGATGGATACAAGTAACGCATATCTAACAGTTAATATACCGTTGTCATCTTCTATAATTAACTCAGGGAACTCTTCTTGGATTTCCTGTGCAATTACACCAATATCCCTAACATCTAATTTTTCAGATGAATTGATAGATAGGTCTTCTTTAATCCATTCAAAGCTAACACCTCTAAGTCTTAATATCTTATCTAAAGCATTTTGAATCTCCCTAAAGTTCTTTTTCAATCTTCTATCTGAAGAACCCGCAGAACCTGTAGAACCCGTTGGACCACGACCACCTCTGTTACCCTGTGGACCTTTATTACCCGTATAACCTTTAGGACCTTTTGGACCTGGTGCCGCAGTAGCAGTATATCCTTTAGGACCCTTAGTACCTTTTGGACCTGCAGAACCAGGATTAGCAGCTCCTTGTGGACCTCTTGGTCCTTTGGCTCCTTGTGAACCACCAGTACCTGCAGAACCATCAGCACCTCTTGGGCCTGTTGAACCTTTAACACCATCAATCCCTGGAGGACCCTGATTACCTTTAGGACCTTTTGGACCGAGTGGGCCTTCTGGTCCGGCCGGACCTGTTGAGCCACCTGGACCCTGTGGACCATTTGGAGCAGTTGGACCTTTATTACCCTGAGGTCCTTTATCCCCTTGGAATGCTGGTCCTTTTGGACCTTTTGGACCTGGATTGTTACTACCTGTGTTACCTCTTGGTGACGCACCTTGAGCACCTCTTGGTCCTTGTGGTGATGTTCCAATATATCCTTTGTGTCCTTTACGACCTTTAAGACCTTTATAACCTTTATCTCCAATATTACCCTGAGGTCCTTTATCCCCTTGGAATGATGAACCTGTTGGTCCTGTTGGACCTGGATTGTTAGCACTTGTATTACCTCTTGGTGATGGACCTTGAGCACCTTGTGGTCCTCTCGGTGATGTTCCAATATATCCTTTGTGTCCTTTTCTACCTTTAAGACCTTTGTAACCTTTAGCACCATCATTACCTGTTGGTCCTGTTGAACCTTGGAATGCTGAACCTGTTGAACCACCTGGACCTGGATTGTTGGCACCTGTATTACCTCTTGGTGATGCGCCTTGAGCACCTTGTGGTCCTCTCGGTGACGTTCCAATATATCCTTTGTGTCCTTTTCTACCTTTAAGACCTTTGTAACCTTTAGCACCGTCACCAGCACCTGGCCCTGTCGGACCGATTGGTCCTTTGATACCTTTATGTGTTGAACCCGTAGGTCCCGTAGGACCTGGGTTGTTGGCTCCTTGACCACCTCTATTACCTAATGCACCTCTTGGTGATGCACCTTGGTCACCTTGTGGACCACGTGGTGAGTTACCAATATTACCTTTATAACCCTTATGTCCTTTAGCCCCTTTAGGTCCCTTAATTCCTTTAGGACCTTGTGGACCGTTGTTACCTGTCGGCCCTGTTGAACCCTGAGGACCTATTGGTCCTTGATATGCTGGACCTACAGGACCTTTAGGACCTGGATTTGCAGGACCTGTATTACCCTGAGGACCCAAATCCCCTCCTGGTGATGCACCTGTCGCACCTCTTGGTCCTTGTGGCGATGCACCTCTGTAACCCTTGTCACCGATATAACCTTTGTGACCTTTACGTCCTTTAAGTCCTTTGTAACCTTTTGCACCGTCTGGTGTTGTAGGTCCAGTTGAACCTGTATCACCACCATCACCTTGGAATGCTGGACCTGTTGGACCTTTAGGTCCTGGATTAGCGGCTCCTTGACCACCTTGACCACCTCTATTACCTTGAGGCGAAGCACCTGTAGCACCTTGTGGTCCTCTTGGAGAATTACCAATATTACCTTTATAACCCTTATGTCCTTTGGCTCCTTTGGTTCCTTTATAACCTTTTGGCCCTTTCGGTCCGTCATTACCCTGTGGACCAGTTGGACCAATAGGTCCTTTGATACCTTTGTGGGTTGAACCGACAGGACCTTGAGGACCTGGATTGTTAGCACCCTGACCACCTCTATTACCTTGTGCACCTCTTGGTGATGCACCTGTGGCACCTCTTGGACCTTGCGGTGAAGTTCCAATATATCCCTTGAAACCTTTACGTCCTTTTAGACCTTTAGTTCCTTTATATCCTTTTGGTCCTTTTGGACCATCACCAGCACCTGGACCTGTAGGACCTTGGTCACCACCGTCACCTTGGAATGAACTACCTGTCGGACCTGTTGGACCAGGATTAGCATCACCCTGACCACCTTGTCCACCCTGAGCACCTACAGGTGAAGCACCTGTTGCACCTCTTGGTCCTTGCGGTGATACTCCGATGTAACCTTTAACACCTTTACGACCTTTAAGACCCTCAGCACCCTTATAACCTTTAGGTCCCTTTGGACCGTCATTACCTGTTGGCCCTGTTGGACCCTGAACACCTGTAGACCCTATAAATGCAGAACCTACTGGTCCTTGTGGACCTGGATTAGCAGCTCCTTGACCACCAAAGTTACCTCTCGGCCCCAATGGAGATGACCCTTGTGAACCCTGAGGACCACGTGGTGAATTACCAATTAGACCTTTATGTCCTTTGATACCTTTTGGACCTTTAATCCCTTTAATCCCTTTATAACCTTTGGCTCCTGTAGCACCCTTATAACCTTTAGGTCCTTTTGGACCATCATTACCGATTGGACCTTTATCTCCACCAGGACCACCTGGCCCCTGAGGACCTGTAGAACCTTGGAATGCAGGACCTTGGTCACCAATAGGACCTTGATGTGTTGGACCGATAGGTCCTTTTGGTCCAGGATTGTTGTCACCAACACCACCTGTAGCACCTATACCACCTTGTGGACCGAAGTTACCACGTGGTGAAGAACCTTGAGTACCCTTAACACCAATAGGTGAATTACCTTGAGGACCTTTTTGTCCTTTAGGTCCTGTACCTAACGCACCTTTGTAACCTTTATCACCACCAACACCAGTAGAACCAGTATCACCTTTAAGACCTTTACCTGCCGTTGGTCCTTTCAGACCTTTAATACCTTTAGGTCCTTTGTAACCTTTGTCACCAATAGGACCCTTAGGGGCTGTTGGCCCTGTTGGACCTTGAATACCTTGTGGACCTAAGTCACCACCTCCACCTGTTGAACCGATGAAAGAACTACCTGTAGGACCTGTGGAACCTTGAACTGAATCACCAACTCCACCTTGTGGACCTTTTGTTCCTGCACCTACATTACCTTGAGCACCTGTGTCAGCAACTAAACCTTTACGTCCCTTAATACCTTTAGGTCCGATAAGACCCTTATGACCTTTACCGAACTTAAGACCTTTAAGACCCTTCAAACCTTTGTCACCACCTGGACCTTGACCACCTTGAGTACCTTTAATACCCTTAATACCCAAGTCACCCTTCTCACCTTTAAGACCTTTAAGGTTGGTAATAGGTCCAACCCACTCACCTTTAGCATCAATCACCGCATTGGAGTTTACATCCAATCCTTCATTGAATTTAGAGATTACATAAATCTTTAGTGGATTTGTTGAATCAGATATTTGAAATATTCTAGCTCTCATTAAATTGGTCCATTAGGGTCTGTCCATTCATTTGTTGACAATATGTTTATCATCTCACTGTGTGAGTGAGGTCCATCACTCCAATCAAAAGATTGAAGAAATGTTGGCTCTTCGTAGTACCACTTAAAGAAAGTTTTACTACCGTCTAAACTATATCTTAGACTATTTACTGAGTCTTCTTTGACCTGACTGAAATCAATCTTGTCAACCTCATTTGATTTAATAATTAAGTAATCACAATAGTTCATAATTCAACTCTTTTATAAATAGTTTAATCACTGTATCTTTGCCTTAAAGCTTCGTAATTTTCAGTTATTTCCGCTTGAGTTAATGCCCTATCGTATTTTAATACCGCAGAAATCTTACCATCAAAGAAACCAACATATTGTGTTGAATTACCGATTCTACTAAATGGGAAATCTGCAGCTAATTCAGAAGTAGCCGTAGCACAGTTAATTGAACCATAATTTGGTGTTTCACCAATAGAAACCCCATCAACATAATGGTAAGCACTATTCCCTGTGAAAACTAACGTATATTGAACCCAATTACCTATTCCTGCACTGTAGTCAGGAGAGGTAAAACTATTACAGTTTGAAGCAGTTTCACCATAAAAATTATTAGTGGTTGTGGATAAATGTCTGTCGTAATTCGCACCCCATAATAATCCTCCATTATCAGCATCTTTATTAAACAACATACATATCGTACCACCTGAACGATACATAGTCTGAGTAGGTAAAGAAACATAATCGTCAGTACCGTCAAAGTCTAAGTAATAATCACTATGTGTCGGACCTGTTATAGTACCATCATTACCATTTTCAGTTAAATCATGCCATATCGTACCACCGGTATAACTGTTAGTATTTTTGGCATCTAACCACATTTCAAGTCCTGGCTGCACAATAGCCGGTGTTACACCAAATCTTGGTGCAAATACTCTATATATTTTATCTAACTCAGTTAAACTAAGCTCTCTCTCATAATACAACATAATTGCGAAGTTACCAGTCATACCTCCACCCTCAGTTCCATAAGCAGATTTATTGATTGAGATATTATCTGTTCGAGTGTCAATAGCACTATTTGTTTGTGTACCACTATAAACAACACCATCATCATATATTTTTAATGTTGCAACATTCGTATCAGTATTATAGGAAAGTGCCGCCATCAACCACTTATTTAAGTTATTCTGTAATAAGTAATTACCCGACACACCTAAGTTTCCTCCCGTCCAGTGTATTCTTAAACCATTGGTATCATTATAGTTCCATAACTCCCATGAACTATTATTGGGACCACCACCTGTTGGTTCATCACCCATACCAAACATACAACCGTTATTAGATGTCGCAGCACTGAAGAAACCAATCATCGTTCTCGAAATAGTACCACCCCTAACATTAGGGTCTAAGGCTCTTGCGTATTCATTGGTACCATCAAATCTAAACACACCACCATTTACAGGATTGTGATATGGAGTATTTACCAAATCAGACGATACTTTAGTATCAGTAAGACCACCACCATTTCTCGATGGAATGAACTCAACAGTAACGACACCATTTAAGTTTTGGTTATTCAAACCTGGGTAACCCGCTCTTTGAGTGTTATACACATCAGAACCGTCCCATGAAGATACACCACCAATACGTGTCATACTTAATTTAAGGTCATTACCCGCAACCAAAGAAGCACTTGTACCACTATAAATCTGATAATAGTTATCAGGGTCTGTAGACTTATATATTTTAACGAAAATCGTACTGTAATTTTGAGCAATTAACTCATCATAGTAATCATTATTATTGTTGATATCCACCAACCCATTGGCTATATCTGAGAACCACCATTCATATGTACCACTTACATTAATAGCTGAGGCTTCTGTATGTATCAATTGGTTAACATCTCTGTACTTAGTAGCTCCCGTCATAATACCATCGTACTGAACACCATCACCCTCACCAATTAAGTAACGACCCTCAGTTAAATCCCACCATAATGTACCACCTGAATAAGAGTCATACGCAGCAGCATCCAAATAGAAAGTTAAACCACTCGTTGGAATATTAGGTTGGTAAGAATACAACAAACCATCCTCATTGATTTCCCAATAGTAGTACCCATTAGCACCTGAGAATTCAATGTGTGGGTATGGATTTTTAGTACTCCCTGACGGATATATAACTACATTTTGTGCCATTAGTTAAGTTTTTGTGATAACATTTTTATATCTTGGTCAATAGATTCAATCTCCAATTGTTGTTCTTTTACCGCCTCAATTAAAACTGCATTCAACTTATAGTAGTAAATACTGTAATAACCATCTTCACGTTCATATACTAACTCAGGGTATATATCTTGTAACTCCTGAGCAATTAAACCAATAGAGTGTAACTTATCTTTTTCTTTTAATTGTTCATAGTTAGGTAACGTTTCATTCCAATCGTACTCCTTAACTTCCATCTTAAGTATCTGTTCAGTAACACCTGTAAGTGTTTTAATATCTTGTTTCAAACTAATATCTGAACGACCACAACCACCTATATTGTTTAACAGACACGGGTTACCACCCATAGTATCAAACCCATCAACAAAGTTATGGTAGAACCACCCTGATAGAGAAGTACACGAAGTACAAGTCGAAACATCATAAATCAAACAACCTCCGTTAATACTCGTACAGTTAGAATACACACTTAGAGATTGCGCCGGACAACCAAGGTCTGTTGGTGGTTCAGGGAATTGACCTTGTATTGTTACTGAGTAACATGCTGCGGCAGGTCCTTTATAACCTTTTGGCCCTTTTGGTCCTTTATTACCCGTTGGTCCAATGTAACCTTTAGCTCCTGTATTTCCTCTTGGACCTTTAGCACCTACACCCGAAGAACCTCTCTTACCTTGTGAACCTGTTGAACCACCAGGTCCTGGATATAAACCTGCAGAACCTGTAGAACCCCCTTGAGAGTTAACTGAACCTTTTTGACCTTTTATACCTTTAGGTCCTTTGTTACCCGCAGGACCCTTTCTACCTTTAGCATTTGTACCAGCGGCACCTTGTGGTCCTTTTACACCTTTTGGTCCTGGTTGCCCAACACCTATACTACCTTTCGGTCCTTTTGGTCCTGTTGGTGAGGCTCCTTGAGGTCCTTTATTACCGATATAACCTTTGTGACCTTTAGCTCCTTTATAACCCTTATGACCTTTTGTTCCGTCACCTGCAGTTGGCCCCTTATCACCTTGGAATGAATCACCTGCCGAACCCTGAGGTCCTGGATTAGCCGCTCCTTGACCACCTCTTGGTGAATTACCTTGAGAACCTTGCGGACCTCTTGGTGAATTACCTCTAACACCTTTGTGACCTTTACGTCCTTTAAGTCCTTTGTAACCTTTTTCACCATCAGGTGTTGTAGGTCCCGCAGAACCTTGGAATGAAGACCCTGTAGGTCCTGTTGGTCCAGGATTAGCCGCTCCTTGACCACCTCTAGGTGAGTTACCTTGTGACCCTTGTGGTCCACGTGGTGAATTACCGATATAACCTTTATGACCTTTGGCTCCTTTATAACCCTTATGTCCTTTTGGTCCATCGTTAGCCGTAGGCCCTGTACTTCCTTGGAATGAAGAACCTCCTGGTCCTGTTGGCCCAGGATTAGCCGCTCCTTGACCACCTCTAGGTCCATTTCCTTGTGGTCCTACCGGACCTCTCGGTGATGCCCCGATATAACCTTTAACACCTTTGTAACCTTTAGCACCTAAACCGCCTTTGTAACCCTTAGGTCCTTTAGGTCCGTCAAACCCTGTTGGCCCTGTTGAACCACCAGGTCCTTGTGCACCTGTATTAGTTGGACCCACAGGTCCTTTTGGTCCAGGATTCGCGGCTCCTTGTCCACCAGTACCACCTCTATTACCTTGAGGTGATGCACCTTGTGGACCTATAGGACCAGTCGGTGAATTACCACGATATCCTTTATGTCCTTTATATCCTTTGGCTCCGAGACCACCTTTAATCCCTTTGTAACCCTTAGCACCATCGTAACCTAACGGTCCCGTTGGACCGATTGGTCCTTTGATACCTTTATGTGTTGAACCTGTAGGTCCTGTTGGCCCTGGATTGGCTGCACCTGTAGCTCCCCTATTACCCGTAACACCTCTTGGTGACGCTCCTTGCGCACCTTGTGGACCTCTCGGTGATGAACCAACATAACCTTTAACACCCTTACGTCCTTTAAGACCTTTAGGTCCCTTATAACCTTTGTGACCTTTTACACCGTCATTACCTTGTGGTCCTGTTGGACCCTGAACACCTGCAGAACCTTGGAATGAAGACCCTGTAGGTCCTGTTGCACCAGGATTAGCATCACCCTGACCACCAGTACCACCTCTATTACCTTGAGGGGATGCACCTGTAGCACCTCTCGGACCTTGTGGCGATGTACCGATATAACCTTTAACACCTTTTATACCTTTAGCACCTAAACCGCCTTTGTAACCCTTAGGTCCTTTAGGTCCGTCAAACCCTGTTGGCCCTGTTGGTCCTACCGAACCTTGTGCACCTTGATTAGTTGAACCTGTTGGACCTGTTGGACCCGGATTAGCCGCTCCCTGTCCTCCTCTACCACCTTGGTTACCCTGTGGTGACGCTCCTTGAGCACCTCTTGGTCCTTGTGGCGATGTACCAATATAACCTTTTTGACCTTTGTAACCTTTGTGACCTTTGGCTCCCTTAGTACCTTTATAACCTTTTGGTCCATCAACACCTTGTGGTCCTTTATCACCACCAGGTCCTTGAATACCTTTGTGAGTTGAACCTGTAGGTCCTGTTGGTCCTGGATTGGCTGCACCTTGGTTACCTCTGTTACCTTGAACCCCTTGAGGTGATGACCCTTGTGGACCTCTTGGTCCCACTGGTGAATTACCTATGTTACCTTTGTATCCTTTGTGTCCTTTGATACCTTTAGTACCCTTGTAACCCTTAGGACCTTTTGGTCCATCAAATCCTGTCGGACCTGTTGAACCTCCTTGACCTACTGGTCCTTGGAATCCACTACCTGTCGGACCTGTTGGTCCTGGATTAGCAGCACCTTGTCCACCTCTACCTGGTTGTGGACCAATTGGTGAAACACCCTGTGGTCCGATTGGACCTCTTGGTGATGGACCTGTACCTCCACGTGGACCTTGTGGAGATACTCCAATAAGACCCTTATGTCCTTTGATACCTTTATTACCTTTATATCCCTTAGGACCTTTAAGACCTTTAATACCTTTGATACCCTTAGGTCCTTGTGAACCCTTAATACCTTTGAAACCTTTTGCACCATCAGGGGCTAGTGGTCCCTTATCACCACCTGGTCCTGTAGGACCTTGTGAACCACCTGGTCCTTGTACTGAAATACCTACAGGTCCCGTAGAACCTTGAACTGATGCACCTACAGGTCCTTGAGCACCTGGATTATTATCACCAGCACCACCTGAACCACCACGAGCACCTTTGAAACCTTTGATACCCTTAATACCTTTTGGTGAGTTACCCTGTGGACCTTTAGCACCTGTCGGTGAATTACCCTGTGGTCCTCTAACACCTTTAGGTGAACTACCAATAACACCCTTAATACCTTTATTACCGATGTTACCTTTCTGACCCTTATCACCAGCACCACCTTTGACACCCTTAAGACCTTTATATCCTTTTGGTCCTTTTGGTGCTGTTGGTCCCTTATCACCCGTTGGTGACGGGTCGGCTGTTGAACCACCTGGTCCCTGTGGACCTTTGATACCTTTAGAACCCTGACCACCTATATTACCTATAGGACCCTGATTACCTCTTGTACCAACGGCTTGATTCGCACCTATGTTACCTTGATTACCTCTATATCCTTTGTCACCCTGTTCAGCAGTAACCGCATTAGGACCTTTAATACCCTTTACACCTTTGGTTCCCTTGTCTTGAGCTCTCGGACCTTGCCAAACACCACCCTTATCAATTCTCTTTTGACCTTTAGATAAAACTTCACCTGAACCCTCAATCAATACCTTAGAATCAGAATTAAAAGTATAACCACCCTTAACTGCCAATCTGACAGGATTAAGAGTTGCACCTGAGAATTTCAATTCATCAGAACTTTCATTATGTCCTAAGTCAATAGACGATGAAGTAGCACCTGAAAATTCAATGATACCGTCTTTTGGTGTTATTTTAATATTCTTACCCATTAGTCAACTAACTCTTTGAGGTTGTTTATTCTATCCTTTAACATAAGTATTCTTGTGTGTTGTTCTTGTAACGCACCTAAGGCAATAACTGACATAATATCATACTCAACACCCATTACACCTTGAGCGTCTCTTTCAACAACATCAGGTAATACTTCTTCAACTTCCTGAGCCACGAAACCGATTGATGTTCCTTTGATACTACCATTGAAATAATTAGTAGAAAATTCATCATCATTCCACTCAAAGTAAAGACCCTTCAATAAAAGCAGTTTTGATAAATTACCCTTTAGTCCTTTGACGTTATCCTTAAATCTAATATCCGATGATGGTCCTTGAGTACCTCTATATCCCTTATAACCTTTGGCTCCTTGTCCTCCTTGTGGACCTCTAGCACCTGTTGAACCCTGTGGTCCTTGTGCACCAACGGCAGATGACCCTCCTGAACCCGTAGAACCTTTAGGTCCCTTAGGATTATTACCTATATATCCTTTAGGCCCTTTAGCACCTTTAGGTCCCTTAACAGCACTATCATCACCTCTATACCCTTTTGGACCTTGAGCACCATCATCACCTGGAAATTCAGCATTAATTCCTGGTTCACCCGTAGAACCTTGGTTACCAATCGGTCCTGATGGGGCGTTACCTCTTGCACCAGCAGGTCCTTTAGGACCAGGATTATTAGCACCTGTACCACCATTGTCACCTTGATTACCACGTATAGAATCACCACCATCACCTCTCGGACCTGCTGGTGAAGCACCAACATACCCTTTATGCCCTTTGGCTCCTTTATATCCCTTATGTCCCTTAGCACCACCATTACCTGTTGGTCCTTTATCCCCTTGGAATGATGAACCTGTTGGACCTCCTGGCCCTGGATTAGCAGCACCAGTAGGTCCCATAATTGATGTACCCTGAGCACCTTGTGGTCCTCTCGGTGATGTTCCAATATATCCTTTATGTCCTTTACGACCCTTAAGACCTTTATAACCTTTAGCACCATCATTACCTGTTGGTCCCGTCGAACCTTGGAATGATGAACCTGTTGGACCTCCTGGCCCTGGATTAGCAGCACCTTGACCACCTCTTGGTGACGCACCTTGAGCACCTCTCGGACCTAATGGTGAATTACCAACATATCCTTTGTGTCCTTTACGACCCTTAAGACCTTTATAACCTTTAGCACCATCATTACCTGTTGGTCCTTTGTCACCTGTGAAAGTAGAACCTATAGGTCCTTTTGGACCTGGGTTATTAGCACCTGTATTACCTCTAGGACCTGAATCACCTCTCGGAGATGCACCTTGAGCACCTCTAGGACCCTGTGGTGACGGACCTCTATATCCTTTGTGTCCCTTAAATCCTTTGGCTCCTGTGAAACCTTTAATACCTTTATAACCTTTAGCACCGTCATTTCCTGTTGGTCCCTTATCACCACCATCACCTGTCGAACCTTGGAATGATGGACCAACAGGTCCTTTAGGTCCTGGATTAGCAGCACCAGTACCACCTCTATTACCCTGAGGTCCTCTTGGTGAAGCCCCTTGCGGCCCTTGTGGACCACGTGGTGAACCACCTCTATTACCTTTATTACCTTTGTAACCTTTGCCACCTAAAATACCTTTGTATCCCTTAGGACCCTTTGGCCCATCATAACCTGTTGGACCTGTATTACCCTGAGGACCTAAATCTCCTTGGAAAGAAGAACCTGTTGGCCCTGTTGGACCTGGATTGTTAGCACTTGTGGCTCCTCGGTTACCCTGTGGACCCTGCGGTGAAGCACCTCCAGCACCTCTTGGTCCTAATGGTGAATTACCAATATTACCTTTGTATCCTTTGTGTCCTTTAAGACCCTTAGTACCTTTAGTACCCTTATAACCTTTAGCACCAAGATTACCAGTAGGTCCTTTATCACCACCATCACCCGTAGGTCCTTGATGTGCAGAACCTCCAGGTCCTGTAGGTCCAGGATTCGCAGCACCTTGACCGCCACGAGAACCCGTATCACCAATTGGTGAAGGACCCTGATTACCTCTTGGTCCTTGTGGTGATGTACCAATATATCCTTTTACACCCTTATAACCTTTGGCACCTGTAATACCTTTATAACCTTTTGGCCCTTTCGGTCCGTCATTACCCTGTGGACCAGTTGAACCTCCATCACCTGTCGAACCTTGGAATGCTGAACCCGTCGGTCCTGTTGGACCTGGATTGTTGGCTCCTGTTGCACCTCTACCACCCGTATTACCACGTGGTGAAGAACCTTGAGGTCCTTGTGCACCTCTCGGTGAATTACCTACATTACCTTTTTGACCTTTTAGACCCTTACCACCTAAAACTCCTTTGTAACCCTTAGGACCCTTTGGTCCGTCATTACCCTGTGGACCTGTTGGTCCTTGGTCACCACCAATACCTTGGAAAGAAGAACCTGTCGGTCCTTGTGGACCTGGATTAGCGGCTCCTTGAGCACCACCAGCACCTCTATTACCTTGTGGTGAAGCACCTTGGTTACCTCTTGGTCCTTGTGGTGAGTTACCAATATTACCTTTATAACCTTTGTGACCTTTACCACCTTTAATACCCTTAAGACCTTTGTAACCTTTCGCTCCGTCATTACCTGTTGGACCTTTGTCTCCACCTGGTCCCGCAGAACCTTGGAATGTCGGACCTGTAGGACCTTGAGCACCTGGGTTAGCTGAACCCGTAGGACCTGTTGGACCTGGATTAGCATCACCTTGTGCACCACGTCCTGGCTGATTTCCTATTGGTCCGAATACACCCCTTGGAGACGTACCTATAAGACCTTGTGGTCCAATCGGTGAAACACCTTGTGGACCAATACCACCTCTTGGTGATGCCCCTTGAGAACCTTTGGTTCCCTTCAAACCTTTCAGACCTTTATATCCTTTCGGTCCTTTAGGTGCCGTCGGACCTTTAAGACCTTTTGGTCCTTTTGGTGCAGTAGGTCCTTTATCACCTTTAGCTCCACCAGGTCCCTTAGTACCCTTATCACCACCAGCACCTGTAGCACCTTGAGAACCTCCCTGACCAACATCACCTGGTGATGAATCACCAACAATACCTGTCGACCCTTGGAAAGAATCACCTAAACCACCTTGCGGCCCGATAACTGACGTACCCTGAGTACCTTGAGCACCAATATTACCTTGTGAACCCTGACCACCTTTAATACCTTTTGGTGAAGAACCTTGACCACCTTGACCACCACGTGGAGAACTACCCTGTGGTCCTTTCTGTCCCTTTGTTTGAGAACCCTTTCTACCTTTAAGACCCTTCGGTCCTTTGGTATTGTCTTCACCTGCTGGTCCTTGAATACCCTGAGGACCTGTTGAACCTTGGAAGTCGTCACCCTGTGGTCCTTGTGGACCCAACGGTCCCTGACCACCACGATAACCTTTCAAACCTTTCTCACCTTGCTCACCTTGTGGACCTACATCACCAAGGTTACCCTTAACACCCAAATCTTTACCTACCCACTGACCATCGTCAGACATAGTTAAAGTGTTGTCGAAATATATATCGTTTGTGAAATCTACGTCCTTACCAACTCTGATGTTTTGAGCGTTGGCATCCATTTTGAATAGGTCATTACCATTGGTAGCGCCTGAAAAGGATAAAGAACCATCATCATTGACGTTCATTTGAATCTTATCGCCAGATTCATTCTCAAAAAGTATATAAGGTGTCGAACCTGTTGGGTTCGGAACAATTCTTAAATTTTTAGCCATCCAATTATAAAGGTCTCAAGGTTTATAGTAATAAATATTACCTAATCCAATTCTTATTAATAAATACTACAGAACTCTTTAAGGTGTAGTTAGAATTTCATATAATTTCATCAAATAAGTTTAAGAACATATGAAAGAAAATAAATTAAGATTTGATTATGACATTTGTAATCAAATCGCCAACATTATTATAAACGAACACCAAAGATTAGACCCGAAAGTAAAAACATCCATTTGGGTTACTTGGGTGGATAGATTTTTTGTACTCAACGGATTTACCACATTAACAAATGTATTTGACATATCATTGTTAATTAATGATAAGATGAGTAAATCAGACGAGAATTGGACACCACTAAACTTTGTGGATTTAATTAGATATGGTGAGTTTAATGAAGAGACATTACCGTATAACATTAAACACATCAATAATATATCAAAACACCATTATTTCTTTAATGACATGGACGCACCTGTAAGAACAAAAGAATCAATACCATTTCAAAAACCTTGGATATCTGAAGACCATTACGGTCAATCATTTGAATTAAGAAAATATAAATTTCTCGCAATGAAAATTGCCAACCATATCTTCTCAGCAAATTATACCGACAACATAAGATTTATACTTTTCCGTGATGATACCGTTTTTGTACGGACAAATAATAGTACCGTCAGCGAAGAGTTTATCAACAATGTTGTGGACGCTTGTTTCGGTGGAAAGATTGATGAAGAAATCCAAAAGATGGATTTATTAAACTTTGACTTTCAAAAGGTATTGGGTTATAGAGCAGAATCTTACCCATGGCAAGTGAAAGACCACATGAAAGACTTTATGATGATATAAAAATAAAGGGGACCGAAGTCCCCTTTTTTTATAAGAATTGTTTTACTTTTTCCAACGCTTCGTGGATGTCATCAAAATCCCTGTCGGGCGCCATCAACTTCACATCGTTAACCTGCTCACCCTCATGTTCAATCAACATGAACGCAGGAATATATTCGTTACCTGTTGCCTCAACAAATGTATCATACTCTCTCTCGTACTCGTCAATATCTCTTTCAATGTAATCCACATTGGATTCTTTTAATAAGTCCTTCATCTGGTCACAGAAAGGACATCCCTTCATAGAATATAATACAACCTGCTTCATTACAACAACATTCCTTTTAATTCTTCCAATTGAGCCTCTTGCAAGATACCAGTTTTCGTCATCAATATCTCACCATCAGATACAACCTTAACCGTTGGGATAGAACGTACACCCATCTCAACAGCCAATTCCTTATCACTCTCAATGTCAAATTTATATACTCCTACTTCAGAACCTTCTGATTTTAGTTTCTCAGCATACCTCTCAATGATTGGACCCATAACTCTACACGGTCCACACCACTCAGCATACATATCAACGATGAACTTCTCACCGCTTTCCATTTTTTCTCTCAACTGTGTTGATGTTAATTCCATGGTAATCTAATTTTTTGCTTTTTAATACCGTTAATAAAGAATAAGATACCATCCCTTCCTTTCTCGTCTGTCAAACAGACCAACCAATAGGTGGTATCTTCACTATTTCTCTTATAGTAAATATATGAAGAACCTGGGCTAAACTCAATAAGTCCTTCGTATCTTTCTATCTTCTCATCGATAAAACTATTTCCCCAAACTTCTTTGTTACCCTTATTCAATAAAGACATCACAACATCAGGTGGATACCAACCAGATTGAATAAGAGAGGGGTATTCACCCACTCTCTTCTCAACCAATTCTATAATCTTATCTGATAACTTTGTTTCCATTATTCAACTTCTCTTTCGATAGGTTCGGTCTTAATCATATCTTTGACCTCATCACTAACCTCTACCTCACTATACATATTGTGTAAAGTTTTTTCCAACTCCTCAGCATGTGAAATAGATTCCGCAATGATGAAGGTAATACGATAAGGGTCAGCGTTAGATGCTGGTCTTCTGTCTTCAACATATCCAACCCAATCCTTTGATGTAGACAACGGTACACGAATAGACGCTCCTCTGTCAGAAACACCCCAACTGAACTTATCAATACTCTGTGTCTCATGTAAACCGGTCAACCTCATCTCATTAGATGAACCATAACATTTGATGTGGTCCAAATGACGTGATTCAAATGTCTTGAAGATTGCATCGAAATACTTCTTACCACCTTCACTTCTCATTCTATCGTTGGAGAAGTTACAGTGTAGACCCGAACCGTTCCAATCACCAGTCACAGGTTTAGGGTGGAACTCAATCTTGAATCCATAGTCCTCAGACATCTGTAATAACATGTAACGAGAAATCCACAAATCATCCGCCGATTTCAACTTACCTTTACCAAATACCTGGTATTCCCATTGACCCAACATCACCTCAGCATTGGTACCAGTAACCTCGATACCCGCCATGATACAGTTTTCCATGTGTTGTTCCACAAACTCACGACCGTGAACCTGTCCATTACCAACACCACAATAATACTTACCTTGTGGTTCAGGGAATCCATTCACAGGGAAACCCAATGGTTTACCCTCCTTCATAATGGTATACTCCTGCTCGAAGCCGAACCACAAACCTTCTTCCTCCTCACCAATCAAGTGACGAGTGTTTGTCTCATGAGGTGTACCATCAGCATTCATCACCTCACACATCACCAAGTAAGAATCCATCATACCCTTATTCATTGGGTTTGGATACAACCTTACTGGTTTCAAAATACAATCCGAGAAATGACCCTCAGCTTGCATCGTTGATGAACCGTCAAATCCCCACTCAGGACAATCTTCCAATCCTACACCATGAACTCTCTTTCCATTGACTTCATGTACTGGTGCATTCACTACCTTTACCTTACTACGTAGATTTGGCTCGGGGTAGTAACCGTCTAACCAAATGTACTCTAACTTAATTTTCATAAAATATTGTTTTATACCCTATAATTATATGGGTCTTGCCCATAAAATACATAAAAAAAGGGGGTGATACCCCCTTAATTTTTGTTAATCTTCGTAATCCTCAATAGGTTCACCGTCAGTTTCAACTAAATCGTGACAATAGAGAACCATTTCTCGTTGACGTTCGTATAGTGATTCCATGAAATCCATCTGAGTTTGTTCATACTCCTCATCATCCCAATCCATATCTACCGTTGGGTCTTCCATTTCGTCATCTTCCTCTTGCCAAATACACGGAGTTCCGTCTTTATCCTTTTTGATAACCACAGCACCAATTGGGTCGTAACCTTCATCTTCATACATCACCTCGATGAAGACCTCAGGGTCAAGTTCCACTAAGATATTGTAAAGGTGGATAAAGAATTTAATCGGTGGGTACCATGCTGATTCAACACTGAACGCTCCGTCACCTTGAATGTCATATAGATAAGTCCACTTTGGACCTAAGTTGTCTATTGACCATGTGTTCAATACACCACCAGATTCACCTTCTTCTACGTTGTCGTAGAATGCCTTTGCAAAGGTGTTCACATCACTGTATTCAACACCTTCCAATAGTTCGTCCACTTTCTTAACAACATCTTCGTTGCCGTGGACCTCAATCATACTTTTTAGATAGTTTGCCATTTTATATATTAATTTATTCTTCGATTATAGTGATTTCATCACCAGGTTGTTTGTCCCACGTAAATTCCCATTCAGGGTCTACCTCATCCCAAAAAGTATCTTCATCTTCTTGGTACAACTGATATTCTTCATCAGTTAGTTCATACTCGTAATAACGGTAATCAGTTTCAATCTTTTGTAGTTTTGCCATTGCAGTTAAGTTAATGTTTGAGATAAAATTAGGCAAAAAAAAGGAGGGAGTCAAACCCCCTCCTGAAAATAATTATATTTTTTTTTAGAAGTTGTATTTCAAACTTGCATTCCATGTACGACCGAAACCGAACCATACAAAGTTACGAGTATCAATACCATTCCATGTAACTGAATTTTCATCAGCGTGAATGTTAGTATTAGACTCCGCAATGTAAGTAGTGTTCAACACATTGTTTACATTCAAACGAAGAGTCATCTTACCCAAACGAGTAGTCATACCCATATCAACCAATCCGTAAGATGGTAGTTTCAATGCACCTGCATTATCAGGAGCAGTAAACACATCATCTAAGATGTTATAGTCAGCATAAAGACCATCAACAAAACGGTAGTTTGCATCCAAGTTAACTTTACCCACTCTGTAATCCGCACCTAAGCTAGTTACGAATTGTGCAGCATCACCAACTTTAGCACCTTCCAAGTACAATGTACCTGTACCAATTTCTTGTTGTTGGTCATCAAACAATGTAGCTGTAAAGTCTTTAGTATATCTCCAGTCACCTGCAGAAACCATACCCTTAACTTTCAAATTAGAGTTAACAGTGTACTTACCTTCAACTTCAATACCATTGTGTCTTACGTCAATATCTTTGAACTGAGCGAATCCATCAACACCTTGAGAGTTACTCAATGAACGTGAGATGAAACGATTACCCCAATTCGTAGAATAAGCATTTACATTCAATGCCAAGTCATTAGTGATGTAACCGTAACCCAATTCAACAGAAGTGATTTCTTCATTCTGTAAGTCTTCGTTAACCAAGTTAGCGTAGTTAGGGAATACAGCGTCGAACATTGGTTGACGAGAGATGTAACCCGCATTGAAGAATACGTTCATTTCATCGTTCAAGTTGTAGTTCGCACCACCTTTAACGTAACCACCCAACTGATTGTGTACATCAGATACAGGAAGAGCTGGTTGGTCAAAGAAATCTTCTCTTTGGTATGCTTGGTTAGATACACCCGCTTGAAGTACCGCATTGTAACGACCTTTCTCGTTGTATTCAACCATACCATTCAATCCACCCCATCTAACTAAACCTGTGTTGTAGTAGTCAATCTTAGGACCATTCAAACCTGTGTTTCTGAATGGAGACGCATCGATTGTAGTGTTAATAATCTGACCTGCAGAATTCTTGTTACCTGTTGAGTAGTAACCGTCAAGACCCATCAAGTCATTCATTGTACGGTAGTGGTAACCTTTGTAGTTACGAAGGTCAACACCAATAGATGTTTTCCAATTACCGAATTCACCTTCTAAGTTAGAAATTGCACCAACCCAGTTGTGAGAGTTCATAGATGCTCTACGAACGATAACCGCTCTGTTTACGTTAGAATCACGGAAACCGTTTGAACCAATCATCTGACCATTGAATCCTGAGATGTCACCAGTGTAACCATCAGTATTTGCTTGGTTATAAGCAACCAACGCATCAAAGTCAATGAATCCATTCTCATCACGAGAACCACGACCATCTTCTACATAGTGTTCATACAAATCTTTTTGGTATGGTAAGATGTCAGTCTCAGCGTTGTAGTAGTTACGACCACGAGGACCTGTACCACCACCACGACCAGCAGAACCATACAACGATGTGTTCAATGTCCAAGTAGAATTGATGTCCCAATCCCAGTTGAACGTAGCCAATGGTTTGTTATAGAAGTTTCTTCTCATTGAGTACTCCTCACCATTCAACGTACCACCGTTAGAATTCCAACGAGGGTCAATACCTTCTTCACCAAAGTATTCAAAGTCACGAATAGAAACGTAAACATCTCTTTGGTGGTGCCATTGTCCAGCACCTAAGATAGAAAGGTTCATTTTGTGGTCAGAACCTTTTGGTTCATAACCAACAGCCCCGAAGTATGTCCAACCTTCACCTGAAGTATTATAAACATATCCGTTACCTTGCCACTTAGACAATAAGAATGATGTTGCCCATCCATCCTCATCTTTACCTGTGTTGTAATTCACAGTGGTCTTTAAGTAACCATCGTTACCTACCACCTGTGCTACCGAACCACCTTCAGACTTCTGAGCCGCCTTTGTGAAGATAGATACCGTACCACCCACAGATGGAACCGCCAAACGTGATGCACCCAAACCTCTTTGGATTTGGATTCCTGATGCCACATCTGTCAAACCTTGCCAGTTAGACCAATAAACCCATCCATTCTCCATATCATTAACAGGTTGTCCGTTAATTAGGAATGATGTGTTTCTCTGGTCAAAACCACGAAGTGACAAACGTGAGTCACCGTAACCACCACCTTGTTTAGTTGCATAAACACCAGGTGTGTTGTTCATGATTTCAGGGAACTCTAAGTTACCCGTCTTCAATGTGATTTCAGATGGAGAAATCGTAGATACTGCGATAGGAGTCTCACGAACCTTAGCAATATCAATCACCCCCGATGTAACAACAACTTCATCCAATGTTTCAGAGTTGAAAAGGGAGTCTAACGCTTCAAGATTTTTGGCTTCTTGAGCAAAAGCACTGTTCACTGTTAATAATGCTCCAGCGATGAAAGCCAATAAATTTACTTTTTTCATTTTAATTTATTTTGGTTTATTTATTATAAAAAAAGCCGAAGCGTAAACTTCGGCCCTGATTATACTGGTTAATTTCCTCGGTATTCCACGAGGTACTATTGGTTGGGGTGTATATCGTTTTACCTTCCTTGACCACGATATTTCTTCTTGTAATTTTTTGATGTTTTACTACGAGATGTGTTGTTCTTAGAGTGAACTCCCGGACGAGACTTGTGTGTTGTCTCCATTTTTCCCATTGAATTGAGTTTTGCCATTTCTTTTCTTTTACTTAATTGTTTGACTTATTTTAACCCTACAAATATATACAAATTTATTTTACAAAAACAACCCTTTAGAAATAAAAATCGAAAATATCATCTTTCACGTCCTCATTGTTGTCCCACACCAATCTTTTTTTATCCCAATAAGATTGTCTATGTATGATTTTCCCATTTGGAAACTCTTTTTTCATCTTTGGTAACTCAATAACTCTTGCATCGCTGAGTCGTTTTATACGATTACCAATCTCTTCCAAAGCGTAGTTCCAATTTGAATTCAAGGTTTCATTGAACCTTCCTAACGCTTGAACATTGAGTGGTGATGACCCTTTGAAATACCTAAACTCCACGGTAGCTCTTTCCTTACTGTTCACACTACCCTCACGGAGTGATATGATGAAACAGTTTGCCTGTTCTATATAAGTTCTTACACAATTGTTTTGATGAGCACTCTCCTCATTGTACTGTTCAGTATTGGTTAACAACACTGGGTAGTAATCCAAATGAGGACCCATAATAGGTTGTTGAATTTCTTCAATCATTGTTGTTGGGTAATTTCTTTCAATTCTACCTCTTCTATAACTTTCCAATAGACTCACCCACTCACGATGTTCTCTATCAAACTGTGACTTTGTTCTCGCTCTTAACTTTACCTCAACATCATATTTAAGTAGGTCCTTTTTGAATCTAAGGTGGTCGTTAATTATTGACACCAAAGAATCTTCCACCTTTATCAAATCAGTACTATTGTTTTTGTTATTGAAGTCATTGATGTAATCTACCAAACACCTTTTCTCTATGTTTGATAATTCAACTTCAGGTAAATAGGCAACGCTACCTATGGAAGTCCCTCTGTCATTATAAAACTCTAATTGTAACATATTAAAAAAGTCCACACCCAGTAAATTATAAAAATAAGTGAGAGAATGAAAATTAACATGTTTATCTGAGTTCAACAACTTACGAACCTTCTTACCTTTGTAACCTCTATCTTTCATAAAAGCATCTACCACTGAACCACTCTTCTTTAATGAAGATTTTTTAATTGATATTGGTAAGAATTTATATGGATTATCAGGTAATTTGAAATTGTTGGCATTGTAATATAATTTGAAGTATTCATCAACAAGAGTACTGATGTCACCAATAACCTGTTGTTCAAAACCTAAAGTCTTATTAAACACATCAACGGCCTCCCAAAATATCTTCCACCCATGTTTGGTATCCATCACCATAGCATTCTTTCCTGACAATGAGACTTCATTAACACTATTAACAATCGTTGACAATACTCCCTGAATATGGTACCAGTTATTGGTTCTCACGTGTTTACCTCGAACCTTACTCTTTGATGAGTTTCTACCTCCACTATAAAAGTTTTTATATTTCTTATTATAGGTTATGTATTGAACATACTTAGTCGTACCGAAATAGGCTTTACCAACCTTTCTACCTTTGGAGAAGTTATATACTTTAAGAGAAATAGACTTTTCGTTTTCTTCAACTACGACGGTAACCCTCTCAATGAAGATACCTTTACTCTTATCCCCATAATAATGTTTGAGCTCCTCCTCATTCTTAAGAACTATCTTTTGTTTCTTTCTCCAATAGTCCGCTTTCTTCTTCCGTGGGAACGGATAACCCTCATCACCCTCTTCATAGTTGACTTCACAAGTATCATCATAGACCCACATCCATAGTGTCTCGTCCTGATATTTGTACAAAGGTTCTTTCATAGATTATTATTTACCCAAATTATAAGTAAAAAAAAAGAGGGAGACAACTCCCTCTTATTAACATTATATTACACCACCATAATAACTTTTATTTGTAACATATAGATAGAAACCTCGTTCCCTTAAGTTATATGAAAAACATTCATCATAATTATCTATACCCCATCTTTCAATATTTTTACTAAAGTAGTTTTGTATCATTATGATTATCTCATTATTGATTAACCATATACCTGCAGTATAACCAACACTAAAGGTGTCCTGAATCTGATATTCTTTGATGGCCTTTTGTTCGTCAGAATCAATAAACTTACCCTCTTCATCAACATTGAAGAAGAAGTTCACCCATTCAGTACCTTCACTATTAATCATCGGTGTGATAATATACTTATCCTCACCAATCAACCTTTGAAGTGATTTTCTATTTCTGAAGATATAATTTGCATCCATCATTAGAGTATAGTCTAAGTGTGACCTCATCGCCAGTTCTAAAGCCCTGTCTCTAAGTTGAACCTCATTACCGTCAACATAAATCATATCAATACCAATAAACTCAGACGAAAACTCATCAATGAACTTACCAATCTTATACTCATGTGATAAATCAGAATACAACACATTGATGAATATGTTATCCTTCGGAAAATCTAAATACCTTATTTGGTCGAACACCTGATTCAAATCATCAACTGGTCTGTCAGCCAAAACATTAATCAACACACTTCTGTTAGTCACCTCAATGATTTGTTTCTTAAATAAATTCTTACCCAACACCACGTCTTCAATCTCTTTCAAGTATTCCTTAACCTCTGACGGACCATTACCATGAATCACCATTGGAGTTACTTTCTTCTTATTGTTATATAACTTACCCTCCAAATTATTCACCCTCATCTCATCTAAAGACATATTCAGGGTTTGGAAGATTTCTTGGTTGTAATCCAACTTTACATTGGTGGCCATTTTATTTCTAGTACCCTTCCAAACATACCATCCAAATCCACTACCTTCTTCACTAATACTTTGTTGTTCAGTCCAAGCCATAAGTTCCAACATTGGATATCTCTCCAACATATTTGTAGGTGTTAGGTCAGGTTGATGGTGATGTCCATATACATTTTCATATACACCGTCCCAATCCTGAACATACTCAAACGGTACAACAATTATGATGTCACCAACTTTATCCCTAACCTTAGTTAACCAATTAAAAGCTTCTTCCTGTGTTACGTGCTCAAATACATCACCCATAACAACAAGGTCATAACGTTCAAAATCAAAATCTAAGAAGTTACCAGTGTAAACATTGGTATACATCTCATTAAGATTATACCTTTCAACATAAGGTTCAAAGATTTCAATGCAGTCAATGTGTCTAATAAAAGAACCCAACACGTGAGCCCATTTACCATCACCACCACCAATATCCAACATAGTAGCATGTTCACCATACTTATTAGTCACAAACTTATAAATAAGTTCATCAAAATATGTCTCACTCATCCAACCAAAAGGACTACCATTCGCATGTGACTCATGTTCATTAGGTTTGATACCATTATATGGTAACTTCTCAGGAATCTCTCCACCACTATTCAAAAAGTAATCAGTGTAGAATCTTTGGTCGTCTTCTTCAATCGGAATATCTTTATTTACAATATCAAAGATGTGGTCACCGTACCCAATAAAACCACCTGAGTTCAAATACTTATATTCACTACCTGTCGTTGGGTACATCCCTTTAATGTCATCATCAGGCCAACAGGTCTTCTCAGCACTAAACACCACTGGTGATTTCATACTTCTAAACTTATCAATGATTTCCTTAGGTCCCGCATTGAAGACCACATCATAAGAATCAGTAAATAAAACAATAGTATCCTGAAGGTTATCCAATGTTTTCATAAAGTCTCTTAAGTAGATAACCTTCTGAGCACCACCCTGAGAAATCAAAACACCATTCTCAGCATGTCCACTCTTCCACTCATCACCTAAACCTAAAATATGATATGGGATGTTATATCTCTTACACGAATCTCTGAAACGATTTAATTCATCGTTATCCTCTGTAGCCACAGTGACCACAATAAAACGGTCAACACCGTCAACATAATAATTCAAAGGTTCTTTCATTACTTCCATAAAAAGTCTATTTTATGGAAAAATAAGATAAGTTTCTAATTAAGAAATATTTTACCGTAGGAAGTTTCAAAATAGGGTTCAACGATTGTTGCAACATCCTCTTCAGGTTGCATGTGGTTGAGTTTGAGAATAATCCCTATCATCTGTTTTTGAGTAAGTTCGATGTCCTCACCCTTATCAAAGTTTTCATTAGCAACCTTCTCCACCTCATCGAAGAATTCTTGAGGTTCAGCAACACCAATCAACTTCTGAAGTTCATCAGGGTTATCTGTAAAAAACTTTACAAAATTACTTACATATATTTGGACATCTACATTCATACTACAAATATAAAAAAAGTCAGGAGATTGTCCTGACTTTTACTAAATTATCTTGAGATAAACACACCTTCTTCTGCCAACTTCTCAACAGCTTCAGGTAGCTTAAGTTGACTGTTACCTTGAATATTGATTACCTTCAAGTTTGGAAGGGAAGCAACCTCCTCAGGAATAGTCTTTAAGTTAGGGTTGTTAGGAATTGAAAGGAACTGTAAGTTCTCCAATTGACCGATAGACTTTGGAAGTGATTTAAGAATACCTTCGAAGTGAACCGCCATCAAGTTTTTGTAGTCACCCAATTTTTCAGGAATATCCAAAGCTAAATCTTGAACATTATCACTTCTATATCCACCACTACTCTTAGTAAAATCAAATGAAGTAATGTCTTTCGGTAAACTTTGGAACAACTCATCGAATCCGTAAAGTGCAACATACTTAGAAGCCGCGTCTCTTGGGTAATCGATGTTCACTTTCTTACCGTCCATTGAAGTCATCCCCTTAGCGAATTCAGGTTTGAACGTATCTTTCAACTCAGGGTTATTATTCAAGAAATTAACCAAATCAATTTGTCGGTCATTGATATCCATGAACTGATTTGATGGGAAGTGGAATTGGTATCTCTCTTTCGGAAGACCTGTCTTCTCAGCACTTTCATCACTGTTTTTCAATACAACATACAATGGACCTTGTTTGATGTAAGTGTTGAAGTAACTTAAACCAGGTGCTGATGTACACCATCTAGTCTCTTGGTTATAACCACCGAAGAAACATGCCGCATCTTTACCCAACTGTCCTTGGTCATCAATTCTAACCACCGACCATTCAGAACCTTTATATACAGGTTCAGAACCTGGGTAATCAAAAGTCTTAGCCGCTTCCTTCTTATCTTCTTTGGTACCCTTTGTTTTCTCCAATGAGAAATCTTTTACCAACTCAAACAATGAGTCAATATCGTGTTTGTTGATATCTCTATCCTCAGCATCGATTTGTCTTTTGAAACGGTCAAACTTTTCCAAGTCTTCAGTAGTCTTATACAAATCCTCAAAGAACATATTTTGCATCGATGTAAGTTCACCTTTATATGCTGGTGTACCATACTCTGCACTCTCCTGAGCTTTCTGATTCAACTTGTTGTATTGTTTCAACAACCATTGAACGTATGTTCCTGCTTTCTTTACTTTGTCACCGTCTCTACGAGTCGTAGGGTCGGCCAATACCAACTCATCGAACTTCTCTAAAGACATTCGTGGAGGGATAACTTTGTCATCCTTCTTCTTTGGCTTTGTGAAACGGTCTCTCAATAGTTCGTAACGACCCTGCTCGAGAATAACTGTCTTTACTAAATTTGTGAACTTAAGTGCCATATAATTTTCTTTCCTTATAAATATGTAACTAAATAAAAAGATTCCCTTTTAGGACATCACAAATATAAGAATAAGTTATCAAATATCCAAAGTAGTCTGACCTTTTTCTACCTTCTTATAATAACTAAGACCTTCAACTTCGTAGTTCATAATCAATAGTTCCGTCCCTTTGGATTGAGCCTTTCCACTACTTGCACCTGCAGCCTTGGAGAAGTCCTTAGTGACCCAAGCATGAGTCTCCTTTGGGAACCATTGATGTAGAAGGTCGAAATCATAATAAGATAAAGAATACTTAGACTCAACTTTCGATAATACGTTAGCAAGTCTTTCATGGTCGTCACGGTCAAAGTCATGATTTGAATAATAGTTTTCAGTTTTCCAATACGGAGGGTCCAAATAGATATATGTCGTTGGTGAGTCATATTTTTCAATGACATCAGCAAAGTCCATATTCTCAACGTGAGTGATAGCTAAGAACTTCTCCACCCACTTCTCATTCCTCAATTTATCACGGAAGGTAAGGAACTTAGACTTATACTTCCCTTTAAGGTCAATAAACTTAGAGGTTTCAGGTTTACTACCGCTGAAGACTGAAGTAAGGATATAAGCATATTTTGCAGCCACCTCATAGTCAGGACCATTTACCTCAAACCCATCAGCAAAGATTTCACTCTGAAATTGTTCAAACTGTAAACGATAGATTGCTGGTGTTGGGAACTCACCCTTCTGTTGACAAGGGATTGCCTCAACAGCCTTCAACAACTCTGTAGGGTTCTGAATACATTGAAATAGATTGTAGTTCAACGGATTGAAGTCATTATAGACAACCCTTTTTAAGTTTGGATACTTTTCCATATCCATATTATAGAAACACCAAAACATTCCACCGAATGTCTCGACATACGTCTCCATATCTTGTGGGTAATAGTCCACAATCCATTTTCCAATTCTACTTTTTCCTCCGATATATGATAGCATAAAAAATCCTTTTCCACAAATATAGTAAATAAAAACGGAAAAGGCAAATCTTAAAATGAAAAAACCCCTCCGAAGAGGGGATTTGTTTAGTTTGTTCTCATAAATTTAACTCTCCTACCATCACTATAAAGAACAATATAAACTTTATTTGGTTCTATATAATCCACATTACGTCCTAATAAATCATAATAACCAACCACAGTTACCTTATCTAAATCAGTTTTGGTTATCTTCTTAACAGATACTGACTTGAACTCCAAACATACATTTAATTTTTTGAATGCCCAAGTATCAATTCCTGTACACTTATTATAAATCATAGGAATGATAAAGTATCGACCTGAATCTTTGAAGGTGTAATCCAAAACTCTCTCAGAACGAATACTGTAATATTCGATTAGTTCTTCAGCCCAACTGTAAGTGAAATACAATGTTGAGTCATCAACTTCTTTCCATTCCTTATCACTTAAACTATCAATCCACCCGTCACCTTTGTAAATGGTATAGTAATATTCATTACAGGCGTCTTTTCGGTCTTCTAATTCAAACGTATAATACTTACAATTCTTTGCTCCGATATTATAGGTATAACCTAATTTTTTGAACACGGTAACATCTACCTCAACAGTAAACACCGTATCACACTTTTCACATTCATTAATCACATTAAGTCTCATCTGATATTTTCCTTTACCAAAAGAAACGCCAGTGTAACCACCCCAATCGTCAAGAGTGTCCACCTTTTTTAATTGATAATCATAAACCGTAAAGTAATAATACCAACACTCATCAGAATGCATGTTGGTTTGGAAATACATATCATTGGCTTGTTGTTGAATCTTCTTAAATGTGATGCCAGAAAAATCACATTTGGACCATCCTGTTAATGATGTAAACAAAATGGTGAGTAATAGTAATAATTTTTTCATGACCACAAAAGTAGTAATAACCCCATAAAAGGACAATCATCAGTGTGTCATAAAATAAAAAACCCCTCTTTGTGGGAGGGGTCTTTTTTGGTTACTTTTGGATTTTACTCATAACCCAGGCCTTTAATATGTCCCAGTTACGTGTAGCAAATACACCGAATGAGAAACCTGCCCAAATCTTGTATCCCATAGCCCATAAGACTAAACCGATAAGAAGACCTAAAATACCTTCAACACCGTTTGATACAATCCAGTTTTTACATACTGCAAAAACCATTTTAATAAAGTCTAATACTTTTTTCATAATAGTACTGTTTTACAAATAAATACTCAAAAACCTCAGAATGTTGATTTTCTAAATATTTATGGTTAAGTTAATGTAAATAAACTGTAAAAAAATAAGTAGTTATGAAACAGATATTTCTAACCCTATTTCTTTTATTCGGTCTATCTTCATTCGGTCAATCGGTTACCATCACAGACTGGGACAACAACAACGTTGAAGAATATGTTAAATGGTCTGAAGAAGGTTACAAATTAGAATCTGGTAGTATGGTCGGTGGGAAATTCCACGGTACATTATTATCTTACTACCCCGACGGAACAATCAGAGTGAAAGCAGAATTCAAAAATGGTATTAAAGAAGGTGTGTGGAAATACTTTAATCAAAATGGTGATATCACTCACCGTATCGTATACCAAGACAATAAAAGAATACAAGCATCAGAGACTCGTTATTTTGAATAACAGTTCTTATATGGACGACATGAAGCTTTTTGACTAAACCCCATATCTTTACATGGGGTTTTTTTACAATAAGACTTACTCATCTTTCTCTCAGTGAGTTCCTCCTCTATATACTTTTTCAATACGTTTCTTATAATATCTTCCATATAAAGATAAATATATTATGGCAGAAAAAGAATGTTCACAGTGTAAAGAGAATCTAAACGGAATACAAAAAGGTATGTTAGTCCTTTCTATCTATATTCTCATCGCTTCAGTTTACGGAACTATTAAGTTGTTTGAACTAGCTATGACTTGGTTCTAAAGACTCCTCACGAGTTACACTCAACTTAATAAAAAGGTCACCCTTCATATTTTGAATGTTAAACCCTTTACCCCTCACTCGCAGGGGTTTTTCTGTATCTAATACCTGAGGTAATGGAATACTAATCTTTGAATCAGGATGTGGGACTTCAATCTTTTCCATACTTATAAAGTCATTTACATTGACCTTATGATGGTAAACCAAATCATTGTTTACCTTCTCAAACCCTTCACCCTTAACCATATTTACTTTGAGGATTAAATCACCGATACCTCGACCTGGATAAAAGTCACCTTTCCCTTGCAAACGTAAGAAATCTCCACTGTCCACATTCTTTGGAATGTTTACCCTCACATTAGTAAATGACGGTTTAGTCTTTTGACCTCCACAGGTATGACATGGATTGATTATCCTATAACCTTCACCCCTACACTGTGGACAGTCCGATTCCACCACTTGAGCAAACATACCAGAACCAAACTTCTGTCTAACCCTACCGTGACCCTGACAGGTACCACAAACTTCTCTGTCACCACCATTACCATTACAAGTCTCACAACTCGTTCTAATCTGATAACTCAATTCTTTCTCAACACCAATATAAGATTCCACGGGATTGATATTGATGTTAATAATCTTATCAGGGGCTTGAGGTCTACGTCTTTGTTGTTGCTGTGATTGTTGGTTAAACATATTAAAGAAGTCCTCCATTGAACCACCTCCACCACCGAACGGGTTTGGATTATCGTATTGTTGTTTTTTGGTCTCATCACTCAGAACACCATAGGCTTCACCAATCTCTTTGAACTTATCAGCACCGTCAGGGTTTACATCTGGGTGATATTGTTTACTTAATTTCCTATACGCCTTTTTGATTTCGTCCTGAGACGCATCACGAGAGACACCTAAAATTTGATAATAATCTTTCATGGACAACTATATAATTGTATTGTTTAAGAATAAGAAAAAGAGACGAATAATCAAAGGTTACGCAACAGAAAGTAACGCTCGTCAGAAATTCAATACACTACTCAAAGAAAATGAGGTCCTATTCCCTATGGAATATGAAAACGCCGAATACTGTGTACATGAGTTAGGATTACTCACCACACAACGTGATTTTCAATTACCCCTGTTCTATACTGATGAGTTCGGAAGAAATGAAAAGGTCTTTGTTGATGGTGAAAGTCACTACACATTTATTGAAATCAAACCTTATCAATTAGAGGAAAAGATATACGACTGGCAAACAGATAAGAAGATTGACATGCAAAAACTTATCTACGACTACTGTCCAATCAAAGAAATGAAAAGTATATCCACTTTGAATAATAAGATTATCATACAAATTGAAGAGGATTTCAAACTATTCTCTTTGAAGAACATTGATGACGCACAACGAGCATTGAAAGTAATGGAAAAGTATTTCATTAAAAAGGGTCGTAGAGATGCCATCTTTGTTCGTGACATTTCTACAACCCAACGTAAGTGGTTATATGATGTATTAGAAAGAAACGGATTCGACCGTAAGAAACTCTATCGTCAACACACTACTTACTCGAAACGAGAGTAAATTCAATACCAGATATATCAATAATAACCTGTTCTGAACGTACATCCCTCGGACTGAATAAACCTACTACCTCCCTGAAGTTATCCGATTGTAGTTCGACAATTACCGAAATCTTTCCTTTATTGAAAACCGAGTCATCCAAGATTTCTGAAATCTCAGCTAACTTTCTTAGTTCATCCCTAAAGTTCGTTTCAGTCTTTGCCATAATGTATATTTTTTCTCTACAACGGGTGTATTCTTAATCTTCTCAGGCTCAACCTTCTTAATTTGTTCTATGAAGTCTAATTTAGACTTCTTCTCCTCTTGACTGTCCTTCAGCTTCTCGCTCTTGAACCACGTCATCAGATTCTCCGTCTGTTTGTCCATCATCTTCTAATTTTGCTTCCAATTCCAACGTAGTATTTTCATTAATTTCAAAATATAAACGTTTGAGTTCATTCACATCTTTTGATTCAAACATACTCTTCAACTCCTGAAACTTATCCTTGAATAACCTTTCTTTTTCTTCCCTTTCTAAATTAAAATCAAAGACTTTGGTAATACTTGTTTCCAACTTATCAACCAGTTCTTTCTCATTCTTAACTACGAAGGCGTATAACTTATGATTTTCTCTTTCAGACGTATCCTGTGGTAACACCTCAATATCAGTCACCAATCTCTTTGGGATGACCCATGAAGATTTAATATACACATCGAAAGATATGTAATCCTTCAACAGTCTCACCGATTTGAGATAAGATTTAGTTTGTTCTGTAAATTGTGAAAAAATCATAGTAATACAATAATGTATGAAATAATGTAACTCAAGAAAACACCATGTAAGATGATTTCTCGGTTACTTAAGTTTAGAGGTTGTGGGGGGTCAGAAAGAAGAGAACTAATAAAGTTCACTCCAAGTCTGACCATCGCCAAAACCGAGAACACAAAAATAAAGAGAGTAATATTTGCTACTATCTCGTTTACCATTATAGTGTTTTTTTGTGGTCTAAGATTTCACCTCTCAAATCCTGAAGTAATGCCTTCAATTCTTGTGCAGTTTTTCTAGCTCTTGTACCCGCAGATTTGTTACCTGCGTAGAATTTGTTCGTGTCAACTGACAACGTTTCTACCAATGTTTTGATGTTTTCTAATGTTTCCATTTTAATTTGATTATAAAAAATTTATTACAAAAAATGTAGATTTTCTGTGTTTATAGTAAAGCCAATAAGGAAAAATTAATTTTGGAGTGACCTCTCCAATACTTTATAGATGTCAGTATACATCTCCAAATCAGACTTTGTGAAAGTTCTTTCCATATCAAAAAGTTGTTTCAAAAATGGGACAATTGAATCTCTCACGTCCTCATCAGGTTGGTCATAATATACCTCAAAATAAAAACTTTCGAAGTAATCGTAATCATCCTTTTTGAATTTGAATGTAATGTTCTCTTTCTTAAAGTTGTCGATAGTGGTATTCCAACACCATTGGAAATGACCTCTCTTATCGTCCTCATTCATCGATATCTTAGTCGCCCTACTCTCACCATGACTATCACCCAAATAAGTGTCCTGAACCACGTATATTAATGAGTAACAAAAGTCCTCAAATAACTCAGAATACTCCCTTTGAATATTATGTGCACGGAACCATAGGTCGACATCCGACTTCGGCATCGGCTTCGATATCCAATTAAAAAAAAAGTCCATCCCCTCTTTCATATTAGAAAGATAAGATGGACCTTATTAAAAGAAATATTAAATTATTATTGTGTTTTGTAGTTGTGACCTAACAACGATTTCATTCTATTGATATCTTCGTTGATTTTCTTCTCCGACTTGTCTTCAGTGTTCTCAGCGATTGCACTCATTACTTCATCAGGTGACATTGCTGCCGTATCACTTTTCTTTTTTCCTGAAAACTCTTCAACAGGTTGAACCGCTTTGTTGTACGATTGTTTCTTCAACTTAGCCAACCAATTTTTCTTACGTCTGTCGTTAACCTTTTCGTTAGCATCCGTCTTAACAGCGTTTGCATAATCAGGAGAGTTACCCGTCTTAGAATCACCTAAGATATTCATTTCAATCCATTCTTCGTCAGGTTTGATAGCGTCGTAGTCCAAGTTTTCCATACCACCTGAACGAGCAATTTGGTCAATGTACTCTTCAACCGCATCAGAAGCATGGTACTTCATACTTAAGTCTTCACCCATCTCACCATTTCCTTTAGGGAAACCTTCAGGGTTTTCTTCATAACCTTCGTTAGAACCCGCTTTAACGTAGTCTTTCATTTTTTTGTTAACGTCCTTCATAGCTTCGTCGTTAACCTTCTTAGAATCTTTCAATACCTTTTCAGTATCTTTCATTCCTTTAGCTTCTTTTTGTTCCATAACCAATCTTTGGATAAGTTCAATCATTTCTGATTCAGATAAAGTAACAACGTTCTTCTTAGATTCATTAACTTCATCTTCCTCACCTTCAACAGGGTATGTTTTACCGTCAACTTCGAAAGAATCTTCACCCTTCTCAATTGCTTCGGCTCTTGCGGCACTGAAAGCATTTCCTTCTTCCATTTCCTCTTCGTCCATTTCTTCTTCCATACGTTGTTTTTCGATGTCTGAATAAACACCAACTACTTCAGAATCACGTCCGTCAAACTCATCTCTTTCTTCAGGCATTTTACCCATGTCTTCTGAAACCGCATCAACAGCTTCTTCCATTTTTTTTGACAATTCCTCGTTAAGGATTCTGTCAACAATGTTATTTATAGTTTCTTCAATATTCATAATATTTCTTTTTATAATAAATATACGTGATTATCTAAATCTCGCATATGGATTTATTCTAATACTAATAAGGTGTAGACCTAAACTTTTCATTACTCGCTTAACATAATCCATACCAAGTATAATAGCATTTTCAACAGGGTCACCTCTGTAAGAATCTTCCTCCTCTTCTGGTGGTAAATAACGAGAAATCATTTCATAAAATTCAACAGGTACACTTTGCCCTTTGAATTTCAAATCAGACATCTCAACCCATACTTCAGCATAGTTACTATCACCAAAATCATAATCACTAGCCTGACCAAAGAATCCTCCAATCTTACCCTTAGGACCCGCATCAAGAATCTTTACCTTACCTGATAAACCATTATCAGCATTAAACTCAATCTCCTTATCTTTCAATTCCTTGATTAAGAATTTAGCCCTCTCATCAGGAATACTATCTAACCATTCTTTTTGGTGTTCTTCAGAACTCTTTGATTTATAATCATCAGGAAGCTCGAAAGTTGCAAAATGTTCTTCACCATCTTCCTGTTCTTTAATGTAACCCAATTCCTTAGCGATGATGTTTCTTACAACATATTCTTCAACGTTTGCCTTTTTAGCGGTATTAGAAACAATTTCCTTTACTAACTCTCTCTCGAATAACTCTAATGCATTAATGTCACCCTGATTACAGTAAGGGAACTTCTTACATTTAGACTTAATCTTAACAAACTTACCACCCGGTCCACCATACTTTGGGAAGTTCTTATCTTTTACAGACCTTAACTCCTTCTCCACAGTGTCAGGGTTAGATAACTTTAATGGGTCTTTCTTAGGACCTCCAAATGGTGCATCATAAACACCGGCAGATGCTGATGTTGTCGCTTCAGTAGCCTCACCACCTGTCTCCATACCTTCTAACTTAGTATAGTATTGTGGGTCCTCATATAAGTGGTCCAACGCAATTTCAATAGCCACCATCATTTCTGATGTGTGTTCCATTTCATGTTGAACACCCTTTGTGAACTCATTATATATATCATCAACAGTAATATCGTGCATCTTAGCAATGTCTTCGATATCCATACCGTCGGCTTTACCACCTTCTATTCTTTCTTCATCGATTCTAACACCACGAACGTACTTAACACCACTAGCCTTTGTACCATCCAATTTTCTTTCTAATTGGTCAATAATCATTTCAATGTGTTTGAGAGCAGAAGGTCCTTGAGCGGCTTTCATTAGTTTTCTAATCAATTCTTGCTTTTCAAAATCTCTTAATCTCGCCTCGTTAAGTTGACCATTAAACTTTTTGTGATTCATCTTAGTAATGTCATACTTTGTTTGGTCTAACTCATCATATACAATCTGTTCAAAGTATTTTTCAAACATTGGGTCAAACAACTTTTCCAATTGTTCAGGCTTTCTGTGCCAACCCTTCATATATAAGGCTCTTTGGTCACCCACTCTTTGAATCTTTAGGTCTTCCATATTTTTCTTATAGAACCAATACGGCATTCTGATAAACTTAAACCCGTCCTTACCCGGTACATCATCTAATATCTCAATTTGAGAAACTGGTAACATTGCCTTATGTAAAGACATTGAATAAGGTTTGTGACCACTTACAAAAAATGAATCATTATCAGGATATTGTCTGATGTTATAAACTTCCAATTGTTTTGGAGTTTCTTCACCAACCAAATAAGAACCCACATAGGATTTAGTATCAGCCTCGTACTCACCCTTCATGAAGTCATAATCATTCGTATCAACCTCTTCCTGACCATCCTCATCAGATACTTCATCTTGCTCATTAACAAACCCACCTTCAGGTTTTGTTGTTAACTTAGACTCCGTCCCTGGTTGGAACATTGTGTTTTTCTTTGGCTCGGCAAACAATGGTGCTTCAAAACCACCAGCACTACCAGCACCAGTCGCTTCAGTAGTTTCACCACCTTCACCTTCTTCGTCCTGAACAATCTTCATTAAGATTTGATTTAATACGTCTACCGTCAATCCTTCAGTCTCACCCTTTGGGTTGTCCTTACTCTTTAGGAATGGTGAATAACCTTTTTCTTCTTCAACTTCTTCCTCAGCCATATTCTTAGCTTTGTTCAAACTGATGAAGTTGTCAGTAACAGCATCATTACCACCCAACGACGTTAGGTTTTTCGAGAATGCCTTTTGCAAACTCGTTTTAATCATATCTTTAAGTTCTTGTTCGTTCAATTTCATTACTTCACTGATTTTAAGGTCGGCTCCCAGAAACTTCTACGTGTCCACATAATCTTATAGAACTCTCTCATGATTTTCACGACAATATCATTTACATCACCCTGAAGTTTACCCCTTTGGAGTTCCTTCTGAATCGTCTTAATCATCTTGTCCTCGAATTGTTTTAATGTATTAGAATCCAAGAAACTTTTGATTTCCTTTCTAACCATTACTTCAATCTCTTTCTTATCTGAATTTGATAACGCCATTACTTACCTATTTTCCAATACATACGTCCTGAAATTGTCGGTTGCAAATCCTGGTTTACACCCACACCAATTCCATACATATTTCTTTGTTTATTCTTAAACATGAATTCACCACCAACATAATCCAACTGTGATGTGCCACCATTAACACCTAAACCCCAATAGAACTCTCTCTTATTCAGGTAAATCTCTTTGGTAATAGTAGTTGTCGGAATACTGATATCTGAAGTGAAACTTCTACTCAATACACTGTTCTTTGAAATGGTATCATTCAAAACCAAAAATCCTAACGTATCTAAAGTTAGGGTATCAGTGTAATGGTATTTTGCATAATAGTCTTTTAATATTGACATCGTATCAATGTCCTGAGGTATCGTATCGTGTTCTGTAACCACTTTCGTTCTCCATTTAGGGACATACTCTGTTTGTGTCACATTAACCGTATCCCACTTTGTTTCAATAGTTACGATAACTTCTGGTTCGACAGGGTCCTTT
>Ga0255783_10000375_pt1 | contig 52191 bp, 26 predicted proteins | sample 011ome_22_FD_179981 | JGI IMG/M metagenome (GOLD analysis project Ga0255783, IMG submission 179981) | Coastal salt marsh microbial communities from the Groves Creek Marsh, Skidaway Island, Georgia - 011507BT metaG (version 2) | ecosystem: Environmental > Aquatic > Marine > Intertidal zone >... | reverse complement strand
GCCGCCGCTACGACTCCTATCGCTACTGCTCTTCGGCGCGTTCCCGCCTTGTAACTTCGACCCAGACGCTCTCGCTTTCGCTTCTTCTTTGAACAAATTCTTCAAGTGAGACGACAATTTGACGTTGAAATCGCCTTCGGGACATTCTCCGTTGTTGTTGTTGGCGCCGCCGCCGCCGCTGCTCCTTCTCCGTATCGTGCCCTTTCGGGGCGAAACGTCGTCGACACCACTTCGACTCCTGAATGCAGCATCAGGCGTTCCTCGTTTCGAAGAAGTGAAGCACAAAACGTCTCGAAAGAAACGAATATTTCGTTGATGTTGGTGTTGGGTTTGTCGTCGAATCATCCTCTGTGTTCTCCGTTCTTCTTTGAAGTCTTCTCCGCGTTCGCCGACGTGTCCAAACGCGACGAAAGCGCGCAACGAATGTGTTTCAAAGAGAAACGATGACGAAAGAGCGATTCGAGCGAGTTTTTCGTGCTCGAGCCCGCGCTGCGTAGAACACCGAAACTCCTTCGAGAGAGTACGAGAGTGCTCCGTCTGAGTCGTATTCCTGCGCAGTCTCTGTCGCGTGGTACACAAAACGTGCGCGTGAAATGACGTCAGAAAACGCTTCGAATTTTCTCCATTCTCTCTCGCTCTTTTCCTTCGCAGCGCTAAAGAGAGAGAGAGACGACTCCTCCTGAGAGAACACAAAGAGCGCAACCTCTGCGTCTCACCTGAAAGAAAGTGCACGACAGAGTTTCAAAACGCGTTCAAAGTCTCTCTGGAGAGGAGGAAAAGGAGGCGAAAGAGAGGAGTCCGTCAAAGCGCGTAAAAAGATGGTTGATTTTGAAGGCCAAAAGTTCGTGGAAACGTTCACCGTCTCGGTCGTTTCTTCGACTGCCTCGGTCGGTTTTGTGCTCGGGTACCTGTTGCAAGACTACGACTTGATGCGGAATTTAATTTTCGCGGGAATTGTCGCCTCTGTGGTGGTCACGCTCCCGAGTTGGCCGTTTTTGAAACGCAATCCGATCGCATGGAGGGAGATCGACGACGAGCATCCTTCGGCGAAAGAAGAGGACGAGATTGAAGAGGAGGACGATGAGGAGGCGAAGAAAGACAAGAAAGAGAACGCTCTGAAACGAATGATCCGGCGGGTTTTCGTGTAGTAGTTTAATTAGCTAGCTCTGTAATACTTAAACATAGTTTCTTCTAATAGATTAATAATGGTACAACGATACAGTCGAACGAACGAACGGCTCCGCGAAAGCGCTTTCGCCTCGCGACGACACCAACAACCGACTTTGACGGAGGTCTCCTTTTCCTCCTCCTCCTCTCGTGTTTCTTCTTTTCTCCAACAAACCTCACACCTTTCGAGAGAGAGAGAGAGAGATGCTAATACTCGCGGTTAGCTCATCCCTAACCTTCTTCTCTCGTGCACCAACACGTTCTTAATCCGTTCTCGGAACAACTCGTCCCCGCCCGCCGGCGTCGTATACGGCGGCGGTATGGAAATTTCATCCAGGACGATAATCTCTTGGTTTTTCCATCTGCACGGTAACGTTCGCGCTAAGGCGTCGAAGATTTCTTGCGCTTCCTCCGTCACGTTTTCGCCGATGTTATCTGTTTGCGTCGTCGTCGTTAAACAGAGAGAGAGAGAGAGAGAGAGGTCAGTGGAGACAAAAAGACCCGCTCGCGAGAATGGCACATCACCGAAAGGCTGGACGTTCCAAATGAGCAAAGAAACGACACCATCAAACAACGCATTCCATTCTGCGACGGTGCAGGATGTGCACTCGTCCACGATCGCGCGAGGAGGAACGCAAAAGAACGCGAGACGACGACGATCGAACGAGACGTCGAAATCCAAAGACGAGCGAATTGCATTCGTACCCGCGACAAACTGCGCCGCTTTCACCGCGGTTTCAAACCGTCTCTCTTGCCTTCCTTTATCGATGACTGGTAAAGCTGCTCGCCCTTCTTCCTCTCCGCGTCCGTTCGGCGGCGGAGAGACGGAGTTGAGCACCTTCACATCCGTCTTAGTATTCGCATCGCAATTAATTATCTGCACGTGGTGACTGTTTTGAATATCCCCGGGCGCGCGCAACACCGCCAAACCGAGCGCATCGTCGACCGCGTAGACGACGCCACCGAACGGGTCGCCGCAGGAGGAGACGCCGGAGACGGAATTGCCGATTTTGAACGTCGCAGAAGGGAGAGAGGGAGGAGAAGACATGATGTGTGTTGTTGTTGTTTATGTTGAAACGTTTTTTGTGTGCGTTGCTTTCTGAGGGAAAGGATTGAAAAAATTCTGCAAACTGTGGACGTCAATGCGAACGCGCGGAGAAGAGCACGATACTCAGCATCGATCCAACGTATTGAATACATTAGTAAATATATTTGACGGCGTTGGCGATGGCGTTTTCGACGAGTCGTTTCACCGGACTGAGGACGATTTCTTTGAGAGGCGTCGTCGGCGTTTTTTTGTCTAGTTCTTGTTCTTGTTCTTGTTCTTTGAGCTTCTTCGTCGCCGCCCGGGGTCGCTTCCTCTTCCCCGCTTTTTTCTTTGTCGTCGTCGCGCTCTTCTTTTTCTCGTCCACCTTCTTCTTTTTTACTTTGCTCTCGGTGAAGTTCGTTCTGTTGGTCAACCAGACGCACGCGAGTTTCGCGTCCTTCTTGCCGCCTTTCTTGCTCGCGAAATCGCCGTTGTCCAAGTTCACCGTGATGTACTTTCGATTCTTCGTCTTTTTCAACGCCGACTCGGCTTTTTCTTCCTCGGATTTCTTCGACTTTGACCACACTTTCACGTCCTGCTCGTCGTCGAGCAACAGTTTGTATTTTTTGTTCACCGTGTATTCTAAAACCGTTCCAGTTTTCACGTCGCCATTTTTCATCGTAACCGTGACTCTGTCCATGAACCTTCGCATGCGTTCTGGGTTGGCATCTAAAGTGCCTTTACACATCGGGTGCCCGCAGAAGCAGGTAAACGATGTCGTGCCTTCGCCGCCAAAGTGCGCAAAGTTGTAGTCGTAAGTCAGCTCCGTGCCGGATTTGATGTCCTCGGTGGCGAAAATACCAACTCTGGTTTCGTTCGTGGACGCGTCTACCCACCGCTGCGTCTCGCAATTTGGATGGCAGCTCGAATTGATAAATCGAGCGTTGTTGCCACAAAATCGAGCGTCGATGATTTGTGACGGGGTGATTTCCATGAGGTAAAAGTTCGGTTCGTTTTTGCCTTTGCACGCCAACAAACGTCGGGTACATTCCTCTTCGTCGACGATTTCGCCCATGTATTCGACGATAAAGTCACCCTCAAAGACATCTTGTTGTAAGAACAATCCATAGCCGCGATTTTCCGTCAGTTGAACTTTCACTTTTGGTTGAGGGAGGTGTTGAAACGGTCGGTTGGAGCAGTCATCGCCACACGGACACACTCTGGTGTCGCACGTGTATCGCGTTTCGCGGTTGACGCAGTCGTGACCACATCCGAGACGGAGTTTTGGCAATAGCTTCGATGTCAGCGATTTTTTCCCTTTCTCTTCGTTGTTGTTGTTGTTGTTATTATTATTATTATTATTTAGAGGATCTTCGAGAGTTTCTGGCGGCGTGGCCGGGCCGTTCTCTTCAATAAATTGTTGTTCTACTTCGGCAGCTGATGCTGTCGACGCCATCTTCATCGCCCGCTCAGTCGTGACGTTCGCCATCATTTCTTCTTTTATCGAATGCGGTATCGGTTGACAGTAACACGCCACCGCCTCGCTCGAATGCACCTGTTTCGGCGCTTGACGACACATCCACCGGTTCCTTCGTAACCGTTCAAACGGCGGCGGATCTCTCGCGCTCATCACGTCGAACGATAACTGAAACGGTTTCTCTTCGATGCCTTCGTCGTCGAACAGCGTTTCTAAAGTAGCCGGTTCGTTCCTTTTCCTTTCCTGTTCTTTTCGCGCGTCGAGTTCCATCTTCGCCGCCGCCGCCGCCGCTGTCTTTTCCTCCCTCCTCTTCACTTCTTCGGAAATCTTCTTTGCTTTTTTCATCTCTTTCTCTTCAGCGGCGGAAGTCTTCTTCGCCTCCGCTTTCTTCCTCTTCCCCGTCGAAGACGCTTTCTTCTTTTCCGTCTTCTTCGCCTTTTTTTCTTCCTCCTCCTCCTCCTCCTCCGGTTCTTCCACCACCGCGATCTTCTTCGTGTGCCATTGTAACCCCCCTCTTTTCACATCCGACGGATCCTCCCCGCTTCTCAAACACTCCCACATCTCCTTCACCGCTTTCTTCAACCCGACCGGTTTCATTTTCTTATCGTACCCTTTCTCGCACCCGTCTCGAAAGGACTCCACATCCACTCTTCGAAACATGCTCCCACTGCGAGGAGGAGGACCAGAAGAAGCGTTCTCGTCCGACTTCTCTAAATACCACATGTACTCGTTCGTCCCGAAAAACTGAATCAATTTCACGCCCTTCGCTTCTAAAAATCCATCCACTTTCTCTCGCACGAATTCCGGCACGTTTCCTTTACACCGAAGGACGTCCACTTCTTGGCACGGCCAAAACGGCGAGCCTTTCACTTTCGCCCACTTGTACCGTTTTTTTTCCGCCAAAATCGCGAGAACACGAATCTCATCGTCGCACGTATCGCTCACATCGTCGGGGTTGTTCTTCTTCGTCTTTGTCTTTCGCGGAGAAGAGGGAGAAGAGATCGTCCGCATCTTTTCAAATTCTTCCCCGACTGCATCATCATCACAATCATCATCGTTAAAATCATCCGGATGTCGCGCGACGACCACGTGCGGAGAAGAGATGCGATTATTACTGTTGCGCTCATCCTTTTCCTCTCCTTTTTCCTCTTCTTTTTCTTTTTCTTCTTTTTCCTCCATGTTTACGTCGTATTTAAGCGTTCGTAGTGCAGAGAATGCGAGAGATATTATGAGGGAAAAGAAGAACAGATGTTTTGAATTTGAAAAGACCTCGAGGTAAAAAAAACGCCACATCGAAGACGCGCGAATAAGTGTAGGAAGATCATTTTGTCACGAAACGTTCTTTAAACGAGACAATTGATACAGCGAGTGCCCGATGCAGTTCTTTTCCCCACGGGGGTGTCCCGGAGAGCTACACGTACAACTCGTTTTTTTTGTCTACTTTTGCGGTTATGCGTGTACATATCACGTCACGTCTTTTCGGACGAAGCGTGATGCATATCCTTAACCCTCCCTAACGGGGTACTCTCGAACCGGTCGTACTGCTCGATTCGTTCGTTTCTATACGTATTACTATTGTTATTCTTTTTAACGCAATATTCGTCCCTTTTCGTGCCGTGTTTGAGGCAGAAGGTTTGAATAGGGTCCCGGAGCGGCCTGTGGTCGTCGTCCGTGGAGGAGAGTAAAGAGAGACCGAGGAAGACGTCGGAAATCGGGTCGTCGAGCGCGCGGACGGAGACCGGGTAGATGGCGGGCGCGAATTGGCGGATTTCTCTGGCGAGACGTTCGACTAAGCCTGGGATTTTTGCGCAGCCGCCGGTGACGATGACGTTGAGCCACATCAGCGCTTCCACGGTTTGGTCGCGTAAAGAGTCGTTCGCTTCGTCGTGGTGGACGCTTTGAGCGACGAGTTCGGCGATGCCGCACTGATTTAAGCCGATATCAGACGGGTGGAAGAGGATTTCTGGAACCATGAACCGTTCGTTGACTAATACTAACGATTGGGCGTCCGGGGCGAGTTCCATACTTCCCGCACCTTTCGCCGCTTTCTCTTTTTGTTTCTTTAATTTTCTTCTTCGGGTTTGTAAATCGTCGTCTTCGTTGATTTCGGATTCGGAAGACGAGGCGTCGTCGCCGTCGTTCGCCAAGACAGAATCGGCGAGGAAACCTCTGAGCGTGTTCACGCCGTCTGGGAGGACGTACTTAATAGCGATTTTGTTTTCGCGAATCTTCTTTTTCGCCTCTTTCAACGCTTCGTAAATGTCGCCGTTTTCTTGACAATACACCGATTTCAATTTGACGTCCTCGATTAACGCGAATTCATCCATTACGTTCCATTGTCGATACGAGATTAACTCTTTGAGATAATTCGTCAACGCGCGTCCGCCTAAATTCAATCGTTTTACGTGATGGTCGGCGACTCGCCCGTCGAAAACCGGCGACGCGTGCGCGAAGGAGAACCCGACGTCGAGGACGCATCCAGTCATAGCTTCTCGAGCCCATTTGATTCTTTGCTTCTTCGAAGCGCGTACTCTCGGAGGCGCTTTGTTAAAGCCCATATACTCTTTATCTGTGACATCGTCTATCTCCATCATCGCGTTCTCGTTCTTTTCCTCATCATCGTCATCCCCGTTCTCCAAATCCTCGTCTTTCGTCTGCCACAAATGCGCCTTCATCGCGCACAACGCTCCGGATACGAACACCACGCCTTCAAACCCAAACTCCTCCAACACGATCCTATCCATTTCCTGTCTCGACGTGCTAAAATTCATCGGTGGTTCCGTCATGACGAGCCAACATTTTTTCACCTCCGTCTCCGAAACTTTCAACACCTCGTGTATGCAATGCGCCCAAATATCTTTCTGCAACTGCGAATTGGTCAAATACCCTCTATCGATCGGTCGTCGAACGATGAGACCGTTAATATCTGGAATGTCTTTCGAGTCGACACCTATAATCGTCGCTTTCGTGCCTTGCGGGCGGCACGCGCAGTTCGGGACCAACGCCGTCGGGGAACGTTGGCCCGCGAATCCGATTTTAATCGTATCGCCGCCGTTGTCTAGAACGATGATGTTTTTGTGGATGATTGGAGGCATACTTTTAGTATCACACGAAGGCTTTCCTCCTCCTCCTTTTCCTTTTCCTCCTCCGGTAAAGGACGACGTGTTCTTCGAAGCAGTTTTATCGCTCGACATGAGTCTCTCCGCTTCTACTTTCAAACGAAGTTTGTGTGGAGTTTGGAGTTCTTTCATCAAAGTAGGTAATTTTTAGAGCGGGGCGAAGGGCGGAGCGGATGCGGTCGCATATCGTTTAGCAGCGGGTGGGTTCTAATAAATACAATCATTATCTCTCTAGTTGTTCTTGTTCTTGTTCTTCTTGGTTTCCTGGTCGCGAGGAGGAGTTTGGCCCAGACGACTTTGTCGGTTTGCACGAACACATATTCTTAAAGTCTCGGATGTTCCCGAAGCTCCCTTCCGGGCCTAACACCGACAATAAGGCGACGTAAAACGCCAACGAGACGCACAACGCGCAAACCATGGAAATCATGACGATGGTACCGAATTTTTGGAAGAATGTGATGGTGCAGAAGAAGAGGACGCAGGCGGAGGCGAAGGTGGTGAACGCGGCGGAGGCGATGGGGAAAGCCATGCGAGCGAAAGCTTCTCGCGTGCGGTCGACTCGGGTGTGGACGCCTCGTTCGGCGGCGGCGCAATAGGCGTGGCCCATGTGGATGACAAAATCGACGGATAAACCGATGAGGATGCAGAGGCAAATCCCTTCGAGGAATCCGAGCGTCCAGCCTAAGGAAACGACGACGGAAATGGTCGAGGCGAGGATGGTGCCGATGGAGAAGATGGTGAGTATAGTGACAACAATGTTCGCGGTGGAGATCAACGCGATGCCGAGGGCGATACCTAGACACATCAACGTCGCTTCGCGAAAGTTGTCATTCATATTCTCGACGGTATCGAACCATCGCCAGGCGCCTCGGTCGGTTTGCCATCCGTTTTTAACTCCAGCCGGGGCCGTTTTGAGTTCCTCGTAAATGAAGGATTCCCACGTTTGCCATCGTTTTTTTAATAACGACGTTTCTTCGTTCCATCCAATATCGAGCGAAAACGAAACGACTGTGAGAAGCATTTTCACAGAATCGTAGGATTCCAGAAGTGTTGTGCCGGAACTGTCGTATCTCTCGTTGTACAACGAATCGATCATTTTCTTGTTGTTTTTCAAATAATACGTGCCCCCGTTGTAGCTCGAACTCCAGTCCATGGTCCATCCATAAATGCATCCTATGAAATTTTCCTGCGGTATCGGCAGTGTTTTTCTTTGCGCGCAATTGTCTTTCCAGGCCCACACGCCAGATGCATATTGGGAATTAAAATCGCACGATGAATCATTGATACATTGATCAGTTCCACCTCCCGTGTTGCGATATCGGGAATCGTCGTTTTCGGACGCCCAAGCCGCGTCCATATCTTCTAACCACGACACAAACGTATCCATCCAACACCTCGACTCGTTCCCGTACGCAATCGCCTTGCCTTTTTGACAAAAGTTGTACAACCATGTTTGCGCCTCTGGCGCGGACATGTCAAAAGTCGTATCGATGGCAAAATTCGGCACCGAGGATGGATCGTTGTAGTCGCCGTCGTCTTTCGCTTGCAAACCGAAAACGACGTCCACTTCTATTTGCGATTCGGTGGCGGATTTGAATGAAGAACGCATAACTCGCGAGTATTTCGTCAAAACGTGTTCATCTGGGAGTAACTCGACCGAAGAGTCCGTCGGTAACGATAATTTGGACCCGCCGTAGGACGAGGCGCATCCTAACGCGATGGCGGCAATGACGAGCACGTATCTGAGTTTGTACACGACCGGGAATACGAGCTCTCTAGAGACGTTCTCACTAATTAATCTGCTCTTGTTACCTCTGATACCACCATTCTCGTTTGGTGATTTTTGTTCTTGTCGTTCCTCATCATCATCTTTCGTATCGTCGTCTAAATCTGGTTTCACGCACTGCGGTCGTCTTATTATTTTAGGCATTTCAAAAAATATCGAAAGCATCCACCCGGCCCATTTACTGCCCTCCTCGTATCGCCTTTTTTTCAACTCAATCTTCTTGTCGTGTTGCCATGCCACCGCAGCGGCGAATATGGTCACGTCAAAAATATAATCGAAAACCACCATGCATCCCATAAAAATTGCAAACACGCGCACCGGAGGAATCAACGACCCAGCGGTACTGAAAAATGCACAGGCAGTGGTCGTCGAAGTGAGAAACATGGAATACGTGGCGTCCCAGTAACACATTTTGCTGACATCCTTCGCCGGCGATTTTGGCGGTAGTCGCGCCTTCGCTTGATCCCATTTCGAGAGAAAGACGAAACAATCGTCCGCACCGATGCCGCAGATGACAAACAAACCGATGAAATTCAGAAACGGGAAGAATTTGATCCTCAAAACTGTGTTTAGGAAGAACGTCGCCACCGGGAAGCTCAACACGATTTGCGACACCGCGGCTAACGTTAGAAATAACGAGCCGGTGTGGCAAATAATCATTACCAAGATGATAATAACTGCTCCCGAAGCTAACAGCATATCTCTATACAACTCAATGTCTGTGACGTAGTCGTATAAATCGTTTTGCGACCCGTAAATTGTGTAGAACAAATCGTTGGAGACTTCCAAAACGTTCTTCTTATCGCCTAAATTGACCAAGTATTTCATCGCGTTTTCCATCGAACTTTTCGACCAATCCATGGGTAAATAGCTCCTCGTGGTGACTAAATTTGGGAAATCGCTGGAAAACTTCCCGTTTAGAAACGCGCTGATGTAATACTCGCGCGGCTCAAACGTCACCGCGTCCACAGCATCTTCCGCACCAGGTATTCCCAAATCTGTCGACGTCAATGTCGCGCAAACACCGTTACTATCCGTCGCTAAAACGTCCACGCACGCCAAAACCGCCGTTTTTAAATTCGCGATGACTGTCCCCGATACGGTATTCGTTTCAATCTCTTCGCACGAACTCAACGACAAAACGTGTTTTACCATTTGAGGGTACGAATTCGCGTTATAACATCCCCTCGCGTACATTTGCGTCCCGCTGTCGTCTACCATCGTTTTCGTGTAATACAAAGGCGCTTGATTTTCCAACGACGAATCGCTCAAATAACAGTTTTCCACTTGGTTCGGCGCTGCTCCTCCTCTGCAATAGTTGTTCCAATTCGTTTGTCCCATGATGTTCTCCTCTACTTCGCACATCTTCCGAAATGCCTGCGCGGTAAATAAATCCACCCCTTCGTCGTTCGCCATGAACACTACATCTAAATTCGGGTACATAACATCTCCGTGATACGATAAATCCTCGCACAGAGGATGCGTCGGAAACTCTAAAACGGTCCTGCGAAGAAGCCGACGAGAGGAGTTGGTTTTTGGAGCAGACAGAGCGTTCGCGTTGAGTCTGTACGGGTTCACGTAACACGCGCCGTCGTCGCAACTCCCCGATTCCACGAACGTTTCAAACTGTATGTATCTGTTCGAGATTAAAGTCCCTCGCACGTTCCATCCTGTGAAAAAAGAGGAGAAAAAGAGTAAAAAAGGTCAGCATAAATAAAAATAGGGGAGTCTACTCAAAGAAACAAACGCGCTTCTCGCACGTATACTCAACGTACCTTCCGTGCTCACGCGTATCCCGGTCACTAAAAAAGCGATCGCTGTGAGCGTTATCCCTATCGTAAAAGTCACCGAGGCGATTAAAATCGGCCGCGAGGCGATCCACTCGTCGAAACGTTTCACTCGATTCATTCTCTCGATGTGTGTATCTTTTTTCCGTACGTTCGATGACGACGACGACGACGATACAAATGATGACGACGTTCACGTTGGCAACGAGGAATAAATGCGGGCTTTTGCTGTACTAAATACACGCAATATATATGTATGTATCGTAAAAAAGCGGAGTTCTTCCGGGTGGTTTCGAAGAAAAGAAAACCCGTTATCTCTTCGCCGGGGGTCTTTGTGCTCTCGCGTCGCTTTTTGTGAGACATTTCAAAGGGAAAAAACGGCATAACTTTACACGCAAAGATTTAATTCGTAAACATACACATCCGCTCTCACGAGCGAGCGTCAGAGAGTACGAAGAAGAAGAAGAGAGCAAAACCACCACAGACAAAGCACCGAACAATCATGGACGAAAACGATGCGAGAAGTTCACAAAAAAAAGACTACTACGCCGTCCTCAACCTCCCGAGAGATTGCACCACGGAAGACGTCAAACGGAAATACAAACTTCTCGCGCAAAAAGTCCACCCGGATAAAGCTGTATCGAATACCAACCACGCGGCAAAGAAATCCTTCGCGTTACTACACGAAGCGTACCAAATCTTACACGACGAGGAGAAACGGAAAGTGTACGACATTTACGGCCACGTAGGAGTTGATGACTCGACGCAGAGCAAGGAAATCATGACTTACTCGAAACGGAAAACGACGGAGGAAATGCGAAAGGAATTCGAGTATTTCGAACGACAAAAAGCGAGAGAGCGCGCGGAAAGGAAACACCAACAATCGAGCGGGTACGAGTTTAAATTCAGTTTTGCACACGCGCTAGATGAAAGACTGAGAGCGTCGAGAAGGTTAGCGCGAGGCGGGAAGTCCGTGAGGGAACGATTGAAACGGGTGTTGGGGGACGGCGGCGTCGGCGCGGTGGAAGGGAAAGAAGGCGAGGAGAAACAGAGACAAGCGCTGAGAGCGGTGGAGAAAGCGCTGGGGGATTTCCACGTGGAAGATTTGGGGTTGGATTTTTTGCAAGGGAGCGTGAGCACGTCGATGAGTGCGACTGTGTCGGAGAGTTTGGACGTGTATTGTCAAGCGCAAGCGATGGCGAACGCGGATGGGAGAGGCGCCGGAGTGTTGTTAGTGGGCGCGAGGAAACAGTTGGGGTTGTGGACGAGCGCGGATTGGCACATGCAAATGCCCTCGCAAAGGAACGGTGGGATGGAGATGACTTTGGAGCAGAAATTGACGAATAGGACGACTGGGACGATGACGTGCAAATACGACTTTGTCGGCGTCGGAGGGTCGTCCGCGGGGGAGGAAACAGAGGACGTTGGCACTGGCGTAGGTTTGTCCGTCGGTTTGAAAAGACAGTTGACGCACCACGCGGTTGGTAACATCGATTGGAACGTAGGACCGATACCGGGTATCACGACCGGGTGCAGAGGTAAAGCCGGTGAAAATGGCGCGTGGAAGTTGGATTTAAGCGCGGGTGTGCAGAATTTCGGCTTGACTGGGTCGTATCAGAGAAAAGTCGTCGACGGGTCTTCGGCGAACGCGAGGCGGCATTACCCGAACAGCGCGTTGGCGGAACATACACAAACGAACAAAATTAAGAAATATTCGTTCAAGTTTGGAACGATGGGTATTGAAATTGAAAACGGAACGAACGCCACGTTGAGCGACGACGGCGAAACGAGCATCGGGTGGGGCGTCTGCGTCGGCGTCGAAGGGTGCGTCTTGAAAATCAAATATCGCCAAAGGAATCAACAGTTTGAGTTTCCTATTTTACTCGCCCCGGGTTTGCCGTATTTAACGAGACGAACGGCGATTTTGTGCCTAACCATCCCGAACGCCGTCATTGGCGTCTTAAGAAACGTGTTCATTCTCCCTTTATTGAGACGCAAAAAACGGTTCGAAAAGAAACAAATGCGTTTGCGATACGCGTCTGAAATCGAGGAAAACCGCAAAGACGCGTTGGCGCAACGCGAGCTCGTCGCAAAATCGGCGGAAGAGAAGAGAGTGTTCGAGCGAGAAATAGGCGGATTGGACATTGAAAAAGCCGTGTACGGCTCGTTTGAAAACGTCGAGTGCGACGTGACGAAAAGATCGATGACCTTTCCGGACGAAGAAAAAGAAAAAGATGATCGAAAAAACGACGACGACGAAAGGAAGAAGAAAACGAAACCAAAATCTAGCGAACGAGGACGACAACACAGCGACATCCTCCGAGACGACGACTCTTGGATCGACGTCACCGTAGCCTTACGCCACATGGTCGAACGCTCGCAACTCGAACTCCACGACGGCGTCTCGTACTCCTCTCTTTTGGGTTTCTGCGACGTCGACCCGCTGGAAAAGAAGCACTTAAAAATTCGGTACCGCTACCGCAGAGCGTTGCACGAAACGTGCGTTCCGCAAGACGTCGGCATTCATTTGCCGTACGACGGGCACAGAATTGCCGATTCGTTTCAAACGACAGAAGAAGTAGAAAGAATATCAACAGAAACAGCAATTTCGGAAGAAGAAGGAGAAGGAGAAGACAAAGAGGAAGAAGGAGACGTGTAATGAGATTCCAGCGTTGTTGTATTCATCAAAAGTGTCATCCTTTTCTCTCCTCCTTTTGCTCTTTTTCCTCATTTTTTCCTTTGCAAAATCATCATCGTCATGACGCAAAACAACGACCGAAAAAAGAAGAAGACGACGCGTACTCAGAGCGAAGGCAGAGTAAAGCGTCCTCTGGGAAAGTTAGCGATGCAAGACCAAACGATACGGGCGTTGGAGAGGTGCATTGAGGTGAGAAAACTTTACTAATGTTGTTGTCGTTTTGTGGCGCATTTTTGAGCCGCCAAAAACGGGGAAATCTCTCTTTCGGTATTCGCGCGTTACTGCGCTCGCGTTTGTGACAACGACGACGACGTGAACGAGAATAAAAGCACCGCACGAAACGCTCTTTCTTTGTGTGCTCACTTTCGTTCTCTCTCTCTCTCACTCTCATTAATAAAAACGATAGGAAACGAAACCAGAATCCGGTTCCAACCCCTTGGCAATTCCACCACGAAAATCCTCGGACAAAAACACCTCGCATTCCTTAACCGGGGTACGGAAATTTACACATCTCCCACTCTCCCCGGAAACGCAAAAGGCGTTGAGAGAATGCAAGTATAAAGAGATGACGGCGATACAGAGGGCGACGATCCCACACGCGATGAGCGGGCGAGACGTGTTGGGCGCGGCGAAGACGGGGAGCGGGAAGACGCTTTCGTACGTCGTGCCGAGTTTAGAGAGATTGTATAGGATGAAATGGGGGAAGGACGATGGCGTTGGAGCGATATTTATCAGTCCGACGAGAGAGTTGGCGATGCAGATATTCCAGGAGATTGTGAAGGTTGGGGGGAATCATACGTTTAGCGTAGCTTTACTCATCGGCGGAAAGGATTTGGAGAAGGAAAGGAACGCGGTCAACGCGATGAATTTGTTGTGTTGTACTCCCGGGAGATTGTTGCAACACATGGACGAGACGCCGATGTTTGATTGCACAGGATTGCAAGTGTTGGTTTTAGACGAGGCGGATAGGATATTGGACTTAGGTTTTAAGGAGACTTTAGACGCGGTGTTGGCGAATTTGCCGAAAACGAGGCAGACGTTGTTGTTTAGCGCGACGCAGACGAAAAAAGTGAGCGATTTAGCGCGGTTATCGTTGAAAGATCCAGAATTTTTGAGCGTGCACGCAGAATCGGTGAATGCGACGCCGCCAAAGTTGCAACAGATGTATACGACTTGTAAAGTGGAGAAGAAGATTGAAACGTTGTGGGCGTTTGTGAAGTCGCACCCTACGCAGAAAATTTTGGTGTTTTTCTCCTCGTGTAAACAGGTGAAGTTTATCCACGAAATTTTTCGACGAATGCGACCAGGGATCCCGTTGGCGTGCATTCACGGAAGAATGAAACAAACGAGACGCGAGCACGTGTTTTATCAGTTTTGTAACGCGAGAGAGACGGTTTTATTTGCCACAGACGTGGCGTCGAGAGGGTTGGATTTCCCGGCGGTGGATTGGGTCATCCAATGCGATTGCCCGGAAGACGTGCAGACGTACATTCACAGAGTTGGAAGGACGGCTAGGTACACCGCGAGTGGTAAGGCTTTGATCTTGTTGAACGAAGGCAAAGAAGCGACAACGTTTCCAGAATTGTTGGAGCAAGCAAAAATCCCAATTAAATCTATCAAGATGAACCCAAAATCGAGAGTGAAAGGTATAAGTTCGAGCGTCCAAGGGTTGTTGTCAAAAGATAACGATTTGAAGTATTTATCGCAAAGAGCGTTGGTGTGTTACCTGCGCTCGGTGTTTTTACAGAAGAATAAAGACGTGTTTGACGTTTCCGAGATTGACGTAGAGGCGCTGTCGCAGAGTTTCGGGTTACCGAACGCGCCAAAGGTAAAGTTTTTGAACGCGGCGAGCACCAAGAAGGAGAAGAATAAAGCGAACGATGACAAAAATGGTAACAAAGAAGCTAAGAAAAGTAGAGAACTTTCAGACGACGACGACAACGACGACGACTCGGAAATTTCTTCTGAGCGCTCGGACGATGAGGAGGAGGAGGAGGAGGAGGAGATGGATTCTTCGGGAGGTGAAGAAGATGACGCTTCCTCCTCTTCGTCGTCTGAATCAGAGGAAGAAGACAATTCATCAGATTCAGACTCGGACGAGCGCATGAAAACCTCAGCGGGCGTTCTCAAGCGTACCGGCGGGGGTCGATTCAAATTAAAGGCTGGGGGCGACTCGGACGACGACGACGACGACGCCAACATCGAAGATGACTTTTTACAAGTCCGACGCAAAGACCACGCGTTGGCCGACGACGCCGAGGAAGAGGAGAAAGAATTAGCGATCGCGGCAAACGCAGAGAGTGAAAAGATTCGCCAAAAAGCATTGAAAGGGAAACTCCGTATTGGTAAATCAGGTTCCATAGCTTCCGTAGCTGGCTCAGAAAAACGCATCGTGTTCAAAGAGGACGGCACCGCCTCGAAACCGCTCGAAGCGTTGGGCGAAGACGCTAAATTCTTTGCCAAGAGCACGGCGGCGAACGACGATGCTTTGCGCGAGGCGGTCAAGATGCGCATGAAAAAGGTAGCGGAAGAGCGAAAGACCGCCGATTACGCCGATCGTGGACGCGAAAAAGCACGATTGCGAGAGATGCGGGCCAAGCGTAAAGTGAAGGATGTCGGCAAAGAAGAGACGAGAGCTTTCTTGGATGTCGGCGGCTCGTCTGGTTCAGATGACGACGACGACGACGACGAAGATGGTTTCGGTGGTCGGAGTGATGACGATGAGGAGGACGAGAAACCGTTCGATGCGCGCGCGTTTAAGTCTGTTAAGCGTTCAGATGCCGCACACGCCGGCATGGGCAGAAGAACAAACTCAGACGACGAGGAAGAAGAAAACATAGAAGAAAAAGCAATGCGTTTATTGAACGAGAAGCTCGGTTAGGAAAGAAGAACAAACGCGGCGCGAAAACCACATTTTTTTAGCGGCATAGTTTTGTGTAGTAAAAGTATAGAGCAGAATAGCATTTACTAACGAAAGGATTATTACGGTCCATTCACGATTGCGTCGAGCGCGCTGTTCACGTCAGAATACTTGAACTGGTACCCTTTCTCCATCGTCTTCTCCGGAACCACTTTTTGCCCGTCCAAAACCACCGTCGCCCCTTCGCCTAACAATACCCTCACCGCCAACCCCGGAGCTGGCAACCAGTTCGGTCTGTTTGTCGCTTTCGCGATCGCTTCACACAGACCGTTCATCGTCGTCGGTTCGGGAGCGACGCCGTTGACCACGCCTTTGAATTTCTTCGGATTCTTCAACGCCATAATCATGATATCCACTAAATCCTCCCTATGAATCCAACTCACCCATTGCGTGCCACTCCCGACTGGACCTCCGGAATACAAATAGAACAAAGGTAAGATTTTCCCCAACGCACCTCCTCCTTTCTCCAACACCACTCCGGTTCTCACCACGGTCACGTTCGTCTTCGCCTTGTTCGCCGCCTTCTCCCACTTCTCGCACAAACTCGCCAAAAAGTCCCCGCCTGGTCCTCTCGCTTCCGTCCACGCCTCGTCCTTCCTCGTCGTCCCGTAATACCCAACCGCAGACGCGCTCACTAAACTCGGTCTCTCTTTTTCCGGCAACTTGTTAATCGCGTCTGCGATTCTCTTCGTGCACCCCAATCGGCTGTTGACGAGCGTCTCTTTATACTTTTTATCCCATCGCGTCGCCACGGGAGCGCCTGCTAAATTCACCACGCCATCGCACCCTCGAATCGCTTCCGTCCACTCTAACTTCCCAGTAATCGTTTCCCATTTGTATACGGAGACGTTTGGATTGAACGCGGATTTCAGACCGAGCGCCAGTCTCGCCCGTACTTTGTTGCTCTTGTTGGTTAACACTCGCACCTTGGTGCCTTCGTTTAACAATTTTTCCGTCAACTTTCTGCCGACGAACCCGGTCGCGCCGGAGATGGCCACCGTTGTTAAAGGTGCGTCTCGTTCATTTCTCTTACTTTTACTCGTCGTCGTAGTAGTACTCGCACTCGTCGTCTCGGTGTTTTTCTCCTCGTCCGCCTTCGCCGCTGATTTCGCTGACGATGACGTGCGACGCATCCGCTTAGTCCGATGCGTCCCCGACGACGACGACGAAGACGACGAAGAAGAAGACGCCAAAAAACGTCCGTGTTTCAAAGTAGTGTTCCTCCTCGCGCGAAGAATCGTTGGCGTGGAAAACGATGCGCCGCTGCTCGACATCATCATCATCATCATCGTAGTATGTAAGTCTCTCTTAAGTCTCGTGTACGCGCACGAAAAGTGGCGATGAGTTTCTTCAGAATTTCCATTCGAATGCTCGCGCAAAAATCACCATCGTCGAACAACGCGGTAAAAGGAAGCACGAGGACTTCCTCGTTCTCGAAAAGACGACGACGAGGAGGACCGCGCGCGTCTTTGTCTTTTTCGTCTTCTTCTTTTCGCGCGACGAATGCTTTTAAGAGGACGTCTTCGAAACGTCTTCTTCTCGAGAACGCTTTGAAAGTGTACTCCGGGGAAGCGTCCTTCTCCGGTGTTTCCCGAGACGACGGAAACGACGAAGGAAGAAGAAGACGCGAAAAGGCGATTTGGAGGAGAGGGGTGAAAAAGAACGCGGGGTCGAGTCTTTGTGTGCCTCCTTTACGTGCCGCCAACAAGGAAAATGGACAATCTGACTTTGAAAGCGCGACGATTTCTTCGTCGGCAGATTTTGGTGAAGAATGCGTCGGCGTTGGGATGAACGTGGAGTGCGAAATACCGATCATCGCGGAATGTGACGACGACATGGATGGTCGCGTCGTTTCTCCCGTTCCTGTTCAGTGTAATAAAGGAGAAGGAGAAGAAGGAGATACTCGGTTCGTTGCGAATTCAACGGTTGAAAAGCGGAAGAAAAAGCGAACGACGATGGCGAAAGGCGGCGTCGACTCGACGTCTCGGGACGAGTCGTGCGTCGGCGTCGGGATCGACGCGGAGTGTCCGATTGAAGAAGAAGAAGAAGAACTGTTGTTGTTGTCGTCGACGACGAGAGAGGTGGAGGTGGAAGAGGGCGTTGTCGCCGCCGCTGCTGCGAAGAGTGGGAAGCAGAAGCAAGAATTTCCGGCGTTGTTTTACGTCGCGCCGTTCTTTCTCTGGGGGACGAGCATGGTCTCGATGAAGGAGGTGCTGCCGCTCACTTCGCCGATGTTTGTCGCGACGGTGAGGTTGATTCCAGCCGGGTTGATTCTCATTTTGTGGGCCGTGTCAAAGAATAGAAAGTTTCCGAAGAATGCGAAAGGGTGGTTGGCGGTGTCGTTGTTCGCGTTAGTCGATGGGGCTATGTTTCAAGGGTGTTTAGCGGAAGGGTTGGCGAAGACGAGCGCCGGGTTGGGATCGGTCATCATCGATTCGCAGCCGCTGACCGTGGCAATTTTGGCGTCGATTTTCTTTGGCGAGACGTTAGGTGCGGCTGGTATTGGTGGGTTAGCGTTAGGCGTGGTTGGTTTGTCGCTGTTGGAGATACCGAGCGAGACTTTAGCTGGGTTCATGAGTAAGAGTAGTAGCGGCGGTGGCGCGGATGGGGGAAGCGCGAGCACTTTTTTACAGTCGTTCGCGGCGCACCCGTTTGACTCTGGAGAGTTTTGGATGCTTCTCGCAGCACAAAGCATGGCACTTGGAACCGTCATGGTTCGCTGGGTCGTTAAATACGTCGATCCAGTCATGGCGACTGGGTTACACATGTTTCTCGGCGGCATTCCTCTGTTGATATATTCGCTCGTCTCTGAACGGGACGTGTACGAAAACATCTTCGGCGACGGGGGGGGTGCTTTAGGTATCGCGGACGGCGCGAATTTGCTCTACGCCTCCGTGTTTGGCGGCGCGTTGGCGTACTCCCTGTTCTTCTACTTCGCCAGTTCTGGAAACTTGACGAAATTGTCTAGTTTAACGTTCTTAACGCCCGTTTTTGCCGTCGTCGGCGGCTATTTCGCGCTCGGCGAAACGTTGGACGCGCAACAACTCGTCGGCGCCGCAGTGACGCTCGGCGGGATTTATTTAGTCAACAAGAACGCTGGAGGTAACGACGGCTCGTGATGTCCGATATGTGATGAAATTAGATTAATTGTTTAGATTTGCGCTTTGATGTTGTCAGTAGTTTTAGAAAATAAGAAGTACGTATTTACAGGTTTTCTTTCCTTTTCTCGATGCATTGCACTTAATTGAACATGCATACGAAAATTTTGCTCATCTGCGCAACACGAAGTGGTTTCTGTAAAAGTTCGATCGGACCGGGTCGGTGACGAGACATCGCCTGAGCGACTTCAACGCGTTTACGGGCGATTCGTTTGCGTTCAAACTCGTCGTCATTTCTGGTGTCAAGGTCGTCGAGGACGGATTTGTCGCGCTTGGGAGTTCCTCGTCTTTTTCTTTTTCGAGTCGAAAGGCTTTGACTTGCGCGGCGCTCAGTTTCGCGCTCACTTTCAATCGTCTAAATGCGTTCAGTTCTCGTTCGAACTGCGCCGCTTCGGTGTCTGCTCTAGGATTGGTAAAGTCGTTCCGGCTTTCGCTTGACGCTATTTTTGCCTCGTAATCGCGTTTAGTGAGCGCGTTCATTTGATGGATTTTCTTCTCGGATTCTTCTAGGAACGCTCGACGCAACTCGCCTTCGCAAGCGAGAAGGGTAGGTCGGGACATTTTTTTCATGAGCGAGAAGAGACCTAGGACGTAGTTCATGGCTGCTTCCGAGTCTGGCGCGTAGACGTTATCCTCTCCAAACCCTCGCAATACGTTTTCGTACTGTTCCCTACTCGTTTCTTTTGCAAGATTGTGGAACGAAGTCAAGTCAAATCCAAGAACGTCTTCCATGATCACCGCGGCATCGTACGCGAGAAAATGTTCAGGAGTAAAACGAGGTCCAGGTGTACACCAAACGCTGTAATCGGCACCTATACACGCGTAAATATTTCTAGTACCTTCGACGACATCTACTGATCCTTCGCCTGATTCATCCATCGCACGGTCTTCGCTCGTTTCTCGCGTGATCATCTCGACGCCTTTCTCTTCAATGCTCGAGGCGTCGCTGAAAATCGAATTCGTACTCGTCTCGTCGTCTTTTCTACCCACCGCCCATTTCAAATGTTCCGAATTGTTCCATCCGCTGATCGTATTCGACTCATTCTCTCTTTCGTCAACAATCATAAACTTCGCGTAGTTCATTCGCGCCGTCCACGCGGAATTATTCCTCGGATCTTTCCTTACGCACATCTCGGTTGCGTAGAACACGTCCAACCAGACGTTTGGATCGATATTTTTCGCAATCCAAACGTAATGCGTCCACGCGTGAATGTTTTTCAACCCGTCGTCGCCAAATAGTATGACATTTTCGACGAAATATTTTGAACGAATAGCCGCACCGGAACGCATTTGGTCGTTGAAATGATGTAAGAATGGTCCGTCGCAATTCACGTTCGATTGAAAGAAAAACGCCCGTCGGCGATAGCTGTGTTGATCCAAGAGAGAGGTTTCCATACGAAATTGTCGGTCGTCTAAGGTTGCTATTTGACGAAGGTGGTTCCAAACCTGGTAATTTTTTGGATTTCTCGACGCCATCGCCTCGGCAAACGCGTACTCTTCGTCTAAAATGTCGTACTTTGTTCGAGGGAAAATTTCTCTCACCTTTTCGCAACACTCGCGAAGGCGCTCGATGTAATCTCGTCGGTAATTGGCACCAGTCAAAGCTTTTAAACCGCCTTCATAAGTCCCGTGTTGCCAGAACAACGACGTCGTCGGGAACTCCCCTTCAACAGCTTCCTCGTCGCTCCTCCTCTCCTCCTCCATCCTCTCCAACACCTTTCTCGTCAACGCGCCGCTTCGAAACTTTGCGAGCGTCTCCGCCGAGTACCAAATCAACGGCGAATCGATGCTACGGAAATACTCTCTCGCTTCATCCACACGCGTTTCATCCACGCCTAAATCTATCAACTCTTCTCTAAATCTATTCATTTCTTCCGCACTCGCGACTAAACGTTCAATCTTCTCCTTCCTTTCCCGGTCGCTTCGCCAAAGCTTTCCTTTCGTCGCCTCAAAGAATCGGTTTTCATTTTTTACATCTTCTTCTCCTCCCGTCTTCGTCTGAATCGTCGTCCCATTCCCGGCGAACGCGTGGAACATAAATTTCACGCATCGCAAGCGAAACCACCACACGGTGTACTCCGCCGCGTTTCGCGATAAGAGCTTCTCCGTCAGCAAGAGCGACTGCGCATTTTTCAAATCTTTCCCCAAACACTCGAGTGAAAAGAGTTTCCAATCGGAACAGAAATCGGAGTTTCCACGGATACAGGCGACGTTTTTGTTCCTTTTCTTTTGGTGGACAAAATCACCTGGTTCTGTTTCTTCTTCTTCGACTGTGCGCGGCATGACCCGTTCGAGAAAGAGAGAGAAAGAGAGAGAGAAAAAGGAAGGAACGTGGCAAAGAATTATGAGGAGGTTGTTGAGAAAGAAAATATCTTCTTCTTCGTCTCAAAAAAATGTGTGTGTGCATGGATGTTTTAAAAAACTCTCTCTCGCGAGAAGAGCTTCTTCTTTTATCTTTTATCCTTCTCCTCATTCACTGAGGTTGTTGGTTGTTGTCGTCTTCGTTCGCTTTTGTGTCCTTCTTCGCTTTCTTACTCGGCGAATCCGTCGTCGCCGGTGGCGTTTTGGTCGTCGTATTTTCTTCGACTCCGTTGTTCGAAGGCGCGCCGCCAGTCTTCTCGGGCTCTTTTCTTTTACCCATCTGCGTCTCATCCTCTGCAACATCCGGCACGGGGTACTCGTCCGCGCGAAAACCAGGCTTTGCGCCCGTTTTGCACTTATCGAAACACGATTTGCAGCATAACGCCCCCGCGAGCCTTCCGTGCGTCGCGGGCACGCGTCTGGTCAGTAGCGTCGTAAAAAAAGCCAGTTTACCGTCGATAGACGCGCACAACCCGTCCTTGGTGAATACACACTCCTTCCCTATGGAGCGGATTTTCACGTAACACGCGTCGCAGCATGTTTTCCCAGCGTATTTGGCGTATTGCGGGTTACCTTTCGGAACGTGGTACTTCAACTGCGTGTAGTTCACCTCGACGCCTTTTTTCTCGGCGTTCACGAGGTGCTGACACTCTCCGGTGTCAAAGAACACGCACCTTTCGTTTAGCGCTTTGCACTTGTAATGGCACGCTTCGCAACACAGCTCGCCCGGATATTTCGCGTTCTTCTTCGGCACGCGATACTTCAACTGCTTGTACACCAAAGGGATGTTCTTTCTTTCACACGATTTTGCAAACGTGCACGTTCCTTCCTTGGCGAACGCGCACATTTGTCCCATCGCTTTGCACCGTCGATAACACGTATCGCAACAGCGTTCGCCGGCAAATTCAGGGACCGTTTCGGGAACTCGATACGACAAGACCTTATACGCCAAAGGCTCTGTCTCATCGTCGTATAAATCTTTTCGTTTCAATTGCGAGCAGGTTCCGTCTTTGTGAAACGCGCATCGTACGCCTTTCGTCTTCAAGTGGTAATGACACGGTTCGCAACACCGTTGCCCGGCGAACAGCGGGTGCGTCGACGGGACTAAATACTTCAACTTGTTGAACTGTATGTTCTCCACGCCGCGTTTCAGGCAGTTTTTGTAGTACACACACGTATCGTCTTGCGTGAACGCGCACTTTAACCCGCTCGTTTTGATCTTGTAATGACACGATTCGCAACACGGCTCGCCCGCGTGCGAATCGTGGTTCTTCGGGACCCTGTAACTCAATTTCGCGTACTTCACCGGCACATCTTTCCGTTTACAGTTGTCCGCAAACCTGCACCCTTCGTCAACAAATGCGCACATCGAGTTTGCCGCTTTAACTCGATAATAACACGTTTGACAACAAAGCTTCCCGACGTACTTCCCCGCCACCTTTGGTACTCTCAAATTCAACTTGCTGTACTTCACCTCCTTCCCTCTCTTCGCACATCCGATGGCAAACGTGCACGTTCCGTCTTGACTAAACGCACACACCGGCTCTAACCCGGTTTCTGGATCAATGTACGGCATTTTCTTTCTCCCTCGTTTCCCTTTTTGCGGTTTCTGCGCGGCAGCGTTGAACGGATATATGCGAGCGCCCGGATGCGCGCTATTCGCCATCATCAACTCCGGATTCGACAACATCGCCTGTTGCTGCGCTTGTTGCTGCAACAGCAAGAACTGCGCTTGTTGCGATTGTAACTGCTGATGCACAATCTCTTGCTGCCTCGCCAACGCGGCCGCGTACGGAATATCGTCGTTGATCGTGCTCAAAGCCCCGTACGCTTGCTGCTGTTGCCGCAACCGCTGCATATACTGCTGCTGTATCTGTTGTTCGTGCATTTGTTTTTGTACCCGCAGCAAGTGCTGCTCCGTCTTTTCTTGTTGTCGTTGTACTTGCTGCTTGAGTTGTTCGGCATACGTCGCCGAGCCAAAAGTGGTCGATGGAAGCGCGGCGATGTCCTCCTCTACCCCTTCGCCGTGTGTGCTCCTCCCGAAAACCTCTCCCGCCTTATCCTCTTCCTTTTCGTCGTCGTCGTCGTCGTCGTCGTCGTTCTCATCAAGAATCACCCTCCTCTCTTCCTCTGTCTCTAAGCGCTCCCGCTGCGTCCCCGCGACCACGCCCAACGCCTCCGCCAGCGCTCGTCGCGTCGCCTCGTGAGAATTTTCCAACGTTTTCACCAACCGCAGGACGTTATTCGTATTTCGGTCCTCTGCCTTTTCGTCGTCGTCGTCGTCGAGAACATCATCGTTAAAGTTCGTTATTACCGTTGGCGAAAGTTTCGTCGCATTTTTTTCCTCCTCCTCTTCTTCTTCCTTGTTTTTTACCGCTCTCAAAAACAATTTCGCGACGGCTTCGCGGTTGATCTTTTTTACTTCTCCTCCTTCTCCACCTCTTCTCGGAAGAGGGGTAAAATTCGTCGTCTCGTCGTCCTTGTTGAGAAGTAACTTTTCGAGATCGATCCCGGATCGTTTCGGCGCTGACTTTTGTCTCGGCATTCGAGCTTCCTCTTAGGGAGGGAGACGAAAAAAGGACTTCTCGACCGGGTTATTAAGTTGTTCTTTGAACGAAATTCTCCCTCTCTTTCCTTGCGTTTTGTCTTTCTTTCCAAAGGGTGTCGTCGCGCTTTTTACGCAGTCGTCCAAAGTTAAACGCGACTCAAAAGTCTGTAATCCCTTCTTTGATTTTGTTTTTCCGAATAGGTAAAAGGAGAGGGGACAAAGGTCGTGAATAAAAGAGCGCTTTGAGTACGCGTCGTCGTGCTCTTCTGACGTTTTTTCCGCCCCAAGTCTAATAAAACTTATAAAAACTTTTGCAAAAGAAAAGGGGCGGAGCTTTTTGAACGAATTTTCAACACCGCTGATGTTTTTTCTCTCTCTTCTCACTTTTCCTGATCGTGTTTTTTGCAGAGTCGTCGTCAAATATATCTTTCGTTTCTGCACTCGCCCAAAGCTTTCGTTCTTCTTCGTCTTCGTCTTCGTCTCTTTATCTCTTCTTTCTTCTAGACGACGAGAGACGGACACCAACAACACAAAACCACCGCCCTAATTTGGGACGATGATTTTTGTGAGAGAAGAAATAATAAGGGGGCAAAAGTTAAGGAAAAATCTCGGGTTTTTCAAACCCTAAATACACCCGTTCTTTCTGTTTTCTTTTCTTTTTGTTTCGCTTCAGTTTTCTGTCAGTTGTTGCCTTTTTGCATTTACATTTTAGTGCCGTCCTACCTACTCTCTCTCTCTCTCTCTCTCTCTCTCTCTCTCTCTCTCTCAAAAAAGAAGAAATGCAAAAAGCGGTGAAATGCGCGTCTTCGAAAATGTCGTCTTCTTCTTCTTCTTTCTCGAAGAGGAGTTTACTTTGCACGACGCAGAGGAGGCGTTTTTGTGGGAGAAGAAGAAGAAATTTTTCGAGAATTGGATTGGCGGCACCGAGACCATCATCGTTTTCATTTTCATTTTCATCATCCGACGACGACTCTCAGATGAAAGAGTCGAACGACGACGACAACAAAAACGAGGATGATTTCGACGATTCAGACGACGACGAAAAGACGAAGAATAACGTTACCGTCGTTAAAACTGCGCTCAGATTCGACGTCGTGGCGAAACTCAAGCCAGGAGAAACGCTCAAAATTGTCGGGTCGATTCCTGAGCTCGGAAATTGGGATTGTGAAAATGGGTTGGCGTTAGCGTGGTCGGAAAATCACCGGTGGAAAGGCTCGATTGAAATTGAACGATTGATTTTTGGAAGTCATCATCACGAAAATGGTGGTGATACGTTTGAAGAGGAAAAGGAGAAGGATTTTCGAGCTCCCCGCGCGGCGGCGATGGACGAACCGGCGACGATGAAGTGCGTGATTGAGAAAAAGAAGAGGAATAATGAAGGTGATGATAACGAGGAAGGTGATGACGATAACAATAATTACGTGTGGGAGGAAGGGAAGAACAGAGGAGTTGAGTTGTTCTCGTACGACGTCGCGTGTATAAACGGAGAGTTGAGGTACCCGGACGCCACGGTGACGGGAGCGTTTGGCCATCCGGGAGAAACGACGGTGGTTTTCGACGACGCGATGTACGCGAAGAAGATAATGAAGGAAAACGAAAGCGAAGAAGGAAGACGAGAGGCGATGGATGCGGCGGAACGGAGTCGAGAGTGCTTGATAGAGTGGGAGGAGAAACAGGAGAAAGGAGAAGAAGGAAGCCTTACGAGTAGTAGTGGTAGTAGTAGTAGTAGTAGCGGTAGTAGTAGTAGCGGTAGTAGCGACGGCGAGGACGTCGCGAAAGCGCGACACGACGAAGAAGCGGAAGAAGCAGATGACGCGCAAGAAGTATCCGAGATGATTAAAGAAGAAGAAAAAGCAGCAAGAATAAGAAGAAAACGTATCATCGATGAATCGAAGTTCACTCCGTCTGTCGTGCGCGTCGCCAACGTCGACACAATGAACAGCAAATGGCACTTAAAGTTAGAATCAGTCAAAGGTATCGTTGGTTTCAACGTTCCGGAGTTGGACGACGAGAAGCTCGCGACGGCAGCCACGTATTTACGATGGGTCTCCGCGGGTACGATCGAGTGCACGCATCCTGAAGGCGCGATTCCTCGCAACGAAACTGAAAACGCTGAAGAGTACAACGAGAAAAGACGAGCGGCGATTGAAGCGCGATCAATTTTTGCCAGCGTGGAAAAAGTCGAAGGCGAGACGTACCAGTTTGGTCAAAAATTAACCACCTCTGAGGCGAGCTTAGTGAGGCACATCAACCCGTGGTTACCGAGCTTTGACGCGAGGTTTGCTCCGATGGCACCCTTGACAAAAATTCGCGACTTGTGCAACGCCGTCGAAAACGACGACGAACATAAAGACGCCGTGCCGGAATGGTTGAAAACAGAAGTAAAACACTCCATCGAGGGTAACTTGCTCAAAAACTTTGACGCGGATGCGTTAACTGCCACGCGTCGCATCTTGGATAAAGTTCGAAGATTAAACAACACGGACGAAAACGAAGAAGCGTCGATTAATGAAAGCTTTGTGGATGATTTGAACGCGTTCTACGTCGAGTTGAAATCCTTCCTCGGCGGCGGTCAAGTGTTTGAGAGATTAGACGACGTGAGAGATCGATTGGACGACGAAAGTGGCGTCATGCAAAGCGTGGCGACGTTGTATTCGGCACATTTTGCCGCGCAATCGGCGCGGATCACCTCCTCGTTTAATACGAGCGGTAGCGGTGGTAGAAACAACAACAATAACTACGATGACGACGATGACGTTAAAAATATCAACGAGAACCGCGGGTGGTTTTCCGAGGAAGGCGAACAAACTTTGAACGCGTTGAGAGCGGCGACGAGAGTTCGCGCGCACTTTTGCTCCGGTCTAGTCACCGGGCTACGCAACGATGCTCCGGATGAAGCGATTAACGAGCGCCATCGATGGCGTCAGTGCGAAACGGCGCTCGAACAGTACGCGTTTTTGAGGTTGGCGGCGATTGAGAAGATGGCGCGAACTTCGAACGTGTACGAGGAGGTTTTGTCTTCCTCTGGTTCGAACGTGGACGCACAGTGGCAACGCATGAGTGAAATCCTCGCCATTGGTTTAAGACACGTTGGGATGAGTGGATATGAGCGACGCGAGTGCGAAACCGTCGCCGCTGAATTGGAAACGTGGTGTAACGTCAAATCTCGCGGGAGTTCAAAGAATAGTCCACCAACTGAATCAATCGAATCGCTTCGAAGACTTCGCGCGAGTTTAAACAGAGCTCGACGCATTGTTGATAATAAATTGAACTCAATCGTGGAAGGTTTCGCGCTCGCACCGGAAATTTTAGGATACGCGCTCGGATTACCCGAAAACGTTGGCGAAGACCACGTCGAGTTTGCGATTCGCGAAGACGTATCGTTCGAAATTCTCCTGTTATTGAACGCGTGCGAGAAAGCCATTAATGCGGCGATTCACAAAGCAGCATCGTCGTTATCATCAGCAAACGAGAATACGAAAACGTTTAAGATTATATCTTCGACTGCGATGGATACCACGAGAACGGATGTGTGTCGCGTAGTCGTCATCGACGGCGCGCTGAACGAAGAGGCGTTGCAACGCGCGACGACGACCAAATCAGGTAGTAGGAAGAAAAACGGTACAGTGCAAAGTGAAAACGATAACTTGTTCGTTGTCGTGCGGAGGAATAGTAACGATGATGCCGCATATCGCGATGAAACTGAATTTGAGTTTGGCGAAGCGTATGCCAATCGCGTTAAATGCGTCGCGTTTATTTCGGCATCTTCCTCGTCATCATCTGCCTCAGAAAAGAAGAAGAGAAAGAAGAAAAAGAGCTCGTTATCCTCTAAAGAACCGCAGATGTCAAACGCAACTATCGCTGCTGGCAAAGCGTACGACGAAACGGATATTCTTTATGTGGACAAACTTCTCATGAAAGCGATGAAAACGTCCGCGAGAAATCACGCGAGCATAAAGTATCCCATCGTTTCCACGGACGATACCAACGAGATTGTAAACTTGATGAGCATGGCAAAAGTTGGCCAGCGCGCGATGGTGTCCATCTCGCCTGCTCTCGGTGTCCAAATTTCTGCCCACGATGAAGATGACATTACTTTCGCGAAGACGCCAACTGATCACGAACGATTGGATGCAAACACCATCAAGTGGGAAACCGGCGACGGATGTTTCCTCGCACTCGACGACGCTACACGACAAACGTGCGGTGAAACGGCTCATACGTTTCGCGTGCTCAAAAATGTTGGCATCGTCGTCCCTTTTGGTATGTGCGATATTTTCAACAGGCAAACGTCGCTTGCTGAACGCATCGAGCAGATCGAATCTTACGGCGAAGGTGTGCTTTCCAACGCGGAAGACGAACGACTCGCCGAGCACGCTTGCGATGACATTCAGGAGATTATCAAGAACAATCCTTTACCGGATAAATTCATCGAAAATGCTCTGAAAGGAATCAATAGCGATACTTCCAACGATATAATCGCCGTGTCTGTTTCAGGTTCTTCCAACAACGACGTCGACGATGCCACGCTCGATTTGATGGAGACGCATTGCGAAGCGAACAACTCGCAAGCCGTATCCAAAGCCATCTCGGATATCTGGGCGTCTATTTGGACGATTGAAGCCGTGAAGCGTCGCGCCATGCACAAGATAAAACAGTCCGAGGCGTCCATTGCAGTCGTCGTGCGTCGCGCGAATCATTTCGAAAAAAGCTTTGCCGTTTCGATCGGGGATGATGGCGATGAAATTCGTGAGATTCGATTGCGCGTCGGCCTTCGCGCCTGTCCCCGTTTCGACGAATGCGAGTGGACGATGTCAGCAATTGAAAATTCAGACGATGCGTTCGAAACCGTGACATTCGCCAACATCTCCGAAGCGTCTCGGTCGCGCAAAACTGCCCCGTGGTTCGGTAAAATCACCTCGGAAAGAGTTACGTATAGCCAAGAACCTTTGAGCGTCTCCAAAGACGAACGGGTAAAGGCGTGCGAAAACGTCTTGAAAGTTTGCCGAGATTTTTTGAAGGACAACAAGAACAACAACAAGAACGACGACGACGACGACGACGACGACAAAAATGGCGAAAACGCCGCATCGATAGAAGAACTTCGAGGCGGCTTCGAAGGCGGCAAGTGCATAATATCCTCCGTAAAGTTTCGACGACGATGATTGATAATATCGCGAATATTCACGCGCAGACCGGTAGAAAGAAGAAAATTGTTTTGTATACGTAGAAGAGTTGCATAGAGTAGTTATGACACATAGTAGTACATTGTAAACGTTCGCTGCGAATAATAGTAATAAGAATAATAATAACAACAACAACACTCCATCCTCCCGAATCTCGCACGTTCGACGTCTCCTCAACTCGTTGCAAAGCGCATTAAACGACCCGAATTGGAAGAAGATCTTCTACGGTTCAACGACTAACTCAAACCTCGCGCAGTGTTCGTCGCCAAATATAACTTCCCCCCCTTCCGTCAGCTCCTGAGGAATACCCGGCAGTAACTCTTCGCCGTCGATGTACGTCCCGTTCGTGGACGTTAAATCCGTCACCATGACTTTCCCATCCGGCGTCAAATCCACCATCGCGTGCGCGGAACTCACCGTCGCCACGCCGACTGCTAAATTCACCGCGCTCGAAGAGACTCTCCCGACGACGCTTTTCGCGCCGTTCAGGCGTAAAACGCGAGGAATTGCGTCTTCTTGTTTCTCGGTATTGCCTTCCTCTTCTAAATGATTCCGGTCCAAATCCCCAACGTTTCGGAGGATGAATGCTTTCGATTGGATGGTTTTTTGTACTTTAAAGATTCCTCTCGAAGAAGATCGACGGATCCCTTTTTGGGCGAGGGAAATGCGACCACTACTCGTTAAAGCTCTGTTACTGCTAAAAGTCATCGTCATCGTCATCGTTGAAAGATGGTTGTGGTGCGCGTTGAAAGCGTTCTTATTAATAGAGATATTTAGTGCGGAATTTCACAACTGTTTTTGGTTCGAAATTGGACGAATCCATCCTCAGAAAAGCTTTTTTGCGCGCGTACGACGGACACTAAACACACGCATCAAACACCTTTACGACGCATACTTTGAAAGAGTTGAGCTTTAAGGGGATTTAAGAAGAATGGGGATATCGCTGTCAAAAAACCACTTTCGCTCGAACAAAAACATCGACCGCGCGTTCAAAAACGGCTCCTCGTTCCACCCTTCGTTCGAAGTAAGAGATGTCGTGACGAACAACGGCGGGTCGATGAACGAAACATCGATCGACAGTTGCGCTCTTTTTTTAAACAAAGCGACCGGAAAATCCGTGAGCGTCTCCGAGGAAGAGGTGAGAGATGTGCACGCGGAGGAGGTTTTGAAGACGCACGTGATCGACGAGAAGAACTTTCTCGGCGTGCCGACGGCGTTAGATGAGAACGATATGGATTCGCCGCTGAGTCATTACTTTATAAATTCCAGGTAGGAATCGTTTCGCGAGAGATATTTTCGTTCGTTTCTCGCGCTCGCGGATATTATCAGTGGTGTTGAAATCGACAGCATCTCTTTGTTTTCCAAATCGAAGAATCGTCGTTTTGTTTGTATGCTCGCGTGTACTGACCGAGTTTCCTTTCCTTTTGTTTCCTTTCATTATATCGCTCGCTCGCTCGCTCGCTCGCTCGTTCACGCGAAAACAGTCACAACTCGTACTTGGAAGGGAACCAACTCACCGGGGTATCGAGCGGGAGAGCGGTGAAAGATATTCTACTACACGGCGGTCGCGTGATTGAGTTGGATTGTTACGACGGACCGAAAGGAACGCCGATAGTCACGCACGGTGGGACGGCGTGTAAACCGGTTGATCTTCGCAAGTGTTTAGAAGCGATTAAGGAGTTTGGTTTCGCGAAAACGCCGTATCCGGTCATCGTGACTTTCGAGAACCACGCGAACGTGGAACAGCGGGGAGTTATGGGCGATTTGTTGGAGGAAATTTTCGGCGATGCGATGTTGTACCGACCGCCGGAAGGTGCCGGGACGAAAGAGGAGTGGCCGAGCCCGAACCAGTTGAAAGGTAAAGTAGTCATTCGAGACAAGTTGAAGCACAAGCAAGATTCCGCCAAAAAAGGTGATTCCGGGAAGAAGAAGAAGTCAAATAAGCATTCGGACAAGGAGAATCCGGCTGTTTTGAAAACGTCCAAGACGTTAGCGCCGGAGTTACACTCGTCCATCATGGATAACGAGGACGACGAGGATTCCGAGGAGGAAGACGACGCTACCGAGGAAGAGAGTAACGCCGCGGACAAGTTGAAAAATCTCGTCGCCGTCGGCAACGCAAAGTTTCACGGGTTCGACGAAGCGCACAAATGGCTCGGAGTAAAATCATGCAGTTGGAACGAGAAGAAAGTTGAGAAGATGGTCAAGAAAGCCAGCGCGAATGATTCCGAGTATAAAGATTTGTTAGCGTTCACGAAGAAGCACTTGTTGAGATGTTACCCGGGCGGTTTGCGAGTCTTATCAGACAACGCCGATCCGAACGCCGCGTGGTCCGTTGGTGCCTCCTTAGTCGCACTGAACTTTCAAGGCATGGACAGACCAATCTTTATGAACCGAGGTAAATTCGCCGAAAACGGTGGCGCCGGCTACGTCAAGAAACCGAAGTTTCTCTTGGAGGGAAAAAAATCCGGCGCGTTGCCGAAGAAAATTTCATTCAACATCCTCGTCGGCTCTGGATGGGAGGCGTTCAAAAACGCCGATCTCGTCGGTGCCCCAGACACGTACGTCAAAGTCTCCATCTGCGGTAAAAACGGTTCTTCCGGTCAAACCAAAGTCTTCTCGGAAGCTCGCGTCGGCCCGAAAGCGCAACCGATTTGGAACGAAAAAATCGAACTCGAATCCAAATGCCCGGAACTCGATTTAGTCCTGTTCGAGATCTTCGACCAAGACCCAGACGCGGACGATTTGTTAGGTTATTACTGCTGCTCCGTTGAAAGCTTGCAAAAAGGCTTGAAGTGCGTCCCGTTGTACGACATGTACGGTCACCACTGCATGTACACCGGTAAGAAGCGCCCGGAGCTCTTCGGCGAGTGCGCGTCGATCTTAGTCGAATGCAGTTACTAACTTACTATTATAATTATTCATGAAAGAGAGAGAGAAAGAGAGAGAGAGAGAGAGAGTTGATGGGGAGCGTCGATCGTTGTACAAATGCACACATAAAACACACGTCAATCACAAAAGGAACAACAAATCTTCACACAGAGAGCAACTGACAAAATCAAACAAGAGAGAGAGAAAGAGAAAGAGGAGAGAGAACAGACTACCACTTCATGCGCGCTACCACCTCTTCTCTTCTCTTCCTCGTCCGTCTCTTCGCCGTCGTCGACGTGCTCCTCCTTTTCTTCGCTTTGCTCCACTGTACGCGCTCGACGTCGTATTTCTCCTCCTTGGAAACGCAAGTCGCGTTGGAGCGCAAAAATCGAATCAAATGGGAAACGTATTTAACAAAGTACCGGACGCGAGCTTCGAAACGCGTCAGTCGAGAGATGCAGACGGTGATGTTGGAGCGGTTTCTGGAGGAGACGGAGAAGTGTCCTCCGGAACCGAAGTGCGAGAAGTTCAAGCCGTGCCCGGGGAAGAGGAAGAGTAGTAGTAAAATGAATCACGAGGGCAAGAGCTTAAAGGAGAAAAAGATATCTTTAGTAGGAAAAGAGGAGGATTTGGAGGAGGCGAATGCTGTAGCAAAGGTAGAAGTAGAAACACAAACAACAGAGGCAGTAGAAGAGGAGGAAGGAAAAGAAGGGGTCGAAAATGGGAGCGATGATGAGAGCATCATCGGGAACACCGTCAACGGGGACATTGAAAACAAGCACTACTTCGACGCGATACCGAGGTACCAACCGGGACCGGCTTCGCCGGCGTTTGAACCTTCGTCGAACGAGGGTGTGTCGTTTAAGATTTTCGTGTACAACTTGCCGCCAAAGTTTCACGTGGAGATGTTGAAAAAGAACAAAAGGTGCGTGACGGATCAGTACGGGACGGAAATTCGGATTCACGCGAATATCATGCAATCGAAGATGTATACTTTGGATCCGTTAGAGGCGGAGTTTTTTTACGTGCCCGTGTACGGCGAGTGTAAGTTGTTTGAGAATATAGCCACGTTAGGGGCGAAGAAGGGTTTGCAGGAAACGAACGCGTGGTGGTTGGAAGCGATGAAACTGGTGACGGATCAGTATCCGTTTTGGAATCGAACGCAAGGAAGAGACCACGTGTTTACGTTTGCGGGAGCGAGAGGGCCGCACATTTTCAAAGATTGGAAAAGGCACATCAAGAAATCCATCTTTTTAACTCCCGAGGGCGACCGATCGTTGTCTGAGCAGTTCAACACGTGGAAAGATATCGTCATTCCGGGTTTAGAACCGGAAAAAGCGTTCTGGTCGGGATCTTTGCGGAAACAAAAAGAAGTGAAACGCGCGAAAACGTTCGCCTATTTTCGAGGCACCATCGCCAACAAACTCGGGAAGCAATACTCCAAAGGCATACGGATTAAAATGAAAGAGGCGTTTAAGGATATAAAAGACGTCGTTTTCACAGAGCAACACAGCTCGTGCGATAAAACGTGCTACCGCGAAGAAATGCGCGCCTCTACATTCTGTCTCTGTCCTCGAGGCTGGTCGCCGTGGACGTTGAGAGCGTACCAAGCGCTGATGGTCGGGTGCATCCCGGTCATCATCGCGGACGAAATCGAGTTCCCGTACGAAAACTCTTTCGACTGGCGCCAAGTTTCCATCAAAATCCCCGAAAAGAGACACTTAGAAACCATCGATATCCTCCGATCTGTCCCGGACGACGTCGTCGAACGCAAACGCAAAGCGATGGCCAAGTTCTGGCCGAGCGTCGCGTGGAAAAAACCAGCCGCGGATGACGACGCGTTCCACTTAGTCATGAAAGAGTTGGAGAGGAAGAAAAGAGGGTTCAAATCGAGCACGTTTACCTTTTGGAAGTAGATTTTTAAGATAGTTAGTAAAGAATAGAGCAACTCCGACAGACTCCCTAAACACTAAACCCTAACTTAGGTTAGACATTGCGGCTTCCAAATTCTCCCAAAACCATCAGAACTTTTGCGCGATTCAACCCGCGTGAACCGATCTAAATCGCGCTGAAATCGATTTCACCACCTCAGAACGATCGCATTAAACCCGTTGGCGAGGCCAAATTTTCGTTTCAAACGCTTCAACAGAGGGTAAATTAAAAGAAAAACTGTACGATTTCGATCGAAATTGAGAATTCAAACGGACCCATCGAAGGCGCACAAACGCTTACAAAAGGAGGAGAAAAAGAGGCAAATTTGAGCGCAATTCAGAGCTGATATCGTCACGAAAATGGTGGTCCCGAAAAACTTCGCCGAACACGCGGAGAAATTCTTCGCGTCGAACGTCACGACGGCGAAGCAGTTGGAGTTGGCGAGCGAAGTGCGCGCGAGCATTGAAATCGCGCACACGAGTGAATACAGCAACTGGTTGAAAGCGTACTTCGAGGTGTTTTCGAAACTGTTGAAGGCGAACCCGCCGACGCACGGCGCGGACGCCGGGGAAGACGAATCGAACAGACTTCGAAACGTTATATATGAAATCCTCTCGCGGTTACCGCATAACGAAGTGTTGAGGCCGTACGAGAGTCAGTTGTTGGAGTGCGCTTTGACTCCTCTCAGAGAAGAGAACGAGAAGAACGCGTTGGTGTGCATGAGGATTGCGTTCGACGTGCACAGAAATTTTCGGCCGAGGAGCGAGGAGAAAGCGACGCAGTTTTTGCAGTTTGCCGGGGAGGTGTTCGGGAACGTGCCGCAAACGGTGGCGGAGGTGTTTGGGAGCGAAGGCGGCGAAGAAGTCGCGGATGGAGACGCGGAGATGAAAGACGCAGAGAAGGAAGAGAAATCCGTGGCGGCGAGCACAAAGAAAGGTAAGAGAGGTACGTCGTCGAAAGATGCGAAAGAAAAAGATGAAGTCTCCGCGGAACAGACCACGGCGGCGGCGGCGAACGACTCGGCGACTATTCCGGCGTTGAAGTCTTTCAAAGTGTGCACGGAATGTCCGCTGATTGTTATGCTTTTGTTTCAATTATATCCTTCCGTAGCGCAAAATGCCGTGCAGAAACTCTTGCCGGCGATGACAAAGACGTGCTCGGCGCGAACTTCGCGAACGGTATTTAAAGAGAGCGTCAAACTTCGCGAAAGATTCGCGGATTTGAAATCCGCGCAGGTGAAAACGATCAGTTTTATCACATATCTGGTGAGAGGACACGCGCAGTTGGTACTTCCGTACCAACAAGAAATTTCACTGGCGGTTGTTGATTTGTTGAAGACGTGCCCGGATGTCGTGTCGACGAGAAAGGAGTTGTTGGTGGCGACGAGACACGCGTTGTCGGCGCAGAATTTCTGTCGCAGTTTCTTTCAACATTTGGACTCGTTGTTAGACGAGCACGCTTTGGTAGGTACCGGTCGCCTGTGCGCGGAAACCTTGCGTCCTTTGGCGTACAGTTTCCTAGCGGAATTGGTCCATCACATGCGCGCGGAGCTTACTTTGCCGCAGATTCGTAAGACCGTGCACGTGTTTTCGACAAACATGCAGGACGAACGATTACCGTTGAGTGTTCAGATGACTTGCGCGAGATTGATGCATCATTTGGTTGAATCTATCTTCCGTCGACGCGCAGAAACGACGCCGGGGAGCGCCGACGAAGCGCGCGCTCTTTTGGTGAAGATTTTAGACGCCACGGTCACGAAATTTCGAACTTTGCGTCCGAGGTTGAAGACTTTACTGAAATTGGTCGAGCATTTGCACGACGAAAAGAAAGAGACTCCGTCCACTTCCTCCTCTCCGTCGGAAAAGGACGAGACAAAAGATGATAATGCCAAGAGCGGCAAGAAAAGTGCCGCTGCTATCGCGGAGAAGAAGGAGGGCGCGGAGATTGTTTCCACGTCGGCAAAAAAGTCCTCGAAGAAGAAAGCCGGCGGTAAAAGCAAAAAAGGAGGCAAAGTAAGCGACGACGACGATGACGACGACGACGACAACGGAAAAGAAGAAGAAGAAGAAAACGAGCCGGAAGTGAAACTTGACGTTTCCAGCGAAAGGCTGAAAGAACTCGCAGATACGAAGGCCATCGTGAAGACGCTTTTCATCGGTATGAAAACGCTTCTTTGGTCGGTTACGAATTTCAGAGCGCAACAAACGCAAACGCAAAACAACAATGCGGCGTTAATGGCGTTGTCTTCACCGCTTCGCCCTGGCCTCACCGAGCCTGAGCTTCGTCGCACTTCGGCATTTGTCAAGAACGGCGTGAAATGTTTAGCTTTGTACCGCGGCGCGGAATGTGCTGAAATGTGTGCGCATGTCGCCGAAGTCTTTGCAGTGCTCGACCCGCGATGCTTTCTCGATATTGCGTGCATTCGATTTGATGACCTCTTCAAAGGAATGCTCGACCTGGCGCCGATGGTGCAGCTTCCGCATCTTTTGCTGCAGAATCAGAACCTTTCGAGATACTTTGCCGATTGCCTCGCGATGCTTTTAGTCAGAGATAAACTTAAACATCTCGAAGATCCGCAATCACCGCCGGCTCAGCTCGTCTTGAAACTATTTAGTTTGTTGCTCCACGCGGTTTCGAAATATTCCAACTGCGAGGCCATGCTGTCTCCATACGTTATCCCCATCGTCGAGAAATGTTTGAAAGCAATGCGTGAAATTGAAAATCCATCGGCGTATGTTAGATTGCTTAGATATTTGTTCCGAGCACTCGCTCAGGCGAAGTTTGATTTGCTCTATCGCGAGGTGCTTCCCATTTTACCGACGTGTCTCGATGCGTTGTTGAAGTACCTGAACGGTCCAGATCCGCACGAGCTCCATGACACGATTGTAGAATTATGTTTGACTTTGCCGGGTAGATTGTCGTCAATTCTCCCACACTTGCCAAAGCTCGCGAAGCCTTTGTGCATAGCTTTAGAATCGAAGACGAGTGAATTGAATTTGCTCGGTTTGCGAACGTTAGAATTTTGGGTGGACTCGCTCAATCCAGACTTCCTCGATCCGTGCATAGCTGAGGTCGAGACGCCTTTGATGATTGCGTTGTGGTCTATGCTTAAGCCACAACAGTCTGGATCTCCGTTTGGCGCAAAAGCTATGCAGTTGCTGGGTAAACTTGGCGGTAGAAATCGTGCGTTTCTCAAAGAACCGCTCGAACTCGAAGCTAAGGAGAATCCCGAGCACGGTTTGCGCATGATTTTGACATTCAAACCGGAAACAAGTTTTCTCGTGCCTTTTGATAGATGCATAGCTCTTATGCGCGGAATTTTAGAATCTCCGCGGGTATTGCCGGCGATTACGTCGTCGTCCATGAATAGTAGCAATGTCGAAGCGTTAATTGAACATCGAAAGCAAGCGTTGGCGTTTCTGCGCGTGTGCTTGTCTTCGGTCATAAACGTATCCTCGGGTGTCGCCAAAGACTTGGCTTCCGCGAAGAAGAAAGATAAAGAAGACGATGCGATGAATGTCGATGGCGACGGTGATGACGATATCGAAAAGACCATTCGTGCTGCGGTCGAGGCGGCAGTATTGAACGGGTGGACGAAGTCAGTCGATGACGCTACGGAAGACGCACGACAAAACGACCGCGAAGCAAACCTTCGCGCCCAGGCAACTTTAGGCAACAAGACGAAGACGCAACTAGCTGCCGAAGAACGCGTGATGAAATCTTTAGTCGTTGCTGTTGTGTCTGCAGAAGCCGATCCTGAACTCAAGAAGGCGAACGCCGGATTCGTTGAATCCGTAGCCGAGCACTTTGCGATGTTGTTCAACGGCGATATCGTTCGCGTTGCGAGTAGCGGCAACACGATTACCGATGGTAAGAACGACAAGAAAGGAGCGTCTTCTCCTTCCTCCGAGCCAGTTTCTGTGACTGCTTTGAAGAAGATTGATGCTATTTTATTTCTGGATGCACTCGTAGACACCATGGAATGTGGTCAAGTTGCGCACGTGAAAGCGGCTTTAGCGGCGATGAAAACCTTCGTCGACACCGTTTTGCTCTTATCGAAAGAAGATTGCGAAGATTTGAACAAAGTGGAGTTGAAGAAATACCCGAAGAGTAATAAAAAACAACTCGAAGCAAGCGCGGCAGATTCCATGGACGTAGACGACGACGAAGATGAGGCGGATGAAAAAGCTTCCTCTAAAAAGACGACGAAGAAAGGCGGCCGCGGCGCCAAAGCTTCGGCGGCTGATGACGATGCCGCAGACGCAGCAGAAGCTGACCCGGCGAATATCAAAGAGCGACCGGTGCCGGAATACGTCAACCGTCCGCACGCGAAGCCGCCGCAAAAGCTCGCCGTTCTCGTCGACGCGCTCATCCCGCGTTTGTGTCACTGCGCTTTCAAAACCGCCTGGCAATCTACGTCCGGTGCAGTGGAAGGTATCGACATGCTCTTAGACGTCGTTCCAAGAAGTATCATTCGTCCACACATGGCAAAGATTGCGTTATGCTTGCTCCGAGCCTTGCGTGGCTTGCCAAAGCACGCGGCGCCGGAGATTGAAAGGACGTCCAAGGTTCTCTATAAGCTCGTTGACGTGTGCTTGCCAATTGGAAGTATTCCAAGAGGCGAGGACGCCGAACCGGGCGTTGAGGCGGGCGTGAATGTCATCGCCGATGCTGTCGCTTCCACTTCGGACGCGCAAAACGTTCGACCGGCGGTAGAGAAGGCTTTAATTGACATTTCGCGACAGTGCAAAGTTAAAATTAAAGATGTTCTGAATATCTCTCCGGCGCGAATCGCGAGAATCCTGTCCCGTCCTCTCGGATCGCGGCACATCGAGGAGCAGATTCAAACCGTTCGCGTGATTGATTTCTGCATGAAACTCGAGATTCACGCGCCATTGATCAAGCAATACTCGGCACAGCTATTAGAGCTCTTTGGCGACGCGTTGCTCATTGCTGAAAGCGAGGCCAACATCAAGATGCCTTTATCGGCTACGTTGGAAACGGCCATTCCGAACAAGAACGAAGCGCTTGTTTCCTTGACTTCATGTTCGCAAATCTCGGTGACAGCGGCGTTACGCGCGTCATGCGCGCACTTGATGTGTACGCTCGTCACGAGGAAAAGCGCCATCAAGTTTCCTACGGAAGACTCGCAAAAGGCTTTTGAAGCTGCTACAGAGAAAGCCGTCAACGTCTTCTTCAAGTCCTTGACGAGCCGAACTCCGGAAATTGTTGAAATAGCCGTCGCCGGCCTAAAAGTTGTCGTCGATCAGCAAAGTCTGAGCAAAGAGCTTTTGCAATCGTCTTTACGACCGATTCTCGGCTCTCTCGCGCGTCCCGAAAACCTAACGTTGCCGTTGCTTGTTGGTTTGGAGAAACTTTTGGAGTTACTTTCAAACTGGTTCAATCCGACGTTGGGCGAAAAACTCTTGGAACATTTACGTTTGTGGTTGGAACCAAATGCGCGCGATCCTCGGATCGCCGCGGCGACTGTAAACTTGTTTCATTTGCTTCCAAACGCCGCGAGAAAGTTCCTGGAGCCACTCGTTACGCTCAACATTCAACTCGAGAACGCATTGCCGCCAATCGGTGTGCACTCGGACGTCCACTCGTTGTATCGCAAGCCGTTGACTAAATTTTTAGCCCGGTACGCGAAGGATACTGTGGATTTTTACGTCGCTCGATTGGATCAACCGCAACACTTTAACCGCTTTTTGGAAACGATTCGCATCAGCGAAGGGAACAACATTTTATGGGAGTTGGAGGCGAATTACGAGAAGATTTTCGATAACTCGTTCAACAAAAAGTACTTCCTCCCGAGCAGTTCGACCCCGGCCCAGCTCGCGCAAGCTGCGGCGGCGGGCGCTTCGAACTCTCCGGGCGTAGATGGAGCGAAGCAAGACGGCGAAAATTCTCCGGCGCAACGCGTCGAGATTTCTCCGGAGGAGCGCATCGCTCGCGCAAAAGCAATGGGACTTTCCGGCATCGGTTCCGGATGCGACTTGGCCTCGTTCAACGCCATCAAATTGTGCTGCGTTATGCTCAAGATGATGCCAAATATGAGCGAAAAAACTCGAGCGGGTATTCGCGATGCTTTGTGGAAGCGATGGAACGATCCGGGACGACTCGAGCGTCTTCGCCGAGAGGAGATGTTGAGTTTGTCTGAACTTTTGGAGTCGAAGCGAATAGTGAAGTGCTTTTTGAGGTGCGTCGATCGCGATCGCATGGGAGAAGTCGAACTCTTGTTCGGTATTTTACCAATCATGTCAACGAAAACTTGCGTCGATTTGACATTTGCGAGAGAATTCATCTCCGATCGCGTGGGTGGGAGTTACAAACCCGAGCAAAAGAGAGCTATTTTAGAATTCTTCTTATCAGATTTCAAAGCCAAGTTCAAAGCGGCTTCGAAAAAAGACGCGGACGAGGAACAGACTGCGAAAGATGCCGACGCCTTAGTAGCAAACTTGAAGCTCGTCGTCTTACCGATGTTGACGAGCTCCTTGGAAGGATGCTCGAAGAGTCCTAAGAAACTCGCCGAGGCGCGTTTGATTGTCAACGAAGACGCGGTGTCCAGCATCGTCGGAGACATTTTAGATTACGTGGACGACGAGTTGCCCACGCCAGTATTCTTCAACGAACAGTTCCGCGTTCAGCTTCTGCAACTTGCGACGTTACTTATTCGATGCTTGCCAGACGATCTCGTCAAGCATCGAAAGGAGCTGATCAAGTTTGGCTGGAACCACTTGAAGCGGGAAGACCGCGCGTCGAAGCAATTTGCGTTCGTCAACGTGTGCTACTTCTTAGAAGCGTATCAAGCGCCGGAAAAGATTATTTTGCAAGTCTTTGTTGCGCTTCTTCGTGCGTGTCAACCGGATGCGAAGGAGTTGGTCAAGATTGCGCTCGACGCTTTAGTGCCTGCGTTACCAAAACGACTTCCGCGAGGCGATCACAAGTATCCAATTTGGATTCGATACGCAAAGAAAATTTTGGTCGAGGAAGGTCACTCCGTGCCGCACTTGATTCACGTGTGGAACTTAATCGTTGATCACGAATCACACTTTTACGAGTCCAGAGCGCAGTTTGTACCCCAAATGGTCAACTCCCTGTCGCGATTAGGTTTGCCGTCCTCGGCGCCGATTGAAAATCGCATCGTTTCCATCAACTTGGTCGAATTGATTTTGAACTGGGAAGATCGTCGCAAGGACCCTACAGAGTTCTTAGCATCGAAAAAAGCCGCGCAAGACAAGATGCAAGAGGAAGAAACACGCAAGGAAGACGAAGACATGAAAGATGCCTCGGATGGTGAAGACGACGAGAACGATAAATCCGCATCGAAGAAGAAGAAAGGTGGTAAAGCTACCGCCACGGCGTCGAAAAAACCAACACGCGGTGGTGCTCGTGGTAAGAAAGTTGAAGCCATCGACGACGAGGAAGGAGAGGAGGAAGAGGAAGAAGAGGAAGAGGAGGAAGAGACGCCGAGGAAATCTACCCGAGGAGGTAAGCGCAGAGGCGCGAAGAAGGACGACTCGGAAGCGGAAGATACGCCAGAAAAGAAGACTGCCGTGAAAACCCGCGGGAAGCGTGGCAGAGCTGCAGCGGCGAAGAAAGAGGAATCTGAAGAAGAGGAAGAAGAGGAGGAGTCTGAAGAAGAGTTAGAAGAAGAGAAACCGTCCACGAGAGCGACGAGAGGTGGTCGCGCGGCGAAAAAAGCAAAGACGAGCGCGAAGGACTCTTCTCCGGCGCCATCCACGCGAGGCACGCGAGGCAAAGCCGCTACGACCGCGAAAAAACAAACTACCGCGAAGAAAGGAACCAGAGGTAGTCGTCGGGGGAAATCCGAAGAAGCCGAGGAGGAAGAAGAAGAGGAGGAGGAAGTCGAAGAGGAGGAAGAGGAAGAAGAAGAGGAAGAGGAAGAGAAGAAGAAACCCTCGAAGAAAGAAGGCACGCCTGATGGTAACATCCAATCTGCAATGCTCAAATCCGCGCCTTCTTTACTCACTCAACCGTCTTTAACCGGTGTCGCTGGTGGCACCGCTTCGGATAACAATGAACCGGAATTTTCGCCGTCCCCGGCGATGGCTGAAATCACCGTGAACTTTCTCGTGCGCATGGCGTTTTTAACTGGCGAAGGTAAAGATCAAGTAATGAAGGAACTCAACGCGAAAACGTTGAAGTTGCTGAAACGCGCGATGACGATTTGGAAAACTGCGCGCGTAAAGTTTACGTTTATCGACAAACTATTGGCGTTGGCAGAACAAGCTGGACAAGATTCCTCGTCTGCTTTGGGTACCGGTTTGGTCGTTTTCGACTTGGCGCTCGAGTGCGAAGTTGAAGGATTTGTCGAACAGAATGTCAATCAAATCGCGCAATTTATCGACCCATGCGTGTCGAGCAGTTCCGCGGAAACGCACAGAATGCTTGCAAAAGTGGTCGCCACGGCGATGACGAAGAAGATGCGCACGCCGGAAGAATTGGTTGCGAAGCAAACGGAAGCGGCGGCGCCGGGCGATCAGCAACAGTCGAAGAACAAAGACGGCGATGGTACCGATGGTGGCGACAAGAAAGACGGCGACGATAAAGTCGCCGTCAAGACTGAACCCATGGATACGGATGCTAAACCGCCCACCCCTGCAGCGAATACGGGTTCCCAAGGCCAACCGCCGACGCAAGTCTCGGCGTCGGCGTTGTTATCTCCCGAGGCGAAAATTCTTCGTTTGAAAATTGATGAGACGTGCGCGAAGAGAATCGGTGCCGCAATCACGGGCCAACCGGCGTTGCCGAATTCGCAGGCGAACAGTCCTTCTTTATCCGGCGTCCTTGTCTTGCTCGTTGAGCTCGGGAGAGAGTGTCCGGAGGCTTTGGATCGCTATTTGCCGGCGCTGATCAAATTGTTGTCGAGGTTGACGCAAGAGTTAAATTCAGTTTCAACCGCGCAACAGCAACAACGCATCCTGCAACAACAATCCTCGCGAAACCGTTCGCAGAGCTCAAAGCTAAAAGAAGAAAACGCTCCAGTCGCCGAGTATGGTTCCGTCGCGCACTGCGTGGCGGAGTGCGTTAGAGCGGTTGCTTCTCGCGTCGTCGCAGCTGGCGTCATCGATCATAAGCAATTATTCTTACGGATGTTGTTGCAATTGGTCAACGATAAAGGCACGCACGGTGCGGTATTGGTTGCCATCTTAGACGCGTTGTGCGATTGGGTCGACGATGCGGCTTTAGGGCCGTACGATCCGTTGCGATCGTACACAATTTCGGCGGCGACGACCCAAGTGACCGAGACTGCGAGTAAAATATCGACGACGACGACGACGGCGGCAGCCGCTACTACTACCCCCCCAGTTTCCACCAGTATATCTGGTTCGAAACCGAAAAAACGCCGTATTGGTAGCCTGAGCGATAAGGAAACAGTTTTATTTCTTTCAAAGATGGCGCAGCTCACTCGCATGGGTCTCGAAGCCACGCAAACGAAGGATTGGGAGAACAAACTCTTAGGCGCCATTTATAAACTGTGCGCGCCGGGTGGGAAACACGACGAAATCCTTCGACGCGAGGTGTTTGCAAAAGTCGAACGTCAACACTTGCTTGGCTTACGGACGCGGAACCCACTGTTCAAGGATAAGTTTTTCCAGCTGTACGACGTCGCGATTGGGCAGTCGCTCTTTCTGCGTCTGCAATATATCGTCACCGTGCAAGAATGGGATGCTATGGCGGATACGTTTTGGCTCATGCAAGGTTTGGATTTGATCTTACAGCTATTAGCGGAGGACGAAAAAGTTACGTTAGCGCCAAACTCTGGAGTTGTCGCAGGTCTGTTCCCGGATTCGGAAGATCCAAAGATGCCTCCGCCTGGACCGCCGGATGGTAACAAGACTGCGCCAGCGTCCACGAAGAAGGGTAAAAAAGCATCGTCGTCGGCGAAAGACGTCGACAACAAAAACGACGTCGACGAAATCGCGGAATTATTCGCGCGTCACTCGAAGTTTATCAAACAAAGTGGTGCTCTCCGCGTTTCTGATTTGGTAGCCCCGCTTCGTAAAGTTGGCAAACGCAACACGCACGTCGCTTATTACCTCTGGGTTCTCATCTTCCCGATCGTTTGGCAAACCTTACAACGCGAAGAGCAATTACAATTGGCAAAACCCATGATCGGGCTGCTTTCGAAAGAATACCATCAACGACAAGCGGCTGTGCGTCCAAACGTCATTCAAGCGTTGTTGGAAGGCATCTCCTTATCCCAGCCGCAACCGAAAATCCCTTCGGAGTTGATTAAATTCTTGGGCGGTAAGTTCAACGCGTGGCACATTTCCATCGCGTTATTGGAAAACCACGTCGTTAGATACCCGCAAGAAAACCGATGCTTCGACGCGTTGGCTGAGTTGTATCGCCTTTTGGATGAAGGAGACGTGCTCGTCGGTTTATGGCGTCAAAGATGTGCCGCCGATGTCACGCGCGCCGGTCTCGCTCTCGCGCAGCACGGCCACTGGCAGCAAGCGCAAGACGTCTTCTTTCAAGGCATGCAAAATGCTACCAGCGGTCAGTTATCCGGTGTGTCTAAAACTGAAGTGTGTAATTGGGAAGCGCAGTGGATTCAGTGCGCGCAACAGTTGAACCAGTGGGACTTACTTGCTGACTTCGCAAAATCCGTTAACCACGGCGAGTTGCAATGTCACACCAGTTGGCGTTTGAACGAATGGAACACGTTGAGGGACATTTTGCCTCCTGGACACGTATCTGAAGTTGAAGAAACGGCAGAGATTATGTGTGTTCGCGCGTACTCTCGTTTACACGCCGGACGCATTCGCGATGCCGAACAGCATTGGGCAGCTGCCGTGAAGAGAGCATTGGATCGTTGGTGGTCTTTACCGGAAACGGGCGCGAACTGCCACGTCCCAATGCTCCACGCCTTTCACGTCATCACAGAAATCCAAGAGTCTCGGAAAGTCATGCACGAGCTCGCGAATTGTACCAGACCGGGGCACCAGAACCCACAACATTCGCGAACGTTAGTGCAGGACGTTTTGGAAACGTGGCGTTTACGGACGCCAAACGATTGGGATCCGATTCCATGGCACAATCAAGTGTTATCGTGGCGAGGATTCATGCATGACATGATTGCGGGAGCACAAAAGAGCATCCAGGAGGTACACCCCAACGTCGCGTCGCACGCGACGGGTCACTCTCTCGACCAGTTGGGCATGCGCGACAGAGCGTGGGCGGTGAACAGGTTTGCTCGAATCGCCAGAAAGCACAACTTGCCGGAAGTGGCTTTGAGCATTCTCTCCACGCAACGGCCGCACGTGGAAGTACAGGAAGCTTTCGTAAAACTCTCGGAACAATCGAGAGCGTATTTAGACATAGAAGGCGAAGCCGTGTCTGGATTGAACGCGCTCGATTCGACGTCTTTAGAATATTTCGCTCCGCATCATCAAGCGAAACTCTTTCACTTGAGAGGTCAGTTCCAAGAGCGATTAGGCGACGTCGACGGCGCGCACGAAAGTTACGCCACGTCAGTGTCCTTGTGCGCGCAGTTACCGGAAGTTTGGAACACGTGGGGTGAGTATTGTCAAATGCGAGCGGATCAAGCGAACGCGGAAGAGGAAGCAAATGGTAGTGCAAACGCGGGCAAGTTAAACGCCGACGGTACTCCCATCGAAGGCCAAGCAGCCTTTTGGACCGAGCAAGCGGCGACGTGCGTCTTACAATCCATTAAACATTCGCCCAAAGATCACGGGAAGCGAGTGGTGAAGATTATTCACGCGTTGGGCTTTTCAAAGCATCCCGTGGCAGTTGGCAGAGCGTTGCAAAGACACGTGGATGCCATCCCATTATGGGTTTGGATAGACTGGATCCCGCAGTTGTTGTTAGTCTTGCTCAGACCGGAAGCGCCTCACGCCAAAGCGGTGTTGACTCGCTTGGCGTGCGCGCACCCGCAAGCGGTATATTACCAATTGCGAACGTTCTTGCTCGAACGACGAGACGCTTTGGCGCGAAAAACGCAAACGTACAATCAACTCGAAAATACTCCTGTTCCTAAAGACGAAGAGGAGAAGAAAAATCGTGAGCTTTCCTTGAAGAAAGCGCAGTCGTCTTTGGCCGAAGCGCGCGCGGTGTTTCAAGCGGCGAAAGAAACGGTCGATAAACTTCGCGCAAAGTTTGGCAACTTGGTCGCTGAAATTGAAGTTTTATTGAGCGAATTGTGCACTCGATTCGGCTGCGCGCCGGAGGAGCGCTTGTTAGTCGTCGTGCACACGTTGTTACACCGATGTTTCAAGTACCCGTGCGCGACAACGTCTGAGGTTCCGGCGCCGTTCAAGAAAGAACTCGCCGGAGTCGCCAAGGCGTGCTTCTCTCCGGACACGTCTTCCAAACACGCTGAGTTCGTGAAGGAGTATAAATCTCAGTACGAACAAGATTTGGACCCGGAGTCGAAATCAGCGAAGGATACGTTTCCGAAAACGTTGGAGCAATTGATTCAAAAGTTGAAAAAATGGAAACGAAAATTGAGCGAAGACGTCGAGAGACGCGTTCCGAATTGTTTGCGATTGGAGGACGAATTACCAAAATTAAGAGACGTGCAATTTCGCGAAGTCGAGGTGCCTGGTTCCCACAAAGCGGAAGTGGCCGCGTTGGCGGCATCAGCAGCCTCTGGTTCAGCGGCAAAAGATCACGCAAAATCGCGGAATCGATTGGTATGGATTGATTCTGAAGTCGACGTCGTTCGCAGACACGGCAACGCGCACCGCGTGATTACGTTTGTCGCCGCGGATGGGACCGAGCACAGGTTTGCGGTGCAAACGTCCTTGACGCCCCAGGCAAGAAGTGAAGAGCGTACGTTGCAATTGTTGGAAGCTTTGAATGCGGTTATGGAACGCCATCCGCAATCGAGACGACGAAACTTGAGATTCTACGCGCCGACGGTCATCCCAGCTTGGCCTCAAGTTCGACTGGTCGAAGACGACAAGAATCAAGGGACGTACGGGGAAGTCTACGAAGCCAATTGCGCTCGTTACGGACGCGATCCGGATATCCCGATGGAACTCTTCAAAGCGGCGTTGAATCCAGCCGTTCTCGGTCAAGTCAGTGGCCCGGAAGCTGTTCTCGAGTTGCGCTTGAAAGCGTTCATGGATATCGCCAGTCAACACGTCACCGAGAACATCTTCTCGCAGTACATGTACAAGACGTTACCGAATGGCGCGCACTTATGGACGTTTAAGAGACAATTGTGTCAACAACTGGCGTTATCCTCGTTCGTTTCCGCGTTGTTAAGAATCGGTGGACGTACTCCGAGAAAGATATCCTTCGCCAAAAATACCGGCAAGGTGTTCATGTTGGACTTTTACCCGAACTTTGATTCCAACGGTTTAGTCGAATACGCGGAACCGGTGCCGTTTCGTCTCACGAGAAATTTGCACGCCTTCTTCACGCCGTTTGGCGTCAAAGGTGACTTTGTGGCCACCATGGCCGCGGCTGCGCAAGCGTGCGCCACCCCTGGTCGAAACGTGCGCATGCACTTGGACGTGTACTTCCGCGACTCGTTGACCATTTGGCCGTGGCGACAGCAGCAGCAAGCGCAACAACAAAACGTCGACGCAAACGACGCCGCCGCGAAAACGAGTGCCGCTGCTGCCGCGTTCTTCTCCGAACCTGACGCCTCTACCGTCAACGAAATGGCCAAAGCGAACGTCGAAGAAGCCATGAAACGCTTACCAATCATCGCTCCGATTCCAACCGCGAAGTCCTTAATCGCCCAAACGCAAGGCGGCGGCAACGACGCGCAGCAGTTGCAATCGGTGCAAAAAGGTGTCATTCATTTGGTCGAAAGCGCGTTGAACCCGAAGAATTTGGCGCGCATGGAAGTGTCCTGGCAATCTTGGTTGTAATGTGTAATAACTCTATCATGTTAATATAATAATAAGCTCCATCGTATCTCTTCGCTCAATCCTCGTCATTCTCCGCACAACTTCTCCAAAGTAGTACTTTAGGGGAAATGACGAACACCTAAACTAATAGAAAAGGGATTTTGATGTCATCATCACCACCACTACCTTCGTACAGACGAATAGAAACCTTAGAATTCTCCAAATCTATCCCTTCGTCCATCTTGGACGATATCTGTCCCTCTCGTTTGAAATCAACGTCGACTTTTCATGCCGTCAAACACACGAGAGAAGCGACGAAAAAGAACTGCCTCGGGAAACCAATTCTTGATTTGAACCATCCGGCGTATCCTGCGTACGGATTATTCGCGTCTCGGAAGCTCTCGAGTTTGGAGCGCGTGATTGATTATCACGGGTTCGTGACTTTGAACGGGGAGGAGGATAAGGAAAGCGATTACACGTATTCGTTTGCAAAGAGACGGTTGGTGATTGATGCGAATGCAGTTGGCACAGAGGCGAGATTTTGCACGACTTTCGAGGCATACGGGAAAGGCCGAACGCGGAGTTTTTTGAATATCGCGACCGAGTGGGGGATTTAAAGTGCGGAATCCGAGTGAAGAAAGGCGAAATGATTGGGAAAGGAGATGAAATATGCGTAAATTACGGGAAAGGGTTTTGGTTGCATCGATTCGGGAGAGAGGCTTTGGAGAAGGCGTCGCTCTCGACGCGGGGTCCCCGTCGAGGAGGGGAAGGTTGAATGTAGCTTTTTAAAGAGGAGACATCAGTGCACGTTGTATTACGAATAGATAAGTATTAGGAATAATAGATTCTGGTACTATTATTAGTCCTCTTCGTCGCTGCTTTCGTCGTCTTCCGACTCGCTCTCGGCTTCTCTCAACCATTTCACGAACGGCGCGGCTTTCTTTAAGAAGACCAAATCTTTCTCCTCCGCGTCGTCTTTTTCATCCGCCCAGGCTAAAACGGCCGATTCAGAGAGGACGTCGGCGTCGTATAAAAGATGTAAGATCTTTGCAAACGCGTTGGCAACGTGTTTTCCTTGACAATCTTTGAACGCGCCTTCTTCGGCGCAAAATTCTTCCAACGTTAACAACACTTCCACCTGGTCGTCTTCGGATTTGAGAAACTTGGCCAGCAACGGCGCGTAGCGTTTGACGTGTTTTTTCACTCTCGAAACGCACTCGTTGGCATCGGATGGGAATTCAGTTGGAAAGAGTTTACGAAACTGCTTGTCGCATTTGGCAGTTGGCGGCATGGATAACGCAAACATGGCGCACAAAACGTACCGCGCGATATCCGCGAAGGTTCTGTTCTCAGCCATTTTCAAACCTTGAAGCTCCACCGTAACGTTTTCGTCGATGGTATCGTCGCGCAACGCTCTCAAAAAGGTTTCCGAGACTTCTTTGTGGAAGTGCCGTTCGTCGGCGTCGGAGTCAGAGTCCGAGTCTTCCTCCATTTCGTCGTCCTTGTCTTCGTCTTTGTCACCCGACGCGTTCGCTTCTTTTTTGACTTCAATCTCGCCTACTTTGTTATTGCTACTTTTCATCTCGTTCGGATAAGTTCTCTTCTTTGGAACCACACCCGGGACTAGCGATTTCGTTCGAAACGATGGGCATATCCATCGGTAACCTTTGCCACCGGCGCCGACGGATTGAGCGTTAGAGCACTCCTCGTCCGGGCCTAAATGTAATTGCTCGGCAAACTTCTTCGCCATTTCTTCACCGTATAAGTGTTCGAAGTCGTTGTGATGATGATGATGATGATGCTCGTCTCTTTCCAAGTGCGACCCGTTCGAATCTTCACCAGACATTGTCGACGACGAGTCCGAATCCGAGTCCGAATCGTCGTCCTCGCACGACGATTGAGGCACGCAGCCGATTCGAGAGTTTGGGGCGAGCTCAAAGTTTTTCCCGATGACTACTTCGGTACCAACAACGGATCCGGCATGGATGATGGCCTTTTCGCCAATTTTAGCGTTGCAACCGAAGAGCGCGTGCGTGAGTTTCGCGTCGTTTTCGACGATGCATCCGTCAAAGAGAACGCAGTTGGTGATGGTGACGTTTGAGCCGATGGAACAATTTTGACCGATGATCGCGTCTCGCAAGACACATTTCGCGCCAATTTTCGTGTTTCTGCCAAGAACACATCCCGACTGAATGAACGCAGATGTATCAACGGTCACGTCGTCGTCTGCGAACGAGTTCTCGAATCGGGAAACGCAATGGCCTTTTCCCGCCGCAATCTTGCGATAGTTGCTCTTTCGAAACTTCGTCCCTTCTTTATTCGTGTTGTCGAAGAGCACGCAGTTTCCATCGATGGTTTGCGGGTGGCAATACCCTCTCACCACATCTCTTCCAATCGCGCCAAAGCTTCTCGCATCGTTCGCTCTCGCGCAATACTCTCTCCCCAAATCGATAAAGTGCGCGTGCAACTGGTTGCCTAACTCGCGTTCGTCGAGAACGCCGCACACAAAATCTTTCCGAATAGATTGGTAATCGAAATTGTCCGTGAACAACATCAAAACTTCCGGCGAGCAAATGTCCACGCGTAAATCTCGAGCGTTCGTTTCTACTTCCACTTCTTCGTGTTCGCTAAATAAAGCGGCGTCGATGGTAAACGGACCTCCTGTGGCTTTGGTGACGCCTCCTTTAGATTCCTTAAACGCGACAATCTTGAATTCATCTTCGTTTTTGTTGTTGATGTTGTTCGCGTTATTATTATTACTATTACCGTTCTCGCTCTCTTCTTTATTACTCCTCGAACCGCCGGAGCTCCCAAAACTCGTCCTCGCTAGCCCAAGCATCAGCTCTGCTTCGCCAAACTTCCCTTCCCTCGAGTCTCTCCCGTCTCTCGCGAAACACAGCGTCGCCACGCACAACTTATCCTTCTTCCTCCTCTGCTTATGTTTTGCCACCGCTCGGGACAAATCCACATTCGCCACGATATCTCCGGTGCACAAAATGAAATCATGATTGATCACTTGTTGCTGCTCGACGAATCGCAACGCGTCGCCGACCGTTTCCTGTTATTATCATACGTGTGAAAGGTAAGTCAAACGGTCTCTCGCATCGCGCGCCATCGAACAAACGTAACAAATCAATCGCGAGAAGAGTACAAAGACGACGAGAAGAGAGAATAGCCATCACCAAAATCTATGACGAAACGTACCAAATTCGCGCTTTGCAAAAGCCGTATCGTAAACCCACTCCCGGTCGCGTTCGCCCCGGCGCCGCTGCTCCCTTTCTTCGCGCTCGACGACGACTCGCACAAAAATCCCCCTCTTCGCTTCCCGTGCTTTTCAAGAGCTTCCCTTTGCTTTTTCCCGCACACCACGAATATCTCCTTCGCACCGTTCGAGATTAAAAACTCCAGCGTTCGATCGAGCAAAGCGACGTTCGCGAGTGGGAGCAAACAGTTCGGCACGGATGATGACGACAACGTTTCGTCCTCCTCCTCCTCGTCATCCGTCGCGAGAGACCGACGACGATGCGATAAAGGCCGGAAATGGTCGTGCTCGTCAAAGTCGCACAAGACGACCGCTTGGAGGGTCTCTTTCGCGTGGTGGTCCGAAAATGCCATGACGTGTCGTTATTACGTAAAGCGCGCGAGAGAACGCTCTCAATCGCGTGTGTATGAGAGAGAGGTTTTCGGTTTGCGCTTTTCTTTGTCGCGAGTGAGAGCCCTTTTTAACTTTGAAGAAGAGTTTTGTTCACTTTGATGTGACGAAGAGTAAGGGAAATTTTCGTCTATTTCTGCGCGAGATGAACGTGCAACGATGCATTATGTGTAAACATCTAGGACTATAATAGATAACAGAGCAGCTAAAAGCAGAGCTAATGATGAATGCGCACGTGGCTTTGCAAATTACGAAGTTGACTAAAACGCTTCTCGCACACGACACATTTATACGGTTTCTCGTTCGTGTGAGTACGCATGTGCCTTTTCAAATCACTAGATTGACGAAAAGCTTTATCACAAACATCACATTCGTACGGTTTCTCGTTCGTGTGAATACGCATGTGGTATTTCAAAGCATAAGAATGACGAAAACGCTTCTCGCACAATTCACATTCATACGGTTTCTCTTTCGAGTGAATACGCATGTGGACTTTCAAACTACCAGATTCACTAAAAAGCTTCTCGCACACATCACATTCGTACGGTTTCTCCTTTGTGTGAATACGCATGTGCGTTTTCAAATGTTGAGATTGACGAAATCTCTTCTCGCACACATCACATTCATACGGTTTCTCGTTCGTGTG
>Ga0255783_10000369_pt1 | contig 52673 bp, 42 predicted proteins | sample 011ome_22_FD_179981 | JGI IMG/M metagenome (GOLD analysis project Ga0255783, IMG submission 179981) | Coastal salt marsh microbial communities from the Groves Creek Marsh, Skidaway Island, Georgia - 011507BT metaG (version 2) | ecosystem: Environmental > Aquatic > Marine > Intertidal zone >... | reverse complement strand
GTCGAATATCAGTGAGGAAGGCTGCAGCGATGAGAACACCGTCCACCAGATTGTGAAATGTGTCGCCCACAAGAATCATGATTCCGGATCGACCATTATCGGTCGTTACGGCGTCATGACTGTGACCTTCGCAGGCGTCCGCATGGCAGTGTCTCCACAATACAAACTTTTCGAGCATAAAAAAGCCCAATATGCCGCCGAGAATAACTGCGGATAAAAGTTCTACGCTTGGCGCTTCTTGTATCGCATGGGGAATAACTTCCAGGAACGTTGCGCCAAGCAATGTGCCAATTGCATAGCTAACTAGTTTTTGGACTGTTGTTCCAGTTGCTCTGAACGAAAACCACGCGGCAGCGCCGACGCTCAACAACGCTCCGACAATAGCGCTTACGATAATCCAGGCTAAAGGTGACATGAAAAACTTTTTAGAGTACGAGCGTTATATTATAACCTTTTGTCACGATCATTAGCTCTCTTTTTGTGAATCATCAAGCCATATCATCGCTGCCATGCGGCCGGTCGGTTGTGTTCGACGATGAGAGAAAAATTGATGGGATTGCTCATACGTGCAGTAATTGACGCCGTAAATTTGATTAACGTTAAGTTGTTTTAGCTGATGTGTTGCGATCCCGCAAAGATCCGCAGAATACTTACCTTGAGCATGAGGCCGAAAATATTTTTGATATCCGTAATCTAGTTCGAGGAATCTTTGGACTAGATCTTCACCAACCTCGTAATTTTTTTGGCTTATCGCAGGCCCAAGCTGCACAACAAGGTTCTTAGCTGCAGCAGAAAATTGCTTTATCGTATTTTCCAAAATTCCTGCAGCGAGTCCCTTCCATCCAGCATGGGCTGCCGCCACCTCGTCTCCAACAGTGTTGGTGATCAACACAGGTAAGCAGTCTGCCGTCATGATGCCGCATACGGTACGTTGTTTGTTGGTGTAGAGTGCGTCAGCCTTCGTGGTAGGTGTTGAATCCTCCGCTTTCACTAACTTGTTGCTATGTATCTGTGTGACCCAAAACGGTGATGACGGTAAAATTTCACTCAGCAGTTCTCGGTTTTTCGATACATGTTCTCGATCATCACCCACCGAATAGCTGAGGTTAAGCGATTCAAACACCCCTTTGCTAGCGCCCCCCTGTCGTGTGGTAAATACAGCTTGCACGCTTCTGGGTGCACTCCATTTTGGCACTAAATACTCACGTTTACTCAATATCGTAGGCCTTTAATTCAGTAAGAAGCGACTGTAAATCATCTGGGATTTCTGAACACCAGTTCATTAATTCGCGAGTGCTCGGGTGTACCAGGGTCAAACTTTTGGCGTGTAATGCCTGTCGTTGGAACGATAAAGTGTCTAATAAAGCGACATGTTTTTTGGTGTTGCCTTTATAGGTTTTATCGCCTAGTAATGAATGTCCAATGGATGTTAGATGAACTCTAATTTGATGGGTACGTCCAGTTTCCAGAAGACATGATAGTGCCGACCATTCTTCACCTCTATCAATGGTAGTGAAGTGTGTCACAGCGTCTTTCCCGTTAGACACAATAGCCATTTTTTTTCGGCTTCTTGGGTGTCGTGCGATTGGCTGGTCGATGGTGCCCCTGTTCGGCGCTTGACCATTGACCAGCGCATAATACTCCCGCCGTACACTTTTTGATTGCAACTGTCGGACTAAGTCTATTTGTGCTTCCAAGGATTTGGCAACGACCATAAGTCCTGTTGTGTCTTTGTCTAAACGATGAACAATGCCCGCCCGCGGAATATTCTTACTATTTGGGTAACGAAATAAAATGCCGTTTAGTATGGTTCCTGACCAGTTTCCACTCCCAGGATGGACTACCATGTTCTTATGCTTATTTATTATCGCTAAGCTATCGTCCTCATACATGATCTCCAGCGGAATATTCTCAGGTTGAAATGCAGATTCTTCGCCATCTTGGGTATCTAGAATGATTATTTGTTCGCCACCAAGGACCTTCGTTTTAGGTTTGATGATTTCACCATCAATAAGCAGATTTCCACGTGCGAGCCAGTTTTGTAGACGACTTCTAGAAAACTGTGGAAATAATGACGCTAGCGTTTGGTCGACACGCTGCCCAATGTAAATATTTGGGATCAGAACCTCGTAAGCATTGTCTGTATCACTAACTGACATATAATTGAACCGGCAAAATGAACCTAACTCCTGGATTTATGGTGCAAGTCTTATAATTCATTTTAATTTTATTGAGAGTCAACATTGATGAAAATACGTTTCAGCGCACAATTATTTTTAATTTTACTCTCACCGGTGCTCTTTTTGGGCTGTGCCAGCTTAGAGGAAGATCCTACGATTAATTGGAGCGCGGAAGAACTCTATACAAATGCCAAAGGTCGTCTTGATGATAAATTTTATGATCAATCAATCGAGTTGTACAAGAATTTAGATTTACGGTACCCCTATGGGCCTTTTGCAGAGCAAGGAAAGATAGATATCGCTTACGCATATTGGAAGATGAACAATTCCGCTTCAGCGCTCATGGCATGTGATCGATTTATAAGGGAACACCCTGATCATGAAAATGTTGATTACGTTATGTATCTGAAGGCATTGGTGCATTTCAATGATGATAAGGGACTGTTGGGGTTGTTCGTTTCAAAGAATCTAGCGGAAAGAGATCCAGGGGCCGCACGTGAGGCTTTTGATATTCTAAGAGACCTTGTCAACAGATTTCCAGATAGTCGATACGCTGAGGATGCGCAGTTGCGCATGGCTTATCTCGTTAATACTTTGGCGGAACATGAGGTGAGTGTGGCTACTTATTATTTCAGACGAGGCGCGTTTGTTGCATCGATTAACAGAGCGCAATCCGTTATTGAAAATTACCCGAGGGCGCCTGCAGCGAGAGAAGCGCTCGAGGTTTTATCTCTGAGTTATGAGCGGTCTGGGTTGGTTGAATCTAAGCAAAAGATTGACGCGATCATTGACGTTAATTTTCCAGGACTAAGACAGGCAAAAAAAGAGGATGCGGAGCGATCTTGGTGGGAATTTTGGGGTAACAAGACAGAGGATAATTCTTACGCTGAGGGAACAGATCAAGTGGAAGGTAAGTCTTGGTGGAAATTCTGGGTTGATGATGGCATGCCTCCAGAGGACAAATAAAAAAGCCGCCTTAGGGCGGCTTTTTTACGTTACTGTTGGTTATACGTGTCCGTATGCAATCATCGCGTCAGCGACTTTTACGAACCCGGCTATGTTCGCACCTTGGAGGTAGTTTGTATTTTTACCCCCTGTGTCTCCGTACTGTACACAAGATTCGTGGATATCGCGCATCATATTCTCAAGAAGAGTTCTAAGATGATCAGTGTCCCAAGCTATACGGGCACTATTTTGACTCATCTCTAATCCGGAAACGCCAACACCACCGGCGTTTACTGCTTTTGCAGGTCCAAACAAAACGTCCGCATCAATGAAAGCTTCAACAGCCTCCTGATCGCATGGCATATTAGCTGCTTCTGCAACTGCTTTGATACCGTTTTTAATCATTACTGCAGCTTCTTCCGCATTAACTTCGTTTTGCGTCGCGGATGGAACGGCACAGTCGCCAGGAACACTCCAAGGGCGACCCTCATGAAATGAGATATTGCTAAACTCATCTGCGGCCTCTGAGATTCGGCCCCGTCGAACGTTCTTTAATTCTTTGATCCAATCAATTTGTTCTTGGGTAAATCCGTCGCTACAGTGAATGAAACCACCTGAGTCTGACATGGTTAGAGGTTTAGCGCCTAAATGCAGGCATTTCTCAGCTGCATGTGTCGCGACATTTCCAGATCCTGAAATGAGCACTGTCTTACCTTCAATGGTGTCTTTGTGTTGCGCAAACATATTTCTTAGGAAGAAAATGGCGCCATATCCTGTGGCTTCAGTACGCATTTTGGATCCACCATATTCAATCCCTTTGCCGGTCAGGACTCCAACAAACTGATTGGTAATGCGTTTGTATTGGCCAAACATGAAGCCGATTTCACGCCCTCCAACTCCTATGTCCCCAGCAGGTACGTCAGTGTCTGCTCCAACGTGTCGATATAACTCGGTCATGAATGATTGGCAAAACCGCATGATTTCTAGGTCTGTCTTTCCTTTTGGATTGAAGTTTGCTCCACCCTTACCGCCACCCATTGGTAGTCCGGTAAGGCTGTTCTTGAATGTTTGCTCATACCCTAAGAACTTCAGTACTGATTCGTTCACACTCGGATGGAACCTTAAGCCGCCTTTATAAGGCCCAATTGCAGAATTGAACTGCACGCGCCACCCTCGGTTGGTTCTGATCCGTCCCTCGTCGTCCGTCCACGGCACCCGGAACGAAATGACGCGTTCTGGCTCAGCCATGCGTTCGAGTATTTGCATTTCATGATAGATCGGCTTGTCGGCGATATAGGGAAAGATCGTCGATGCTACTTCGTATACAGCTTGTATGAATTCTGGCTGACCGGGATTGCGCTTTGTCACCCCGTCCATGTAACGTTGGAGATATTCCTGTGTTTTGCTTTCGTTGGCGTGTAGTTTGGACATGATTAAGTCTCGGCTCCTTCTATATTTTAATTATTTATCAGTGGCTTTCGGATGCTACTCTTTTTAGAAACTTGAAAAAACATAATCGTTTAGGCCATTAAAAACTCATAACAGCGTCCCCAAAAACGAATTTACCTTACATGGTTTCAAATTTGAGTTTAACCGCTTTTACTTATTTGAAAAAGCCTTAGTTATTCAACCCGTCGGTTCCTTGTATCTGAGTATCCCAAAAGGCAGTAGCTAAACTTGAACAATTCGGCGGTAAGTGTTTTGTTTTGTGAATTATCAGATGTTTAGATTTCATGATATGAAATATCCGTACAAAATTATTATTTTGCAAAGTATGCAAAGTATTAGATGCGGACCGGTTCGAAAAAAGTATTAGATGCGGACCGGTTCGAAATGTTAACTGATAAAGTTAAACCCATTCATACGAGCCGAAAATTTACTTAAGTTATGGAACTTTTCCTTTGATTATAAATACAGGTTCAGATACTATAATCTTATTAGACTTTCAGCCAGTTTGCTGAGGTGGGGAGACCAAAGGATGGCAGCAGAGTATAAGATTGCAATAATCGGCTCAGGACCAGGCGGGCTTAGTGCTGCCGGACACGCAGCAGAACTTGGTGTCTCTCACATTCTTTTGGAAAAAGCGGCCCATTTATCAGACACCCTTTTTAAGTTTCAGAAGGGCAAGTTTGTTATGGCGACCCCTGATGTTTTACCGCTTCGCTCTCCAATGCCTTTTGATGCTGGGGCTCGAGAGGAAATCCTAGGTAATTGGGACCAAAAGGCTGATGAGTTGAAGGTTAACGTGAGGCTCAATACGGAAGTGGTAGGTATTGAGGGTGAGAAAGGTAACTTCACGATTAAGACCGGAGACGGCGGCTCGGTTTCTGCAGAGGCTATAATTCTCGGGATAGGTTTACAAGGTAACCTTAATAAACTTCGAGTTCCCGGTGCGGATCTGCCTCACATCCAATATCAGCTTGACGATCCTGATGAGTACGAGTTAGAACGAATAATCGTGATTGGCGCTGGTGACGCGGCTATCGAAAATGCTGTAGCACTCTCAGAAAGAAATACCGTTTACGTGCTCAACAGAGGGGAAGACTTCGCTCGGGCTAAGCCCGCGAATGAAGCGTTGATAACATCCGCAATCGACGCCGGTAAAATCCAACCTTTTTATAAAGCAAATACCCTCGCTGCAGGTGAAGGTAGCCTCACAATTGACACCCCAGACGGTGAAGTCACGGTTGAATGTGATCGTGTGATTGCGCGGTTAGGGGCCTCTCCGCCCCGAAAGTTCGTTGAATCCTGCGGAATTACATTCCCATCGGATGCGCGAAACGCGCTACCTGAGTGCTCGGAACAATATGAGTCGAATGTTGCTGGTATATACATTGTTGGGGCTTTGGGTGGCTACCCTTTAATTAAACAGGCCATTAATCAAGGTTATGAAGCTGTTGAGTACATCTTGGGAAATGCTGTCGAACCCGCGGATGCCCCGATCCTCAAATCAAAAATTAGCGTTCTAGGAACAGACGACGTAGAAGGTTTTTTAAAGAAGGTTCGTAGGTCAATCCCGATATTTGCGGACATCAATGCATTGATGCTCAGGGAAATGATGGTGGAGTCAACGGTGCACAAATGTGCTTCCGGAGATGTAGTCTTTGAGAAAAATGATTATACAAATAGCTTTTACGTTGTACTGGAGGGATCGGTCGCAGTAATGATCGACGATAAAGACCCAGCAAAGCGTATTGTTATTGGACTTGGAAACTACTTCGGAGAAATGGGCTTAATTTCTGGGCGGAGAAGAACCGCGACGATTAAAGCTGAATCAAATTGTACTTTGATTGAAATTCCGAGAAGAACGATGATTAAGGTCAGGGGAAATTCCCCCGAGGTGCGCCAAGCGCTTGATCGAGAGGCAGCCATAAGGCAGATCCAAACATACATAGCACCTGATGTCCCAAGAGATGAACTCATCGAGATAGCGAACAGTTCGGAAATTAAGACTTTTAAGTCTGGTGAAATATTATTCAATGAAGGGGACGAAGCGGATGCGCTTCATTTGATTCGTAAAGGCTCTGTCTCTGTTTCAAAGCGGCTGGATGGGCGGAGTGTTGTCCTTAACTACGTAGCCTCAGGAAATTATGTCGGAGAGATGGGATTGATTTCAGATGCTCCGAGATCCGCAAGTGTTACCGCCGCGGTAGCAAGTGAGACGATCAGAATAGACGGTTCAGCCTTTAAAACCCTTATGGCTTCGAACCCGAAGCTTAAGGCCACGGTTGAAGAAAAATTTAGTGATCGTATCGCCCAAAATGAGAAAGTTTCTCAGTCTGGTGAGACTGGTGGAATTTTACAGTTCTTGCTTGAGCAAGGAGTCAGTGAGGCGACGGATGTGCTCTTGATTGATGAGGCGCTATGCGTCGGTTGCGACAACTGCGAAAAGGCATGCGCAGAAACTCATGATGGCATTTCCCGCTTAGATCGCGAGGCCGGACCTACTTATAAAACGATGCACATCCCAACTTCTTGCAGACATTGTGAGAATCCGCATTGCATGACTGATTGTCCTCCAGACGCGATTAAACGCTCTCCATCGGGAGAGGTTTTTATCGAAGATAGTTGTATCGGTTGTGGAAATTGCGCACGCAGTTGCCCTTACGGTGTTATTCAGCTTGCGTCACTTGATGACAAGAAATCTGGGATGGGAATACTGTCTCGATTGTTTGCAAAAAATGATGCAAGCGAAAAGTCCCCAAAGAAAGCGGTCAAATGTGACATGTGTAGAGATTACGAAGGCGGCCCATCCTGTGTCAGGGCTTGCCCAACTGGTGCGGCTGTTCGAGTAGCGCCACAGGCTTTGATTCAGTTACAAGGAAAGTGACGCGGTTGTATGGATATTAAACTAAGCGAGTCTTTCTTAGCCTACAAGGGTTACAAATATTTAAAAATAAGTGGGGTGGTATTGCTCGTTACGCTTATTGCTTATCTAGCTCATGATCCCGGCCGAGCGGCTAACGGTGGAACTTGGTTCGGATATACGCTTGGTGTAATCAGCGCAGGACTTGTTTTGTTTTTGGGTTGGTTTGGAATAAAAAAACGCCAATTTATGAGTGGCACAGACTTACTGAAAGGTTGGTTAAGCGCTCACGTGTACTTAGGTGTGCTGGTCATCTTTTTAAGTTTGTTCCATTCTGGATTTCAATTGGGACTCAACCTCCACTCGCTTCTATGGACGCTGCTTCTCTTGACTGTATTAAGCGGGATGTACGGAGTTTTTTGTTATGTTCGTTATCCTTCGATATTAACCGGATCTCGTCAGGGTCTAACCCGAGCTGAAATTTTGTTAGAACTATCTGAACTAGACTTGCAGGCGAGGGATGTTGCGATGGGTCTCGGAGACGAGATTAATGCATCGATTCTGCGGGCGGCCGAAAGCACTCAAGTCGGTGGGTCGCTCTCTAAAATGCTGAACGTAGAACCCGTAGATTGTCCTACAAAGTTAGCTCTTGAATTTTTGGATGCCGCTGATGTATCCGGTGCAGAGCAGGAGACAGCGTTAAGAAAACTTCGCTCGGTACTCATAAGGAAGGCCGAGTTGCTGCGTCGGCTTAGGACGTATGTCCGAGCGGCGACTCTAGTACGCTTGTGGCTGTACTTTCATATTCCACTTTCGATCGGAACGCTTGTTGCATTAGCTGCACACGTGTTTGCCGTGTTTTTTTACTGGTAATCGGAGGCTGATATGAAATTGATACTTCGAACCCTGCAAAGAAAGTCAACCGGTGATCTTGTTGCTCGCGATAAGACCATCAGCGGGGCGCCAATTCGATTAGGTAGAGGAGCTGATGTAGAAGTCTTCCTAAACGATCCAAGAGCTTTACTGCACCAAGCAACATTGGTTGAGCGCGATGGGGGAGTCTACATTGATGCGGCAGGTCAGGCGACGATCAAGATAGATGGCCACTCACTTACCAGCGGACGAATTAACGTTGGGGATAATTTTGAAGTTGGACCCTATGCGCTTCAGTTACTAGGGGCACCGGACGATAGTGATGCGGATTTCATGATCACCCTGGAGTTGATTCATCCACTTGAAAACATCAGAGATTCGTTGTCTGGGCGATCAACTTTAAGTGTTGAAGATTTAGGAATTAGGGCGAAGCCTTGGTCTATTGCCGTAGGGGTAATTATTGCGGTGATGTTTTTAGCGATTCCGTTGGTAGAGCACTTTAACGGGGAGGCAAATCGAGCGGCGCTCGAGGTCGATGGTCCGCGCACCGTTAAGCAAATCAGGGATGCGAACCGAAGCGGTGAAGGGGAAATCGTGCCGGTGTCGATGAGACAGTTTTGGCAATCAGGTCATCTATCATCTTCCCACAAAATTTTAGGGACTGACTGCAGTGCCTGTCATCAAGAACCATTTCAGCAAGTTGCTAATGAGACTTGTTCGGGTTGTCACACGCAAGCTCATGAACATGTAGATGCGGCAAAGTTTCCGGATGCATCGATCAGTGATACGGCTTGTCAGAGTTGCCACAAAGAGCATGAAGGTTCGGAAGCCTTAGTTTTAAATTCGGAACAGTTTTGCAGTGACTGTCATGGCAACATTGCCTCTGTAACAAATGGACAGTCCGAACTTAAAGACATAGTCTCATTTGAATCTCATGGTGCCTTTGATTATGAGGACGCCAACAACAGACCGAAGACTGGTATAAAGTTTTCGCACAAACAACACCTTGACAAAGAAGGTATGAAAGTGCCGGATGGGCTGATGGGTGAGAGGCGTTTACTAAATTGCGAATCTTGTCACCAAACTGATGTGACGGGAACTGTGATGGCCAAGCCGGAGTTTGAAGCTGTTTGTGCCGACTGTCATAGTCTCTATTTTGAGCCTAATGCGCCAGAGCGTATGATTCCCCATGCGGATGTAACAGTTGCGAAGCAGTACATTCGCGACGCTTATGCATCGATCGCGCTATATGGTGGTTTTAAACCGAGAGCAGGGGAAACGGCGCCCAAGGTTGTGAGACGCATACCAGGAACTAAGACTACCGTGATGCAAAAACAAGAAGCGCTTGCTTGGGCAGAGAGCAAGGCGGATGAGGTCATTGGCGGCCATTTTGGTAAAAATTTGTGTGGTACTTGTCACGAAATAATTGAGGATAGCAACGATCCGCTTAACTGGTCCCTTGTGGATATCCCAGAAGCAAAGTTGTATCTACAAAAAGGGCACTTCAATCATGCGCCACACACTTCGTCTTCTTGTGCGGAGTGTCATGCGGCAGATCAATCGGAAGAGGCCGGAGATTTGTTGCTGCCATCAGTAAGTGTATGTAAAGATTGTCATGGGGGAGATAATGGGAGTTTGGTACCGACAACATGTACAAGCTGTCATGAATTTCATAAAGAAAATAAATCTAAAGCAGAGGTGAAGCAATGAAGACGAGCATTGTTAGATCATCCCAAATTTGGGCAGGTAGTAAAATTAATCATTTGAGGAAAGCGGTCTCAAAGAAACTAAAAACGCTAGTGCTGAGTGTTATTTCTGGTTTCATGTTGAGTGTTTCCGTGGTCAGTGTTCATGCTGAACCTGAACTACCTCATTACTCGGGTCAAGCGCGGTTAGGCAGTCAGACCTGCGGCGGCTCAACTTGTCATGGAGCGGCAAAACCGTGGGCTAACTCCGCTGTTTTGCAAAACGAGTTCGTGACGTGGAGTAACGATGACCCTCATTCCGGTGCGTACGAAGCATTGAGTTCAGATCGAGGTAAGCGAATAGCTAAGAACCTAGGTATTGAAGACGCACGAGAGGAAAAGGTGTGTCTTGATTGTCATACGGATAATGTACCTAAGGAATTACAATCAAAAAACTTTGATATCGCTGATGGCGTGGGTTGTGAGTCATGTCACGGTGGAGCTGTAGAGTGGCTAGGATTGCATGTTTCGGGGTTTGGTCAGAGACAGGATTACTTAGATGCAGGCATCTACCCGACGGAAGACCCCAAAGCGCGAGCAAAGCTTTGCTTGAGTTGCCATTTGAGTGACCCAAGGAAGTCCATTACACATAGAATTATGGGCGCAGGTCATCCTAGACTAGCGTTCGAGCTAGATACTTTTACCGCAAATCAACCAGCACACTATCGAATTGACGCAGATTATAAGCAAAGAAAACAACAATCTAGTGGGGTTAAAGTATGGGCGGTTGGTCAGGCGATGGCGGCACAAATTACTGTCGAAGCTTTAATGGATGACAATAGAAACTCTGCTGGTATTTTCCCAGAGTTGTTTTATTTCGATTGTTATGCATGCCACCATTCAATGGAGGAGCCACGTTGGGAAAAACGTGAATCCGTTAACATTGGACCGGGTGTTCCAAGGCTGAATGATTCAAATTTAGTAATGCTTCGCGTTCTTGCAACAGCTGTCGATCCCGCGATGGCGGCAACACTTCTAGACCAAACTAGAGCATTGCATGAGTCCTCATCTCAAGGTCAAGAGGCAACGATGAGGGCGCTTGGTGATCTATCTGGCACTGTGGCCAATTTGGTGGACAGGTTTGCAGCGTCTGACTTTGATGCACCAGCAATGTGGAAAATTTACGACGCACTCGTAGCTGAGGGCTTAAAAGGTGAGTTTGTGGACTTGATTACAGCGGAGCAGGCGACGATGGCGCTAGGATCCATTTTGGCTGCTATTGAGGCCTCAGGAGCTTCAGACGATTTGCAAGGGTACAATGATGCTTTAGCGAAGGCGTATACCGCAATCGATAAATCTGAGGAGTATACGTCTGCCAATTATAAGGCGGCGCTTAAGCTCTTGGCAGCAGCTCGTAAATAGGTAAAGAAGGAAAATAGCCAATCTGAATTTCAGATTGGCATTAACAAAAGGGAGCAGTTTAAAGCATGAAAAGGTTCGGTTCTTGGTGGCATAAGTTCATTATCGCTTGCCTGGCAACGCTAAGTTTCTCGTCTGCGTTTGCCGAGCAGAATCCCATTGAGTTAACGAGTGGGACAGGTGCCCATTTGGATATTCTGATGCAGGATGAATTTCCGTCTGCGACAAAATGTGCGATGTGCCACCAAAAAGTGTTTTGGGAGTGGGCATCCTCGAACCATGCATATGCTTCTGTCTCCCCAATGTTTCATAAGTTTGAGCAGGCAGTAAACGCTTTAACTGATGGAACAATGGGCACTTTTTGTACTCGCTGTCATCAGCAGGTAGGTACCCAAAAGGGCGAGCCTCGTGAGCTCCCTTTGTGGGATAGAAGTATTGTTGCCAGAGAGGGAATAACTTGCATCACTTGTCATCGGGTCAACGCGCAATTCGGTAAAGTGAATGGTGAGAGACACATCAATCCCGGAACCATATACGATCCTGTTTACAATACGGGTAACAGTGGTGGCAATTTCGCGGAGGTTATTGAGAATCAGGAGGAATACCGGATCAGTAAGACCCCGGGACAGCCTGGAACACCTATTCACGGAGGGGTCTCAGTGTTTGAGCAAATCGGTACCTCAGAGTTTTGTGTTTCATGCCACCAAGTTAAAGTTAACCTCGGTATTAAACTCGAGGTTGTGTGGGAGCAATATCGTGATTCCCCGGCGTTTCGCAAGGGCGTAACTTGTCAGGATTGTCACATGGGTAAGGTGCCCGGAGAAGCAAAAGGCTATGCTAAATGGCCAACTGCCATCGTGAACGGCCGAGTCGTCGGTGATATTAATAAAAAACATTCAAATCATGCGTTCTATGGCCCAGGCTATCCAATCGCACACCCCGGTATATTTCCGTTCAATCCAAGAGCACTGCGGTGGAGCATAAAGGAGTGGCTAACATTTGATTACCGAGCGCCTTGGGGTGATGCTGACTGGGAGGAAAAGCTTAAACGTGGAGAGGTCGATTCTCCAGAATTTCCAGATACGTGGGCTGACCCAGAAGATCGTCTCTGGGCGAGACATATTGTCAAACAGAACCAAAAGCTTTTGGTAGATAAAAAGCTAGACAGAAAAGCGGTAATGGAAAATGGTTCTCGAATAGATGGCCCATTTTTTGACGGAAAAACGCCTGAAGCGGGCAAACCATTAGAATTTAGATTTAGGATTACTAATGTTGACGAGGGGCACAACTTACCGTCCGGATCACTAGGTGCCCAACCAGAGATATGGATGAATGTGGCGGTGCTCGACCCAGATGGAGAGCGAATTTTTGAATCTGGATACGTTGACAGTTATGGCGATATGGCAGATAACCATTCACTAGATGTTGCTGCAGGTAAGGTGCCTTATGATCATCAACTCGTTAACTTACAAACAAAATTCTTAACAACGAACATAAAAGGCACCGATCGGGAAATGTACTTACCGGTTAATTTCGATGTAGATCAAAAGCCTTTCCTGCGACCGGCAGCCGTACCAACATCTGTTCAAAATCATCCGCCGTTAGTGCGTATGGAAGGTCGCTCGATACCGCCTTTAGGTTGGAGAGATGCGGAGTATAAAGTCCCAGCTGAAAAAATGACGAAAAAAGGGACCTATAAGGTGTTAGCACGTATGCGAAGCCGAGCAGAACCGCTGTATTTTATGAAGTTTGTAGGGGCTACGCAGGATATGGAACGCTCCATTAATGAGTGGATGTTGGATATACACCCGTACGCGGTTGAATTTGAGGTTAAATAAGTGATTATAAAAACTAGAGCCTTGTTAGCGTTAACTGGCGTTGCGCTAGTCAACCCCGCAGTGACTATAGGGCAGGAGCTTGAATTTGAGAGAAAAGGACCTGCTGATACGGTGCTGGAATACCGCAATAGTAGTCCAGAGCATCACGGGCATCAGGCACCACCGGAAATGGACGAGGTAGCGAGACCGGCGGAATATGATTCAACAGGATTTAAGCCAGACCCGGTTTATACGGCGCCCTATGATCCAGAAGAACAGCTCATTGTGTATGGAGGCAAAACCGCTATTGATGAACCACGCCCCGTCATTGAGTGGGGCTATCCCATGTATTCAGAGGGCGCTTTCGGGCCGGGTAAAGATATCATTGGTGCGAAAAATTTAGTTCGGCCACAATTCCTGCTTTATGGAGATTGGCGAACAGTAGTTGCTTCCAACGATAACGGTGCTCAGGAAAATGCGCAACTTGCGTCTCAGCTAAATTTAGAATTTGATTTAAATTTAACCGCTACCGAGCGACTTCACATGTTTGTAAAACCACTTGACGATGGGAAGCAAACACGACTGGAGCTCGGTGGAACCCCCATAGACGCAGTTGACGGAACAGGATTTCATGCCGAGCTAGACTTTGATCCAGAAACGTTCTTTTTTGAAGGAGATTGGGGAGCTATTCAGTCAGGTTTAACTGACGAATATACGACTTTTGATTTACCAATTGCCCTAGGCTTGGTGCCTCTTTTCTTGCAGAATGGGCTTTGGGTGAACGATGCATTCGTTGGAGGAGCGGTATCGGTCGCTGCCCAAAACTCGCCAAAATTTGATATCACCAACTACGATTACACATTTTTTGTAGGCATGAACAAGGTCTCAACACCGGTCTTTGTTACGGATGGTGTTGCAGACGACAATGCTGGTAAATTTTACGCCCTAACAACATTCGTGGATGTTGCAGAAGGCTATCTTGAGGCTGGTTATGCCAGGGTGACCGACGATCGAGACGATTTCCAAATGGACTATAACAACGTAATGATTGGATGGACAAAACGCTATCGCGGAAAACTATCCAACAGTGTGCGTTTATTAGCTAATTTCGGTCAGGATCCTGTTCCTGGAATCGATCAAACCGCCGATGGTTTCGTGCTTTTGGTTGAGAATTCTTGGATTACTCATTTGCCATCGACGTTGGTTCCTTACTTTAATTTCTTCTACGGTAAGGATAAGCCTCAACCCCTTGCAACCGGGGCGGCTGGTGTCTTGAAAAATACTGGTGTGAATTTTGAGACTGACGGCATTACAGGTTTTCCAAAATTGGACGATACCGCAAATGATACATTCGGTGGAGCGGTAGGGGTTATGTACCTGTTTTCATTGAATCAGCAGCTTGTAGTTGAGTATGCGAACTTGCAAATCCTCGGCGATGAAAACGATCCCCTTCGCAATGCGCCAGGTGAGCAGCAAGCGATCGGAGTGCGCTACCAGAAGCCAATATCTAAGCGCTGGATTTTCAGAACTGATGCAATTGTCGGGGAGCGAAAAAATCTCGAGGATATAGCTGGTGTTCGAGTTGAACTCAGAATGAAATTTTAATCGGCTGGTTACCGCGGCGCTCTAATACACTTTAAAGAAGTAGCCGTTTATTGCAAGTTAAGAATCCAGTTCTTTTCTGTCCTTGAAGTGATCTAGTGCCTCAGGATTTGCTAGCGCCTCAATATTTTTTACTGGGTCGTTGTGAACAAGGTTTCTAACCGCTAGCTCAACAATCTTTCCACTTTTTGTTCTTGGTATGTCAGCAACCTGAAGAATTTTCGCGGGCACATGGCGCGGGGTGGCATTGTTACGAATTGTCATTTTAATCTCTTCTCGTAAGGTTTCTGTAATTTTTAGTCCATCCCTTAGTCTCACAAAGAGAACAACTCGTGTATCGTTTTTCCAGTTTTGGCCAATGACGAGGCTTTCCATAACGGAATCAAGTTTTTCAACTTGACGATAAATCTCTGAAGTTCCAATTCTTACGCCGCCTGGATTGAGAACCGCATCTGATCGTCCATAAATGATGAGTGTCCCACGCTTTGTGATTTCTATGAAATCACCATGACACCAGGTATTTTTGTAATTAGCAAAATAGGCATCAAGATATTTACGATCATTCTTGTCATTCCAAAATCCAATTGGCATTGAAGGGAAGGGGGCAGTACAAACTAGCTCTCCTTTTTGACCCGTAATCGGTTTCCCTTCGTCATTAAATACTTGCACATTTAAGCCAAACCCACGACATTGTATTTCACCGCGATAGACCGGAAGCGTCGGATCTCCCAGTACAAAACATGAAATGATATCTGTGCCGCCGGCGATTGAGGACAGAAGCACGTCTTTTTTGATATGGCGATACACGTAATCAAAACTCTCTGGAGAAAGTGGTGATCCGGTGGATGTTATGGTTGTTAAGTATGTGAGATTGTGTGTCTTTTGAGGTCGCACTCCCAATTTGTTGATGGCATCAATATATTTCGCGGATGTTCCAAATACCGTCATTCGTTCTTGGTCGGCAAAGTCAAATAAAGTATCTGGTTTTGGATAGGTAGGTGAACCATCGAACAATAATAAGGTTGTTCCTGAAGCTAGTCCGGTTACGAGCCAATTCCACATCATCCAACCACAAGTTGTGAAATAGAAAAATCGATCGCCTATTTTTAGGTCCGTATGGAGTCGATGTTCTTTTAAGTGTTGGAGCAGAGTTCCTCCGTGTCCATGAACGATACATTTGGGTACGCCTGTTGTACCTGAGGAAAACATGATGAATAAAGGGTGATTGAATGGTACCTGCTTAAATTTTATCGGACCAGGTTTAAAAGGCTTAACAAAATCCTTAAGATGAACTGACTTTTTAATAGCAGAAATTTTTGGTTTTGAGGTCGTGTATGACACTACAACGACTTTTTTAAGCGATTCGAGTGAGGATGCTATTTCACCAAGTTTGTGTATGGTGTCGATTTGCTTCCCATTATAAAAGTAACCATCAACCCCTATAAGGATTTTAGGCTTGATTTGTCCAAATCGATCCAGAACACCTTGTGTACCGAAGTCAGGAGAGCACGATGACCATAGTGCGCCGAGGCTAGTAGTAGCCAGCATAAATATGATCGTATCAGGAAGATTCGGTAAAAAAGCTGCTACACGATCACCTTTTTTGACGCCCTGTTTAGACAGTGCTTGAGCGGTAATGGATACGGCATCGTGCAGTTGAGCATAAGTTAAACGGTTTTCTACTTTGTCCTCGCCTCTAAATACGATAGCTTCTTGATCATCTTTTTGTCGCAGCAAATTTTCTGCGTAGTTCAGACGGGACTCAGGAAACCATGTTGCACCCGGCATCTGGCTGGGATTCGTGAGTATGGTCTTTCCTTTCCGCGAGGATAGGACATCACAATAATCCCATAAATTGCTCCAAAATTCGGTCGGTTTTTCAATAGACCAATCGTAGAGTTTACTTGATGAGTTTATTTTAGATAACTGTTTATTATTATTTTTAATAAACTTTATAAACTCGGAGATATGTGATGCTTTAACTCTGGATGCTGAAGGTTTCCAAAGCATTTTTGGTGTGACGGACATACTTATTCAGATCTCATTTGTGGAAATAATATAACTTCTCGTATAGAAGCGCTGTCAGTTAAAAGCATGATTAAACGGTCAATACCGATACCTTCGCCTGCGGTAGGAGGCATACCGTATTCGAGCGCACGGATGTAGTCATTGTCGTAAAACATGGCTTCATCATCGCCTTGCGCTTTTGCTTCGGCTTGGCTCTTGAAACGCTCGGCTTGGTCTTCGGGGTCGTTTAGCTCAGAGAAACCATTCGCAATCTCTCTTCCTGCGATGAACAACTCGAACCGATCGGTAACCTCGGGGTTAACGTCGTTGCTTCTTGCAAGTGGGGATACATCAGTTGGGTGAGCGACAATAAAGGTTGGTTGAATTAACTTTTCCTCTGTTGTTTCCTCAAATAATTTTAGTTGGAGCATACCGATTTCATCGGTCGGATAGCACGTGACTTTGCGTTTAGTTAGCTCTTCACGCAAGAAATCTGAATCAGTGAGTGTATCTGGGCTGTATTGCTCGTTATGAGCGACAATCGCCTCGGCCATAGTCAGGCGCTGAAACGGTTGCGCGAAGTCAATCTTATGTCCTTGGTAAGTTATTTGGGCAGATCCAATGCAAGCCTCGGCCAGCTCTTTTAGCATAGTTTCTGTTAGGTTCATTAAATATCGGTAATCACGAAATGCTTCATAGAATTCGAGCATGGTGAATTCTGGATTATGTTTTGTTGATATTCCTTCATTACGAAAGTTACGATTGATTTCAAAAACCTTTTCAAAGCCTCCGACGACGAGTCGTTTCAAATAAAGCTCAGGCGCCACGCGGAGATAGAGTTGCATGTCCAGCGCGTTGTGGTGGGTAATGAAGGGTTTAGCGGTTGCACCACCAGGAATGGATTGCATCATAGGGGTCTCAACCTCTAAGTACCCTCGATCGGTAAAGAATGCCCTTAAAATTTGTATTGCTTTTGATCGAATTTCAAAATTTCTTTTAGTTTCTGGCGTAACAATCAAATCAACATACCGTTGTCGGTATCTTTGTTCTTGATCGGTTAAGCCATGAAATTTTTCGGGAAGAGGGCGTAGCGACTTCGTTAATAGTCGCAAAGAGCTCACGCGAATACTGAGCTCACCTGTTTTGGTTTTAAATAGGACACCTGATGCCCCAACAATATCGCCTAAGTCCCAGTGTTTAAAAGCTGCATGTTCCTCGTCTCCGATGCCAGCATTATTAATATAGAGCTGAATCTGTCCGGACATGTCTTGAATTGTTGCGAAACTGGCTTTCCCCATGACGCGCTTCAACATAATCCTGCCCGCTACAGTGGCGCTGACTTCCAATTCTTCTAAAGTTTCCTTATCTCTGTCTCCATAATGATCATGTAACGTTTGAGCGAGATCTTTACGTTCGAAATCGTTGGGAAATGCGTTTCCTTCTTTGCGAAGTTTGGTTAATTTAGAGCGTCGCTCTTCAATGATCTGATTCGTATCAACCGCTTCTGTTGGAGATGGATTGTTATTTTCTGACATGTAATCCTCTATTGGTTAGAGACCTTGTTTGAGACTTGCCTGAATGAATATGTCTAAGTTTCCGTCTAGTACGGCTTGTGTATTCCCGGTTTCCACGTTTGTACGTAAATCTTTTATCCGCGACTGATCAAGTACGTAGGATCTTATCTGGTGACCCCAGCCGATATCCGATTTAGAATCCTCGAGCTTTTGTTGCTCTGATTGTCTCTTCCTAAGTTCAAGTTCGTAAAGTTTTGACTTCAGCATCGACATTGCGGCCGCTCTATTCTTGTGTTGCGATCGATCATTTTGACACTGAACAACTGTGTTTGTTGGTACGTGAGTGATGCGTACCGCTGAATCAGTCCTATTGACGTGCTGACCACCAGCGCCACTGGCTCGGTATGTATCAATTCTAAGCTCCGCTGGATTGATCTCTACTTCTATCGAGTCATCAACCTCCGGATAAACAAATACGCTAGCAAATGACGTATGCCTTTTAGCATTAGAGTCGAACGGTGATTTTCTCACCAGCCGGTGAATTCCTGTCTCGGTTCGTAACGTGCCGTAGGCATATTCACCCGATATTTTTAGAACGGCACTTTTAATTCCAGCTACGTCCCCGGGTGACTCTTCAAGAATTTCTGCCGAAAATGATTTTACGTCGGTGTATCTTGCGTACATTCGTAATAGCATTGCGGCCCAATCTTGGCTCTCTGTTCCACCTGCGCCCGACTGGATATCAAGAAAGCACCCATTTTTATCCACTGGATTCGAGAACATGCGACGGAATTCCAAGGCTTCGATTTTTGATTGCGCCTGAGCAAGGTCATGCTCAATTGACTCAAGTGTTTCTTGGTCATTCTCTTGTATCACCAGCGCTAGCAACTCTCCCAAATCTCTTACTTGTGAGGTTACGGAAGATAGAACGGCCACAACAGCCTCTAATGACTTCTTTTCTTTACCGATCTTTTGAGCATTTTCAGGGTTGTTCCAAATTTCCGGGTCCTCTAATAACCGGTCAACCTCAGCAAGGCGGTCTGATTTAACATCAAAGTCAAAGATACCTCCGTAGCTGCGTGGTTCGGTCGGCCAGGTCTTCTATTTTCTCTTGTATTAAATTTAAGTATTCGGATTCCATAACTTCATTCGCTGTATCGCAGTTAAATGTTTCAGTCCGTTCATTTTACCGGATTCGACGTATCTAATTATTACAATGAACGTAGGTGTTTTTATTAATTTTTGATCTGTAAAGAGGTGTTGGCACGACTACGTCTTGACTGATGACGACGCATTTACCAAGTTTCTATGATGAGTTGTGCTGGTTTATGCTCATAGAAGTCATTAATGTCGAGTCGGTATACGCAATTTATCAAATCTGGTACGGCATCATTAAAGTTAAATCGAATCGCGTCTATTTCTTCGCCATATGGGGAAAAGGAAACTCGCAGCTTTGTGTGCGCATCTCCCAATATTCGGTGCGCTTTAACATGCAGTTCATCCTTGAAGGCTGGCTCCGGAAAACCTTGCCCCCAAACCTGTGTTCTCAATTCATGCGCTAGTACGGGTAAGCAATCTTGTTCTTTCAATGAGCCATCGATATAAATTGAATTATCAATAGCATTTTTTTTGAATTCCTCATCAACTAGCTGATTGAATAAGCGTGTGAATTGTTCTAATTTTTCGAGTTGAATCGTGAGCCCAGCCGCCATAGCATGACCGCCAAATTTATCGATTACAGAGGGATCCATCTTGGTTAATGTGTCCAACACATCTCTTAGGTGAATTCCCTGGATCGATCTACCTGAGCCTTTAAGAGAATTATTTTTCTCAGGAGCAAAAGCGATAGTGGGGCGATTAAATTTTTCCTTAACCCGGGATGCGAGTATCCCAACGATTCCCGAATGCCATTTTGGGTCAAATAGGGTAATCCCTGACTCGGGCTTTGTTTCAATACTTTCTAGATATCTTAGTGCTTGATCTTTCATCTCCCCTTCAATATGCCGACGTTCGACATTGAGTTGATCCAGCTCTCTAGCTAAATCTGTGGCTCTATCAATATCGTTCGAGATCAAGCATTCGATACCTAACTTCATATCGGTAAGTCTTCCTGCAGCATTCAATCTCGGTCCGATGGCAAATCCGAAATCGGCTGCGCGCGCATTGGATGGGTCTTTCTTCGCGATTTGTAATAATGCTTTGATACCTGGGTTCATTTTTCCAGTTCTGATGCGCCTTAACCCTTGAGCAACAAGAATCCTATTATTTCTGTCGATCGGAACAACGTCCGCAATCGTGCCTAACGCAACAAGATCAAGTAATTCAGCTAAATTTGGCTCTTTCACATGTTCATGCTCGAAGTATCCGCGAGTCCTTAATTCCATCCTTAGTGCGATGAGGACGTAAAACATGACGCCCACGCCAGCAATACATTTACTCGCGAAACCGTCATTAGGTTGGTTCGGGTTAACGATGCATTCCGCTTGAGGTAGTTCTGAGCCAGGAAGATGATGGTCAGTAATTAAGACTTTTATTCCCAACTCTCTGGCTCGGGCCACACCTGTGATACTCGCAATACCATTGTCCACTGTGATTATCAGGTCCGTTTTTTTCTTGGCTACTATATCCACGATTTCAGGAGTTAAGCCATATCCGTGTTCAAACCGATTAGGTACGAAGTAGTCAACCGTAACTCCGATACTACGTAAAAATAGGATAGTAATTGCCGCTGCCGTAGCTCCATCGGCATCATAGTCAGCGACAATTAGGATGTTCTCGTTGTTGGCGATTGTATCCGCCAATAATGTACCGGCCAGAACGCAGTTCTTTAATGTTTCTATTGGTGCAAGTCTCGTCAGACTATCGTCTAACTCATCGCTAGTTTTGATGCCTCTAGCCGCTAGTACACGGGCGAGAACTGGTGAAATCCCGCTAGCTGTTAGGGCTTTTCGAGAAACATCTGGTACCTCTCGGACTTTAATGGTTCTCGTACGATCAGTCATCTGCGGTTCTCAACCAGTCGATTGTGTTGATACTCTTTTTCCAGAATTTGCGCAACGAGAACTTAGTGCATCTTGCATTATAGAGAACTGATTTTTTCATAATCTGTGCGTTTAACTCGGTGTATCTACCGGACTTCAATAGCGTAATTGCTTGAGCCGCTATCAAGTTTGCCTTAGCTAAACTTTTTGGGTCTTCGTCAATTGGAATCTCTATGAGTGCATCATTACAAGGTGTTTGCTCATTAAATAAGTGCTCGTAAGAGACCAGTGTCGCCTTTGCCGCGTGTGACAACGCTAGAAGTTCCGGACTTTGTGCGTAAACACTCAGGGGGGAATCGGGAAGTGCGGAGTTTGTTCCTTCACCCCATAACCACACACCGTTAGACCTTTGGTTTGTTGGTTGATCGTTCATGTTTTCGTTGCTTTGATGAAATATCATTTGAGTTTCATTCATTCTGGAGATCCAAAATTGAGCCTGAGGCCCTTTGGGTAAAACTTCACTCAGTGGTTGATTCTCCGCATTGTTTGCGTCGGTAGTGCATACTTCCGGATCATCCTGAAGTCCCAGAATAAATAACGATGGCCACAATAAAACAGGGCGTATTAGGGCTTCTCCGAAGCTTTCACGAAGTATCTTTTTATAATGTTCGAGTTGAGTGCCGATATTTTTCGGGTTATCCAGGCGACGCACGTAGACATCGTTCATACCTGCTGTGTATTCGACTAATTCACAACAGAGATAGTAGGGGCAATTGGACAGTGCCGGATCAGATCTCGCTAACAGCGTACTGATGGGGACAGTTGTGGGTTGGTGTTGAGTCAGTCTTTCAATCCAATAGTCCTCAATAGACTCGTCGCGCACAGATGTAAGGTGAGCGCGACTGAATAGAAGATCGAGCGCCGGAGTGAGCTCTGATTTTGGCAAGTCTTCAAGTCTAATTGTGCTTGATACGGTTATGGATAGAGTATTCACAAATGATGTCACAGGTATTTATGTAATAAGATGGATTCTCCCACACCTGGAGAGTGAATCAAATGTTAAACCTAACGATATAATGAGTCTCTGATGACTTTAGAGAATCTCTATGTTTAAACCTTTCGAGCTTTTTGTTGGACTCCGTTATACAAGAGCTAAACGCAAGAACCACTTCATCTCGTTTATATCGGCAACATCGATGGTAGGAATTGCATTGGGTGTTGCCGCGCTCATTGTGGTTCTGTCTGTTATGAATGGGTTTCAAAAAGAGCTTCGTGCAACAATTCTTGGAGTTGTCTCTCATGTTCAGGTAATCGGTATGCATGAGAGATTTGAAAATTGGCAAGAGGTAATCAAAACAACGAAGTTACAAAACGACGTTATAGGTACGGCGCCATTTGTATCGGGTGAGGGCTTGTTGACTTTTGGTCAAAGGTCTCAGGGTGCGATAATTCGAGGAGTATTGCCAAACTTAGAGAGCGATGTTTCTGACGTGGGAACCCACATGGTGGAGGGTTCTCTTGACACTTTAGTGCCTGGAGAATTTAATGTTGTTCTAGGTATTGACCTCGCAAGATCTTTGGGTATTGGTGTCGGTGATCGATTGGTGATGATCACACCTCAAGGGCAGGTGACCCCTGCTGGAGTTATGCCAAGATTAAGACAGTTTCTCGTGTCTGGTATTTTTGAAGTTAGAAATTACGAATATGATGCGGCATTAGCGATTATTCACATGAGCGATGCGCAAAAACTCCTGAGGCTTGGTGACTCAGTATCCGGACTGAGATTGAAGCTTAAAGATTTATTTAATGCACCACGTGTCGCGTCCGAGCTATCTCGAACGCTACCAACAAGTTTCTATGTCTCAGACTGGACGCAAAGCCACGCGACATTTTTCCGGGCCATACAGATTGAGAAGCGTGCGATGTCAATTATTCTGCTGCTCATAGTAGCTGTAGCAGCATTCAATATTGTTTCGACTCTCGTGATGGTTGTTACCGACAAACGGTCAGATATTGCAATACTTCGAACACTGGGAGCGCTCCCAACTCAAATTATGAAAATATTTTTTATCCAAGGGGCGCTAATTGGCTTCATTGGCACTGTTCTCGGTTTGTTTTTTGGGTTAATTGTAGCGTCAAATATTGACGTCATTGTCCCAGCTATTGAGGGGCTTTTTGGTGTTCAGTTTTTAGCTAAGGATGTTTATTATATTTCTGACATTCCATCAGAAATCCAGCTTGATGATGTAATTTGGATCGGTCTTTTATCGCTTGGCTTAACGATGTTGGCAACGATTTACCCCAGCTTGCGGGCTGCAAAAGTTAATCCGTCCGAGGCGCTGCGCTATGAATGAGACTAGCGGGAACAAGAGAGTTGTTTTATCCGCAAATAACGTGGAGAAGAATTATGGTGCGGTTGGAGGCGTTCCTGTTGAGGTCCTAAAGGGGGTTTCTTTAGAGATTCACGCTGGTGACATCACGGCTATTGTCGGCGCTTCTGGTTCTGGTAAAAGTACTCTGCTGCATATATTAGGTGGTTTGGATAGACCAAGTCACGGTGAGGTGCGGATTAATAGCGAGTCATTCTCATCTCTATCGGAACCTAAAGTTTGTGAAATTCGTAACCGCTCAATTGGATTTGTATATCAGTTTCATCATCTGCTGCTGGAGTTTACGGCTTTGGAAAATGTCGCTATGCCGTTACTGATGCGTGAAGACTCGGTTGCAGAGGCTCGAGAAAAGGCTTCTGACATGTTGACACGTGTTGGTTTAGATCACCGGCTCGGTCATCAACCGACCGAGTTGTCTGGAGGGGAAAGACAGCGTGTCGCCATCGCTAGAGCTTTGGTTACTGGTCCCGCCTGCTTGTTAGCTGACGAGCCTACGGGTAATTTGGATAAATCTAGTGCGGCAGACTTCATGGATCTTATGTTCCAAGTTAATGAAGAGCTAGAAACAAGCGTTGTCGTTGTGACACACGACATGGAATTAGCCGCAAAAATGTATCGAACTTATCGTTTAGATGATGGGCGCTTAAGTCCTGATCGTTGATTATGGGAGTTTTATAAAAGATTTGATTTCAACTGCGACCGGCTTTGACATCAAGGCGTTTAGTGCTAGAATCCGGCTTCCTTTAGGCGCGTAGCTCAGTTGGTTAGAGCACCACCTTGACATGGTGGGGGTCGTTGGTTCGAATCCAATCGCGCCTACCAACTATCTATCGTATTAAAATCTAGCGCCGATCGGTCACACACTAGTTTCGATCGCCTCCTATGCGCGCCGTAAAGCCTTCGTTCATCCTCCTATTAAGCTCGATTTCTTTGGCGTGAAGTCCATGAGCTAAAGCTGCAACGGTTTTAAAAGGGACAATTTTTTGATACCTTATACGAGACCATTATTGGGACTTTTATATAATTAAAATAAATCGAGGAGGTGTCATGGAACTATTGCTTGATCCTAGAACCATAAATAGTCGAAAAGCTTTAGCAGGGTGTAAATTGGTTGGAGCTGAATATACGTTGAACCGTTTAGATTATTTTCAGGCGGAGCAAACCAGTGCAGAATTTGTTGCCATCAACCCAATGGCTGCAATGCCAGCATTAAAAGATGGAGACTTCACCTTATGGGAGTCGAATGCAATTCTTCAATACGCTGCGGAAAAGGTAGGGAATACGAGTGCCTACCCGACAGACTTACAAACACGTGCAGATGTCAACAGATGGCTACTTTGGGAATCGAGTAGTTGGTTTCCGTCATGCTATAAGTATGTTGTTGAGAACTGTGTTAAACCTTTGTTGGGCGGCGAGACTGATCAGTCGGTATTGGATGCAGAGGAGCCTAATTTTCACAAACTAGCCGGTATTCTTGATGCGAGACTAGCAGGTAGTCGTTACATGTGTGGAGATGAGCCTACGATAGCTGATGTGGCGATTGCCGCGCCTATGCATATTCATGCTTACTTTAAGCTCCCGTTGGCCGAGCATAAAAATTTAGTGCGATGGATGACTCAGGATATCGAGAAAAACTCTTGGTGGATTGATACAACCGTGTTGGAGAACTTTGTACTTCCCGATGCAGGTTAGTCTTTGCATTCTGATTTAACGACATAACTGCGGGTTTTATAAGATATGAACAGTAAGGGCGTTTTTAATTACATGTCTGCGGACTCGCAGAGTTCGTTATATAGAAATGGAAAAGTACTCACCCGACGTAATCTAGAGGGAACGGATTCAGAGTGGGTGGGTGTCAATTACCAAAAGTATGAAGTAACTGTAAATGATGCACGAGAGGGAGTTTCTGCAACACTAGGGCAGCACGGATTTCAATTGCTCCAGAATGATATTGAGCGTTTGAATATAGATTTTTTTGATAATGATGCTGTTCTAAATAACTACTATCCTTTGTGTGCAGATTTGGTGAAAGAGGCTGCGGGTGCGAGGGCGGTGTATGCCTTCGATCACAACATTCGATCGGCGGCTGGAAAAAAATCCAAGAAAATGATCACAGGCGGTCAGCAGGTACAAGGACCAGCGCATGCAGTTCACGGAGACTACACCTTAACCAGTGCCCCAGACCGATTGAAACAGTTGGCGAGGCCGCCAGGTAAAAATGACACTATTAAATCATTGATCGCAGAGGGCGCCAGTCTCTTGCCTCCTGCCGACGTGGAGCAAATTCTAAATGGTGGAAGATTCGGGATTATAAATTTATGGCGTAGCATTGTGCCTGAGCCCGTAGAGGTTAATCCCCTCGCACTTTGCGACGCGTCGAAAGTGGATCCAGCTGATCTCGTTGTGTTTGAGATTCATTACGCTGACCGGGTTGGGGAGAACTATTTCGCTAAATACAATCCAAATCACGATTGGTGGTTTTATCCTAAGATGGATCGTTCAGAGGCTCTACTCATTAAACAATGGGATAGTGAGGGAGGGCTGGCGAGAACTAAAGGTGAACAGCCGGACTCCGCATTCCCTGATTCGCCATCTACTTTTAGTTTTCATAGCGCATTTAAAGAGCCTTCGACTCCTGACGATGCGCCTGACCGCTGGAGTATGGAAGTGCGTTGTATCGTTCTATTTTGAGTGCCATTCAGTTTGTGGCGAATATTCTTTTATTGAAAGGTTAAGTTCGGATGATATCTCCTAAAGGGCGTGTAGTAATGATTTCGGGTGCCAGTAGAGGCATAGGCTTTGCGGTAGCACGCAACCTCTATGATGCTGGTTTTTCGTTAAGTCTGGGTGTTCGAGATATTGAGGGAATGCGGGCTACAGTGAAAGACTGGGATGAAGATCGAGTCGTGATTGGTAAGTACGATGCGGTTGATAAGCATACGCATAAGAGTTGGGTGGATACTACAGCTGCGCATTTTGGACGTATCGATGGTTTAGTTAATAACGCGGGCATCATGCAGCCAGTTGCGGTTGACGATGGTGACTTCAACGAGAAGGGGCTCGATCTCATGTGGTCCGTTAACGTTAAGGCACCGCTATCAATGACCTGTTTGGCGTTGCCGCATTTGCGAAAGTCAGGGTCTGGACGGGTCATCAACGTGGCTTCTCTAGCCGGTAAAGCTGTGTTTGGTAATGGGGTTGGTTATTCGATGACAAAGTTCGCAGCAGTTGCCTTGTCACACGCGACGCGACACGGTGGGTGGGCAGACGGTGTACGCTGTACGGCCTTGTGTCCCGGATATGTTGCGACCGATCTAACCAGTTCGATTGAGAGCGTGTCTATGGATGACATGATTTCAGCGGATGACCTTGCAGAGCTGGTCAATACTATTATCTCCTTGTCCAATACGGCGTCCGTTGCTGAGCTCATAGTAAACTGCCGTCCGGATCTAGTCGGTTAGTGAATTCTATACTTCGTTTTAAACTTTATTGATTCTAAGTTTAAGGGTTAACGACGCTGGTTCCTACGTTGGGCTGACCGAGCTCAATGGCGTTGGTGACGGCGGCAGTGGAACTGGCGTTTGCGGCTGTGCCTGATACCGACACCGTGCCCACTTGTGTTGCAGTGAAGCTGCCGCTTGTTGGATCATTCGCATGGGTTGACGCTTGTATGGTCACACTCGCACTGACGTCAGCGCTCGCATTACTCAATATACTCACGACGTCGTCGGAATCAGGGAGTAGGACGTTCGACGCACCCAGGTTTTTTGTTGAGAAAGCGAAAGTGCTCGGATTCTGGATACTCACTAAATCCGCGGCAGCTCGATCACTGAACGTGACAGAGTAAGTACCGCTTGTGTCTGTTCCCGCAACAGGGACGTTGGTAAACGTGCCGGTAGATTGTAGGGTGGCCGATTGCGTATTGGTGTTGTAGCTCACGAAGAAGCGATTCACGTCGAGACACTGCGAGCCACTACACACTTGTGAAATACCACTGAGGTCAGGATCCCAAGTGAGAATACCATCACCCACCAGTGCGAAGTAAGCTTCCCACGTGTCGACAACGGTGTCGACACTTGCTGTGAACGCTTGGACATCTGAGGTGAAAATATTAGCGTTCGGTGCCGCCACATCGGTGATTTGAATTATCTGTGTGGCAAAGGTTGAATCAAGGCCGTCGCTAACTTTAATCCTTGCATGATAGAGATTATTTCCATCTTTATCAGTGGGATTTTCAAAGTCAGGTGGAGTTTTAAAGGTGAGCTCGCCTGTTATAGCATTTATGGTGAATAAGTCATTATCTTCAGAGTCTGCGCCAGTCGATCGGTCATCAAAGGAAAAGGTCAAAGGATGGATATTCGCCTCTGTTGCGACGGTGACGGATTGGGTATTTTCAGTGGCTATGATATTTGCTGGTGTGGTCGTACCATTTGCAAAATTGACTGCGCGTTCTCGGATCGTGGTGGGTGCGCCTAAACTAATGAAGGTGGAATTATCGGGACTGATGTTATCACCTAATTGAAAGTCGCCATTTCCATCCGCACCTTTTATACCAAGTCTCGGTATTAACAGTCGGCCTGTTCCAGAAGGAGGGTCACTAAAATTAAAACCTAGCGCTAACGCAATGCTATTCGATACATCATCATTGCTAGCGTCTTTGACACTGATGGCATCGCGAACGCTTAGATCAACGCAGCTATCTGTAATGGCATCACAAATGTCTGGTTCCGGATCTGTTTCTACTTGAATACCTCCAAATCCATCGCCGTTACTTGTAAAATGGAACGCTCCGGGACCGTCTGGAAAATCTCGAGCAAATTTATTTAGCGTTTTATGATCAAAAACAACATCGAATGTTCCTGATACCGAGGTCCCCAAACTGGATATATTCGAGAAGGTTCCGGTTGCGTGAAATGTAACAGTGTCGAAGGCGGCGTTGTATTGTGCCTTTATATTGGAATATCCAACGCACTGGCTACCATTGCAGTTCTGATTCAGCGAGGACGTATCATAGTCCCAGTTGTATACGCCAACAGGGGGAAGAGTTGTTTTAGCGCTATCCCAACTCTCCGCAATGCGAACGACACTACCTGTAAAGTTACTAAGTGTTCCGCCAAAGAAACTAGTGTCTGGAACGAGAGGAGTCTCGTTCACTACGTCCTGCAAATCAATATGCGTTATAAATGTTTGATCGAAGCCAAGGCTCCTGACTTCAAAGAATAAGGAGTACCTATTCTGTCTCGCCGTGCTAATCGGGTTTTCAAAGTCCAGAGGAACGCGGGGTGTAATCAGAAAGCACGTGCTACCTGGGCCTGAGTCACAAGTTGGATTAGCCGTGATCGTGAAAAGGTCTCCGTCTAAAATGTCAAAAGGGTCGGGCTGACTAGTGTCCTGATTTTTAAACTGTAACGTAATAGCGTTCTCCTCAAAATCACGAAAATTTAATTCAATAGGAGTAAGCGAATTTTCTGGAATCGTACGAATTCTTGTATTCTCCAAGGCGCCTTCGCCATCAACCAAAAAGGGTGGCGTATTACTATCACCCGTAATGGTTGGTCGACCTAGCTCTGCTATTACGTCCACCCCAGGAACAAGGCCGCTGGACGAGTCGGTTCCTTGCAGCCCTAATGAAAGGATAGTGGTCACGACAATTGATGCACCACTATCATCCGTTTGGACTTTGTTAACCGGAAGATTGTTGGTGAACGAAGCTGCGAGTACGACATCGTCCGAGATTGAAGTGTTGCTACTATCAACTATGGTGACCGTATCATCTGAATCGGGCGTTATAAAACGGGCATCTCCAAAATCACGGTTCGCCGCTCTGAAGGTTCCTGGTTCACTATTAGTTACAAAAAACTCAAGTGGCTTATCAGTGTAAGCGACTGAGAATGTTCCATTGGTTGAGGTGCCCTTGACACTTAGTCCAGTGAAACTACCGTTGCTGGTGAGGCTAACTAAATCCGTGGTCGTGCTGTAAGTCCATGTCACCGCACTAAATGTAATGCATGTGCCTGTTGAGCCATCACAAACAGGAGGAAAGGCTCCGCTGACATCCCAGGTTAAAATTCCATCTTGAGTGAGAACAAAAAATTGAGTCCAGTCGGTGAGAAGGAGGTCTCCGACATCCGACGGATTAACAAAAGCGATTTCACTGCTGAATACGTTGGCCGGAGGTGCTTCTAAATTTTGAACGATGACTTCTTTAAATCCTCGAAGCTCACTCACGCCATCGGTGACGAGAAGCTCCACTCCGTAAGAGCTGTTGCCCGTTCGGTCTAGAGGCCGCTCAAAATCAGGGGGGTCTATAAAGCGAAATTCTCCCGTTGTAGAGTTGAGTTCAAAGAGCGCGCGATCATCATTACCCTCGAAGGCCGGATCAAATGAAAAGGTGAGGGGCCCTTGCGCTCCAGCAACTTTGAAGAAGGTTGAGTTTGAAGTGTTCTCTGGAACAAAGAACTCAAATACACTTGTAAAACGAAGACCTGTAGCCCCCTCTTGAAGTGCGGCAGCGTTTTCAAATTGTATAAACTCCCTTATCGAGAAATACACATCGTCAATACCAATTTCCTCAAAATAACTTTGTGTTTCGTACATGTCTATGTCTGAAAGATAGTCGTTACGGAGTATATCGGCTTCCATTTCACCACCTCCGACAGCATAGGCGGACATCATGCCGCCTTCCTCGTAATCAGACATGCCTCCGAAATCAGCCCATCGCTCACCTAAGTACTGGTCTTCACCAAAAAATTCGTTGTTGACTTCATCGTTCCAATCGAATTCGTAATTCTCGTCATTATCGAATCCGATTCCCCGTGAAAAGCTGAACGTATCCTCAAATTGTCTAGACTCGAATCCATCGTTAGGCCCAAATTGATTTTCAGGCCCGAACTCCTCATTGGGCCCGAACTCCTCATTGGGCCCGAACTCCTCATTGGGCCCGAATTGATCCTCTGGCCCGAATCCTTCGTCTGGTCCGAATCCTTCGTCTGGTCCGTCCTGATCATCTGGCCCGCTCTGATCCTCTGACCCGCTCTGATCCTCTGGCCCGAATCCTTCGTCTGGTCCATCTCCCTCGGCAGGTGGTTGATCTCCCTCGCTATCCGGTGAGTTTTGTTCATTACCTTCGTCACTCAGTTCATTTCCATCGTCATCTGAGTTCGAATTGTCTTCCTCTTCCTCCGTCAGTCCTTCATTGTTAGCCTCATTGTTATCTAGTTCTTCCTTTTCATCTTTATCGATCGCGACTGTGTTCAATAATGATTCAAGCTCACTTTGTGAGAACTTCACCGGCGGACTGATGACGCCAGCGGTATCGATGGAGACACCAAATCCGGGTACCTCGACAAGTTGTGCGCCAAGATCATTTGCGACTTCGATTTTTCCATCGAGCAGGGCGATTCTAGAGTCTTGTGGATTGATGACACCGACGAACTCGGTTCCTCGAACACCAATGGTTGCAACGGGTGTTTCTACAGTCACTTTTTCAGGATTTTTAGTGGCGACTTTGCCCGAGATAAATTTAAATGCACCTTTGGAAACCTTAACCGCAACGTTCTCGGCTTCATCGCTGTAGACAAACGCATCGATGGTGAGTGATGCGTTGGCTCCTAGATTAATTGCCGTTTGATCCTTCAGTAGAATTTGTACCCGAGAATTATCGGCTGAATTAATGACATCATCTTGAAAGATGGGAGTACCACTCTCGGCGGGAATTTCTTCTGAGTTACGAATGATACTGGCGTTGCCCGAGAGCGCTGAAACCACACCGATCATGTCTTGGGCAAGAGCAAGTGCGGTCAAGAGAAATGCGAGTACTAAAAACGTTAGATATCGAAAAGTATTTAGATATGTCACTGGTCTCAAAAATAAGCAGTTTTCTGGGACAGTCTCGCTAAACAGTAAATCCTGATCATGTGCCTGACTCTAGCACGCTATAAAAGCCAATGGATACGATTTACTACATACCGTTATTTATTATTTCCGGCTTTTACTTTTCGACAATCCATGACTTTGCTCGGGTCGAGCGCGGGACAGAAATATGCATGAGGACCATTTTGGAGGATAAAGTACATCCCGCCCGCCGCAACCGTCGCTGCGGACTTGATTTCGTAGCCTTCCGTGAGAAGCGTTTCAATGGATTCAGCGCTCGCTGATGTAAACACCATGAGAGTTAAGAGCAATAATATTTTTTTCATCATCAGTCCTATGTGCGGTAATCAGAGTTTAGTTAAATTTATTTGGAAGTTGAACCTTCAATAATTAAAGACGGTCAGTTACCCGAGCGTTTATTTTCGTCGGGCTGGTAACTAATTTGTACCATTAATTCTTTAATGCCGGGCTCTATTTGTTCGGGTAAGACATATTGATTGAGATCCCGATCAAAGGTGATGCGAAGCGGCGTTCCCTTGGCATTTAGTGAATTATTCAGAGACAGGTCGCCTGGGGACCAAAATGGCGAGTTTTTAAAGTTGGTTTTGAGATCCGAGTCGAATTGCTTACCGCATTCTTCTTTAAACTTTACCGGTTCATCATCAGCAACGTCCATGCAATCGGCATCTGTCCAACTCCCAGCAATAGGTAAACGCAACGACTCCACGACTGATCTACCTGTGCTGAGATAAAGACTCAAGTCTGTCGTTGCAATATCTGACCCGAACCAATCAACTTTTCTGGTCCACGCTAAGATGCCGCTTTGACTAATTTTGATTAGGTCGAAGCGCATATTTTTTTCGTTTGGCCGAATGGTTTGGTAGCCCGAGTCTCCGGCGATAAAGGTCTTTCTGCCTTCACGGGATAAATGTATCAGCCTGAAAGAGCGACAGACTTGTATTTTGCAGATTTTTGAAACATCCACTCCCGGAGAATCTACTGGCTTCCCAGAAATTGCAATGTAGGCCTCCTCACGATCTTGGATAGGCTGAACCCAAACCTTTACTTCATCAATGCAATTTTTAACATCTATGCCGTCAGATTGAACGTAATAACAAAATGTTTCAATCAGGGTATCGAATCTTCTAGCTTCGATATTGAGGATATTCCCAAGTTTTTGTTTGACCCAAAACGGATTCGATCGTGAGGTTTGGTAGCCGTCTTGATCAAGGTTTATTTCCAACACAAATCTTTGGCGGTCTGAGTTGTTCGTGTTGATTGATCTCGAACTCGGATTGGCCTCCACGTTACCTACATCCGCAGTTGAGAACAGTTGTATTTGATAAACGTTCAAAGCTGCAGACACGATAAGCAACAGGAACAGAATCCAAAAAATAAAACGACTAATCATATTAGGTTTGAGGAATAAGGTAGACACCTTCAATTATACTGGTTGTAAATAAATTTAGAGTCACTCAAGTCACCTTTGTTACCGCCTTATTACTCGTTAGTTTTAACTGTAATCCAGGATAATGATCTCTTATTTATTTAAATCGAGCGTATGCCATAGATCGTCTCCATATTTGGAAGTTGTGAGCTTCGTGGTTGATTTTATTTAAAACTCGCAATTTGCTAACGTATCCAATATAGTAAGGTTAAAAATCCGTTGAATCAATGTAGGGTGAATCGTCGGTAGTGAATAAAAATATTAAAGATAAAAAAGGGGACACGGGCATGAAGGGTTCAGATCTATTCATAAAAGCGTTAGAGGAAGAGAATGTCGAATATATTTTTGGTATTCCCGGTGAGGAGAATTTAGATTTCCTCGATAGTCTTTCTCGATCGAAGAAAATCAAGCTGATCTTGACGAGGCACGAACAGGGGGCCGGATTCATGGCTTCTGTTTATGGTCGATTAACAGGCAAAACCGGCGTTTGTATTTCAACCTTGGGCCCTGGAGCAACTAATTTTACGACTTCCGCCGCTTATGCCCAATTGGGTGGTATGCCGATGATGATGATTACTGGACAGAAGCCAGTGAAGAAATCCAAGCAAGGGCGATTCCAAATTTTAGATGTTGTCGAGATGATGAAGCCAATCACAAAGTATGCGCATCAGATTGTTTCTGCAGATAACATCCCGAGTCGAGTGCGTGAGGCTTTTAGACTCGCTGAGGAGGAGAAGCCCGGAGCAGTTCATCTAGAGTTACCAGAGGATATTGCTGACGAGCACTCAGACGAGGTGCCCATAAAAGCTTCTTCTGTTCGTCGTCCGGTTCCTGAAGAGAAGTCTGTTAGGGCAGCGATCGAAAAAATAGCTAAGGCAAAAAGTCCAATTCTAGTCGTGGGTGCTGGAGGGAACCGGAAGCTGACCAGTAAAATGCTGACGGAGCTCGTGAACGAAACTGGCATACCTTTTGTTAGTACGCAGTTGGGTAAAGGGGTTATTGACGAACGTCATCCGCTCTTCATGGGTTGCGCGGCACTGTCAGCCAGCGATTATGTGCACCGAGCAATAGAGGCGGCCGATTTGATTATTAATGTTGGTCACGATGTGATTGAAAAGCCGCCTTTCTTCATGAGTCATGGCACGGCTATGGATCAGGTTGAAAATCACTCCTCCGAAAGCGATCCAGTAATGGTTTCTGAGGGTACTCAAGTGATTCACATTTCTTTCAGAAGCGCTGAAGTTGATCCTGTTTATTTCCCTCAGTTAGAGGTGGTGGGCGATATTGCCAATGCAATTTGGCAGATTAAATCAGGTTTGTCAGAGAAGAAGAATCTAAGCTGGGATTTTTCTAGAATGATGGAAGTAAAGGGGCATCACGATAAGAATATCGTTGAAGGTTCGGATGATCCTAGATTCCCTATTTATCCACAGCGTCTCGTGGCCGATATCCGAAAGGCGATGCCCGATGACGGCATGATTTGCTTGGATAATGGCGTGTATAAAATTTGGTTTGCTCGAAACTACACGGCACACCAGTCTAATACCGTAATGCTTGATAACGCTCTTGCAACAATGGGTGCTGGTTTGCCCTCTGCGATGGCGGCACACCTTGTCCATCCAGATCGAAAAGTGATGGCGATTTGTGGGGACGGTGGATTCATGATGAATTCCCAAGAAATGGAAACTGCGGTTCGCTTGAAGATGAACATAATTGTTTTGATTCTGAATGACTCAAGCTACGGCATGATTCGATGGAAGCAAGCGAATATGGGATTTGAGGATTGGGGTCTTGAGTACGGTAACCCAGATTTTGTGAAATATGCTGAGAGTTATGGCGCACACGGTCATCGCGTCAGTAGCTCAGAAAATCTCATGGAAACTCTAGAAAAGTGCTTATCTACCCCGGGGGTTCATTTGATCGATTGCCCAGTAGATTACTCTGAGAATGATGAAATCTTAAATAACAAAATCAAAGCGGATAGCGCAAAGATTTAATTATTTTTATTGATATATTGATCTGAGTTGTCTGCCTGGAAATGCGCTTTACGCTAACAGGCGGACCTTTACTTTAAGAGGACTTATGCCACAGTTAAAAGAAACGTATCCATATATTTTGGCGAATGAATCTATTTACGCCAACACCGACTTAGCGGTAACTGATAAATACTCAGGTGAAGTTGCAACCAGAGTAGCCTTGGCAGATGCGACTGCAATCGATCGAGGCATACAAGCTGCAGTTGAAGCAGCCGAGCCATTGGCGGACATGGCGACTTATGAAAGACAAGCGGTTTTAGAGCATTGCGTTACTCGGTTTCGTGAGCGTTTTGATGAGATGGCCTACGCACTTTGCGTGGAGGCCGGAAAACCAATTAATGACGCACGTGGTGAGGTAACGCGTTTAATTGATACATTTAAGATTGCGGCAGAGGAAACGACGCGATTTAATGGAGAGCTACAGACTTTGGATATCAGCGCTCGTGCCCGAGGATACAGCGGCATGTGGAAGCGTGTTCCTATTGGGCCGTGCTCGTTTGTTTCGCCATTTAATTTTCCATTAAACTTGGCCGCACATAAAATAGCGCCGGCCATAGCAGTGGGTTGCCCATTCGTGATGAAACCCGCTTCCCGTACTCCGCTCGGTGCGATAATCATCGGCGAGGTGCTAGGAGAAACTAATCTACCTAAGGGCGCGTTCTCTATCTTGCCGTGCTCACGAGATGGAGCGGATTTGTTCACAGTTGATGAACGATTAAAGTTATTGTCATTTACAGGTTCGCCTGGAGTGGGTTGGGATCTTAAAGCGCGCTGTGGCAAGAAAAAGGTTGTGCTGGAGCTCGGTGGTAATGCAGCCGTTGTTGTTGACGCAGATTCCGATCTTGATGATGCGGTCACAAGAATTACGTTCGGTGCCTTTTATCAATCGGGACAATCCTGTATTGGTGTGCAGCGTATTCTCATTCACGAAGATATTTACGAAACCTTGAAGAGCAAACTTGTCGAGAAGGCTGCATCTTTGATCGCAGGTGACCCAAAGGATGAGAAAACGTTTGTTGGGCCTATGATTGCGGAAAGTGAGGCGGTCAGGCTTGAAGGTTGGGTCAATGAGGCCAGGGACGCTGGTGGCGTTATTCTTTGCGGTGGCAATCGGGAGGGAGCAATGCTGGATGCCACGCTGATGGAGAATGTTCCCGCTGACGCAAAGGTATGTACTGAAGAGGCTTTCGGGCCTGTTGCGATACTGCAGAAATTTTCTACTTGGGATCAGGCTATTGATATGGTGAATGACTCTAAGTTCGGATTGCAGGCTGGGATATTTACGCGTGATTTTTATAAGATACAGAAAGCTTGGGATAAACTTGATGTGGGTGGTGTTGTTGTTGGAGACGTACCTTCATATCGCGTTGATAACATGCCTTATGGTGGTGTTAAAGATTCTGGTTTAGGAAGAGAGGGTGTCCGATTTGCGATGGAAGACATGTCGGAAATACGTAATCTCGTGATCCGCACAATACCCTCTGCATAGTGAGAAAACTTGTTAAGTGTTGACCAAATTTTCTTTAAATGATTCACGATAAAGTTCTCATAGAAGGTAGGTAGTGGTTCAAGGGTTTATAGCGTCATCTGTTCTTTGTTCGGCCGTGGTTTTCAGTCAGATTGCGTACGCGATCGTTGATGTTGAGTCATTACGAGATAGAGCTGGAAATGAGACTGGATATTCATCTTCCGGAAATTTGCAAGCATCAGGGGCTTCAGGTAATTCGGATCGGGCTGATGTGAGCTTTTCGGCGTTGTTGCAATATCTCGGTAACGGGTTTAGCAATTTGTTTGTTATAGGAAGTGAGTACGGGGAAACTTCAGGTAATAGAAGTGCGGATGAGCAACTTATTCACCTTCGCCATACGCGGGTCTTGACCAAGCGCTCGGATTGGGAGGTCTTTTCCCAATTGCAGCAAAATGAATTTACGCGGTTAGAAGAACGTACCTTGCTCGGCTCTGGTATTCGTCTTGGGTTCGGTGATAATTTAGACCCTCGTCTGTATCTCGGGCTAGGTGCCTTCTATGAATCAACTCGTAATGAGAATGAGAGTGCCAGAGAAATGGGGCGCTCAAATATTTACTTGTCGCATAGAAAAAAAACACCAAAGGACATATCGTTTATAACGACCGCGTACTTACAAAATAAGTTGGATGATCCAGATGATCAGCGTGCTATTGGGAGCTTTTCAATGTCGATACCCGCGACGGAGAATCTTGATTTCACGATTTCGGTAAATGTAGAGCATGATTCCCGTTCGCCGATTGGTGTAGAGAAAACTGACTGGACGTATAAAACTGGATTTGGCTGGAAGTTCTGAATATATATTTGTGCAAGTTGACACAGAAGGCGTCATTGTCGCGTTCAGCTTGAAACGCTTCAAAGAGGTAAAATTAGGGGTTATATGTGGACTTTCCGCTCGTTTAGATAAAACAAGCAGTAATTGAGGTATGAATGATTAATGTAACACTACCAGATGAATCGGTCAGGTCGTTTGAGGAAGCCTTGTCAGTTGGGGCAATTGCTAGATCTATTGCACCCAGCCTGGGAAAAGCCGCTATAGCCGGTCGTTTTGACGGCCAGCTTGTCGACCTAAATCACGTCGTTACTACTGATGGGCAGTTGGCGATTATTACGGCGAAGGACGACGATGGAGTTGAGGTTATTCGTCATTCTACGGCTCATTTATTAGCTCATGCTGTTAAGGAGTTATTCCCGAGCGCGCAAGTGACTATTGGACCTGTCATAGACGATGGTTTTTATTACGACTTTTCTTTTGAGCGGGCCTTTACTCCTGAAGACTTACTCGCGATCGAGAAAAAAATGAAACAGCTCGCGAAAAAAGATCTGAAAATTGAGCGCTCAGTGCGTGAGCGGGATGACGCGAGTAACTATTTTCTCTCTCTTGGGGAGGCTTATAAGTCAGAAATTATTAGAGACTTGCCGGAGAGCGAAGAGCTATCTCTTTACTCCCAAGGCGATTTTACGGACTTGTGCCGTGGCCCTCATGTTCCTTCTACTGGCAAATTGAAGACTTTTAAACTTTTAAAGGTGGCTGGAGCATATTGGAGGGGGGATTCTAAAAATGCGATGCTCCAAAGGATTTACGGCACTGCTTGGGGTAATCAAGAGGACCTCGATGCGTATCTCTTTAAGTTAGAGGAGGCGGAGAAGCGTGATCATCGGAAGCTTGGTAAACAGCTTGATCTCTTTCACAGCCAGGAGGAAGCGCCGGGGATGGTTTTTTGGCGTCCAAAAGGCTGGCAGTTATGGCAACAGGTTGAGCAATACATGCGTGGTGTCTACCAAGAGAATGGATATCAAGAGGTTAAGTGTCCCCAGATATTAGATGTGTCCTTATGGAAGAAATCGGGGCATTGGGATAATTTTAGAGAAAATATGTTTTTTACGGCATCCGAGAATCGCGAATACGCCGTTAAGCCAATGAATTGCCCTGGTCATGTGCAAATATTTAATAGCGGGCTGCGTAGCTATCGTGATCTACCTCTCCGGTACGGAGAATTTGGAGGGTGTCACCGGAATGAGCCATCGGGTGCGCTGCATGGCCTTATGCGGGTACGGGCTTTTACTCAGGATGATGGGCACATCTTCTGTACCGATCAACAAATTGAGAAAGAAGTTGTTAACTTTCATACACTTGCGCTCAAAACTTATAGTGATTTTGATTTTAAAGACGTGTCTATTAAGTTAGCGTTAAGGCCCGAGCAGCGCTTAGGCGACGATTCGGTGTGGGATCACTCGGAAACGGCTCTTCGTCGTGCCTTAGAAACCTGCGGTGTCAGTTGGGAGGAGCTGCCTGGTGAAGGCGCATTCTATGGGCCGAAGATTGAGTATCATTTAAAGGACTCCATTGGTCGATCCTGGCAATGCGGTACGATCCAAGTTGATTTTATGATGCCGCAAAGACTAGGCGCTGAATATGTGGCCGAGGACAACGCTCGCAAAACCCCTGTAATGCTGCATCGAGCGATTGTCGGATCGATGGAGCGTTTCATAGGCATTGTGATTGAGCATCATGCTGGGGCTTTACCCTTGTGGTTGTCACCGACTCAAATCGTTGTTATGAATGTGGCTGACCGTCATGCTGATTACGCTCAAGATGTCATTAAGCAGTTGATCGAAAGAGGTTTCCGAGCCGCACCAGACTTGAGAAACGAAAAGATAACCTATAAAATCCGCGAGCACAGTCTCCAGAAGCTTCCATATCAGTTAATTATTGGCGATAAGGAAGTTGAATCGAAAGAAGTCGCAGTTCGGTGTAGAGGTGGTGAAGATTTAGGACAAATGTCCATGGAAGCATTGTACGGACGTTTGAATACCGAGCTTGCCGCAAAGCGTTAGCTCATTTTGAAATTTAATTAGTTTAGGAGGTTGTACTCATAGCCCGAGAAAAAGAAGCCCGAATTAACGAGGAGATTACGGCGCCTCAAATCAGATTGGTTGGTATCGAAGGAGAACCGATCGGCGTAATGGAAATTAGTGAGGCGCTCGCGAAAGCGGAAGAAGCTGAAATTGATTTAGTTGAAATTGCACCTGCAGCAGCTCCACCTGTGTGTCGCTTGATGGATTATGGGAAGTTCAAGTACAACGAGCAAAAAAAGAAGCAGGACGCTAAAGCCAAGCAGAAGCAAATTCAGGTAAAAGAAATTAAGTTTCGACCCGGTACGGATGAGGGCGATTACCAAATTAAATTACGTAATTTAATTAAGTTTTTGACTGATGGCGATAAGACAAAGGTGACATTGAGATTCAGAGGGCGTGAAATGGCTCACCAAAATCTCGGAGCAAGGCTGCTTGAGCGTGTGAGGAGTGATCTTGAAGATCATGGGCAAGTAGAACAGTTTCCTAAAATGGAAGGCAGGCAGATGGTGATGGTCGTTGCACCGCTAAAGCCTGAAGAGAAACAAAAACGACAAAAAATGAAGGCTGCAGCTTTAGAAAACGAAAAGGTACAAAAATCGTTATAATTTGCGGCACGACCAGTATAGGTCGTGGACATATGAAAAGAAAAAGGGATTGCAGGTTATAAAGTTCTCGCCGTTTGAGACACCTGATAGTCTTATAAAATAAGGAGGCGTAATGCCGAAAATGAAAACCAAACGAGGCGCAGCCAAGCGCTTCAAGATCGGTGGTTCCGGTCGCATCAAAAGAACTCAGGCGAATCTGAGACATATCCTCACGAAAAAAACGACGAAACGTAAGCGACACCTACGTGGAACTGTTTCTGTAGCGGCTGGTGATCAAGCGGCTATTCGTGCAATGCTACCGTACGCATAAAGGGGAGTTAAGATGCCAAGAGTAAAAAGAGGTGTAGTTGCGAGAGCGCGACACAAAAAAGTTTTAGAACAAGCCAAAGGTTTTCGCGGTCGAAGGAAAAATGTTTATCGCGTAGCCAAACAGGCTGTTATGAAGGCGGGTCAGTATGCCTATCGTGATAGAAGGACGAAGAAGCGTGAATTTAGAGCACTTTGGATAATCCGTATCAATGCAGCTGCGCGGGCATGCGGGTTAACATACAGCACGCTTATCAACGGCCTAAAAAAATCTTCAGTTGAGGTTGATCGTAAGGTTTTGGCGGATTTGGCGTACCATGACCCAGTAGCGTTTGAGAAGATAGCTGAGCAAGCACGTGCAGGATTAGCCTCTTAGAGATTGATTGGATAACAAAGGAGGCCGAACTGGCCTCCTTTTTTGTTTGTGAAAGTAGCCATGCAAGAATTAGACAAAATAGTTACTGAAGCCAAGCATGCCTTTCAAGCTGCGAGAACGCTGGCGGAGCTAGATCAGACCAAAGGGCAGTTCCTTGGTAAACAAGGGATTTTGACGGACCTTAGAAAAGGTTTAGGCAAAGTATCCGCTGAAGAGCGTCCAATTTTGGGTGCCAAATTCAATAATCTAAAAACCGAATTAGAAGGTCTTTTAGAGAATCGAAAAAACGAGCTTAAGGCTCAAGCCCTTAAAGAACGTATTGAGAACGAAAAAATAGATGTAACTTTGCCAGGGCGAAAACAATCATTAGGTGGTTTGCATCCGGTGACTCGCACGTTGAACCGAGTAACCGAGTTATTTTCAACCATGGGGTTCAGTGTTGCGAGTGGTCCGGAGATCGAAGATGACTACTATAACTTCACCTCCTTGAATCAGCCTGAAGATCATCCCGCTAGGTCGATGCATGATACTTTCTATCTCGATGGAGAGCAGCACTTACTGCGAACACATACATCGCCTATTCAAATCCGGTATATGGAGAACAATGAACCGCCAATTCGTATTGTCGCGCCTGGACGAGTTTATCGTGTAGATTCTGATGCGACTCACTCTCCAATGTTTCATCAAATTGAAGGGTTATGGATTGATGATCGAGCGACATTCGCTGATCTAAAGGGAACTGTCAGAGAGTTTTTACGACGCTTTTTTGAAAAAGAGGACTTGGAAGTTCGGTTTAGGCCATCTTATTTTCCGTTCACAGAGCCTTCAGCCGAAATCGATATGACCTTTAAGGATGGTTGGCTCGAGATTGGCGGCTGTGGCATGGTACATCCCAAAGTGCTGAATAATGTCAATATCGATACTGAGCGTTATCAAGGATTTGCGTTTGGCATGGGTTTAGATCGCCTTGCGATGCTGCGCTACGGCGTAACCGATTTACGACTTTTCTTTGAAAATGATTTGCGATTTCTATCGCAGTTTCATGCCTAACGGAGAAGTAATTTTTTATGAAATTTTCTGAAAATTGGTTGCGTTCAATTTGTCCGACATCGCTTACGACCGAGGCGCTATCGAATGCGTTGACGATGGCTGGCTTAGAGGTCGAGTCTGTAGAGCCAGTTGCCAAAAATTTAGATGGCGTTGTTGTCGGGTTAATTACTGATACGCGCCCGCATCCCAACGCAGAGCGTTTAAAAATATGTGATGTAGACGTTGGGTCTCCGGAGAAGCTTCAAATTGTTTGTGGGGCACCTAATGCTTCAGCAGGGATGAAGGTGCCCACAGCACTGGTAAAAGCGCGTTTACCCGGTGGTCTTGTCATTAAGAAAGCAAAGCTCAGAGGTGAACTCTCGCAAGGTATGCTTTGCTCCGCTAGTGAACTTGAGATTGGCGATGATTCATCCGGTTTGATGAGCCTTGATCAAGATGTCGTTGTTGGTTCAGACATACGAGATATATTCGATTTGAACGACAATGTGTTTACGTTGAAATTAACTGCGAATAGGGGCGACTGTCTTTCAATTATGGGTATTGCCCGCGAGTTGCAGGCAATCGATGGCGTTACTGCACAACACCCAAACGTAGACGAGGTAGCTTCTCTGAGTTCTGGAGCAATATCGGTGACAGTTGATAATGCGCAGGCTTGTCCGCTCTACCTGGGCTTGAGTATTAATGGTGTTAATGCGAATAGTAAGACACCTGATCATATTTTGCGGAAATTAGAGCGCTCTGGGGTTCGTGGCATCAGCCCTATTGTAGATTTAACGAATTACGTGATGCTGGAGTTTGGCCAGCCTATGCACGCCTTTGATCGAGATAAGCTTAAAGGTAATATCGTTGTTCGATCTGGCCAAAAAGACGAGACCTTAGAACTTCTTAATGGTCAGTCCTTAAATGTCGCTGAGGATATGCTGCTGATCACTGATGAGTCTGGACCTATCGCTTTAGCGGGCATTATGGGTGGGTCGTCCACTGCAGTTGATGAGGGCACAACGAGTCTATTTCTTGAGGCTGCAGTATTTTCAACACAATCTGTTGCAGGGAAATGGCGAACATTGGGTTTCTCCACCGACGCTCTTCATCGGTTTGAACGAGGGGTTGATTCTCACGGAACGCAAATAGCACTGTGGCGCCTCGCTAATTTAATTATTGAAATTTGTGGTGGCGAGGTCGAGGCTCTAGTTAAAACTGGAGCGACTTCGAATGAGAGGCAAGCAATTATTTTTCGACCGGAACGCGTACATCGATTAATCGGAATAGATGTTTCGATTGATCGAATGAAGAAAATTTTTGAGTTATTGGATATGACAGTATCTTCTGAGGCAGGACATCTGTCTGTTACCCCACCAACTTATCGATTTGATCTCGAGTTAGAGGAAGATTTGATCGAGGAGATTATTCGCATAGAAGGCTTTGACAAGCTTCCAAGCACGCTACCTGTTTCTGAGACCTCGATGTTGCCTCGATCTGAGGAGTCGAGTTGGGGTGAACGCTTGAAAGTAGATCTCCAACGCAAAGGATATCAGGAAGTTATTACATACAGTTTCGTTGATGCTTCTATGGAAGGTGATTTTGGAGTAAAGCGTAGAGGCATTTCTTTGATGAACCCGATTGCTGAACAGTACACAGTGATGCGCACTAATCTCTTAGGAAGCTTAGCATTGGTTGTACAAAGGAATCTCAGTCATAAAGTGGACCGTATTCGAATATTTGAAACAAGTCTTTGTTTTGAGCGGAATGATGCTGGAGAAATTAACCAAATCAATAGAATAGCTGGGATGGTTACTGGCGGGGTAGCCCCAGAGCAGTGGGGAGCGACCGATCGAGCCGTTGATTTTTTCGATGTAAAAGGTGATTTGGAGCAAATACTCAACATTAAAGACATGAAATTTTCCGTTGGGGAACATGAAAGTTTTCACCCAGGGAAAGTAGCGTCAATTTTGGTTGGTGGTACTTACGTGGGGACTGTTGGGGAACTGCACCCAGAGCTAAGTCAAAAATATGATCTAGGTTCAAGCGTCGTGGCCTTTGAGTTGAATCTTGACGCGCTGCCTGATTCTGACATCCCAGTTTATTTCTCCTACTCAAAGCTTCCTGGAGTGCGGCGAGACTTAGCAGTCGAGATTGACGCTGATACACAGGTGGGCGCGATCGTGAGTGATATCGATGCTGAAAATATCCAGTATCTAAAAGAAGTAACGTTGTTTGATGTTTATTCAGGTAAAGGGGTTGCTGAAGGTAAAAAAAGTGTAGCACTAGGTATTATGTTCCAAGATGAACAAAAAACCCTTACGGATGAAGAGGTTGAGAAGTCGGTGTCACTAGTGTTAAAGTTACTAAAACAACGATTTAATGCGGTGCAAAGAATATGAGGGTTAATTGAAATGACGCTGACTAAGGCGGAGCTGTCAGATTTGCTTTTTGAGAAACTAGGGTTAAATAAGACCGAGGCGAAGGATTTCGTGGAGACTTTTTTTGAGCAAATTAGGGAGTGCCTTGAAAAAGGTGAGGATGTGAAGTTATCGGGTTTTGGTAATTTTCAATTAAGAAATAAGAGCCAAAGGCCAGGACGAAATCCTAAGACTGGTGAGGCAATACCGATTTCCGCTCGGCGTGTTGTGACATTTCATCCCAGTCAAAAATTTAAACATCGTGTTGAACTGAACCATCGATCGGAAAAAGCTGAGGCTTAACCACGCTGAGGTAAAATTGGTTTACTCAATACCAGACAAGCGTTACTTCACCATCGGGGAAGTCAGTAAGCTTTGTGGCATCAAGCCCCACGTATTGAGGTACTGGGAGCAAGAGTTTTCAGAGCTTCAGGCCATAGACCGGCGATCGAAGCGTCGCTATTACCAAAAGAAAGATGTCTTACTGGTTCTCAGGATCAGGGGGTTACTTCGTGACGAGGGATTTACGATCAATGGTGCACGTTTAAGACTGAGCGAAACATCTGAAAAAACGAAGCCAAAGTCCATCGTGGATCATAAAGCAATTGAGTATAAGGAATTGATGGAGATTCTGACAATACTCAAAGGTGACTAGTGGTCGGTCTGATATAATCACAATTTCTGTGGAATCATCGGGGCGTAGCGCAGCCTGGTAGCGTACCTGCATGGGGTGCAGGGGGTCGTGAGTTCGAATCTCACCGTCCCGACCAATGATAAATGTTAGAACTCGGCGCGGTGGCTGATGCTCATGATAAGAAAACTAATATTCCCTCTGATATGAAGATACTTGTCAGTAATGACGACGGCTTTTTCGCCCCAGGATTAAAAGCACTTGCCGACTCGTTGACAAAGGTCGGGGAAGTTACTGTAGTGGCTCCGAATAAAGATTGTAGTGGGGCGAGTAATTCCCTAACACTTGACCGACCCTTAGTTGTTAATCGACATGATAAAGACACTTATTCAGTGAACGGGACTCCGGCTGACTGCGTTCACTTAGCAATTACTGGATTATTAAGCGAAGCTCCCGATATTGTCGTATCCGGTATCAATAATGGTGCGAACATGGGGGAGGATACGATTTATAGTGGGACAGTCGCCGCCGCCATGGAGGGTTTCATGCTGGGCGTACCTGCGTTAGCAGTTTCTTTGACGAGTAGGCAAGGTGCCCACTTTAAAACTGCCGCAACTGTTGCTGCCGATATTGTTGCAGAATTTGAATTAGGTAAATTTGATGAAAAGTTCTTATTAAATATAAATGTTCCTGACGTTGACATGGGTCAGCTCAATGGCACACAAATCACGCGGCTAGGAGCGAGACACCAGGCTCATGGTGTCGTGGAATCTAAGAATCCAAGAGGGCAAATAGTGTACTGGATTGGAGCCGCCGGAGAAGTTAAAGATCGAAGTGATGGTACGGATTTCGGGTCTATTTCAAACAACTGTGTTTCTATAACGCCACTTCAAGTAGATTTAACCGATACTTCAGTTGGTACTCGGTACGAATTTCTTAGTCGTTAGTAGTTTTCGATTGTAGCTTTTGAATTGATCGTGAGTCTCTCGGGTGACAATAAAGTTGGAATAGGAATGACTTCCGAGCGTACCCGAAAGCGGATGGTCGACCGTTTGCGGGATAGCGGCGTTGAGGATGAGATTGTTCTTCAGGCGATGAACGCAGTGCCTCGACATTTTTTTGTAGAAGAGGCCTTAGCCAGCCGAGCTTATGATGATGTTTCATTACCCATAGGATCGGCCCAAACTATTTCTAGGCCACTTACCGTGGCGCGCTCTTGCGAACTCGCTAGAAATCAAACATCTCTCAAACGCGTTCTCGAAATCGGCACTGGATGTGGCTATCAAGCGGCTGTATTGTCACGACTAGCAAAAGAAGTTTATTCTATAGAGAGGATCGGTTCTTTACTTGGTAGCGCGCGAGTGCGGCTGAGGAGTCTAAAATGTCACAATGTTCGCGTGAAACATGCAGATGGTTCAAGTGGACTAGAGTCTTTGTATCCTTTGGATGCAATTATTGTTGCAGCAGGCGCTGTTGATCTGCCAGAGCACTTAATCGACTTGTTATCGGAAAATGGGCGATTGATCATTCCCCTTGGTAGAGATAAACAGTTCCTAACAGAAGTAATCAAGCTGGAGGTAGGGCACGAGCTAGTTACACATGAAGAAGTAAGTTTTGTCCCATTCCTGAGTGGTGTTGTTGTAAAGTAAAGGTCATGCGAGAGCGATCGACTTCAAATATACTTTACTGGATGGTGATATTCACCCTAGTTATAACTGCAAAAGGGTGTGGAACTACCCAGGGTACGGCACCCATTAAGGATTACTCACCAGCACCTGATATCTCCACCAGTTCTGATAAAACTCAAAAAAAATCAGTCGGTAAAAAGCAAAGTACTTCAAAGAAAATTAATGCGAGCGGTGAAAGCATTAAAGCTGGTCAGTATAGGGTAAAGGCTGGTGACACTCTTTACAGTATTTCTATTCAATTCGGCGTTGACCACAAGGAACTCGCGCAGTTTAACGGTATAGATGATACAAATGTAATTCATGTTGGACAAATACTTAAGATACCAAAAACTGCCGCTAAAGCTAAAGTAGAACCAAAGCCTGATGTTCGTTCCCAGGATCCTCCTCCGTTAGCTTCTTCAGAGCTAGGGACTTGGAGATGGCCTGTTAACGGTTCTCTTAAATATCGATATATGGAGCGGGTCAGTGAGAGAGGAAAAGGCGTTGGAATTGAGGTAAATAAAGAGACTGCTGTTTTTGCGGCAGCTCCAGGGAAAGTTGTCTACAGTGGCAGTGGATTACGCGGATACGGAAAACTACTCATTATCAAGCACAATGAAAGCTTTTTAAGTGTTTATGCCCATAACAGTCAGTTGTTGTCGAGTGAGGGACAGTTCATAGCGCAGGGACAACAAATAGCGATCATCGGGGCTGAGAACCAAAGTAGCATTTTACATTTTGAGGTAAGGCGAAAAGGTAAACCGGTAGACCCACTAAAATATCTTCCTAAAAGATAAGTCGTTACTCTTGTTAAAGGAGTGACCGTGAACTCAAGTTAATTAAAAGACGTAAGTCTGATTAGAAATTTCAGTTCCTAATTCGTCAAACGTTGCTTCTGAGAATTGTATTTCCGACGAATTATTATCAACTAGCAGTAAGGATGTGGCTCGAGTCCCGTAGTCTGGTGTCATAATGAACATTGGCGACAAGGTGCGCTCTCGTTCTATCGGCACTCCAGAATCCGGTAACAATTCATCTGACGGTATAGTTTTCTCGGACATGAATTGCAATACGTCCTCAAATTGAATTACGTCATTTTTTTTTATCAGTCCTCGAAGGTGTTTTTTCCCACTTGCTACCTTTGGCCAATGGGTATCAAGCAAATGGTTACTCAACCCGTAAATGCCAGGCTTGTTGATCGACGCCTCTGATTTGATTTTTTCCGTTTGTCTATTCGTAATGTAATTTATTGACGAGCGGTCACCGACTAATAAGTTAAAGCCGCGGTATGCTGCCAAGTCGTTCTTCAATCCAGAAACATACAATTCCGGTGTCATCCCAGCCGATAAGTATTCGGTAGTTAAATGCCCCCGGGATTTTTTTGGCTCCTTTGCTTCAGTTTGTTCTCTAAAGTTTGTAACTACAGCCCATCGACCGGATCTAGTCACGCCCATCCAAGTCCCTAGCGCTTCTAAGTCTTGCCCAGCCGTAATGTCTGGATTACTCGGCCATTGATGGGCGAGAGCTGAAGGCCTTTTGTGATATTCGTCTCTATTCGATGCGACGATCAATGAGTACTTAGGATGAGCTTTCCAAGCAACTAGCACCAGGCACATGCTAAATGAGCCTTACGGCATTGATACTGATTGAATCGGAAGTCTTGAGTTTGTCATCATCGATGTTATTAATGTGGATTACTGCGAGCCCCTCTTGGTTATCGCTTTCGTTAGACTTTCTCGATGTATGGCAGACTATGCCACAGGGCGTACCTTCTGAAGTGAAAATAGCTGTCCCTTGATCAATCAAGGAATCAGAACGGAAATAACACAGTTTTCGTTTTACAGAGCCCAAATATTTTGTTCGCGCAACGATCTCCTGTCCTGGGTAACATCCTTTTGTAAAACTTACGCCTTTATGTTTTTCAAGGTTTATCATTTGGGGTAAAAATTGTTCCTTGGTCGCGTCTCCAATGTTCACGATACCGTTTCGGATATTTTCAATTTCCCAATGCTCAAATTGCGATGGTAAATAGCTTTGTGTTGTTTTGACCCAAAATGATGCTAATGAGTCGAATGGGCATAGTATGAACCCTTGTCTTGAGTTTATTTCTAGTATCTCGTTATCTAATTCATCGAGTTCTCTAATGCTAATTTTTGCGCCAGCCTGCGCTATTACTCCGACAATCGCAAGCGCATCATTCTCATTTATGGAGACCTTCGCTCTTAAAATGAAACGGGAGATTCTTGATATAAACTCGTCAACTAAATCGTTAGGTAACAGTAGATTAAAAGAATTTGCGTTACGTATCACATAGGGTGTAGCAATTAGACGCCCCTTTGGGTTGCAGTAACCCGATCGAGTCAAAGATTTTATTTTTATATTTTTTACATCACTAGTTAACTGGGAATCAAGAAATGCCTCTGCGTCTGGCCCTGAGACATCAATAACAGATTGGTTAAATATTGGTGTCATTATTAATTTACTGCCAATGGTCGTATCTGCACCTTTTTTTTGATTCGCTAATTGTTGTTTTTTGAGAATAGGAGCCCACTTTAGTTTTTGGGTTTCAGATCGGTTCGGCATTATTAAGCTTTCGGATGGCAAGTTGTATTTGATGCGGTCATACCTAAATCTGGGTAGTCAGTACTGAAGTGTAAGCCACGACTTTCTTTACGTTGTAACGCGCAGCGAACAATCAACTGAGACACTTCGACTAAGTTTCGAAGCTCCAGAAGATCGCGAGTTACTTTAAAATTTGAGTAGTAATCTCTAATTTCCTCTTCCAAAAGCTTCAGTCGGTGTTCTGCCCGCTCAAGTCGTTTCGTTGTTCTGACTATACCCACATAGTTCCACATGAATCGCCGGAGCTCATCCCAGTTATGAGCAATGATGACTTCTTCGTCAGAATCAGTCACTCGGCTCTCATCCCATTCCTTTATGGGCTCTAAGCAGTTCTGTGTTGAGCTAAGTATATGATTGACTGTTTGTTCTGAAAAGACTAAACACTCAAGCAGTGAGTTACTGGCTAGCCTATTAGCCCCATGAAGCCCTGTATGCGCTGTTTCTCCAACAGCATAAAGTCCATCGATATCCGTTAGTCCATTGAGCGAGGTATTCAATCCTCCACATGTGTAGTGAGCAGCGGGTACTACGGGGATAGGTTCTATTGATGCGTCGATGCCTAACTCTAAGCACCGCTTATAAATATTGGGAAAATGTGTTTTTATGAACTCGAGGCCTCGATGAGAAATATCGAGATACACACAGTCAACACCATGTTTTTTCATTTCTGCATCGATACTTCTTGCCACGATATCTCGCGGAGCCAACTCGGCTCTAGGGTCATAATCAGGCATAAATCGATGGCCATTAGGCAGTAGCAGTATCCCACCTTCACCACGAAGCGCTTCCGAAATCAAAAATGACTTTGCCTCAGGATGATATAAACATGTCGGGTGAAACTGAATGAATTCCATGTTTGAGACACTGCATCCGGCTCTCCAGCCAATTGCAATACCGTCTCCTGTGGATGTATCCGGGTTGGTGGTATACAGGTAACTCTTCCCAGCCCCACCAGTCGCTAGAATGACTGCTGGTGCTTGAATGGCGACTACTGAGTCCTGAATAGAATTCAGAACGTAAATTCCACAGCAAACTGCGTGATTGGTATCTGTGTCTATTTTGGTTATTAGATCAATACCTACATGATTTTCAAGGACGGTAATATTCGGGTGCGTTCGAACTCGTTCTTCGAGCGTTGTTTGAACGGCGTGTCCCGTAGCGTCATCCGCATGAATGATTCGTCGGAAACTATGTCCACCTTCCATGGTCAGGTGTAGTCCGGATGATGCGTTTGTATCCTTTGTAAAATTCACGCCTTGATTGATTAACCACGCTATTCCATCGGCCCCTTTTTCAACAACCAGTTGAGTCACTTCGGGGTCGCTCAGGTGTGCGCCGGCTAGTATCGTATCGTTGACGTGGGACTCGTGCGTGTCAAAAGCGTCGACTACTGCGGCAATACCGCCTTGGGCCCAATTACTCGCACCATCGAGCATATTCTTTTTCGTTACGATTGCAACTTTGCGGTGTGGGGCTAACTTAAGCGCACTTGCCAACCCCGCCAAACCGCTACCTAGGATTACTACATCGAAATTGATCACTGGATCTATAATGGAGAGGTTATCGAAAGAACTCTAGAGTATCGTAATTATATCCTTCAATATAGGTTACTTTGGGTTTATCTAATTTGCCTTATTTTAGGTAAATTTTAGGGAACTCATGCGGCATTAGAGTACTCACACCCCTGTATCTTCATATTATAGGGGCTTCACCATGGACTTATCATTAAATACCTATTTAGATTTACCAGAAAATGGCATTAAAAAACAACAATCTGGTAAGCTCGTGACCATGACAGAACGCGAAAAAGACCACAGCCTCGTTCAGCGCGTTCAGCGCGGGGACAAGGTTGCCTTTGAGATGCTGTTTACAAAATATCAGCGGCGGGTCAGTCGACTTGTATCTCGGTTCGTGCGCTCGGACGCAGAGGTTGAGGATATTGTCCAAGAGTCCTTTATAAAAGCCTACCGGGCACTGGGATCTTTTCGGGGAGACAGCGCCTTCTACACATGGCTATATAGGATTGCTGTAAATACGGCGAAGAATTACTTGGTGGCAGCATCGAAGCGGCCAATTTCGTTAACTCAATTCGAAAAAAACGATGATGATGACTTTGAGGAGGATCACTTTATGAGCGATGCGGCCACTCCCGAGTCAGAGCTCATTACAAAACAAATCGCTGAAACGGTGAACAAAACCATGAATGAATTGCCTGGGGACCTTCGAGAGGCAATTATGCTTCGGGAAATCGAAGGGATGAGTTATGAGGACATTGCAGACTCAATGGGGTGCCCAATAGGGACAGTAAGGTCAAGAATATTTAGGGCTCGTGAAGCGATTTCGCAAAAAATTAAACCCATGTTGGATGTGGGAGAAGGAAAAAGATGGTAGACAAAGAAAAAATCTCTGGTCTTGTGGATGGAGAGATGGACGAGAGGAATGAGCTTTCGGCATACAATGCTGTCAAGCACTCGAGCGAAGCTCTGGAAACCTGGCGGCGTTATCACATTATTCGCGACGTAGTTCGCGCCGAGGCAAAACCTGGTCTTTCCCTGGATCGTTTCAAGGCGGCTCTTGATAAGGAGCCAACGGTTATCGCTCCAAGAGTAAGGGGCTTTAAGCGGTCTGTGGATGCATCTTGGATGAAAATAGCAGCATCATTTGCGGTGATTGCAGTTGTCGGATGGTTAGGAGTTGCCGAAAACAGCCCAGTTGAGGTCCGAATCGCCAAAAGAGACTTTGTATCTCAGCAGCAGCAGGTCGCTTTAGAGGAGGCGTATGATGAAGCCATTTCCGAATATCTCGAGGCGCATCACCAAGTCAGTCCGCGAGGCTTAGGTTCAAGCGCGCTCGATGGTAGCTCTGGCGAGTAGTTCTCGTGATAGACGCATGATGGTGCGGCTACTCTCGCTCGTGTTGGCTCTGACTTTGCTCGTTGGGGTTTTCGCGGGGACTGCTTTTAGTCAGCCACAGAAGCTCACTCATCATGACGCGCTTACGGCGCTGAAGCAGGTTGCTTATGCTGGACGCACTCTAAATTTCACGGGTGTTTTTGTCCTTCAGAAAGGCGATCATTTCGAGACATGCCGCATTACCCACCATGGAGGCGGAGGCCAAGAATTAGAGAAGATCGAGCGCTTGGACGGGGCTCCTCTTGAAATAACGCGTATCAACAACGATATCTTGGTCTACATCCCCGGCGATAAGTTAGTGAAAAGCAAGGTGGGTGTAGCGGAGCGAAGTTTTCCTTCTCTTACCCAGGACCAACTGAATACGGTTGGACAAAACTATGATGTGTACGTAGGCAATGTTGACCGTATAGCGGGGCGATTTGCAACGCACATATCTCTACTCCCTAAGGACAAGTTGCGTTATCGCCACGAATTGTGGATCGACCAGAAAACAGGACTCCAGATTAAAGCTCAAATGTATACTGATCGTAATGAGCTTGTAGAACAGATTATGTTTACTGAGATATCAGTCGGTAGTCACGTAACAGAGGACATGACGCGTTCGACGTACGAGGATGAAGCTTTGGCGTGGAGGATGGATCGTGGAG
>Ga0255783_10000365_pt1 | contig 53162 bp, 48 predicted proteins | sample 011ome_22_FD_179981 | JGI IMG/M metagenome (GOLD analysis project Ga0255783, IMG submission 179981) | Coastal salt marsh microbial communities from the Groves Creek Marsh, Skidaway Island, Georgia - 011507BT metaG (version 2) | ecosystem: Environmental > Aquatic > Marine > Intertidal zone >... | reverse complement strand
GGCTCATCCATAAATTTATTTGAAATAGCCCTCGACAAAGCTTTAACCACGTTCTCGGGCCTTTCCCCTTTAGCAATTGAGGAAAGCGCTTTTTCCAACTCGATTTGGACAATTAATTCGCCACGCTCTCTAAACTTCTTAATGACAGGGATTATTTTTTTCCGATCAATCTGCGATTTAAATTGAACTAACCTTTCTGCAATTATTTTTTCAGCTTCACGCGCTGCATCCTCTCGATTCCGCATACCATCGTTAACGATTTCCCCGAGGTCATCAACAGTGTACAAAAAGACATCCTCCAATTCAGACGCCTCAAGCTCGATATCACGTGGTACCGCAAGATCAATCAAAAGAATTGGTTTATGGCGCCTAATCTCAGTCGCCTTTTCTATGGCTCTCTTGCCTAGAACAGGTATTGGACTACCTGTGCAACTAACAACGATATCGAATTCGCTCAACTTATGAGCAACGTCACTCAGGGGAAAATAGTCTCCGCTAAATTTTTCCGCTAAATCTTTGGCACGACTCACGGTTCGATTCGAACATGATACATTCTGAACGCCATAAGATACAAAGTATTCAGCACAAATACGATTCATCTCCCCAGCGCCAACAAACAGAACATTTGCGTTAAAGAGCGAGCCAAAAATACGTTCGCCAACTTTCACGGAGGCCGCAGCAAGTGATACCGAATGAGCTCCGACGTCTGTTTCCGTTCTTACAAATTTTGCCACTGAAAAACTAGCGTCGAATAATTGCCGAAGCCTGGGCCCAAGAGCCCCTATCGAATCTGCCATGCGAACTGAATTTTTTAATTGACCGAAAATTTGTGTCTCACCGAGCACCATGGAATCAAGACCTGAGGCAACACGAAAAGCATGTCGAGCAACGAGTTCCCCAGAGTTTTGATAAAGAACTGAAGAAAGCTTTTGCTGACTAAAACCACGGAACTGCGCATACCATGAGACAATTTCTTCGGGATCAGAGGCATAACTGTATATCTCTGTTCGATTACAGGTTGACAGAATTACCGACTCACTAATCGAATCTGACCGTAGCAAGCTTTTTAAAGCCGAATCTATCTCATGATCGCCTATAGCTAACGCAGCACGCAGGTCTAGGGGACATGTTTCATGGTTTAAACCGATCGAGTAATATTTATTTTCTTGCGTTGTCAATTGAGATAAATGCTTATAATTATTTTGGACACACAAGATTTATGTATAGCTTCAGAAATAATAGGTCCATCTAACGTTGACTAATCAGTTCATCATTTTTTAATTGGCCATCCACGGCTCTACAGTTGCAGTTAATAAACAATTCAAACCGCAAATGGGATAAACTAAAACAAAAATAGTGACTTTCTCTAACCATGCTTGAGGGAACGAACGGGCACAGAAAGCCTGACTGGCCTACTAAGAAGATCGAACAGCAATATGACGCGCCTATCTCCATCCGCCTCTTCATATATAGCCTGAATGTCTCTAAAGGCGCCGTAGGTAAAAACGACATTGTCTCCCGACTTGTATATTTTAGTCGGATGAGAAGATAATGCGGCTGCGTGTTCAGAGATCTGTGCGAATGTTATTGCATCTAGCTCCGCGAACTTACCTCCAAACTTTACTATCTGCGATACACCTCTGACGTTTCGAAGCATATGGCTTACTTTTTGCATGACGCTGATATCATTGCGGATGAATATGTACCTTGGAAAAAGTGGCTCAGACGTTATGGAAATCGCTCCGTCTTTTATTTTTTCTATCGTTCTGAATGGGAGTGAGACGTCCAAGCCCAAGTTCTCAAGGTGTTCTTTCGCCCTGACTTCCTGGCGAGGTTTTGTATAAATAATAATCCAAGACAAATTAGGTTCCCCCTATTTTGACGATCACCAGCATCACCTGGATGCACTTTTCGATACCTTAAAACGACGAATGCAATCTTAACATGTCTCTTTCGTTGCATCTTCACCTACCAGCTCCGCGCAGAGATTACGTCCTCTCTTCGGTGTATATCCAGTCAACGATATTCGTGTTAGGCGTATAACCCGAGACCAATCTCTCCAGCATGATTCGAATTGCGCCTACATCGTTAACATTTAATAACATTTCGAGCTTTTTTAGATCATCTTCAAGTCGCGTCCAAGGCAGAAAGTCATCTTGGGCTCTCATGACTCTTGGATGAGTTGTTAATTTAGGGTTATCGCCAATGAGAAGCTCTTCATAAAGCTTTTCCCCTGGACGCAACCCAATCACCTCTATTTCAATATCTCCATCGGGGTTTTGCTCATTCCGCAAAGTTAAGCCGGACAGCTCAATCATCTTTAGGGCAAGATCATAAATCTTCACAGGTTCACCCATATCTAGAACAAAAACATCGCCACCCCTGGCCATTGCTCCTGCCTGAATCACAAGCTGAGAAGCTTCTGCAATAGTCATAAAATAACGCGTTATATCGAGGTGGGTGAGTGTAATTGGACCCCCACCTCGAATCTGCTGTCTAAATTTAGGAACAACTGAACCAGAAGAATTAAGTACATTTCCAAATCGGACAATACTGAAATTCGTTTTCGTATCGGTATCAGCCAAGGCTTGAAGAACTATTTCTGACAACCTCTTGCTGGCGCCCATAATGTTGGTTGGGCGCACCGCCTTGTCAGTACTGACCAACACGAAATCAGATACCCCATGTTGCGATGCTGCCTTAGCGACGCATAATGTACCAAAAACATTATTCATGACCCCCTCTGCAACATTGTGCTCTACCATCGGGACATGCTTGTAAGCCGCTGCATGATAGACCGTATCTGGATGCCATGTTGTCATAATTTCTTGCATCCGGTCATCATCCTTAATCGAACCTAGAAGCGGAATTAGGGTCGACTCTTTGTCGGGAAAATTACTTAGAAGCTCCTGGCTAATAGCGTAGAGTGCAAATTCGCTCTGATCTAATATTAAAAGCTTACTCGGACCGAGGACAAGAATCTGTCGACAAAGCTCGCTGCCGATCGACCCACCTGCACCTGTGACAAAAACCACTTTGTTTCGCGTCGATTTTGCCAACAGAATATGATTGGGTGTTACCGTCTCTCGGCCCAACAAATCGTCAATATCTAGGTCTCGAAGATCTGCGAAAGTAACCTTACCGCGGACCATATCCGTCATACTTGGTAATGTTCTCACCGCAATTCTAGTAGGCCTGATGTTCGCTAAGATAGTATTTCGACGTTTACGCGGTAAATTTGGCATTGCAAGTAATACGATACTCACATTCAAGGTAGCCACCAGACTATCGAGATCTTTGGGACTGTATATTGGTTGGCCGTTTAGAACATGTCCAGAAAGTCGGTCATCATCGTCCAAGAAACCAACTACTTGCATTTCCGGGCTATTGGCTATGGCGCCGACTAACTGGCGACCTGATGTGCCCGCACCATATATAAGAACCTTCGCCCGACCGGCCTGTTTCAGAATAGTCTGGTAATGATCTCCCAACCAAATACGTGCAACTGCACGAGATGCGCCGATGAAAAGTAAAAGAAGAATCGGTTGAATAATTCCTACTGTGCGCGGAACGTTTTGGATTCCAATCGCTGTGAACAAAGAGGCATAGAGAATCCCGTAAATAACGATAGCCCGAGCGACCGTCGTCAATGCCGGCCAACCACTGTATCGAAAAATTGCCCGATAAAGACCACTCGTAATAAAAATTGGTAAGCCAATACCTACCGCCATAAATGCTGCCGTCAGCGCGTTACCCGACAACATAACCAACTCGCCTAACCGAAGATAAAAAGCCAACCAAACTGTCAAAATACAGAGCGCAGTATCTACAATTAAAACTACAAACCGTTTAGCCCATCGCGGTAATGAAAGCACTGGAAATACAAATTTTTGTAGAATCATAGTCTATTTAACCAACTTTAATTTAATGGGAAACACCCTTACTACTAATCACCTTTGATAAGGTCAGCCACATTATTTTTAAATCGAAGATGAAAGAGCGTCGCTGAAGGTACTCAAAATCAAATTGTACTTTTTGAGAAATTGATAACTCATCGCGCCCATTGATTTGAGCCCACCCGGTAACTCCTGGCCGAAGATCACTAACGCACATTTGTGTGCGTAATGCGATAAGGTCAGCTTGATTAAATAGCGCCGGCCGTGGGCCTACAAAACTCATGTCTCCCTTTAAAATACTCCACAACTGAGGCAATTCATCGAGACTCGATCTCCTTATAAAACCACCAATCGGGGTTAACCAATTTCCAGGATTTTGAAGCATGTGCGTAGCAACAATAGGCGCATCTGATTTCATGCTACGAAATTTTGGCATTTTAAATATGTTGTTTTCTCGGCCCACCCTATCGGACCAGTAAAGTATAGGCCCCTTAGAGGTTAACTTTACCGCTAGTCCTACCAAGACTATTCCAGGAGCAAATAATAAGCACAAATTTAAAGCTAATATGAAATCCAATAATCGCTTCATTTTGATCTTGTAAGTCCTCGAAGTGAGGCTTCCTCTTCAATTTTTTTCAGCTGTAACGCTACGATCTTCCGTTCATCGTAAACACAAACAGCACGCCTGCGACCCTCCTCTCCAAGAAGTCTTCCCCAATCTAAATTTAATAAAAATCTTTCGATAGCCTGAGCAATAGCCACCGAGGATTTTACGGGAACGAGTACGCCAGTTACCTCTGGTACTACTTCCTCCCGAGACCCGCGAATATCGGTCGCTAGAACTGGTTTACCGAGCATCATTGCTTCAATTATCGAACGTGGCATACCCTCTCGCCAAGAGGGTAAACAAAATAAATCCATGACGGACAAAAGGTTCGGTATATCATCTCGCATCCCAAGAGAAAGCAATCGATCGCCTAGAGCATCACGCGCTGCCATCAGTTCTGGCTCTACGCTTCGCGCATGATCACTAGCTAAGCGCTCACCAACTAAAAGAACACATAATTTAGAATAGCGCTCCGCTAACATAGTAACTGCGGTTAGAAATTCAACTAGCCCCTTTTCCTGCACTTGACGGCCAATCAACCCGACAACAAAAGCATCTTTTGGGATCCCCAACACAGATCTTGTCAGTTCGGGTGGATCCACTTGATCTGGCGAAAATCGCTTTACATCGACTCCATTTCCGATTTTCAATACACGATCGCGATGAGCGATACGCTCTAAGACAGCAACCTCCGCATCCTCTCCACTTTGACAAAACAACAAATGAGTGAAACGTCCTCCCAGACGCTCTAGAAATACATATATTGAGCGCTTCCACACAGGCATGTCGTCATGAAAATAAAATCCGTGAGCCGTATACACTATAAGAGGTACGCCGGATAACCAAGCAGCGATACGTCCAACCAAAGCAGCAACCGGAGTATGTACATGTAATACATCGAACCGCTCACGACGAAAAAGTCGAATTAAACATAATAAAGACCAAAGCGCGGATAAAGGATTACGGCTGCGAGAAATGCCGATCGACTCAACACGATAACCCTGACAACGTAATTCAGAGATGTACGGTCCACTAGAGCAAACCGATATTACCTCCCAACCCCGCGACTCCATCCCATCGATTAAAGGTAATAAAAAATGTTTTAAAGTAAAATCAACAGAACATAGTTGACAAATCTTCAAACTCATTCTCCTCAGTTGGAAAAACCGTGTGGTTTAGGCTGACCAAATAGAACCTGCGCTCATATCGCTCAATAAACTTCAATTATTGTTCAAGGTTTCCATCTTTCTAACCACGATTGAAACATCAGTACATTCCATAAAAAATGTTGCCAATTCCTATGACCCATTAAATGCTCCTTCCATCTAAGCCGAATGGGTTCAGCATTAAGAAACCCTTGCTCTCTCAAGCGAGGCTCAGCAAGGTGGTACTCGGCCCAGTCACGCAAGGGCCCACGTAACCATTCACCAATTGGAACACCAAAACCTTGTTTTGGCCTTTCAATGAGCTTTTTGGGAACATGTTTATAAAGTAACTGCCGCACTATCCACTTACTCGAGCCGTCGCGTATTTTCATATTCATCGGTAACCGCCAAGCAAATTCAGCGACTCTATGATCAAGGAATGGAGCTCGAGTTTCAAGGCTAGCAGCCATCGCAGCACGATCAACTTTACATAGAATATCGTCAGTAAGATAGGCTAAGACATCATTGGACATCATTCGTCTAATCTGATCAACGCAATTTACTTCCATCATTTCTTGTTTTGCCCAGGGAATTTGATTTAGCGGTCTCGACTTACTATCGATGACAATGGATCCTGGATCGAGCTCGTACGATACCAACCGGGTATACATTTCCTCTAAATCTTTTACCGTTAATATCTTGGCTAACTTATGCGCTCGATCACCGAACATTGGTTGAGTAGACCTTCCGGGAATTAACTGTGCGAACAAGTCCCATGCAGAGGGGCTCACTGCGGTAATACTACGAGTTGCTATACGCCGCAGTATTAGCGGCAAGAAACCCAAAAACTTAAGGATTGATGGACCTAACACATGACGGTTATAGCCCCCGAATAACTCATCAGCACCATCGCCGGTTAGACTGACAGTTACATCAGCGCGCGCTAAAGAGGCAATAAGATGGGTAGGAATTTGAGAGGAGTCCGCAAAGGGCTCATCATACATATCGGGAAGCTTCGGAATTATCTTAAAAGCGTCGGACCCAGAGACGTACAATTCTGAATGGTCCGTTCCTAAGTGGGTAGCGACCGCCTGAGCATACTTTGCCTCATCGTAGCCGCCTTCCGAAAAGCCAATTGAAAAAGTCTTAACCGGCATTGTTGTCTGTCGCTGCATCAAGGCTACAACAGCAGAAGAATCTACTCCGCCCGACAAAAATGCTCCTACCGGAACATCCGCAACCATTTGTCCAGATATAGCGTCATCGAGGACAAGTTCTAACCCCTTTACGGCGGTTTCATCATCTGTTACGTGACTCTCGCCAAGATTTATCACATCAACTGCTCGCCAAAAATATATAGGCTTTGGTATCTCTCCAATATCAAGCTCACGCGGCAAAGTAATGAAACTTCCAGGTGGTAATTTTGATATACCCTGCCATATTGATAGGGGTAGAGGAACATAACCGAACTGCACATAAAGGCTCAGCGCATCCCGGTCAAGCTCTCCCTGCCACCTCGGATGAACGGCTAATGACTTCAACTCAGATCCAAATAAAAGACTTCCGCCTTGCCAACCATAAAAAAGCGGTTTCTCGCCAAACCGATCACGAGCTAATGTTAACTCTTTAACATGCCTGTCCCAAAGAGCAATGGCAAACATTCCAACAATATTCTTTAAAGTTCGCGGAATACCCCACGCCTGGAACGCTGCTAATAAAGTTTCTGTATCTGATGATCCTCGCCAAGACTCTTTGCGAAGCTGGCTTCGAATTTCTTGATGATTATATATTTCTCCATTAAAGACGATCACGTACCGACCACAGCTTGACTCCATTGGTTGATAAGCATTGGTAGACAAATCCAAAATGGCCAAACGACGGTGCGCCAAAACTAAACTAGATCCCTCAGTCCATATCCCTTCCTGATCCGGGCCTCTATGGGTGAGTGTTTCGACCATAGACTGAGCTACGGCTCTAGCATCTGATACTGAGAAATTTGATGCTGAGCTCATAAATCCTGTTATTCCACACATTATTGCTTGCCAGACTCCCTTTGCGAATGGGAAAACTTTCTTAGCACCCTAAATAACCGATCAAATATCATTGGGTGTATTGTAAGTTCTAAACCCAACCATAAAAAATAACCTATTAGAGGATAAGTAGAAGCCTTTTTTCGCCACTTAAACCATAACTTTAATAGATTTAAAAACTTGTACAGCGAAACATGTTTAATCCTTATTTCTCTCCAGAGCTCACGATGCAACTTGTTAGATTGAGACAACAACATCCCAGTGCTCGTTACTCGGTAATGAAATAGCGGTAAAGGAACTACAACCCCATAATAGCCACGTGATCCTAACCGTATATTGAACTCCCAATCCTCATAACCCCGCGACATTGTCTCGTCATATCCTCCCATTTGAATCCAAACCGAACGGCGCAACAACAAACAATAAGGCATTTGGTTTAAAAATAATTGTTCAAAAAAATTATAATTTTTCTTTAGAGTCCCTTGTGCCTCACCTTCTAACCTCATGTGGCTAAATGCAAAGGCTGCGTCCTGGCTCTCCTCTAAAGCCGATATGAGCTTAGAAAGCGCGTCTGGCTCCAGCCAATCATCGGCATCTAGCGGAAAAATATAGTCCCCCCTTGCGACGCGGAATCCCGCATTTCGAGCACTGGGCAAACCTTGATTGTCCTGACGAATTAAAGTAACCCCGCTCAACCCATTTAAAATATTAATTGTTTTCGGGTCAGTAGAGCCGTCATCCACAACTATGATCTCTACATTTTTATGCGTCTGTGATTCCAAAGACCGCACTGTCTTATTTATTGTTGCGCCACTGTTATAACAAGGTACAACGACACTAACCCAAGTCATTTCATAACACCGTTAGGGCGACAATCTGCCCAAATTTCGCCCCAAATAGATCTCAATTCGAGTGGCTTCATCCCGGACTCGTGAATCTCAAAAAGAAATTCATTAAGCGTATGCTCAATTTTATGATCATCATCAGACCGGAAGTCTACTCTCAGCTCTCGCCGCATAGCCATTTGCCAATCCCTTTCAAAAAGGGGGACGCGAATGAGGAACCTGGAAGCGCTTGTCGACCGCTGCAGTAACTTTAAAAACTCAACACGATCAACTATATGTTCTAAAACATTCGATAAAACAACCGCCGTCCATGGGCCCTTTGGAACGGAAATTACTGCGTCTGCTTCTACAAAAGATAAATTACTAGGATTATCTGCAGAGCGAGCTAAAATTAATTTTTCTTTATCTTGATCTACTCCCATCACTCGACTATTTGGATACGCATTCGCAATACTCCTTGATACTGCCCCATACCCACAACCAACATCAAGAACAGAGTCGCCATCAGCTATGTGCTCAATAAAAAAATCATGATATCCAATCAGACGATGCTTCGGGTGCTCTCCTCCTCCATAAATCATCGCTCTTTCGTTAATTATCCAGTCAAGTTTATCGCGGAGAGCAAACAGTCGAGCCAACCCATTACCAGCATTTTTTTGACGGGAATCTAAAATTAACATCCCCGAAAAGAAAATTGTACGCATTGAAATCGGTATGAGCCTCCAAAAAACGCTCAGCACATTCGCAAATTTCAAAACAACTTTTTTCATAACTAGCGCAGCAATAAATCTTCGAAAACGGAACGATGACGACTAATCCACAAATGGATATCGAACAAATTAATTGCTCGCTCTCTAGCTGCCTCACTCATGACTTGACGCTTCTCTATTAATCGCGTCATACCGTCAGCGATAGCCTCATCATTGGGAATATGGATGCGCTCAAAATTTTCTGGGACCTCCAAACCAATCCCCGCATTTTTTCCTACAAGCTCTGGCACTCCGCCACTGGAAGAGTATAGGACTGGCAAACCACAAGCCAGGGCTTCTATCACCGTATTTGGACAAGGATCTAGATACTTGGTCATGATATAGGCATCAGCAGCTTGGTAAATACTCGGGGCTTCAGCCTGAGAGTAGGCTCCAGTAATCTGTACATAGTCACTGACTCCATATTTTTGTGCCATCAAGCGGATAGATGCTGGATCCTGAAGCCAACCTGAAATTTTAAGTTTGACATCAGTGCCAGCTTGTCTTGCAAGCGCTAATCCTGAGATAGTACTCTTAACCCTGTAATTTAAGGCAACACTTATCTTACCAGTCAACAAAAAGGTGAATGGTCGTACCGAAAGCTTTTCCAGCGGTGAGAATTGATCTAAGTCAACAGCATTAAAAAGAACCTCTCCCGCCCCCTCTCGAGCCCCTAAGAATCGATCTGCAGAACGCCGACAAAACTCAGATTGCCAGAAAACATAATCAGCGCGATGGTACATTTCTGCCATCATAGCATTTTGTCTATCGCTGTCTCCAGAATACCAGCCGGGATAAAAAACTCCATTTTGATTTAGTACGATTGGTATATTTTTGAGTCTCAGATGCTCTAACGCGCGAGCAGACAAATAGGGAGCATTTGATAATGCGTAGATTAAGTTATAACGAAAGCTATGTTGAGGGAAATACCCCTGAAGTCTGCTTACTTTAACTAACGGACCACCAACGTTACCACTGCGTGCGCCGCCATAAAAAACATGGGGAACTTTACCTTGGGGCCGCCGTGAAAAAAATATCGTATGCGCGAAAAGTATTGCTCGCCATAACTTTCTGAACATTAACTTTATAATCGGGTCTCGTTGAGTTTTCACTATCTTATATCTATCAATCTTTGGTAAACGTCGCTCCAATGACTTTTGGCGACTATAGGCCAATCGGCAACCTTGACTGCTCTCAAAGCCTGACTTCTAAGTCCATCGAGACTAGACTCTGACAAATTAAACAATGTCAGCGCTTTAGATGCGATGTCTTGAGCAGAAACTTCGTCAGCTAACATTCCACTAGCTCCATCAACTATCAGATCTGGAGCCATTCCGACACGCGTTGATACCACCGGCACCCCACTCGCCATACTCTCCATCAAACCCATTGGGCCTCCCTCTTCACGAGAAGTTACGAGATACAGATCTAGAGCGTGGTAGCACGAGACGAGATCATGGTGATCATGAACATAAGTATGCACAAAGGGTACCGAAAGACGCTCCAATCCTCTTTTGACGTAACCCCTCGCAGGACCCGTAAGTAGTGCCACGATAGGAATCCCGGCTGCCTTAAGTTTTCCGATAACGTTGAGAAATATGTCAGGACCTTTAATCATTTTAGGCTCCATTCCATCTTTCCAACCAATCCCGTCCTTCTGAAAGGATCCAATAACGAAAGCATGGTCTGGAATGCCGAAATAGGAACGAGCGTTACCGCGAGCCTCAGAAGATGGCGGCATAAAAACCTTCATATCAACACCGATAGGAATACGCACAAGTTTTTCTCTCGGAACCCCCCAACTCAATAAACGTCGCTCCATCATTCCTGCCGCAGTTACTACATAATCTAAATAGCGAACGCTATGCAAAAATGTATCGATATGTCGAGCGACATCGTCTCCATCCTCTGGCTTGCCGTGGAAAAAACTAGTTACAAACCGATTACGACTAGATAGCAAATGCCCCCATGACAACCACATATATTGAGATCCAAAATGGACGACATTACTGAAACTGCGTTGAGGCTGGGTCGTTATTTGCACGGTACCCGGTCTGATAACCTCAATCTCCTTGCGCACATGCTCACCGACCCACTTGATTGCCCATTCTGCCTTTTCAACTACAAACTGAACGGGCGCCTGGGGACCATTGTAAAGTCCGACAGAACCTAAAGCCTTCCAAGGCAAAGAAATTGCCCGTTGATGTAATCTGCGTAACCTTTGTCTCAAAATAACAAGTCCCTAAAAGGCAACCCATTGATACGCCTCATCTCATATTCAACCATTCGAACAGCTATATCCTCAAGCGACAGTTTTGCAGACCAATTCAGCAATTCTCTAGCCTTAGTGGGATCACCACAGCCATATCTAATCTCGGAGGGACGGAAAAGACATTGATCTTGCACCACATGATTTTCCCAATCAAGTCCAACCGTGCTGAATACATTTTCAACGAAACTCTTAAGGCTGGCGCTTCGTCCCGTTGCTATCACAAAATCCTCTGGCATTTCTCGCTGTAGCATTGCCCACATAGCTACAACATATTCTGGAGCCCACCCCCAATCACGCTCAATCGAGAGATCTCCCATTACCAACTGCTCGTCACTACCCATAGCGATTCTAGCAGCCGCCTTTGAAACTTTGCGCGTCACAAATCGCTCCGGTCGTAACAATGATTCATGATTAAACAAAATCCCTGAACAAGCGTGAAGCGAATGGGTCTCCCTGTAACTAACCACTTTATGAAATGCTTCAGATTTAGCAATACCGTAAGGACTCTTTGGTCGAAACCAAGTGCCCTCAGCAGCCGGAATGCGATCGGTATCACCAAAGCACTCGGACGAGGCGGCATTATAAAAACGTATATCTTTCCCAACCAACCGGATAGCTTCTAGTATGTTGACTGTCACATCTAAAATACTGTCCGTTGTCATTTTGGGTTGGGCAAAAGAGACGGCAACAGAGCTTTGGCCAGAGAGGTTATAAATTTCACATGGCTCTACTCTCTCAATAATCTGCAGTAACTTTTCCGGGTCTCGTAAAGATAAGGAATGCAAGTTTATTTTTTCTCTGATATTTAAAATATTTAAAGATGGAAATAAGGATTTTATCGAGCCTCGAGAAGTACCATGCACTACATACCCTTTGTCCAACAAAAGTTTCGCAAGAAACGCACCATCTTGACCAGAAACACCGAATATCAGCGCGATCTTATGAGCCATTCATAGAGTCAAACAAAAGGCGTAGTTATAAATTTTCAACTTTATTTGGGCGAGTAATAGCATAAATAGCCGGAAGTACCGGGCACTTTTTATCCAACTTTAGAGCCCAATTAAGTAGCCACTTATAGAGCCTCTGAAAATGGGACCTCGCCGAAAATCTTAATAATAATTCGCTGAGCGTAATCAAAAAAAAATGCAGCGCTGCACTGAACCCCCCGCCTAAAGCGTCGACTTTTACATCATTAGCACCAAAAATTTTTCCAATATATTTTAGAGGATACTGACGATATCCATGCCAAACATACAACAATAGCCCCCAACCTGAGGGCACATAATGCAACTCTATTCCTCTCGGCTCAAGCATTAGAGGAAGCCTGTCAGTCAGCGCCAGATCGTTCTTGATATGTTCAAGCGCTGATACTGAAATTATAAGATCAAAACGAGCTTGATCAGGTAAGCAGTCATGCGCATCACCAAGTAAAAACTCAATACTAAAACCCGGAATATTATTCACGCTAAATTTATCGGTAATATCTATTCCGGTGTAGCGCCCCCGATACCCTAGATCAGATAACAGTTCGCAAAGCCGTCCGCTACCACAACCAATCTCCAATACAGAAATCTCTCCGAGAGGGAATCGGCTTATCAACGCATTACGTAAGTGATGCTCTGTTAATACTCTACTAGGAGATGCAATCGTGTCACTTTGAATATCTAGACCTTGATAATGTTCATAATCTGGCGCTGGAGAAATTACCTTTAAATTCCTCTTGAGATTACGCCAAATATATAGAGCCCTTTGCGAGAAAGACAAGGGAGTATCGCCAGATATCTCGTCCGTCACGATTAATCTATAAAGGTTTTCTTGCAACAGCAAGAATCATATGAGAAAACCAACTACCTGGCAGTAGTGGTGCCATTGCTACCGACATCGCTTTGGTTATCAACCAGTGATAAGGTAACCTTAACTCGTGATGAAGACTGCGAAGAATACCTTGTCTTTTATGTATCGGACGAATCACATCGATTTCGAAGCCTGCTCGGGATAACTCAGTTTTCAGCTCGGCTCGAGTGAACCGGTACTGATAGAAACGGTGATCTAAGGTCTTACTTTCCCCCTTCGTATACGCACCCAATAAACTTTGCCTCAAATTATCGAAAGGAACCGAAACAAAAAGCATTCCGCCAGGTTTTAAAATGCGAAATGCTTCCTTAATACAATCTTGGGGGCCAGATTCAAAGTGCTCGAAAACACCCCATGAATACATCGCATCAAAACTATTTCCTGGAAAATCAACTTTTCGGATATCCCCATGCAAAAATTGATTGTTAGGAAACTCACTTTTTAATCTTTTTATAGTTAACCTACTTATGTCCATACCTAGCACATCAAATCCGAGTCGCGCTAGATACAAAACCCACTGTCCAACACCACAACCACCATCTAAAATTCTTGCCTTCTTTGGCAGATACTGTAAATAAGGTTGGATTACTCGATACTCGTTAGACTGGCGAATACGATTAATGTCACTTGAACTAGGCGTTGCTGTACTCCATAAATCAGTCCAATACCTCTCAACGAACTCGTCCTCATGGTCATCCTTTTGGGTATCTAAAATATAATCTTTTCTCATTATTTGTAGTATTTTAAATTAAGGGGTTTTCAGTTGAATAAAATTTCTAGCTAAGGGCCATACTTGCGCAGTAAGGTCGACATCCTCAACAGTCTGCATAAACCGCGTTTAATTGCTTCAATACCGCTTGTGGTCCGAATTTCGACGAAATAAATTCTCTATTTTTTTTAGCCATCTCCTGACTAAGCTCCTCATTTGAGATGATCTTCTCAAGAGCCCTCGCCATTTTTAAAGGCTCTAAAGGCGGAACTAAATAACCAGTTTCTCCTTCCACGACTGCTTCAGGGATACCACCAACATTGGTGGCAACAATAGGCCTTGCGTGGCGACCGGCATCGAGAGTCCCCCATCCAAGCGGTTCGGGCCATGTTGACGGCACAGCAACCACTGCACAGTTTTTATATAAAAATGGCAGTTGTTCACGCTCTATGAATCCTAAAAATAACGTTCTATTTTCAACATAACTCCACTGCCCCTCATGGTAGTTACCGGCTATCACCAAACGCACATTGGGAATCTTTTCAAGAACCCTCCTGTGCGCGTCAAACAAAACGTCAAGCCCTTTACCTTTCGATACCTTACCAACGTATAAGATATAAGGAATTCCAGATTCAACCAACTCGATGACGGGTTTAGGAGGTGAGTCCACCTCCTGCGAAACATTAACACTAAATGCCGGAGCATACACCACTCGCAGCTTCTCTCGGGCCGGGAAGCCTTGCAACCCACTATACAAATTTAATAGGCCTTTTGACGCAAAAACGACCTTATCAGCTTTTTCCAGCGCGCGACGCAAACGAGTGAAATTCAAGTAAGGTACGATTACACGCGGGCTCGCGATCCTGCGAAGTCCTAAATTACTGAACCGCTCGCCATACCTTGATGAACAGGATAAGTGTGCGCTCAGTCCACAAGACGAAGGCACTTCAGAGGTTCCGCTTTTAACTAAACAAGTGGCACCCAATGCGCATACTAAAGAGGTGTCACGAATATGTACAATTAAAGGAATGTTAAGTTTTTGCGCCGCATCACTTGCGCCGAGAAGCGAAAAACTTTGTTGCACATGAATACAAGCGATATCTATGTCGACGAATTTTTCATACAGAAATCGAGCGAGTTTAGTTTGATGATGCCTACTGTATAACTTAGCTCCACCAACTTGATCTCCGATTCCTTTTAATTTTCTAAACGGATACCTTATAACATCAACACCGCTAGCAATCGTAAATTCAGGTCCGGCTCCATAGTTGGGAGTTACAACAATAACTTTATGTCCTTGTTCAACTAATAGTTGAGCGTGAAGTGACGCTGTGTATTCTGCACCACCCGCGCCATAAGGTGGATAATAGGGTGTAACATAAATTATTGGGCGACTACTGGGCATAGATGTCCGACCCAGATTTAACAGCTTCGCAAATTAGAGAGACCTCTTCATCTTTGAGTTCGGCGTACATCGGAAGTGACAAAATATGTTGACTCGCATATTCGACGTCTGGGAGAGATATCCCCGACAGTCCAAATAATGGCTGACGGTGCAACGGAAAAGGATATTGAATTTTGGTCTGGACTCCGAATTTTTCTAAATGAGCTCGAAATTTCTCTCGACTTTCAACTTGCAGAACATACTTATGATTATTATGTATGTTCCCGTCTAGAACACTAATTGGCCTAATCCCGCTTTGGGTCAAAGCAATTTGGTAACGAGCCGATATATCGCGGCGCCGATCTTGCCATTGCTCGAGATAGTTAAGTTTGACATTTAAAATAGCAGCTTGAACACTATCCATCTGACTATTGAATCCTGCACTTTCATATTTCTGCCCGCCGACATGCCCGTGGTACCGAAAAGCACGCATCACCTCAGCAAATGACAGATCATTCGTTGCAATAGCGCCACCCGATCCATACGCACCAATAACCTTCGTCGGATCAAAAGATAAGCAACTTGCAACTCCGTTGCCTCCCAGGGGTTTTCCAAAACGCGATGCACCAATACTCTGTGCACAGTCCTCTATTATTGGTATTCCTTTCTCAGCAGCTAATTCAACAATGTTCTCGAAATCTATAGATTGGCCGTAAAGATGTACTAAGAGGACCGCATCCAACTCATCCTTTGCGATACTCTCCACAACAGAATCTGAATCCATGAGCATTGTATGCGGATTTACATCAAAAAAAACAGGTTGAAGCCCAGCATGAATAATCGCAGAAACCGATGCAATAAAACTCATCGACGTTACCCCCACTCGACTTTTAGGTGGAAGACCTAAGCCCTTTAAAGCAAAAATCAACGCATCGGTGCCACTATTGACAGCTACTGCAAATTTTGTGCCAGTTAGATTTGCAATTTTTTCTTCAAAAGAAGCTACTTCGCGACTCTGCAATACGGCGCCACTAGAAAAAACTCGCTCAACCGAACGCATAACCTCGCCACGGATCGACTGGAACTGCCTATCCAATCGCATAAATGGGATCATCTTTCAACTTTCCTCATATCACCCTCGCCGGCACACCAGCAACACGGCTACCATCTGGCACAGTACCAAGAACAACAGACCCAGCTCCAACGATTGCGTCACGCCCTATCACCACACTGGGACCGATAGTACATCCAGAGAATAAGTAAGATCCATCTCCAATAGATACTCTGCCCGCCATTGTTACTCCGGGCCCGATATTTACCCCTTCGCCTATAACGCAATCATGTTCTATTACAGCGCCAGAATGTATCACTGTATGCCCGCGAATTGAGCTCCGCGGCAAAATAGTTACACCAGCGTTGACGATACAACCAGGCCCTACGCTGGCCAATGAGCTGATACTCGCTTTTGGATGCACGACGCTGAAAAATTGAAAACCTTTTTTTTCGAGTGCCAATACTATACGACGCTTTAATTTATTGTCCCCGTGCGCGACTATGACCTCAGTCTCGTTGGGTTGAAAAATACTTAATGAAGACTCATAGTCAATTACGGATACTCCTTCAATCACCTCCCCAGATAAGCTCATTTCTAAATTAACAAAGGCCTTAGGCGAGGTTTCACCCTGATCCCTCAAAGAATCCAGCACATATAGTGCCTGAGAGCCAGAGCCAAAAATAACTCGGTCCATAATCAATTCAATAGCTATTCTTCTTTAAATGTTCCGTATAAACCTTAACACCCTTTTCCAAATCTATGCACGATTTATAGCCCAAGACATTTTGTGCTCGCCCAATATCCAATGTCCCACGCATAGGCATATATTTAGGCTGAGGTCGATACTCGATCTCCGTACGGGGAAAAAGTTTCGTTACTATTTCAGCCAACTCTCCAAGCGAGCGACCCTCTCCTCGCGTTACATTGAAAGTTAGGCCTTTTGCCTCTGGTCGGTCCGCAGCTAACGCTATTGCCCTGGCGCAATCCTCAACATAAGTAAAGTCCAATCTCATACCACCATCTCCGTCAATGGTTAAAGGTAATCCATTCATTGCATTAACAATGAACTTTCTAATAACCCTTGCATTGGAATCAAAAGGCCCATAAACGGCTGATGGGCGACAAATAACCGCGTCTATCCCGTAGTTTTTTTCATATGCTCTCACTATTGTCTCGCCAGCTAACTTGAATGCCCCATATATGTCCTTGGGCTCTTTGGGGTGCTCATCTTCCTGAACAACAGGAGATTTGAAGTCCCCGTAAACCATACTGGATGAGATGTATACAAGCCGACACGAGTGTTCAAAATCCCGGAGAATTTCCAAAATACTGTGGGTGCTACCGCAAATAGTCTGGAAAGCTTCCTCAGTATGCTCTATCGCCAGAGCAGCTAATGGCATAGCTGCTAGGTGTATTACAACATCCGGCTTAATGAGGTTCAGCTGGCGTCGAAAAAAATCTTTATCTAAAGTATTACCTCGAATAATATGTACACGATCAAAAATACCCTCTAACCTCTGCATGAAATCCACATGGGGTGTTCGTGGAGCTGGTGTTAAATAGGTAATGAAAGAATCATAAATGTAAACGTCATGCCCCATAGTACAAAGCTGTTTAACAACATAACTACCTACGAACCCTGCGCCACCTGTCACAAGTACTTTTTTCATTTTATTATCCCGTTTTATTTATGTAAGTTTAAAATTTTCAACAGATGACTCTTAAGCCCTAAAGGTTCATATCAACTAATCCACGCAGCCCTACCTCCATACGGCGAAGCCCAAAAAAATTGACCGCAGTCTCACGGGCAGCAATACCCATCGCTACCCTCAATGCTTTATCATCACGAAGTCTTAAAATCGCTCTGCCAAAAGCTTGAGAATCCCCTGGCTTTACTAAAATGCAATTAATGCCAGATCGAAAAACATCTCGATCCCATAAGCCCTTAATATCAGACAAAATCACTGGCTTGCCGCAAGCCATAGCCTGCAAAGTAACGCTGTATCCACTCGGTTGCCACACATTTAACAGAGGCACGGCAACTGCCAAAGACCTTCTGTACATATCCCGCAAAACAAGATCGGTGATCTTCGCACCTTCCCAGCTTCCCTTCAAAATTTTGACATTTTTTTTTCTGGGGAAATGCTCCAAATTTAAACTAGTTACAATGTTGATACTCTCAGATACAGGCGCATTGATCAGTGTGCCGTAATCTCTTTTCGAATCACTACCGACTGCAAGTACCCCATCAGAAGCAAGGGAATGATCATCAGGACACCAAAATTCTAAATCAATGCCAAATTGGAAAAGACTAGTTTTTGACATATCTAAACCGTACACTTCGCAAGCTCTCTCCCGATCACCTGGCCCGAAGAAAAAAATATGGTCTAAACCAGATAAGCTTCTACGAATTAAACGGCGTATTAGAGGACGGAAAATCGGCTTAACAAATGCTTCAATATCGGCAAGACCATGGAACCCTCCAACGAGCATTGGTAACGACGAATCTTTTGTTTTACAAAAACCCATTGACAAGCTGAAAGCATCCGTGAAGCTAACCGCCACATCAACTAACCTAATATCTTGAGCTACCGCAGAAACTCGCGCGGTATTAAAACCAAATCCGACCATACGAGAAATACAATACTGAAACCAGAGTATAGATTTACCAATAAGACCATCTGGATCTTTTCGAGTATCTATCAATTGCACGTCATAGCCTCTTTCCGACAAATGGGGATAACCATAAAAAAAATCTTTAGGTATATCTCCCGTTTTTAGCCCTTCAAGACGGACTGAGCGAGCTGCCCCTGGAAATAACATTGCCACGGAACGATTTTTCAAAACGCTTTACTTTCATGAAATGTTTTCTTATGCCAATCCAACATCAACTTTATCCCCTGCTCAAGAGAAACTGAGAATTTAAAATCTTCGATTAACGAAGTGAAAAGACTCGTATCTGAGCTTTTTACTTTACGTCCTTCTGGCTTACTTAAATCAAAATAAAAGGAAGGATCAATATTTGCTAGACGACAAATTAGTTCTACCAAACCTTTAATCGAGATCGTTTCCTGGGTACCCAGATTAACAGCGGAGGTGGTGTAACGAATATCAACTAACTCCTTCATCATTCTGGAGCAATCTAATGCGTGGATATAGCTACGACGCTGCTCCCCACTGCCCCAAACAGTGATTGGCATTTCTCCGTCTAACACTCGCTTGACAAGCATCGGGATAGCTTGAGAACTTTCTCCCACCCACTGATAACGTTCTCCATAAATATTGAACGGACGCACGATCGTAACTGGGATCTTCGTTTCTTGTGAAAACAAATTTGATTTTTGTTCAAGAAACCGTTTCGCCCAACCATAACCTCGATTAACTTTTTCCGGATTTCCCTCAAATAGCGGCAGTTCAGGGAGTAAATCTGGGCCCAAATCATCATAAATACATGAGGAGCTAGTCATTAGGACATGTTTTGGTCGACCTTTCTCTAACGCATCGATCACATTTGTTGTAACACGCTCATTATGAGACAACATCTCTAGGTGCCTGTTTTGGCTATGCCCAACGCCGTAAGCTCTACTAGCCAGATGATAAACAATATCGCAACCGCGTAAAGCTTCCTGAGCGAAAATACGGCCTTCAAGGTCACCCTCACGAACCTCAATAAAGCTCTCTACAGCACGAATATTCTCTTTTGATCCTTTGGAGAAATCATCGATAACTATAACGCGATTACCAGCTTGCAAAAGAATTTCTACAAGGTATGAGCCAATCAATCCCGCTCCCCCGGTAACCGCTACACACAAATTATTGGAATACGCCATGTTATTTTTAATTATTTGGAGAAATTAAACTATGTAAATACTCAATCAAGCTTCTCAGCCACAAGTTCACAGATTTTAAGGTCTAACTCCGTATCTATATTTATGGACTCCTCAGCATCCATATCAATCCACCCTAGAGGGTCACTAAAAAACTGCTTTGTTGACCTGAAGTCATTCCATAAAAAAATATAAATCGCGCTGTTAATTCGACATAAATGCTTCATATCTTGACGGCGAGTAAAGGTCTCGATCGGATCACGGATGTATTTGGTCAAAAATTCAGTTTTCTCATATATATTTTGTGGTTTCCTATCCACAGGACAAACGGAGACTAAAGACTTATATTTTTCTCCCTTCATTAGACGTAACCCAGCCTCTACATGAGATACCTTACGAAAAGGAGATGTGGGCTCTAAAAGTACGACAGTAGTTACGGTCCTTCCACTCCAACTTTGATAATTACTAACTGCATTCATCACCACATCCACAGTAGCGGCCTCATCCGACGCATACTCTAGGGGCCTTTGGAAAGGCACCAGAGCTCCGCACTTGATTGCCTCTGCCCTAATCTCGACATCCTCAGTACTGACTAAAACATCGTCTATCAAGGGTGTATTAGCGCTTTTTATTGCTCGTTCAAGCAAGCTACTTCCATTTACCAAGCGTAAGTTTTTTCGAATGACTCCTTTTGATCCACCTCTAGCTGGAATAACCGCAAGAGTTACCACTAGTATGTCATCCGCTTATCAAGACTGAACGGAAAAGAAGCCAAGGCGGCAACTATTTTTTTTCCTGCAGATCCGTCACCGTATAGAGTTTCCTTTCGGAATGACCCCTTCTTTAACTGCATATTGATTGCGACTTCTATAGCGGATTGCTCATAGGATACATCCAGAACATTGGCTCCTCGCTTCCGTCCATTTTGCCGAGTGCCAATATTGACCACTGGCACCCCGAGATACGCACACTCTCGAATACCGCTAGACGAATTACCTACGAGGCATTGAGAATTTTTTAGAAGTAAGGCGTATAACTCCATTGGGATGCTAACAATCTTTCTTACTTTTAAATTAGAATTTTTGGTGGATAAAACTGCTGCTGCGGAGGACTCACCTACGTCCATATTAGGTAAAATCCAGACCACTGGCATTTGAATTTTAGTTATCGCGTTTAATGTTGCAGACATTTGATCAATAGAGTCAGTACTTTCTGTAACAACTGAATGCTGTGACACCACCAAATAATCATCCCCAATATCAATCTCATCACCAAACCCGTGTACATCCAAAAATTCCTTGAGCAAACGGGTATCGGCAAAATCCAGCTCCGATATTAAATCTAAACTTGGAGTGCCAGTGGTTATGATCGAGTCCTTTGATTCGCCCATATTTTTTATACGTTCAGCCGCCTCATGGCTAGCTGGGAAGTGGAGGTGAGACAACTTAGTAATTGCATGTCGTATGCGCTCATCTATTGATCCAGATATTTCTCCACCCTCTAGGTGAGCAATATTTATATTCATACACATCGCAGCGTGCGCGACAGATAAAGACTCATATCGATCAGCGATGACTAACACGATATCCGGTCTCAACCGAGCAAAAGTCTGCGATAAATTTAGTGTTGCTAAACCCGCCGACATAGCCATTGATTCCGAAGAATCACCATCGACCAAAAATCTCACCCGCTCAGCAATGGTAAAACCATCATTTTCTATGTGCGTGCAATATTCACCATATCGATCAAGTAGAATCCCTCCGGCAACGACTAATTGGAGCTTCAATCTAGGATCAGCATCAATCTCACGTATGGTGGATTTCATTTTTGCGTAATTTCCGCGCGTTGTTAAAACGATACAGACCTTACGAACCATCATTGAACCTGTTCTTTTAAAACCCATTGGCCTGAATCCTGCGCCCAAAGGTGAGGGCTACGACCTTCATTAATATATCGCCAGAAATCAGCTTCGGTAAGAGATAAGTATTCTAAAAACTCGTCGAAATATTTATGTGGAAATTTACCGTCATATTTTCGTACTAGAGCTAAAGCTTCCTCACGATCGATATGACCATTTCTTACCTCTTGAGCCGCATCGTAAGTTACCCTACCGATACCAAATTTAATAAATGTTGTGTAACAGTGAAAACCGTCTATCCTGTCATCTAAACTGGCGTACTTAGAGTTTGTACCTTCGCTCCTCTCAGGATTAGGTTTAAAGCCACAGTTTTCAACCGCATAGTAAAAGTTATCTTGCGGCCTCCATAGCCGGCAATAACTCATGAAATGAACCTCTCTAACTGATCTCAAAACAAAATGTTCCGTTTAGTCATTACTTTTTAAGGCTTGTTAAGAGCATCTCGAGGCGCTCAGCGTAGGTGGCCCCCTCAAGCAAATGAAAAAAAGTAGACTGATCTCGCAGCCTCTGGGAAATAGCCTTGTCACCGATCTGTGAATACAAATTTGTAACTGAACGAACAAATTCTTCCGACTTGTAGGATACATTGACCTCAGGAATTGCAATAACATCAGCAAAATGAACTTGATCGGTTCTAAATTCTTTACCGTGATTCTCTTCAGGAAAAAAGATAAGAATTGGTTTACCCAAAGTCATTGCCTCAATCAACATAGTCGACAATGGTGAAATAACCGCATCAGCTAGAGTAAGTAACATATTAGATATGGAATAATCTATCATGCAGACCCGACCCGTAGGCTGAGCCACCTCAGCAATATAGTACTCCCTCATGTGAGGGTCCATCGTAACGTTATTGAAACAGCAATCGAAAAAGTTCCTCTCCCCATCACCTAAACCGCCTCGCCAAGGGTGAGGTCTATATAGAATATGACAATCACTTAACGGACCTCCTGCAGCCGTTGCAGTATCCAAACGCCTTAAATACTCTGTCTCATGCCTTCCTGACCCTGCACCCGCATAAAGAATTATTTTTTTATCAGTCGGAACCTCAAATGAGCTACATAGGTCTTGCCGTGATTGTCGAGGACTGTTGCGATAAACCTGAAACTGCGCAGCACCAAAAATCTCTATTCGATCTTCAGGCATCTTCATATAATGTCTAGCATGTTCTTTGGTTTGTTCGCCCCAAACAACTAATTTACTCGGCAGCCCTGTGCAGACAGCTTTCGCAGACGGGTTATCCCAAGAGTTCATCAAAAGAACGAACGGTAACCTACATTTTTTACTGATCTGCGTCAGTTCGTTAATATAGTATCCCGTAAGCGTTGATGGATGAAGTATTAGATCGGGTTTTTCCTCTTCAACAACCGACGCCACACTCTTGTCGGCCCTCATTAGCACCATCAACAACAACTTGAAAATGGGATACACTAGCGGCCGACTTAAAAACGTAGCTCTAGCGACAAATTTATTACCGCTAATATCGATTTGGTTTGCCCGCCTTGGTAAATAATTATCGGTTCCCCTGAGGTTTCTAAATACCGTGGCTACATAAAGATAATACCAATAGCCCATTCGTTTTCGGGGCACTGAAGTATATCGAATTTTCGATAAATTAAGCGTTGTTAAGTCAGTATGGACATTCTTTTTAAGGCTCGTTGAATCTTTGTTAAAAACGTACACTAAATCATGCGATTCAGCTATTTTGGCAAAGGCTCCAGTTTTTAAAAAATGTCTTATCGTAATGTCTAGGTCGATAAAAATGAGAATTTTCATTTGCGCTTAGAGTTAATGCTGGGTATAGCTCAATATACTATTTAGTGACTGCCCATTGCACGCGAGGAACGAATACGCTTTTGTCCACTGAGTCACAATTAGATCGAACCTCTTCAAACATGGCATCCATCACGTCGTCTGTAAGTAGGTTAGGTTTCAAACCGAGATCAACCAATCGAGAGTGCTTTGCATTGTAATAGTGATTCTCGAGTTCAACTCTCGGATTGTCTATATGGTTTGTCTCTACAGATAATCCTGCCCGAGTTCCAGCAGCAACAACCTTATCAGCCAATTCTGCTATCGAAAAGGTCTCAGTAAATTGATTAAAAACTCTAAATTCCCCTAAAGCTCCCGGATGATCGCAGGCTAGCTCTACACAAGAGATAGTATCTTTAATATTTAAAAAACCTCTAGTCTGCCCCCCTGTCCCATAAATAGTTAAGGGCATCCCAACAGCTGCTTGAACCATAAATCGATTTAAAACGGTTCCGAAAATATCATCATAATGAAATGAGGTACGTAAGTCCTCAGACAATTGTGTTTCGTTTGTTTGAATACCATACACAACACCTTGATTAAGGTCTGTAGCACGCAACCCCCATATACGGCAAGCAAACTCAATGTTGTGAGAGTCGTGCACTTTTGATAAATGGTAAAAACTTTGCGGCTTCTTTGGGTATAACATCGTGTCCTCTCGACCGTTATGCACGACCTTAAGCCATCCTTCCTCAATATCAATATTAGGTGTCCCATACTCACCCATGGTCCCTAACTTAACTAAATTAGCCTCGGGACAGAAACGACGGATAGCAAACAAAACATTCATATTGCCCACAACGTTATTCACTTGAGTGTCGACCGCTGTCTCTCTGGACTGCATCGAGTAAGGCGCAGATGGTTGCTCCGCATAGTGGATTACAGAGTCAGGCTGAAATTCCTCAAAAATCTTGTAAACGAAACGGTGATTTTGTAGATCCCCCACTTCTAGCTTAATTGTTTTACCGGAAAGCTCCTTCCACCGATTTATGCGCTTATGTAAGGTGGCTGGAGCGACCAACGGTTGAATACCGCCCTCTAGCTCCCACCTCCGTTTAGCAAAGTTATCCACTACGAGAACCTCATCACCACGGGCTGAAAAATGCATAGCCGTCGGCCAACCTAGATATCCGTCACCACCTAAAATTACCACTCGCATTTATTTACTCACTTTTTAATTTAAATATTTACTATTTGTCCAAGCACAATCTAACACTTTATTTACTAACTGCGTTCACAAGCATATCGAATTTAACCATCTCACCTTTTTTTAGATTAGTGACTAAAGACTTACCGACGATCTCAGACATCTTCGAGGGAGGAATACCAGTACCTGGTCTTCTAGAAATCAGATCATCAGACGTAATCGCATGGCCAATACCGATATCACGAGCTGCAAATAGTGACTTCAAGGCCCACTCTTTACCCTCGTTTTCACAATCCGCTGACTTCTTCACTCCATCCCCAATCATACTTTCTATCCTTCTAATTGATTTTACAAAATTTGAAAAATCATCCGGCCCACTTGAAACTTTCCAATCTTGAGCATTAGCTACATTTTTCTTGATTGTTATATGACGCTCTACCACATCGGCACCGCGGCCCACTGCGGCGAGCAAGGCCAATCCATCAACGGTATGATCTGAATAACCAACGGGACCAGAAAAAAACGACCTCATCGTATCCATTGCCGCTAGGTTGACCTGCGCGTCAGGCGCTGGATAACTTGTTACACAGTGCAAAAGCGCCACTGACTCATTCTCACTCTCGAAACACGCACCAACTATGGAGCGAAGGTCCTGCTCATCACACATGCCCGTGGAAATAATCATCGGTTTTTTGAGTTTGGCGAGTTTTGTAATGAATTGAGGATTACTTTTCTCGCCAGACCCGACTTTGACAGCTTCAACATCTAGCCTTTCCAACCAATTTATTCTTGATTCATCATGTGCCGTAGTCATAAAAATTAATCCCTGACTTTCACACCTATTCTTTAATTCCTCAATTTGGTCGAAATTCAAGTTTCGCGCTCGAAGTCGATTTTTCCATTCCATCGCTTGGTCAGAAAGCAAATGATCCACGTCAAATATTTGAGTCTTGAAAACATCGGCTTCAGCCTCGGCAGCCATATCAACTAATTCCCTTGCTAAACCCATATCACCAAAATGAGAAACTCCGGCTTCGGCTATCACAAGACAGTCGGCCCCACCTCCCACCTGACGGTGGCCAATATTGAAAAAATCTCTAAATTTCAAATTGAACTCTCTATTAACTTAAACTTGTTGGTCCCGCTGTAACGAGACCATTTCAGCGAACCCTGGACTAATCGATATCAACTCATCAAAACTTTCAACGGCCTCTAAACGACCATCCCTCAGATGCATAACTTTATCCATATTCAACAAACTCGATATTCTGTGCGCTATTACAATACATGTAATCTTACCCTTCAATTGCCGCAGCAAATCTGTAATCCTCTCCTCACTTAACGAATCAAGCGAGCTAGTCGCTTCATCCATTATCAATATCTTGGGCTGTTTATAAAGCGCCCTCGCTATTGCTATTCGTTGACGCTGCCCCCCGGACAATCTGGAACCACCCTCACCAATTTTTGTGTCAATGCCAAATTGAAGGTCACCCACCATATCAGACAAATATGCGTCATCTAAACAGGCCTCAACCCGCTCTCGATTAATTAACTTTTTTTCAAAAGTAAAAGCAATATTCTCTGCCAAGGTTCCATCTACCAAATATGGGTTTTGCGGCACATAGCCAACCTGCTGCAACCACGACTTTTGATTGGCGCCCGACAGCGTTTGTGAGCCTATAATTATCTCGCCTTTGTCAGCAACGAATAATCCTAATAAAAGATTAACAAAGGTAGTTTTCCCAGATCCCGATGAACCTGCTAGCCCGTAAAGTTTTCCCTTCTCGAACTGCATCGAGATTTCAGATATCGATTTTTTTTCGCTCCCATGATACGAAAATGATAAATTTTTAATTGTGATTTTATCCCACGTATCAACCAATTTTTCTGGTGCGCCAAAGATCGCAGGCGATTTCATAATTTCTGCTTTCTTAGCGTTGTTCATACTATCACGCAGCTCAATGACCCCTTGCACAAAAGGGGCCATCTTTAATAGCGCTCCTGCTCCGCCGGTTAAGCGATTTATCGCTGGTACCACACGAGAAGAAACCATCATGGCAAGTGCCATAAAGGACACAATTTCAGTTCCAGACACTCCTAATGACCAAAGCACTACCGCCAGTAAAACAAGTCCGATCTGGATGCAGAAGATGAATAGCGACGGATACAACTTAGCCCAGAAACTGTTCCAGACAAAAGAATCCGCCGCCTCTTCAACCGCATGATTGAATAAATTGAGATTCGTGTCTTCTCTAGCGTTAGTTTTAATATCTCGCAAACCCACTATTATTTGGCCTGTAGCCAAGTTTGTTGTATCAGCGGTCCGTCTTTGCGTAAGTGAGTGGAGCTTAATTTTTTTTCGGCACATCATCATGAATGCAAAGCCAATAACCGCAGAGCCCAACACCACTAACAGACCGCTCGATGGGAAAATGAATGTGACTAAGCATGCAATGAAGAAAAAAACGATTGCGTCACTGAAAAGGTGGAGAATAAGGCCAACAACGTCACGGCTCCATAGCGGAATGTCGTGATAAAAAATACGCGTTACTGTAGATGCGTTGCGATGTAAAAAAAACTCATAGGGCGTATTTAAAACCTGTGTCATCAATTTATCCGCTAAACCTCTCCAACAAGATGCACTAAATCGAGTAGACAAGTGACGTATAAAAACACTGACTGAAGTCGATATAATCAGCAGACTTATCGTTAACATACTCAAATACAAGATTAATGTAGGCCGATCGGGGTCACGAAAAAAGCTTACGAGTATTGGGTAATAGCTACTGTTCCCTATGGCTTCAGGATCTAGAATCAACGTAATTAATGGGATTATAGAGCCCAGCGCAAGTGTCTCGAGCAACCCGCCTAAAGTAATCAATAAACCTAAAGCAAATAACCTACGTCTAACGTCTGGGCCTAATAAATCTAATCCTGCCCGAAAGAACTCAACTTTTAGCATACGCGTTCGTATAGGTGGATAATTATTTTTAGTTCTTGCACGGGGTTAACGAAGCCTAGGAAGCGCCGCGAGAGATTCATAACACCCTTGAATATCTTGAATTTACATCTAAATATCGCTCCCATAACGACATGTGATTTAGATTTGACTGCGTCTTCCACCTCGATGAAGTCTTCGTATAGGCCCCTTGAATAATTTTTTTATTTGACCCGCGATTATCATGCGGTTCGCTCGGATTCGCTTTTTCGCGCTTTCGAACCTCACTCATCATTTTTCTTACGAAACTCGTATTCCTCAGGTTGAAACAAAACCATACTCCATTATTTTTAAACTTGTGCGCGGCCTTCACTACGCTTTGATCAATCGGCGGTTTAAACAATTTACCTTTTTACAACTCAGCCAATAATGCATATATCCCCTTACTTCTGTTAGCGACATAGAAGTTTGATTCCACTCCATTAATCGCGTATGGCCATAATCAACAAAGTTGTTTTTTCAATCCGTAAACGCTTGCAGTTTGCTTCTATGGTTTCAATAAAACCAGCTCTAACTAGATCAACCGCATCACTCTAAAATATTAGGGATTTTATAGCTGTTAGTGTTGAGCATCTTAAATGAATGATAACCTAATACATCATCTTGCAGATACCAGCTCCGCACGGTATTGATTTCTCGCCGCATAGCAGTCTTATTCTCCCTTAACATCCCTGGTGCATAAGAATAAATTGAGCGTTGCTCGGAGTCATCTTTCATTACAAAGCTCTCTTGCCAGGATGGTGCACAAAAATGCCAACCCGCAAAAATATTAGCTTTTCTATTCGAAATTTCGTTCGTAGACATATCCCACCATCTTGAACGTAACTTCGTTAAATATTCGTCTCGAGAATTTGGACAAACCACAAACCCGGATCGGCCATACCAACCGGGAACTCCTACCAACACAGGCTTATTCCTTGAAGCATACTCTATCCCAGCCGTGCCATAGAGCGTTACCAGCCCATCCACCGCCCTCAAAACGTCCGAACCATTCCATCGCAAAGGAGCCAAACCTATGTGAGACGCCATATCTTGCGGCACTAGATCAGATAAGTTCAGAGCCTGATACCACTCATCACAAGGGTGTGGACGTAATAACCAATGTGCGCTCGTATTATCTGAAATTGCTTTTATCGTGGAGCTAATCCAATCTAGAGGATCTGTAAACCACAGATCTCCATATATATGCGGATAATCAAACCACGACATTGAGTAAACTGCAATTACTGGCTTGTCGTCTGACCATCCAAACTCGTCATGCACGCCCTCACGACTGAGTGAAGCGTTATCGTTGAAGGCATACCTTGAACCCAAATCCTGAGAGCCGCCCTTCAATCGCTGTTGTATATATTGCTCACCAACTTCAAACAAATTATTTTCCTGCTCATCAGATAATTCATCATAATCACGAGTACTTGGAATATTTGCGAGATAACAAATATCGGACATCTCACAGACCTTCCAGTAGCGGAGAATTCCGTATTCACCGTGACCAATAATAATTGGTATGTTCGCACTAAGAGCTGCCGCAATTATCGCAACACTTTCTATCCCAACAGAATGACTCAGAACTACTAGGCTAGGACTTAAATTAGAAAACATCTGTTGCGCAGCATCAATTCTTTGCAAAGCAGTTGCTATATCCGTTTTAAGTTTTGGATGAGCAATATTTACGGTCGCACCCGTTTGCTGCTTTAATAACCAATCGTACAGAACGAAATTTGGAATTTGATTTGGCAGCGTCAGATTTAAAAGATCCTCACTTACATTTACAGACCTCAGAAGAATTTCTGCCTTTAGCTCAAACTCATCAAAACTTCCACAAAAGTCGTTTAAAGAGGTGTCCTCTATATGCATTCTCCTGAGTGTTGTGCGTACTAAAAACTTGTTGTAATCGCCCACGATCGCCACCTCTTTTGTCTCACGCAATCCCAACGCGCTTCTAAGCAGCTGATATCGAATCCACCAATTTGGGTTGTCCCACTGAGCGTCAACAAGTACCGTACCGGAAAACATAGGCGCTTGTTCGAAAGCAAAAATATCTCTCAATAAGTTATCAAATCGAATTCTTTTCACAAAATCACGTATGACAATCGCACCAGTAGGCGGCCACAATACTATCCTCAAAAAACGTAACAAATGCATCACAGAAGTTGGAACAAATCTCCTTAAGAAATACTTAAAACCTGCCACTCCGGACCTCCAATGCAGTCTGAAACTAAAAAAACACCCTAAATCTATGACGCGGTCTGCCTAGTAATAAACCCCGCCGCCATTAGCGAATTTATTTCTCGAGAGATAACACGATCATTATTTAGTAGCGACACTTCGGGATGAGCCCTCAAAAACGTGAGTAACTCCTGACAGCTCATTCGATTAGTGCTAACGTCAGAGAGAGAGAAAAGCGCTCTGAAAAACTCAAGATCCTCAGGATAATCTAAAGTCCATCGCTGACGAGCCGCCCAACCTCCAGGCCCCAAAATACTGGCTTTACGTAACTGAGTGTTACGCCTCATCCATGGAGTTACATGCTCTCGATCGTGTGGCTCTTTAGCAGATCGAGCAGCACGTTCAAGGATATCGATTGGGAATGCTTCACAATCTACGCCGTGAGGCCAACTAGGAGGCACATTATTACAGGCGTATTCAAAACCGTCGTCAATAAGCCCTAAAACCTTCTCACTTAGATCCGGGTCAATTAAGGGGCAGTCGCTGGTAATTCGAAGAACAACATCCGCCTTGACAGCCTTGGCAGCTCGCCAATATCTGTCTAACACATCACTTTCAGAACCACGAAAAACGTCAGCCCCATTGAATCGAGCTTCTTTTTCAACAGCATCATGTCTTGAACCAAGAGGTACTGCGCAGCAAACTTCTTGAACACCTGATATTAAAAAACAACGCTCGATAACATGCGCGAGGACTGATCGGCCACTTAAATCCATAAGAATTTTCCCAGGGAATCTAGTGGAGGTCATACGAGCTTGTATGATGACTGCGGTTTTCAAGCCAGAGCCGTATCGAACATTCTATTTGCGTGCAACTAACCACATATGCGAGGACAGATTGTTGCTGGACAAAAACTGCTGGAAATTACGCGGAATAGCTTCATTGTCATTACATACCAAACGATGCATAAAGTTGTCTGCGGACAACTTAAACTCTTTCGAATCCATTTTCTTACGGACCAAGTCGACATCCAGCAGCCCTGGCGTCATTATTTCCAGAACCTCTAACCCCTGCTTTCTGACTAGAGCAGAAAGAGACTCCGGATGAAAGTAATTCAGATGCTCCACATCGACCGCATCGGAATGCGACTCTAGCACGTCAATTTCAAAACCATATAAATTCGGGCATGTTAAAACTAGCAGGCCTCCAGTTTGCATAGTCTGCGCACAGGCAGATATAAAAGATGCAGGGTCAAATAGGTGCTCGATCACCTCAAAGCTTGCTACAACATTCGCGAAATTTTCAGCTAAATCAATTTGTTCGACAGGTTTATCAACAACATTGATGCCCCTGGCTCTGCAAGCACGTGCCAATTCAGGAGTCGGCTCAACCGCGATCACTTCTTCAAAGGCTTTACTAATCATGGCCTCTTCACAAAAAGTCCCAAAGCCCGACCCAATTTCAACCATTACATCTCTCTGGATCTTATAGCGCTCACATATTTCAAGTATACGATCAAGTCGAGGCCGTACTATATTTTCTCGCCTGACAGCTTCAGATGCTGGAAATATTTTGTCAGCAAAATACCGATAATTTTCAGAATCTTTATAAAACCACTCAAGTATTTTCGGTGATGGCCTAGGATTGACGTAAACCGTCTTGCATTGCTCACATTCCACATAACACAGACTATATTTTTCCCAACGTTGGTTGCACTCGGAAGCTCCACACGCTGGGCACAAGACTTTGACGAACTCCGACCGCCGACTAACCATCCTAGCCACATCTGCTTGGAGTGCAGCGATTTGGCCTGAACGCAAATTATCTGGCCTGATATCTGTCTCTTTAATTTTCATCTATATCAACCATAACTTTGTTAATAAAGTTTCATTTACTAAACAAAACAAAGCATACTAATTTACGCGTTGCGTAAATACTTTAACCAATCTTCTTCAGGTAAATGCACTGATCCATAGGAGGACTTACCTCCCCATATGTTATCTTTTACCCATTCCCCATTTTCTATCCACCAAACACGGGGATCACGAAATGTATCAGCAATTGAATCGAATTCAGACTCCGTCATATCCACATATTGAAGCCATCTACATAAATCACGTTGTGGTTTAACATGATCGTACTTTCTAACCATTTCAATTCCTTCGTCTCTGCTCATCCTTCCAGCTCTTATATCCTTAGCGGTATGGTCTGTTCCCCGACCATAACCAAATTTTATAAATTTAAGATAATCATGAATGCCATTCTCATGCATATCATCTAAATTAGACGACATACGATACGTCCTTTCAAACTTAGTTGAGGCGGTTCTCCATCCGTACTCCTTTGTAACAAAATTAGCGTTAGAATCTCCATCCCAATCAATGTAGTTACCAAGATATATGCCTCGCAATCCAATCTCGTCTATATCATCGTCTGACGGGTATTCGGCCCATAGCAAATCTTTCCTACTCAATCCTTCTTTACAATCAGCACGACCTAATTTGTCCAATCCATTATCCGTAAAATCAAACCAGTCATAACCCCTCAAACTGTGCTCTAAACGATGTTTGGCGGTAAATTCAGGGAAATCAAACATGCCAAACATACCACCCAAATCCATAAAGCCATGCTCGCCCCAGAGCATCAACGGCACCTTATAACGAACCGCAACTTGTATGGGCGTAGTAAATATTCCGCAATGATTATGCCAATTCATGTCGCCCTGAATCTTAAATCCAAGGCGATTCATCTTGATAAGAACACTTTCCGAGGGACGAACAATAATATGTTCGCAATCAAATACCTCTCGCATGCGCTGGAGATTATACTCACCCTCGGGTAAATAATTATTGCCATGATATGTCACCAAGAGAGGCTTTAATCCCAGCTTGGCCGTAGCTATGTGAGCTTGATAATAACTATCTTTCCCCCCGGAGACGGGAATGACAATATCGTAATTACTTTGGGAACGATGATCATCAGTCAATTCTCGCAACATCTTCAACCGCTCTTCCCAATTCACGGAGTTTTTTTGTTGAGACACCCGACATCCCGAGCATACACCACTCTCATCAAACGTTAGCGGCGTTGCTGCACTGGCAGTAAACGTACATGTAGAGCAATACTTTATAGGCATAAGCTTCTCTCTCCGTTAATTACTATAATCGAACGTTTATTCCTGCTTTAGCTAACGCCCTTTTTCCGCTCCTATCGGCCATTTCCTTAAAGTGCCATATGTTTGCGGCAGCAACCGCAGAGGCACCAACCTCGACCGCTTTCGCGTAGTGCTCAAAAGTGCCCACTCCACCAAGAGCAATAACCGGAACCGTTAAATGTTTGGCTACAGCCTCTATAAGTTTAAGATCGTAACCCATACCAGTGCCGTCCCTGTTTATGCTCTGGAGCAGAATTTCGCCTGCACCCTCAGCCTCAGCATCTTTTGCCCAATCGAGCGGATTTCTTCCTGTAGCCGTGCGTCCGCCGTCAATGTAAACCTCGTATTGACCTCCATTCCCCTTAAAATCGATACCCACAACTACTGCTTGGCTTCCGAATAAAGTCGCAAATTCTCTGATCAAACTGGGAGTCCTAAATGCCTGACTATTAATCACTACTTTATCAGCACCATTTTTAAAAATTAAAGCGGCATGATGTGTATCACGGATACCACCACCCCACGTTAAAGGCATAAAACACTTCTTACTCACTCGTTTGAGTATGTCTAACTTATCTCGAAAAGACGGCACCCGAGTATCCGGTCTACCAATATCAAAAGCTTCCCCAAACGAAATATCAAGATAAATCAATTCATCAACATTCCACTCATTGAATCTTGCAACCTCATGAATAGGGTTTCCAATAACCTGGTGAAAATTAAACTCTTGACTACGAACTAATGAACCGTCTTTTAGCAATAGGACTGGAATTAGACGATTCTTTAACAAAACTTATCCGCCCACTTTGACAATAGGTTTAATCCGACCGAGTGGCTTTTTTCAGGATGGTACTGTGTTGCGACTATATTTTCATAATCTATAGCTGCAACGAATTCCTCACCATAATCACACACACTAGCTACGACCTCTTTTTGTTCTACTTGAAGGGCATAAGAATGAACAAAATAATAGGTTGCTAAAATTCCTGATAGCCCAAAAATATCCGTATCTTTGATGTTTTTCGTGTCGTTCCAACCTATATGAGGCAATGGAAGTCCAAAATCTGGGCTACGTAATTTTCTAACTTCACCTTTAATTAGACCTAAACCTTCGCAGCCACCCTGCTCGTGGCCGTACTCTGCCAAAAGTTGCAAGCCTAAACAGAAGCCTAAAAATGGCACACCAGCATTTATCTCGCGACGAATGACGTCTACAAAACCCCTTTCGTGCAAATTCGACATGCCTGTAGCAAACGACCCCACCCCAGGTAAAACGAGTCCACTATAGTGAACTAATTCCTTCGCATCGGAGACCATTTTGGCCTCCAAGTTGAGATGTTCGAATGCATTTAGCACGGAATACACGTTACCGACACCATAATCAATAATCGCTATCATTGAAAATTAAACATAAAAAATTATTGGTATTAAACGGCAAGCTGTTTCGTTAAGGTTTACGATTGGATTGAGGACGTGAGCGCTGCAATTACTGAAGCTTGCTGCTCTTCTGTCATATTCGGATATATTGGTATAGTCATGGCCTCTCTATAATACTCAGCTGAATTCGGAAAATCTTTATCAGATAATCCGAGGCTCCGATAGTATGGATGCCTGTATATTGGGATATAGTGCAAATTAACTCCAATTCCTTTTTCCCTCATAGATTCAAAAACTTCTTTTTTCGTGCGGGATATCTCACTCAGCTTTAATTTAACGATATAAAGATGCCAACTTGAAAGACAATCTAAGCTTTGGGCGGGCGTAATTAAGGGCAAAGCTTCAAGCTCCCGATCATATTTACTGGCTATAGATCGCCGGCGCTCGATAATCGAATCTAATCTCTTGGACTGACTAATGCCAAGCGAAGCCTGTAGATCGGTCATCCGGAAATTATATCCGAGGGAAGTTTGCTCATAGTACCAAGGCCCATCAATTGGGCCCTGCATTAAAGATTGATCTTTGATTATTCCGTGGCTACGTAATAATCGCACTTTATCGGCCAATTTCTTTGAGTTAGTTAATACCATTCCGCCTTCCCCGGTTGTGATTATTTTCACAGGGTGAAAACTGAACACAGTAATGTCACTAAACCTGCAACCGCCAATCAGACTTTCTTTATATTGACCACCTATTGCATGAGACGCATCCTCAATTATACGAAATGAATACCTCTGGCTAAGTTCATATATCTTCGCCATATCACAGGATTGACCAGCCAGATGGACCGGAATTAATACTCGAGGCAAATCACCTGATTTTTTAGCTTGAATTAATTTTTTTTCAAGTAACTCAGGACAGAGGTTATACGTAATAGGGTTTACGTCAACAAAATCTACATCCGCACCACAATATAAAGCACAATTTGCTGATGCAACAAAACTGACCGGACTCGTCCATACTTTATCCCCTTTTTTAACTCCCAAAGCTAAACATGCAATATGCAACGCGGAAGTCGCACTGTTGGTTGCGATGGCATGTTTAGCCTCGCAATAGCTACCTATTAACTGCTCAAATTCTGGGACAGTTGGTCCTTGCGTCAACCAATCGGAGCGCAGCGTTTTTAAGACGGCCTCAACATCCTCACTATCGATTTCTTGACGACCATAAGGGATCATATAATACCAACTGATTCATTAATTAATCTTATTTCACTAATTGTCAAAAACTTCGCGTTCGTACCAGAACTATAATCAAAATCTTCAACAACTGAAATTCCCCTCTCGCCGATGAGGTTCGCAGAAAAGTCTATAGCTCTCGCAAACTGAATACTTGGTCTAATTACATAATGATCGTGAAAAGCAAGCGTTAAATGTGCGTCATCACTAGGGCACATAACCTCATGAAGCTTTTCGCCAGGCCTAATTCCAATAATTTCGTGGCCAATATTCCCACCCATGGCTTCCACAAGATCGACTATTCGTATAGAAGGAATTTTAGGCACAAAAATCTCGCCCCCTTGCATACGCTTTAAATTTTGGAGAACAAACTCAACACCTTGCTCTAGTGTTATCCAAAATCTCGTCATTCTGGCGTCTGTCACCGGCAAGACTTTCGCACCACTATCTAAAAGCTTTTTAAAAAAGGGCACGACCGAGCCTCTGGAACCAACAACGTTCCCATAACGCACTACTGAAAATCGAGTTTTATGGTCCCCCACAATATTGTTAGCCGCTATAAACAATTTATCCGAAGCCAGTTTTGTTGCCCCGTATAAATTCACAGGATTTGCGGCTTTGTCAGTCGACAGAGCAATAACATTTTCGACGTCATTCAACAAAGCAGCATGAATCACATTTTCAGCACCATGGATATTGGTTTTTATGCATTCCATAGGGTTGTATTCAGCAGCAGGCACTTGCTTTAATGCAGCAGCATGAATAATCACATCCACACCTCTCATCGCCATTGTGAGGCGGTCTCTGTCTCGAACGTCTCCTAAAAAATAACGCATTCGTGTCGCAGTAGGTCCGGCAAACTCATCACGCATTTCAAACTGCTTCAGTTCATCTCTTGAATAAATTATGACTCGATCCGGTTTATATTTAGAAAGCACCATCTTGCTAAACTTCTTCCCGAAGGAGCCTGAGCCACCTGTAATCAAAATAGACTTACCGCTGAAATCATATGTTTCCATTATTGAACCCCATATACGTGTATCAACAACCTAAAACAAAACTAGTTTAAGCAGTTATTTTTGAGGGTAAAGATCTCGCTCTGCGAGTTTTAAATCTTCTCTGGCCATTTCTGCTACGAGTTGACCAAAAGATATCTGAGGACTCCAACCAAGTTTCTCTCTAGCTTTAGATGCATCCCCTAAGAGGGTTTCAACCTCAGCAGGTCGAAAATAGGCTGGATCTACCGCAACAACGCACTTGCCAGATGCATCTAACCCTTTCTCCTCTATACCGCTGCCAACCCACGTGATGCTCATACCTATCTCCCTCGCTGCCGCGTCCACAAATTCGCGCACGCTATTTTGACGTCCTGTGGCGATCACAAAATCCTCTGGATGCTCCTGCTGCAACATTAGCCATTGCATTTCTACGAAATCTCTTGCATGTCCCCAGTCCCTTTTGGCGTCTAGGTTCCCTAGGAATAATCGATCCTGCAATCCTAACTTGACGCGGGCCAAACCAAGAGTGATTTTTCGTGTAACAAATGACTCTCCCCTGTGTGGGCTTTCATGATTAAACAATATTCCATTACATGCGTACAAACCGTATGACTCTCTATAATTCACTACAATCCAATAAGCGTATAACTTTGCCACTCCGTAAGGGCTTCTGGGGTAAAAAGGAGTGGTCTCCTTTTGAGGAACTTCTTGCACTTTACCAAATAACTCGGATGTGCTTGCTTGATAAAATCGAACTTTGTTCAGCAAGCCTAATGTTCTAATTGACTCCAAAATTCTTAAGACACCAAGCGCATCCGTATCTGCCGTGTACTCAGGAACCTCAAAGCTAGCCGCCACGTCACTTTGGGCCGCAAGGTTATAAATCTCATCTGGCCTAGTTTTCTGTATAACGCTCGCTAACGAGGATGAGTCCGTTAGATCGCCATCGTGAAAAAATAAATTGGAGCTTGCTTCTCTATTTTTTTGATGTATCACTTGCTCGATGCGCCCTTTATTGTCAAAGGAAGCTCTGCGCTTTAACCCATGTACCTCATAATCCTTTTTCAAGAGAAAATCAGCAAGATAGGCTCCATCTTGACCAGTAACCCCGGTAATAAGCGCGACTTTTTTTCTTTTCATTTAAAGCTCTTCTTAACTTTTATTAAGGAACGCGGAATAGGATTTGGTGATCCCGTCCTTTAAACTAGTGCTTGAGCGCCAACCCAAAGCTGACATTTTAGAAATATCTAACAACTTACGCGGGGTGCCGTCGGGCTTACTTGTGTCATAGTGTATATCTCCCTGTAATCCAACAACATCCATTACTATTTTGGCCAAATCTCGAATCGGCATATCACTGCCGCAGCCTAAGTTGTAAAGACCTTTACGCACTTCTTTTTCCATCAAAAATACACAAGCATCTGCCATGTCATCAACGTATAAAAATTCTCTTCTAGGAGCACCAGAGCCCCAAACCAAAAGATTGTTATCTCCCCGAAGTTTTGCCTCATGTGCTTTACGGATGAGCGCTGGAAGTACATGACTGTTTACTAAATCATAATTATCATTGGGCCCATAAAGATTTGTAGGCATTACACTTATATATCTCATTCCGTACTGAAGGTTCAAATTTTCACAAAGTTTCAAACCTGCTATCTTCGCTAACGCGTAGGGCTCATTGGTTGTCTCTAAAGGCCCAGTCAGCAAATAATCCTCTTTTATCGGTTGTTCGCAATCTCGAGGGTAGATGCAACTTGAACCCAAAAAACATAGGTCCTTTATGCCAGCCTTAAAGGCACCATAAATAATGTTGTTCTGAATTTGGAGATTCTCATATATAAAATCTGCCCGGTAAATATTATTAGCGTAAATACCGCCAACTTTAGCCGCAGCAAGAAATATATAGTCAGGTTTTTCGTGCGCCAAAAAATCATAAACTGCCGTTTGATCTAATAGATCAAGGTTATCTCTTGGTGCCGTAATGAGAACTTTATATCCTCCGCGAGTCAGCCTACGGTGAATTGCAGAACCGACCATACCCCTGTGGCCAGCAATATATATTTTCCTATCTCCCATAGCGGTCCTCAAAACGGATAATATCGTCTTCACTCAAATATTTTCCAGACTGCACTTCTATAATCTCGAGTGGTCGGTCGGTCGGATTAGCTAATCTATGTAATTCTCCCACGGGGATATATGTAGATTGGTTCTCCTTCAGTATCACCGTTTTCTTTCCACACGTTATCTCCGCAGTCCCACTGACGACTACCCAGTGCTCCGCGCGGTGTTTGTGTTTCTGAAGGGACAAGCTAGCCATTGGATTGACCATAATCCTTTTAACTTTGAATTGATCTCCTTCATCTACGCTGTCATACCAGCCCCAAGGACGATGAACCTTTCGATGCAGCATATGTTCTTTACGCTCCGACTTACTAAGACTGTCCACAATCTTTTTGACGTCCTGTCCGGATGTTTTATTGACCACCAGTACGGCGTCCGCAGTTTCCACAACCACAATATCACTAACACCGACAGTAGCAACAAAGCGAGTATTCGCATGCACAAGCGTATTCGTACTCTGGTTAATTAAAACATCGCCCACTTGAGCGTTACCATCCGAGTTTTTGGGAAGGCCTTCCCAAACCGCATCCCAAGAGCCCAAATCACTCCACCCCAAATCTAAGCGTAGCATTACGATTGGGAAATCGCTCCCAGGACAATGCTCCATTACGGCGTAGTCAATTGATTGATCAGGTATTAACAGAAACTCCGATTTCCCGGGCCTTGTAAACTTCTCATCAGAAACACGTTTATCCCAGGCAGATTTAGTGCTAGAAAGAATGTCAGGCCTAAATTTCTCAAGCGCATTTAACCAGACCGATGCTTTAAGTACGAAAATGCCGGAATTCCAAAAATAATCACCAGATTTTAAATAGGTCCTCGCTAAATCTACATTTGGCTTCTCAACAAAACTATGCACCTTCACGGGTTGATTGTCATTACCGTGATTCGGACAGTTTATATAGCCGTATCCAGTTTCTGCCCGATCAGGATAAACTCCGAAAGTAACAATCGTCCCATCACTTGCCTGCTCGATGGCATTTTCAATTGCGTGATGAAAGCCATTAAGATCTTCGATTAAATGGTCTGCAGGAGTCACCACCAGAACTGGGTCCTCCCCGCTATCTAGTGCCAAAAGGGCTGACATAGTTAACGCCGCCGCGGTATTTCGTCCTTCTGGTTCGAGAATTAACTTTGCTTCATTAATCCCTATTTCATTAAGTTGCTCAAGAGCAATAAATCGATGTTTATCGTTTGTGGCAACGATGGGGGATGCAACAGACCACTTTTCAGAGCCAATGGTTGCTAACCTCTTAACAGACAGCTGAAGTAAACTTTGGGTACCGTTTAAAACCAGAAACTGTTTAGGAAAACCCTCTCTTGACAAGGGCCACAAACGAGTTCCAACCCCACCGCACAAAACTACTGGCTGAATGAGTAAACTACTCACAATCGCCAAACTCTAAATCCCATATCCGTAATCACTTTTTTAGAATAATCAGATTTTATGTCTACAAATATACCCTCTGACTTCAACTTACTTAATAAAATAGACAGTGACATATCTTGGTACTCGTTATGCGATACTCCAGCTACTATTACGTCTGCATATGGAAGATCTTCCCAATTAGTTAATTGTAAACCGTGCTCATGATGCACTTCGACAGGATTAGCAATTGGGTCATGTATATCAACACTGCAGCCATACTCCTTTAGCTCTTTTACCAAGTCAACGATCTTAGAATTACGAATATCAGAACAATTCTCTTTGAAGGTCACTCCCAGCATTATTATGTTCGTACTACTTATATTCTTACCTGATTGAGTCATTTGCTTAATGATTTCCTGAGCAATATACGCGGGCATACCATCGTTAATCCGTCTACCCGCTAAAATGACCTGAGGGTGATAATTGAGCATCTCTGCCTTATAAGTGAGGTAATAGGGATCAACCCCTATACAATGCCCGCCGACGAGTCCTGGCCTGAAAGGTAGGAAATTCCACTTTGTTGCCGCCGCCTCCAATACCTCTTGGGTGTCTATTGAAAGCTTATTAAATATGATTGCAAATTCATTCACTAATGCGATATTCAAGTCACGTTGAGTATTTTCTATTACCTTGGCTGCCTCAGCGACTTTTATAGAACTCGCCACATGAACACCTGCTGCAACAATTGACTCATAAAGCTCTTTAAGCAACTGTGTAGTTCGAGGACAGTCGCCAGACACCACCTTTACAATGTCATTTAGCGTTTTTGCTTTATCTCCGGGGTTCACGCGCTCCGGACTGTAGCCCACGTGAAAATCAATCATCCACTTCATTCCGGATGAGCCCTCCAAAATAGGCACGCATATCTCTTCGGTCAGTCCCGGGTACACCGTAGACTCATAAATGACGACTACATCGTTTTTCATATGCTCGCCAACTTTATCGCTAGCCGATACCAAAGCACTAACGTCTGGCGTATGCGCTGAATCTACTGGTGTTGGCACCGCTATGATAACCACATCAGCATCCCTGATTACACTGGGATCGTTATGAAACTCAAGAAACACAGCCTCCTCAAAGTCTTTACTAGATACCTGCCCGGTACAATCATTAAAATTACGAAAGCTCTCAATCTTTAACGCAGAAGAATCATAGCCAAAAGTTTGAAATTTACGGCCAAATTTGACCGCTAACGGTAAACCTACATACCCCAAACCAACGACCGCGATCCTAATGTTTTTTAATAAATTCATTTTGAAAATTTAAAAATGCATTGCATAAGTTAGCGATGGGTGAGGCTAACTAGGAGTTAATTTTTTTTGAAAGCGTAACGCACTGGCACAAGAGCAGTCGATTGACCGCTTGGCTTTCCAGCCGAGCAAGTCATGTGCAAGGCTAGGATCGGCGTAAAACTCTGCAATGTCACCATCTCGCCGAGGCATAAATCGGTAGGGTATAGGCTTTTTGTGGGCTTTTTCAAAAGACTTTATAACCTCCAACACACTAAGCCCTTTCCCAGACCCCAGATTCATAGCGAACCAACCATTACGAAGCTCAAGGAACGATAACGCAGCAACATGACCTTCCGCAGCATCCATCACATGAATGTAGTCCCTTACCCCAGTACCATCAACAGTAGGGTAATCACATCCAAAAATATTTAATATATCGATCTGACCACTTGCAACCCTTGCGATGTACGGCATCAAGTTATCCGGAACACCTGTAGGATTATCGCCTATTAAAGCACTTTCATGGGCACCAACTGGGTTAAAGTAGCGCAAACAAACAATTCGCCAATCCGAGTCCGCGTTAACCAAATCTTGCATCATGGTCTCCGCATGGAGTTTTGTGCGCCCATAAGGATTAATAGGTCGAGTCTCGTGATTTTCATCAAAAGGTAAATACACAGGATTACCATATACTGTCGCGCTGCTGCTAAAAACTAAAGTCTTGACACCTGCCTCGCTCATAGCCGACAGTAAACTTAAAGTGCCACAAATATTGTTACGATAATATTCAATTGGCTGATTCACAGATCGGGAGACAGATTTTTGGCCTGCGAAATGTATCACCGCATTAATTTCGTACTTTTTAAGAACTGAAGCTACTGCTTCGGTTGATCCCACATCTGCCTCAATAAAAGGAAGCGATGCGCCAGTTATTTCACGCAAGGAATCGGGAACACAGGCGCTACTATTAGTTAAGTTGTCAAGCAGGACTACCGTATGCCCAATATCCGAGAGGGTAACAGCTGTATGGCTTCCCAGATATCCAGTGCCACCTGTCAGGAGTACATTCATTTTGACGTTCCACCAAAGTATTCGAGATACCACTCAACAAACTTGTTAATACCCTCCTCCACAGGGGTGGCAGGTTGGTAATCAAACCGTCTAGCGAATTCCGAAGTATCCGCATGTGTTTCAGCCACATCACCTGGTTGGAGCGGAAGAAAAACAACATTAGCCTGTTTGCCTAACGCGCGTTCAATCGCTTCAATATAATCCATAAGGTTCGTTGGATTACTACTACCGATGTTATATATTTTCCAGGGCGCATTACTAGTGGCTGAATCCGGATTTTGAGCGTCCCAATTTGTGCAACCTGACGGCGAGCTTTCAATTACGCGCTTAATTCCCTCGGTCACATCATCAATGTACGTAAAGTCCCTACGGTGTAAGCCGTTATTGAATACCTGTATTTCATCGCCAGAGATAATGGCTTTTGTGAATTTAAACAACGCCATATCGGGTCGACCCCATGGTCCATACACCGTAAAAAAACGTAAACCTGTTGTAGGTAGACCATGCAAATGACTATACGCGTGCGCCATTAACTCGTTAGATCTCTTCGTTGCGGCATAAAGACTCAAAGGATGATTCACATTATGATGCTCTGAAAAAGGCATTGCCTCATTAGCTCCGTATACACTTGAGCTGCTCGCGTACACCACGTGATCAACGTTAACGACTCGACAAGCTTCAAGCACGTTAACGAAACCCACGATATTACTTTCTATATAAACGTGAGGATTTTCAATGGAGTATCGCACACCCGCCTGCGCAGCCAAGTTAATTACTACACGCGGTTTATACGTTTCAAAAATCTCGGTAATCGCAGATTTATTACACAAATCGATACGAAAATGTTGATACGATGGAAATCTCACGAGGCGCGCTAAACGAGCTGCTTTTATAGCTGGATCATAATAATTATTATGATTATCGATGCCGCATACTTCGTTCCCTGCGCGTAATAACTTCTCAACGAGAGCCGAACCAATAAAACCCGCTGCACCAGTAACAATCAATCTCATTTTTAGTCGCCACCGAATAGATCACGGGTATAAACCTTATCGATAACATCCGATAACTCGTGGACCATGCGATTAGCTAAGATCACATCCGAAACGGTTTTAAACTTATCCAGTGTTTTGATAACTTCGGATCTGTAGTAAGTGTCTTCAAAGAGCATCGGCTCATAGACTACCACTGTAATGCCCTTTGCTTTTATGCGCTTCATGATGCCCTGCACGCTTGACTCTCGAAAATTATCTGATCCCGATTTCATAACCAATCGGTGTATTCCCACAACGCTTGGATTTCGTTTGATGATTTCATCAGCAATAAAATCTTTTCGAGTGCCGTTCGCATCCACTATCGCTCTAATTAGATTTTGGGGTACTTTTTGATAATTGGCCAACAACTGCTTAGTGTCTTTCGGTAAACAGTACCCACCATATCCGAAACTAGGATTATTATAGAAATCCCCAACTCTAGGATCAAGACAAACACCATCGATAATTTGTCGCGTATCTAACGCATGAATTTGAGCATATGTATCAAGTTCATTAAAGTACGCTACTCGCATGGCTAAGTAAGTATTAGAAAATAATTTAATAGCCTCTGCCTCGGTGCTGTGTGTAAACAAAACTGGTACGTGCTTCTTTACTGAGGCCTTAAGAAATAGATCTACAATCTTCTCCGCCCTATTAGACTTCTCGCCTATCACGATTCGAGACGGGTAGAGATTATCACGCAATGCATACCCCTCTCTCAGAAATTCTGGGCAAAAAATCACATTACTCCAACCCTGCGCGTCAGATAAGCGCTTGGTGTATCCAACTGGTACGGTAGATCTAATCAAGATGGTTGCCGCCGGATTAATATCCATAACATCCTCTAAGACCATTTCTATAGAGCTAGTATTAAAAAAATTTGTCAAGGGATCGTAGTCTGTCGGTGTAGCTATAATGACCAACTCAGCCTTAGAGTATGCATATCGTTTATCGATAGTCGCCTCCAGATTAAGACTTTTCTCACCCAAAAAGCTCTCGATCTCACTATCTAAGATCGGTGACTTACGTTGGTTGAGCGTTTCAACCTTTTCCTCAACAACGTCCAAAACCAACACATCATTTTGTTGCGCTAGCAATACGCTATTTGATAAGCCAACATAGCCCATGCCCACAACAGTAATGTTCATTGTGCGGTCAAGGAATACATTTGAAGTTTATTAACCATTTATTTCTCGTAATTAGGGGGCCTTATACGCCACGCCAACAACAAGTAGACGGACTTAAGTAATCTTTAATCTGAAAAATAACAAAGGAAAAGTAGCAGTGATTCAACAAACCGCATATACAGCGTGGGGTTTCTAAAGAAGCCACGCTTCCGCCACACTAGGGCCCTAGCGAATTTGTTTAAAGTAATTTACCACAAGTCTAATAATCGCATATTTTCCTTCGAAGTTACACGTTTTTATGTAAGTTTACATCACAGAATAGAAGCGATAACTACTAGGCCCGATAGGATAGCGTCAAACTTATCTAAGCCCACGGCAACCTTTCAATGGCAAAATCCCCAATAAGTTATGTCCAATCCGCTGGAATTGTAGAATTTATATGAAATCTGAGCATTGAAAAACCTTTCAAGCTTCTGTAAAACTAATTAAGCAAGGAAAAAAATACAACGGACACACCTGCTAGATTTTTGATGCGGGCTTAACGCGTGTTGCAGCGTTATGTGAAGGAGGAAAAATAATGGCTTATCAATCGAAAACTGTGTTGATTGTAGCTTCCCACCCTGACGACGAGACCCTTGGCATGGGTGGGACTATCAAAAAACATGTTGCCAAAGACGAAGCTGTGACGGTTGTCACCATGACGGATGGAGTCAGCGCGAGAGAGATTGAAAATAATGACTCAGCAATGAGGACTCGCGCCATAAAGAGTGCCAGTAAAATTCTAGGCTTTACATGGAAAATGGCTCCACAATTTAAAGATAACGCAATGGATACTTATCCTTTGTTAGAAATCATCAAACACATCGAACATATTAAGTTGAAAATTAACCCTGATATTGTCTACACACACTGTGCGGCGGACCTTAACATAGACCATCAACTTACCGCGAAGGCAGTCTTAACAGCATTTCGACCCCAACCAAACGAAAAGTGCACGGAAATCAGATGTTTTGAGGTTCCCTCTGCTACGGACTATGGACACGAATCAATAACAGGCAGCTTCCACCCCAACCTTTTCGTTGATATATACAAAGAGTGGTCTGACAAGGAGCGCGCACTAATGGTTTACGAAAACGAACTTCGTAGCTATCCGCACAGCCGCTCACTGGACGCAGTAAAAAATCTAGCTAAACTCAGGGGCAACCAAGTAGGTCTGCATATGGCAGAAGCCTTTCAAGTATTGCGTAAAATTGAGCGCTAGAATGAAAATAATTATTGCCTGCTCAAAAAAATGGTTTGTTTGTTCCAGCGACTTAGCAACTATCTATGAAACCAAGTACATTACTAGCGAAACTGAACTGACGGAGGATATGTTAAAAAATTTCGCGCCAGATTTCATTTTTTTCCCACACTGGAATTGGATTGTCCCAAGAGAAATACATGAAAAATATAAGTGTATTGTATTTCACACTGCTCCTTTGCCTTATGGGCGCGGTGGCAGTCCGATTCAAAATTTAATTTTGCGAGGCTTTAAAAGTGCTCCAGTTTCTGCATTGCGTATGACCAACAAACTAGACGCTGGAGATATTTACGACCAAATTGATATCGACCTTAGTGGAAAGTTAAAAGAAATTTTTGAAAGACTTAATGATGCTGTAAATGAATTGATCGCAAGACTAATAACTAACGATATAAAACCTATCGCTCAGGAAGGTGAGGTAACTAAATTTAATCGGCTAACTGAAAAAAATAATGAAATACCTAAAAAACTAAATATCAAACAAATTTACGATCGAATTAGAATGGTGGACGACGATGAATATCCAAATGCATATTTTTGTATAAACGGTTACAAAATCGAACTTAATAATGCGAAAATGCAATCTGGTGAGCTAATGTGTTCTGCCAAAATCACTATTGTTGACGAAAAGGATGGAAATTGCTGAACATTGCTTTTTTATTTGATCTTCACAACGATTGGTTAGAGAAACACTTTCACGCTTCGATTAATAAGCGACCCGATACAAGAATAAATATATTCCATACCCCAGATCAAATCGAGAATTTTGACCTTGTATTCGTGCTTGGATACACCAAAATCTTGCCTGAATCCTTCCTTGGTAGTAACGACCTTGTTCTACTCGTTCATGAGAGCGACTTGCCCAGAGGAAAAGGATTTTCACCTATGCAATGGCAAATTCTCGAAGGCAAAAATACTATTACCGTATGTTTGATTGAGATGAGCCTAAAAGTAGACTCAGGGGATATAATCGATCAAACAAAAATAAGGCTAAACGGCACAGAATTATACGAAGAATTACGCTTAAAACAAGCTGAAGCAACATTTAGATTAATAAATAAATTTCTTGATTCCTACCCCTCCTTCACTAGACAGCCGCAAACCGGAAAAGAAACAAGTTTCCCAAGAAGAAGTATGAGTGATAGCGAAATAAACATCGATGGGACCATCCGTGAGCAATTTAATTTACTGCGTGTCGTCAATAATGAAGAGTGGCCAGCTTTCTTTTACTTCAATGGTATCAAGTACACCCTAAAAATATTTAAAGAAAATAATTAGTGTCATGGAGTAAGAAAATAGATGAAATTTGAGAAAGTCAATGGTTCAAGTCGACACATACGAGTCTTATATGACCTCCTTCAGCAACGCATTCACCTAATAAGTCATCGAGGCCATATAACAATCGACGAACATAAAGCGTTTGTTTTAAACCATCCTTATATAGATTGGTACATCATCTACGCTAATAACACTCCAATAGGTAGCTTGTATACTAAACCTGACAACTCGATCGGATTAAATTTAGTCCGACAAGATAAAGAATCTCTTTTAGAAATTATCGCATTTATCCGCTTAAATTTGCAGCCCAAGGCCCAGTCGCCATCATTAGTTCCTAACTATTTTTATATCAATACGCCACAATCTAATACTGACTTGCAGAGGCTTCTCGGCGAAATAGGTTTATTGCCAATCCAAGTGTCCTATCGAGTTTAGCGGGAGATAAAATATGGAAATAAACGGAAGACACATCAGCTCTAAAAATAAGCCCTATATTGTAGCGGAGCTCTCTGCAAATCATGGTGGTTCAATAGAGAGAGCAAAAGAATCAATACTTCAAGCCCTCAGACATGGAGCCGATGCGGTCAAAATACAAACATATACGGCCGATACTATGACGATCGATTGTCCAGAAAAAGCAGACTTTAACATTAAAGAGGGATTATGGGCAGGGACCAGTCTATATGATTTGTACCAAAGTGCGCACACGCCTTTTGAGTGGCATGGAGAATTATTTGAGTATGCTCGAGAACTTGGTATTACGTTGTTTTCAACGCCTTTTGACGAAACTGCTGTTGATCTATTAGAAAGCTTAAAAACACCCGCATACAAAATCGCGTCGTTTGAGCTAACAGATTTACCTTTAATTGAGTATGTCGCTAAGAAAAAAAAACCTATCTTATTATCGACAGGAATGGGGACATTGGAAGAAATAGCAAGTGCCGTCGAAGTAATCAAAGACTGCGGCCAAAATGAGTTCCTTCTTTTCCACTGCATCAGTAGCTATCCAACTCCTCTCGAACAGTCAAATCTATCCAACATTCAAGCCCTACAAAAGAAATTCCGCTGTCTGGTAGGACTTTCAGATCATTCTCTTACTAACTTAGCAGCGACCGTTGCTATTGGCTGTGGTGCGGTTGCAATTGAGAAACACTTTAAGCTGGACGATGAAAAGTGCGGGCCAGACTCTAGCTTTTCAATAAAGCCAGACCAGCTTACAGAATTAGCAAAAAACTGCTCGGACGCTTGGGAGGCAAAGGGTAAAGAAGGGTTTTTCAGGGCGAAGGTAGAAACAAACAATCAAGTGTTTAGACGATCACTGTACTTTATAAAAGATGTTAAAAAAGGCCAACTTATAAGGGAGTCCGACATTGGGAGAATAAGACCAGGATTCGGGCTTGCCCCAAAACATCTTACACATATTTTGGGGAAAATAAGTGTCAAAAGCGTAGAACGAGGTGACCCCGTTACTTGGGATTGCGTTGAAAGCAGCGCACAACTAACTTCATAAAGAATCGAAATATTCCTTATGGTGGCCAAGGGCGGAATCGAACCACCGACACAAGGATTTTCAGTCCTCTGCTCTACCAACTGAGCTACTTGGCCTCCCCGACTATCTAACAAAGTTAAATTTGTAGCGATATCAGACAAGCGCAGAAGTTTATATCAAAAACTGAACTTTCACCAGATGCCCCTATCGTTCGATGAATAAATTTTATCAGTCATCTTTTTTTAAAGGGGATTTTTGATACATAAATGCCATGTATATACTCAAGCAAACGGTATAGAAGGATATCGTCATCTTAAGGTTAAAGACCTGAATAGTTAACGCCGATACAAGAATCGATACAACCAATCCAATCAGACCTCCCGCCAATTCACGGGACGAGGTATCTTCGTGTCTGCAATTCATTGAAACTAAATATAGCGGGTACATAAACAAAGCCCCTATAGTCAAGGCACCGAAGATGTATCCCTTACGAACCAATTGAGCTAGCAACTCGGAATGAGACCCCGCAAGTATCTTAATTTCGTATATTTCCTCATTGAGGGGAGGTATTTGAGCCTTGAGATCTTCAAAACTAGGAATATAACTATCTGGAACGCCAAAAAATGGAAAACGAGACAACAGTTCTAAATCGATCAAAGCTAAAATGAAACGCTGACCAGTAGAAGTTCTCTGGCCGCCACTATCACTAATGAAGGCGAATAAACCTTCAACAGCAAGATCAACTCTAGATTGGACAATCTCTGAATTTAAATAAAAAAGCGAGAAAAGAGTGCCTGTGGCCAGGATAGCTAAGATCTGTTTAGATATGGAGCGTCGAAATACATACAAGACATAAATATTCGTAAGGACCATCAAGGCAATCCAGGAACTGCGGGAATAGGACTCTATGGCTATATACGCAGTCATCGAAAATAATACCGCCTTTAAAAGGACTTTCTTTTGAATGGAAATCTTTGATTCAAAGCCGAACAAAAAAATCCCAAATAACGCTACGGTATAACATGGCAGCGTGATCGGATCTACAAAGTATGTTCCCGCCCGATGCTCCCAATATTGATCAGGGAAAAAAGTTAAAGATAACAAAACAACCGCTATTCCGGCTGCCGCACCGTAGGTCAGCGACGAGACTATTGTTTTACGATAGTCAATGTCTCTAGAACTCAAATAAACAAAAATGATACTAGAAAGCAATGTCCTCGAAGCACCATCTAAACCGGGACCGTCTAGAGCCAGTCGACCTACTTGCGCAATGAGCTCGCAAAGAAAAGGGAGCATCAAACAAAGGAAACTCATCCAAAATAAGCGACCTTTCGCTTTGAAGTATTTTTTAGGGTCCTTTAAGATTTGCCATGTACAGTAAATAAAAAGTAAAAATAAACTAGTTGTTACCCAACTTTTTATGGTCAAAAAAAAGACAGGGATAAAAAAAACAATAATCGATACTAGATTGATAGGGTTTTTATCGTAAGTAATCCGATGTTTTAATGTTTGACTCAATAGCATTAATACTCTTATCCACATTCAAAAAAACAGGGAGGCCGCATAGCGATCTCCCTCGAAAAACCAAACCCTAATTAATGGCCTGTCGCCGAACCCGATCCTCTTGGCACACGGATATCTTCCACTAAAGCTTGAATATGCGCTGGTGGTGCCTCTGTAAATTTGGATACAAGCCAAGCGGTACTAAAATTAAGCAATGCCCCCACAGCTCCGAAGGCCTCCGGTTGAATGCCAAGGAACCAATTATCCGGCGTGTTCGCCATATTATTCGTTCCCGGAATAAAAAACCAACCCTTAAAGACAAAGATGTAAGTTAACGTACTTAAAAGGCCGACCACCATCCCAACAATGGCTCCTTGGCTATTCATACGTTTATTAAAAATTCCCATCATTAACGCTGGAAATATCGATGCAGCTGCTAAACCAAATGCTAAAGCGACAACTTGAGCTGCAAACCCAGGTGGATTTAACCCCAGATAACCTGCCACCCCTATTGCAACAGCCATAGAAATCCTGGCGGCCAACAACTCGGTCTTTTCAGAAATATTAGGCGCAAACACCCCCTTCATAAGGTCGTGAGACACCGCAGAAGAAATCGCCAAGAGTAAGCCAGCAGCCGTAGACAACGCAGCAGCGAGACCCCCAGCAACGACTAACGCTACAACCCAGTTAGGTAAGTTAGCAATTTCAGGATTTGCCAGCACCATGATATCTCGATCAACTTTTACTAATTCATTGCCATTCCAACCATATTCCTTTGCCGTTTCTTCAAAATCAGCATTTTTATCGTTGTAATACTGAATTCGACCATCGCCATTTTTATCTTCAAACTGAAGTAGACCTGTGGTCTCCCACTTCTTAAACCATTCTGGTCGCTCCTCGTACACCAAATTACTTTCCGGCTGACCCGTTTCGCCAGGTTGAATAGTATTAATGAGATTAAAAAACGACATCGCACCGACGGCTGGAGCAGTTGTATATAAAATCGCTATGAACACCAACGCCCAACCCGCAGAGGAGCGCGCGTCTTTTACCTTAGGCACCGTGAAAAACCGAACAATTACGTGTGGCAATCCCGCCGTTCCAATCATTAGCGATAACGTCAACGCGATCATATTGAGGGTTGTTCCTTGCTGCAAAGTGTATTCTGCAAATCCGATTTCAACCAATACTTGATCAAGCTTCGCGAGTAATGGAGTTCCATCAGCAACGGAGCTGCCTAGACCCAATTGCGGTAATGGATTATCTGTGATCTGCAGTGAAATAAAGACGGCAGGGACGGTATAAGCGAAAATCAGCACGACATACTGAGCAATTTGCGTATACGTAATTCCCTTCATGCCACCAAGGACTGCATAAAAGAAGACGATTAACATACCCACCAGGAGCCCGGTATCGTAACCCACATCCAAGAATCTTGAAAAGGCAACACCGACACCCTTCATCTGCCCAATGACATAAGTAATTGACGCGACGATCAAACAAATAACAGCGATTATACGAGCAGTCCGTGAGTAGAATCGATCACCGATAAACTCCGGCACCGTAAATTTCCCAAACTTTCTCAAGTACGGAGCTAGGAGCAGCGCTAGCAACACATAGCCTCCCGTCCATCCCATTAGATAAGCTGAGGCGTCATATCCGTTGAACGCTATAAGACCTGCCAATGATATAAATGAAGCGGCGGACATCCAATCGGCCGCCGTCGCCATACCATTTAATACGGGATTAACACCCTTACCCGCGACATAAAATTCGCTGGTACTACCCGCTCGTGCTGCTACTGCAATCCCAATATATAGAGCGAAAGTGAGGCCAACAATGATGTACGTAATTGTCGTTAGATCCATGTCAGCGCCCCTTATTGTTCATCAACATCAAACTCACGATCTAAACGATTCATGCGTTTGACATAGTAAAAAATTAGAATGAGAAAGACGTAAATTGAGCCTTGTTGTGCAAACCAAAACCCTAATTGGTAACCACCAATTGAAATAGCGTTAAGCTGATCCACAAGAATAATTCCAAACAAATAAGAACAGACAAACCACACGACCAGGCATTTAAATAAAATGCTTACGTTTGCCCGCCAATAGTCTTGAGCGCTTTTCATATCCCCCCCAATATTTGTAAAAAAATCTTATCTGAGTATCTCAATTATTTTTATATTTATGTAACGATAATAACACCCTAAACCCAATACGTTCGACTTTTAATAGGCAAAAAAAACGCCAGACAAATCATCTGGCGTTTTTTTTGAAGCAATATGTGGCAAATGGCTTACATCATGCCGCCCATACCGCCCATACCACCCATACCACCCATGTCTGGCATACCGCCGCCAGCTGGACCCTCTTCCTTAGCCGTTTCAGCAACC
>Ga0255783_10000362_pt1 | contig 53328 bp, 48 predicted proteins | sample 011ome_22_FD_179981 | JGI IMG/M metagenome (GOLD analysis project Ga0255783, IMG submission 179981) | Coastal salt marsh microbial communities from the Groves Creek Marsh, Skidaway Island, Georgia - 011507BT metaG (version 2) | ecosystem: Environmental > Aquatic > Marine > Intertidal zone >... | reverse complement strand
CACCGCTCGCGCGCAGATCCACCGCTCGCGCGCAGATCCACCGCTCGCGCGCAGATCCACCGCTCGCGCGCAGATCCACCGCTCGCGCGCAGATCCACCGCTCGCGGGGGTTTAGAGCTCGGCGGTGACACCCTTGCCGAGGACGACGACGCCGCTGTCACTCACCGTGTACAGCTCGCGATCTCGGTCAAGATCAACGCCGATCTGCGCCCCGTCGGGAATCTCGACGTTCTTGTCGAGGATCGCCCGTCGCACCACGGCATTCCGGCCAATCCGCACACCCGGCATGACGACGCTGCCCTCGACGTATGCCCCGGCCTCCACATTGACTCCCGAAGCGAGCACCGACGTGCGCACATGCGCGCCTGACACGATCGTGCCTGCTCCCACCATGGACTCGTGCGCATTTCCGCCCTCCACGAATTTCGCAGGTGGCATCGGAGGCAAGTTGGACAGGATCGGCCAACGGCGGTTGTAGAGATCGAAGATGGGATGCACGGAAACCAGATCCATGTGCGCATCGTGGTAGCTGTCCAGCGTGCCGACGTCGCGCCAGTATCCGCGGTCGCGCTCCGTCGCTCCCGGCACGATGTTGGTCGCGAAGTCGTAGACCTGCGCCGCCCCCTGAGCCGTCAGCATCGGGAGGATGTTGCCGCCCATGTCGTGGACCGATGACGGATCCGATGCGTCGGCCTTGAGCACCTCCAGCAGCACGTCTGTCGAGAACACGTAGTTGCCCATGGACACGTAGCAGTTGTCGTCGTCGCCGGGAATCGTCGGTGGATCGCTGGGCTTCTCGAGGAATTGCGAGATGTGCAGTCCATCCGCGGCCGTCTGGATGACCCCGAACTGGTGCGACACCGCCTTGGGCATGCGGATGCCCGCCACCGTCACACCGGCACCGTTCTCGATGTGCGCGCGGATCATCTGCATAGGGTCCATGCGGTACACGTGATCGGCTCCGAAGACGACGACGTACTCGGGCTCCTCGTCGTACACGAGGTTGAGGCTCTGGAAGATCGCGTCCGCCGACCCCGTGTACCAGCGGGGGCCCAGCCGCTGCTGGGCCGGAACTGGAGTCACGTAGTCACCGAGAAGGGTCGGCATCCGCCACGTCTGCGTGATGTGGCGGTCAAGACTGTGCGACTTGTACTGCGTCAGAACGCATACGCGTCGAAGGCCGGCGTTGATCAGATTGGAGAGCACGAAGTCGACGAGTCGGTAGGAGCCACCGAACGGAACGGCCGGCTTGGCGCGGTCCGCCGTCAGGGGCATCAGGCGCTTTCCTTCTCCCCCGGCGAGGACCATCGACAGCACATGCGGGTCGGTGCTCACGCCTTGAACAATAGCCTCTATCCGGGGCGCAGATGCGACCTTGAGGTGAACACCCCTAGGGTTCTCACGTGCGGATAGGGATGCTGACCAAGGAGTGGCCGCCGGACACCTACGGGGGTGCGGGCGTCCATGTCGAGCACCTTGTGGCCGAGCTGCGCAAGCGCATCGATGTCGATGTCCACTGTTTCGGAGAGCGACGGACCGATGCCGACGCGCACCAGGTCCCGCCGTCCCTCCGGAGAGCCAATGCCGCGATCCAGACTCTTGGCGTCGACCTCGAGATGGTGGCGGCAACCGATGGAGTGGACATTCTTCACTCGCACACGTGGTACACAAACCTCGGTGGCCACATCGGAGGCCTGCTGCACGGCGTTCCTCATGTGCTGACGGCGCACTCCCTCGAGCCGCTCCGCCCCTGGAAGGAGGAGCAGCTCGGTGGTGGCTACCGCGTCTCGTCCTGGGTCGAACGCACGGCCTACGAGGCAGCCGACCGCATCATCGCCGTGAGTCATGGGATGCGGGCCGATGTGCTCCATGCATACCCGGAGGTCGACCCGGATCGCGTTGATGTCGTCCACAACGGCATCGACACGACGGTCTACGTCCCCGATTACGACGAGACGGTGCTGGTTCAGCTGGGCATCTCTCGGCCCTACGTGCTCTTCGTCGGTCGCATCACGCGACAGAAGGGCATCCTCCATCTCATCCAGGCGGCCCGCCGTTTCGACGAGGGCGTGCAGCTCGTCCTCTGCGCATCCTCGCCCGACACCCCTGAGATGGGCGTGGAGACCGCGACGGCCGTGAACCAACTCCGCCAGGAGCGCGGCGAGGACTCTGTGGTCTGGATTCAGGAGCAGGTGGACCGCACCCGCCTCATCCAGCTGTTCACGCATGCCCTGGCGTTCGCCTGCCCCTCCATCTACGAGCCCCTCGGCATCGTCAATCTCGAGGCCATGGCCTGCGAGACAGCCGTCGTGGCATCAGCCGTCGGCGGCATCCCCGAGGTGGTCGTCGATGGGGAGACCGGACTTCTCGTTCCCTACGACGTCGATGAACCACGCGCATTCGAGCATGCCTTCGCCGACGCCATCAACACCCTCGCCGCGGACGAGACGCGGGCACGCACCATGGGCGCCGCAGGTCGGGCACGCGCAGTGAGCAACTTCAGCTGGGACACCATCGCTGACCAGACGATCGCCGTCTACGACGCGGCGATACGTACATGAGTGACGCTGCCGAGCCGATTCCCGGCATCGCGCAAGTCCGTTCCACACGACCGCTTCTCGGCTACGCGCTCTACCTGCTTGCTGCAACCCTCTTCGCGATCAACGGGACGGTCTCCAAGACCCTTCTTCTGACGGGCATCGATTCGACCTACCTGTCACAGCTTCGCGTCACCCTTGCATTTCTGATCCTCTTCGCCTTCGTCGCGATCACTCGACCGCGATCCCTGCGCATCCGGCGGGACGAGATCGGGATCCTCCTGGCCTACGGCGTTCTCGGCGTCGCCATGACGCAGTACCTGTACTTCCTCGCCTTGGAGACCCTCCCGGTCGGCATCGCGCTGCTCATCGAGTTCACCGCTCCCATCATGGTGGCGCTCTGGTTCCACTTCGGATTGCGTCATCCGACTCCCCGGATCGTGTGGTTGGGCCTCTTCGTCGCTCTCGCCGGACTCGCCATGGTGGCCGAGGTCTGGAAGGGGTTCACGCTCGACCCGATGGGAGTCACTGCCGCCTTCGGCGCTGCGGCCGCGCTCGCGATCTTCTTCCTGCTCGGCGATGCGCAGGTGCGCCGGCCCGATCCCCGCGACGCCGTCTCCATGACGATGTGGGGATTCGGCGCGGCCACCTTGTTCTGGGTGATCGTCAAGCCGTGGTGGCTGTTCCCCTGGGGTGAGCTCGCAGGAACGGGCTACCCGCTGGGCGCGGACTCATCGGGAGTGCCGATCTGGATGCTGGTCACGTCCATGGTGGTTCTGGGCACCGTGGCACCATTCTGGCTGATCGTCATGTCTCTGCACCACATCCGTGCCTCTAGGGCATCGGTCATCGGGATGACGGAGCCGTTGCTGGCAACGTTCATCGCCTGGCTCGCACTCGGAGAGGTGCTGTCACCCGCGCAGATCGTCGGAGCCATCGTTGTGCTCATTGGGGTTTATCTGGCCGAGCGCTACCGCACCTGAGAACAGCGCTACTCTCGCAGTGCCGCATAGATCTGTGAATAGCTGGATGGATCCACAACAACATCAATCAGAGACGGGCCCTGGTGCTCCAAGGCAAGAGCCATCGCCTCCTTCAATTCTCCCGAAGACCTGGCTCGCCACGAGCGCATCCCGCACCCTTGCGCGACCATCGCGAAGTCGGTCGTCGCGTAGTTCACGATCTCCGGCCCGCCCTGATCCTCTGGACGCTGCTTGACCGCTATCAGGCTGAGGAGCGAATCGTTGAAGACGACAACGACGACGGGCAGCCCCAGACGGGCAAGAGTCTCGAGTTCGCCAAGAACCATGCCTGCACCACCGTCGCCAGTGAACGCCACTACGCGCCTGTCCGGGCACACCAGCGATGCCGCTATGGCCGCCGGAACTGCGAACCCCATAGTTGCGTACCCGCTCGAGACGAGCATGTGGTGCGGATCCTCCACATGGAAAAGTGGCACTGCAACGAGCATGTGCGCCCCGGCGTCAACTGTGGCAATGGCGCCCGAGGGGACCTGATCGGACACGATTTCCACGACGTCCGCAGGGTGCATCCCCATCTGAGTGTCACGGTTTCCCGATCGGCAGGCCTCCTGCAGTTGCAGCGAGAAGTGACGTCCAGCCCCCTCGGGCCACTCGGAGTTCAGAGTTGATGCGATGGTTTCGACGAGATTCTGCAACGGACCCACCGCCGTGGCCGTGAGTCGCTCACCGAAGAAGTCAGCATCGTCAAGGGCCCACTCACCAGTCAGAATCAACGGCGCCGGATACTCCCATGGGGTGGGAAGAAGTTCGACCGGATCGAACCCGATCCCAATGATCAGGTCTGCCGCGTGGAGTACGTGGCGCTCAATCGTGGCTCCCGTGATGACACCAGCGGTGTATTCCGCCCCGTCGGGCACCACCCCACGCGCCTTGTAGGTTGTGAGAACAGGCACGTGACTTCGAGCCGCCAGGTCATTGATCACCGAGGTGACCGATGCCATCTGATCTGGGGGAAGGCAGACGACTCCGACACCAACAACGATGACCGGGTGCCGAGCGTTCGCCAGCACATCAGCAAGGCTCCCTGGAATCACCTGCTCACTAGGGGTTCTCGACACCCGCGCAGGATGCGTGGCGGAGGGATCGACGTCGAGATGCACCGGCCCGGGGGGCTGCACCAGGGTGGCATCGACAGCCGACTCCGCCAAGGAGGAGTCCAATCCGTTCACGGCGGTGCTGGCGAGAGCCACAGGAGCAAAGAACGCCTGCTGGTCGAAACGTTGATGAGACACCCGAGGGCGATCTTCCTCAGTTACGCAGTCGGTCACCAGCACCATCGGTGCTCGCTCAAGAAGAGCATTCGCCACGCCATTCGCCGCCGAAGCGGCTCCGGGACCACGGGTGGCCAGAGCAATGCCCGGTGCACCCGTGAGTTCCCCTGTTACACCCGCCATCAATGCGGCAGCCGTCTCCGTGTGCGTCAAGATGAATCGGATACCGTGACGATCACACGCTCCGGCGATATCCAGATTGGACCCTCCCCCGGGGACACCGAAGGCCCACGCCGATCCCACCCGCGCTGCGGCCCCCACGATCTGTTCAGCGATCATCTGCCGACTAACAGGGCTCACAGAATCCTCACATCCTCTGGCAGGGCATGGAAAAGCCGATTATGCTCCAGAACAGCCTCCCCCGGGGGTCCTGACCACAAGCGTGGGTTTTCACTCAGAGATTGAGGTGCAAGAAATGGCTATTCAGGTCTCCAACTTTCTTCATGTCGCCGACGGCCTGCAGGCCAACCAGTTCAGCGTGGGTGAGAGGAACGCACTGAACTCCCTCGAGGATCTCGACCCCATCTACAAGCAGTTGGTGGACGGTCCCTTTCACGCAAACTTCGGCGTTATCGGCAACGACGGCCGGGTCAACCTCACGCCCATGTGGTTCGACTATGAGGGCGACACCGTCCTAGTGAATGTTGCCACCCACCGCAAGAAGGTTGAATGGATTCGGAAGAACCCTGAACTCTCGATCCTGATCGTCAATCCGCAGAACATGTACCACTGGATCAGCATCAAGTGCCACGTCGAGCGGGAGATTCTCGAGGACGATCCGGCAGAAGGCGCAAAGGTCACCGCCCAACTCGACAAGATCTGGACGAAGTACACAGGCAATGAGCCCCCTTACGGGCTTCGCGATCCATCGATCGATGAGCGAAGGGTCCTGTTTGTCTGCCCCATCGATCGAATCGCCACCTTCGGTCGTCCCTGACAGTCTTGGCGTACCGCGGAGATGTAGCAGTCGTCGGGGGTTCACTGGGCGGACTCACAGCTGCCCTGCTTCTTCGAGATCTCGATTTCAACGTCACGATCTACGAGCGGTCCGGCCACAAACTCGAGCAGAGAGGCGCTGGCCTCGGCTTCCTTCCTGACGCTGCCAGGTATGTCGTTGAACGGTGCGGGATGGACATCTCCAGCATCAGCACGTCCACGGATGTCATTCGCTACCTCAATCGTGATGGCAGCGTGCGACACGAACGGGACTTCACGTACCACTACACCTCATGGTTCACCATCTACCGTGTACTCCTCGAACACTTTGGCTCAGAGCGCTACCTGACCGGCAAGGAAGCCGTCGGGTTCGATCAGGACGAGTCATCCGTGCGCGTTCACTTTGCCGACGGCTCATCAGCCGAGGCCGATCTCCTGGTGTGCGCCGATGGCGTTCACTCGGTGCTGAGACAGCGGCTTCTCCCCGAGGCACGCCGAGAATACGCAGGCTACGTGGCATGGCGAGGCATGGTTCCTGAGTCCTCATTGCCCGCCGCCACGGTTGATGCCCTGGGGGATGCCATCACCTACGCCTTCACGGCGAACAGTCACATCCTCGTCTACCCAATACCCAGCCCGTCGGGAAGTGTGGAGCCAGGTGAACGCCTCATCAACACCGTTTGGTACCGGAACTATCAGGCCGGCGGCGACTTCGAGGACCTCATGGTGGATGCGTCTGGTCGCCACTATGACCCCACGCTTCCACCGGGCGCCGCACGTCAGGAGCACGTCGAAGAAATGCGAGCACACGCCAGGGCGAGGCTTCCCAGGGTTGTCGCCGATGCCGTGATCGCTGCGGACGATCCATTCGTCCAGGCGGTGTACGACCTCGAGATCGATCAGATGGCGTTCGGACGCGCCTGCCTCATCGGCGATGCCGCGTTTGTGATGCGACCTCATGCGGCAGCCGGAACGGCGAAGGCATCGGCCAATGCCTGGGCTCTCGCCGATGCCTTGGCGATTCATCAGAACGTGCCAGACGCGTTGAAGGCATGGGAGCCTGAGCAATTGCTGATCGGAAGGAACCTTGTTCAGCGCACGCAGAGGCTCGGTCGTGCGTCTCAGGTTGAAGGCACCTGGGATTCGCCGACCGACGATACGTTGTTCCGCCTTCGAGATGAGGGCCCATGACCCGTGGCGATATCGCTCATCGAATGGCCGAATCGGCTCTCGCCTTCCTCGACAGTCTGGAGACTGAATCCCGACAACGAGCTCAATGGCCCTTCTCGGACACCATCGAACGCGAAACGTGGTTCTTCACGCCCACAGATCATGGCGGGCTTCCGCTGTCCTCCATGACGCCCCATCAGCAGAAGCTCGCCCACCAGCTTCTTGCCCAAGGCCTCTCCGAGTCCGGCTACAACACCACCGCACTCATCATGGGCTGGGAGAACATCCTCGATCGCCTCGAGGGTTTCATTCGTGACTGGGGACGCGAGCGAGGACGCGACCCCGGGCTCTACTACTGGCGCATTTTCGGCGATCCCAGCTCAGGGCAACCGTGGTCGTGGAGGGTCGGGGGCCACCATGTGTCCCTGAGTCACCTCATCATCGACGGTGAGGTCGTGGCGAGCACTCCGGTCTTCATCGGCGCGGATCCCGCGCGCGCAGTCTTGGTTGGGAATGACGTCTGTGAACCACTGCGGCCACTTGAGGAACCAGCAAGACGGGTTGTCACGTCCTTGACCGCTGATCTGCGGAATATCGCGATCGTCTCGGACGTTCCGCCCACTGACATTGTCGGGGCCAACAGGCCCAGATTCGGTGAGGGGAAGGGCGACCTGCCCATCGCGCTCCCGGAGCTCTGGCGAGGTTATCTTCCTGAGCCGTGGCATACGCTCGCCGGCGACGTGCAGGTCGCGAATGACGAAGCCGCCGGAGTCTCGGAAGCCTCCTTGGATGCAGTTCGCTTGACGCGAATTCCGCGTGGGGTCCCCATCGGAATGCTCCCCGACGAGCAGAAGGCAGTGCTGCGAGGTCTCCTGGATTCCTACGCCCAACGCCTGCCCGGTCCGCTAGCTGATGTCGAAATGGCCAAGTACTCCGGCCTGCTGCTCGACGAGCATTCATTCCTTTGGACGGGCAGCACGACGCCCGGCGAGCGCTACTACTACCGAATTCAGGGCCCGGACCTCCTGGTCGAGTGCGACAACACCCAGCGCAGCGGCAACCACATTCACACAGTCTGGCGCGACCCGCTCCGCGATTTCGGACACAGCCCCCTCGCCGAGCACTATCGGCAGCAGCATCGCTGAACCACGAACACGCAACCGACTACTCGTGTGCCGGCATGGCCCTTGATCTGCAGGTCAGGCCCTCAGGACAAGGGGATCACCAACCGGCTCATCGCTGGACTCGACCCACACACCCTTGGGCTGGGTGAACTCGGCAAAGCCGTCCATCCCGTTCTCGCGTCCGTAGCCGGAGAGCTTGTTCCCACCGAAGGGCGTGGCGAACTGCAGGGCCCGGTACATGTTGACCCAGACCGTGCCGGTGTCGAGGGCACTGGCGAGGCGATGAGCGCGGCCAAGGTCCCGCGTCCACACTCCGGCCGCAAGAGCGAAGGGAGAGTCATTGGCGATCGCGATCGCCTCGTCCTCGTCATGGAAGCGGATCACCGACAGGACCGGGCCGAACAGCTCGTTCTGCGCAACGGACATGTCGTTGGTGACACCGTCGAGGACGGTCGGCGCATAGAGCCATCCCTGGTCGGGTCGATCTGCATCGTCGCCACCGTAGACCAGGTGAGCACCCTCGCTGATAGCCTCGTGGACCCGTGATTGCACTCCAGCCAGGATCTTCTCCTGGGACATCGGTCCCATCTCCGTCTCCGCCGATGTGGGATCACCCAGGCGGATCGTGCGGGCACGTGCCGCGATCTTCTCGACCAGTTCGTCGGCGACACGCTCATGCACAAGCAGACGAGAGCCGGCGACACAGGTTTGACCGGCCGCAGCATGTCCTGGGCCTACCGAAGTCCTATTGACCAGAACTGACGTCGGGTCGTGCCCCGGCAGACAGCGGGCGGCGACCTCGATCAACGACTGTGGCAATGATCTCGTCGTCGTGCTCATCAAGGGCTGGGATCCGAGCACGCGAGGCAGGCATGTCGCTGATGTCGAAGGGCGACCCCAGCATCTCGATGTCGCCCGAAGGCGTCGACACCGTTTCGAATCGCTCGCGGGACCGCAACTGCTCATGGACCCACAGGCCCGCCAGATCGTTGACTCGCGCGTTGGCGATTCGTCCACGCGTCAGGGCATGCCTCGCATCCTCCACCGACATGGACGCAAGACGATCAGAGATGAGCTCCTCCAACTCGTCCACGTGTGCGATGCGTTGGGCGTTGGAAGAGAAGCGGTCTGTCGTTCCAAGGCTCGGATCGCCCATCAGTTCATCCGCCATGCTTCGCCATTCGCCATCACTCTGAACGGCGATAAGCACTGTCGAGCCGTCACTCAGGTTGAACGTGCCGTAGGGGGCGATTGCATGGTGGCGACGACCTGCCCTTGGGCCTTGGCCCCCGCCATAGACAGCCCCGTAGAGCGGGGCCGACATCCACTCGGCGAGCGAATCGAGCATCGATACATGGATCGCTGCCCCCTCGCCCGTGCGCTCCCTGCGTACCAGAGCCGCCAGAATGCTGGACATCGCGTACATGCCCGAGCAGATGTCAGCAACAGAGAAGCCGACCTTGCTCATCTCGCCGGTACCGGTCACAGAGAAGACTCCGGCTTCGGCCTGGATCGCCAGGTCGTAAGCCTTGTCATCGGTGCGTGGACCATCCAATCCGTAGCCGGATATCTCTGCCGCAATGAGGGACGGGTAGCGGGCATGCAGGGTCGCTGCATCGATCCCCAGGGATGTCGCAGCACGCGGAGACAGGTTGTGCAGAAACACATCGCATCCCGCGATCAAGGCCTGCATCGTCGCGGCATCGTCATCGTCCTTGACGTCCAGCGCGATGGACTGCTTGCCGCGGTTTGCCCACACGAAGAAGGCGGACTCCCCACCGACAACTGAGTCGTAATGGCGAGCAAAGTCGCCTTCCGGCCGCTCGAGTTTGATGACGGTGGCACCAAGGTCAGCCAACTGTCTGGTGGCGAACGGAGCAGAGATCGCCTGTTCCAGTGAGACGACCACGACCCCTTCAAGGGGAGCTGTCATGAACCGATCATTGCAATGTCGGAAAGGAACCACTCCATCAGGTGCTCACAATTGGCGCGCAGAGCCTCCGTATTGCTCTCCACTGCACCCAAGACGTCAGCGGGAGTGGTGTGGTCTGGAACATGGTCTCCGCCGATGCTGAGCCACGAGCCTACGAGACTCGCGTCGACTTCAGGATGGAACTGTGTGCCTGATGCGCGTCCGTGGCGGAGGAGCTGAATGGCGTTCGCACTCCGGCTGAGCACCTCGATGTCGTCCGGATGGACGATGCGATCCTCATGCCAGGTGAACCAGGGACCGGCCGGCAGTCCGTGCCGGGGAATATCCTCGAAGGCGACCAGACCGATCTCCTGCTCTGACGCAGGAGATCGCTCGACACCACCTCCCAGGCTCTCGGCGAGAAGCTGTCCGCCGAAGCACACGCCGAGATGAGGAACATCCTCCGACACGATCATCTGAAGCAGCTCGACCTCAGGCGCTACCCAGACCCGTGCTGACTCGTCATAGGCATTGGCAAAGGATCCGAAGGCCACGACGGCGTCGAATCCACGAGGATCCGGGTCGTTGACGTCCGTTTCACCGGGAGTGGAGAGCACCGTATGCACCACGACACCCAGACCTCGCGCCGCCAGGACCTCGCCTACCACCGCGGGCGCTGCCTCGGGCTCATGGCTGACGAGCAGGATGCGCGCCACCTACACGACCGCCCGATATCGGCGGATCTCCCAGTCGGACACGTCCTCGCCTTGGTCGGCGTTCTCCAGGAACTCCTGGGCCTCACGCCGTTCCATGATGGTGAACGTGTCGACGAAGGCGTCTCCGAAGACGGATCGGGTGAATGGGGTGTCGAAATTCTCGATGGCGCCGTCGATGGAGGTGGGCAGCCGCTCCCATCGCTCATCTGCGTGCGGATCACCCGTCACCTGGGGCATGAGCGCGTCATCTCGTTCGAGGACATCGAGTCCGGCCGCGACACAGCCGGCGAGCACGAGATACGGGTTGGCATCCGCCGCCGCCCATCGGGCCTCAAGCCGGTTGGCGCTTCCCGCACCCACGATCGATCGGAGACCGACGAGTCGGTGGTCCAGGCCCCAGGTCACCTGCGTGGGCGAGAACGAGTAATCCTGAACATGCTTGTAGCCGCTGATAGTCGGCGTCATGATCAACTACAGGTCCCGGTGGTGGGCGAGCAGCCCGGTCAGGCAACGCCGCATCGTGCTGTTCCCGAGAACGCTTTCCTCATCCGTCTCCGCGAACACGTTGACGCCATCACGTGTGAGCGACTGGTGGATGTGCATGCCGTTGCCTGCCTCGAGGAGGTATGGCTTTGCCATGAAGGTCACCCGAAGCCCGTGCCGGCGCGCGACGAGTCGAACATTGGAGCATCCCCACCGAGACTGGACGGCGAGCAGGACAGACACTGGCACAGATCCTCCGCGGGGAATGGCCTAGCGAGGCCCCCTTCACCGCCATGCCCTCCTTCTGGTCCGATCAGTACGCTCTTAGGATCCAGTCATTCGGAATGCCGGACCTGGCCACGGACATCAGTCTCGTCGACGGCGACCTGAATGGTCCCTGCATCGTCGAGTACCGGGATCCCTTGGGACCCGTGGGTGTGGTGGGCATTGATCGCACTTCTGACCTCATCCCCTATCGCAAAGAAATAGCGGCCCGATCACATTGCTAATCTCCGACCATGGCTGACGTTCCCCGCACCGAGATGGAAGGCGTCGCCTTCCCCACGGGCGGTGACGGCCAGCGCAGCACGAGTGCGACCGGGCGCGCGGTGTTCGCGGACTGTGCCCGCAGAGTGGACCCCGGAATCGCGGCGCAGATCGAGCACACATCCGACTGGCGCGGCGGCTACATCGGCCCCCTGCGCGACATCTCCCTCGCCTCTGCCATGAACAGTGAAGCAGCCCTCACCGTCTCGCGTGACGGCCTCGAGTCCGCTCACCGCAGATTCGTGTTCTCCCGATCTGGCGAGCAGCTGCCGCTCTGGGAGGCGATGCGCCGCTGGGCCGCGCCCGGCTTCGGGTCCGTCACCGTGCAGGGCATCGCCGATCGCGAGACGCGGCTCACCCTTCCCTACAAGGGACGTCGCCTCTTCGGTGACGACCTGCGCCGGCAGATCGACTCCTGGGTGGGCACGGGCATCGCCGAGCCCGGCTTCGCGGAGGCGATCGACCTGATCGTGGCCAACCCGGAGTGGATGGACCTGCGGGATATCGACATCGCCGTACTGGGAGCAGGGGCCGAACTCGCCCCGACTCGATCCCTGCTGCGCTGGGGAGCGCGCGTCCATGCGGTGGACCTGCCGCGCCCGGACATCTGGCAGCGCCTCATCTCCACTACTCGGAGCACCGCAGGGTCGCTCCGCATCCCGGTGGCCCTGGACGACCACGGCCAGCCCCCGTTCGTCGTGGGCGGGCACGTGCATCCAGAGGACGATGACGCCGTCGCGACTCATGCGGGTGCAGACCTCCTGCGCCAGACTCCCGAACTCCTGACGTGGCTGCGCGAGATCGAGAATCCCTTCGTCATGGGCATGTACGCCTATGCGGACGGCTCCGCCCACGTGCTGCTGTCGATGGCCGCAGATGCCATCGTCACCGAGCTCACGTCCACTCGCACGGACATCACCCTCGCCTATCTCGCGACGCCGACGGACGTGTTCATGGTTCCCCTCGCGGCGGTCGAGGAGTCACGGCGCAGATGGGAGTCGCGAGGGATCGGCGGTCTGCTCCAGACGCCGCTGCGCCTGCTGAAGCAGTTCGAGCCGAACTACACGCGCACCTACACCGCGGACAACGGCAACGTGTTCGGCATCAACGACTCACTGGTGCCCCAGCAGGGACCCAACTACGCCCTCGCCAAGCGCCTTCAGCGCTGGCGTGCTCTCGTCGCCCGGGCTGACGGCGTCCCTGTCTCCTTGAACCTGGCACCCGCCACTCGCACCAATTCCGTCGTCAAGAATCGGGCCCTTGCAGCCGCGTACGCCGGTGCCGGGCGCTTTGGCGTCGAGGTCTTCGATCCACCGACGACGACAACGCTCATGGCTGCACTTCTGGTGCATGACCTCCGCAATCCGTCTGCGGCGGCTCATCCGAGCACACCCTTGGCGAACCCCATGGATCTCTTCGCTCAGGGAGCCAATCACGGAGGTCTCTGGCGGGCGGCCTACTCGCCACGAAGTGTGCTGGGCATCGCCGCCCTCCTCGGCATGTTCGACTCTCGGGCCTAGGGATGAGCACGTCCGTCGCCTCTGCCATCTTGACCCTGTTGGGGCGACACGGAGTTCGGCGCGCGTTCGGCATTCCCGGTGTCCACAACCTCCCCTTCTGGGATGCCGAGGGCCCAGACATCCCGCGGATCATCGGCGTGCGGCATGAGCAGGCGGCCGGCTATGCAAGTGATGCCCTGCATCGGGCGACCGGAGAGATCGCCGCGGCACTGCTCACGAGTGGACCCGGGGCGGCCAACATGGTCGCCGCCTTCGGAGAGGCCTTCGTCAGCGGCTCACCCGTCCTGACCTTCGCCAGCGAAGTGAACGCGTCATTGCGATCAACCGAGGGGCCCCGCGGAATCCTGCACGAGATGGCCGATCAGGGGGCGCTGTTCGAGGCCTTCGGAGCCACTGCCAGGAGAGCGCGGACGCGGCAGGACGCCATCGCCTCCACGGTGCTCGCCCTCCGTGAAGCGTGGGGGCCACCCGCGGCAGGCAGCTACGTCGGGATTCCCACCGACGTCCTTGGCGAGGACTGGACGTCTGCCATCCCCCACATCCCGCACCTGCCTGCACTCGCCCCGGACCCGCATGACGTCTCGGTGCTCGCCGAGCTCATCAGCGTCAGCCAACGTCCGGTCATCTGGGCCGGGGGCGGAGTCGTGGCAGCCGATGCTGAGGAGGCCCTGCGCGCACTGGCGCATCGCATCGGTGCACCCGTGCTCACGAGCTACGCAGGCCGCGGCCTGCTGGCGGGCGATCCTCATCTGGTCGATGCGCCCGTCCACGAGCCTGAGGTGTCGGAACTGCTGGCGCAATCGGACCTGCTTCTGGTCCTCGGATCGTCCTTCGACGGGATGAACACCAAGAACTGGCGGATCCCGCTCCCGGATCGACGAGCGGTGGTGACCCTCGGCGAAGTGGTCACCAGGACCATCGACTGGAACTCGGTCATCCGCGCTGATGTCGGACTCACTCTTGCGGCTCTCGACGAGACACTCGAGGACACCGGGGTGCGCGAGCAAGCTGCGTGGGTCGACGTCACGGGAATCCGGCCAACCGTCATGGCTCGCCTGGCCAAGGACCCCCGCGGCTCCGCGGGCGTCGCCTGGGTGCATCAGATCGACGGGGCATGGCCGGCGTCCGGTGCGATCGTGTGCGACATGGCGGTGGGCGCCTACTGGTACGGCGGCTACAGCTCCCAGCCGCGCCCCCGACGCCTTCAGTACCCGGTCGGGTGGGGCACCCTCGGCTACGCCCTCCCCGCCGCCATCGGCCCGGCATCGGTGGGTATCTCCACCCTGGCCGTCTGCGGTGATGGCGGCCCGATGTTCGCCCTCGGGGAGTTGGCGACGTACGCGCAGGAGTCACTTCCGATCACGCTGCTGGTCGTCGACGACGGTGGCTACGGCATGCTCCGATTCGACCAGCAGGTGTTCGGCCACCCGGAGCGCGGCGTCGACCTGCTGACTCCCGACTGGACCGCTCTCGGCAAGGCGTTCGGCATTGCGACGGAGGAGGTCGCGAACGTCGCCGGCATCGGCGCGGCACTGTCGCGGTCGCACGAGGCCAATACCCGTGGCGAGCCGCGCATCGTGGTGCTTCGGGAGCAATTCCACCCGCCGCGCACGACGTCTCCGCGGTGGTTCGAGGACTGATTCAGACGTGTGATGGCCGAGCGCCGATTCGACGCTCGACCATCACGCTCACATCAGACGTGCGTACCTGCGGGTGGGTCAGGAGACCTGGGTCCACAGGGATGGCGCGTTGATCCAGTTCGGATCACCCCAGCCCTGGTACCCCTGAATGCACTCGTACGTCGCGCCATTGAAGGTCACCCGATCGCCCTTGGCGTAGGCACCACGGTCACTCCACTGTTCAGCACCCGGTGTCGGCTCCGGCGTGGGATCCGGAGTCGGCTCCGGCGTGGGATCCGGCGTGGGGTCCGGAGCAGGCACCCCCTCCGTGCGGATCACCAGCGTGTTGCTGGCCTCCGAGACATTTCCTGCTGCGTCGCGGGCCTTGACCACGTACGCATAGCTGCGGTCAGGTACCAGCCCATCGTCCATCAGACGAGGCATCGTGGTGGAGCCGATGGCGATGCCGTCTCGGAACACCAGGTAGTCAGCGACTGCGACGTCATCGTTGGACGCGCCCCACATCAGGTCGACGGACGATGACGTGACACCCATGGAGTGCAGGTAGGTCGGCGCGGATGGCGCGGACTCATCAACATCCGGTGCCTGCGGTGTCGTCACACTCAACGAGGCACTCTGAGCCGAGCGGTTTCCAGCAGCATCGGCCGCCACCACCGAGTATGTGTAGGACCGACCCGGCAGCACACCCGTGTCGGTGAACGTGGTGTCCGCCGTGAATCCGACGCGACTCCCGTCGCGGTACACGGTGTAGCCCTTGAGGCCGACGTCGTCGCGCGACGGGGCCCAGCGGAGCATGGCCTGACCCGATTCGATATCGACAGCCTCGAGGCCAGTCGGACTCGACGGCGGAGCGACATCAGGGGAACCCTCACCGACCACGTTCACATCGATCACCTGATAGAACGCATTGACCGTGTCCGCGATGTCCCACACGGCCAGAATCACGTGATACCCCGAGCGATCGGATGGCACCGTGATGAGGTGCGACGGGTTGCTCGAGGCCGCGGACCCGTCATGAGCGACCGCCCCGATCTTCTGCAACTCAGCTCGGTTCAACGGCGCATTGGGGTCCCAGCCCTGCTCGGTCATGTAGTAGTGCCACCCACTCGTCTTGTGGGGAGCGGTGAATGTCCAGTCAAACTGCATCGGACCGGGGGTGACATCCGTCTTCGCCCAGCGATCAGCGGACTGCTCGTCGAGCTTTCCGCCGAACAGTCCCCCAGCCGAGGCGATCTGTCCGTCCGCGGGCCCAGCGGCAGGGAATCCCTTCAGCCCCTCGAGGCTCTGCGGCTCGTATTCCACGCCACCACAGTCCGTGTTCGCGCCTGCCTTGCACAGCATCGAACGGGACTCGGGGCCATTGACGTATCCGTGCGCCATTGCGGGCGTCGCACTGGCGACCCCCACAACCATGATGCCCCCCGCCGCAGCAATTGATGTGAGCTTCTTCATCGTGCCTCCACATGCTCTAGCTGAGTTCTTCCTTGACAGGGGTATCCCCCGAGTTCGCCCGGCTCAAACCTCATTGCACGTACGGGCAAGGTAAGAGCCGCCAAGCCGATGCCGACTCATGAGTGGTTGACTGCCCTCATGACGATGTCAGTCCTTCTCGTGGGCTACGGCCTGGCAGGCCGGGTCTTCCACGCGCCTTTGATCTCTGCCGTGCCCGCCTTGGATCTTCGCGGCATCGTGACATCGAATGCCGAGCGCTCCGTGCAGGCTCATCAGGACCATCCGAATGCCGAGATCTACTCCAGTCTCGACGAGGCGCTGACCACGTCGTTCGACCTCGTCGTCATCGCCACAGCCAACGTCACGCACGTGCCGTTCGCAGAACTCGCCTTGTCCGCTGGAGCCCACGTGGTCGTCGACAAGCCCGTGGCTGCTGATGCCGATCAGGCCCAGGCTCTGGCCGATCTTGCGGCGTCACGAGGTCTGCTTGCCGTTCCGTTCCAGAACCGGCGCTGGGACAGCGACTTTCTGACCGCTCGCAGGGTCGTCGAATCCGGGGCGCTCGGATTCGTGCACCGCTTCGAGTCGCGCATCGACCGCATGCGCGTGGTGCCCAAGCCGGGGTGGCGCGGATCTCCTGATCCCGCTGATCTCGGCGGCATGCTCTACGACCTCGGCTCACACCTGGTCGATCAGTCCCTCGCCCTGATGGGACCAGCGGTGCAGGTCGCAGCCACGGTGCGCTCCGTCCGGCCGCTCGACCCCACAGATGATGACGTCACGCTTCTCCTCACACATGAGTCTGGGGCCATCAGCGTCCTCACGGCCAGCCAGATCTCAGCCTTTCCCGGACCCCGCATGACCGTGCTCGGCACTCACGGCGGACTGCGCATCGATGCGTCCGACACTCAAGAGGACATCCTTCGCACCGGAATCGTTCCGTCGCTGGACTGGGGAGTGGAACCCGAGACATCGGCGGCCACGCTGCGCACCTTTGATGACGACAACAGGGCCACGGAGTCACGGATGCCGCTGGAGCACGGCAACTGGCCGAACTTCTATCGCTGCCTTGCCGCCGCAATGTCCGGCGAGAGTGCCGCCCCCGTGTCGATGACAGATGCGGTGGCCACGCTCAGGGTCCTTGATGCGGCACGAGTTTCGGGCGCCACGGGTACGACCGTCGGTCTCAACCCGCCTGCAGGTCACGCACCTGCCAACTGACGGTCTGGCGCACCGGACGCCCAGGGCTCGCCACCTGCACTGGGCTCCACTCATGATCGACAAGTCCGTCAGGCGGTCCGGTCTGCGGCTCCACGCACAGCGCGTCTGGCAGTTCGTCGAACACCACATACCAACCAGAGTCCGCGACAATCTCGAGGGTCAGCACCCCGGGCCACGTCACCCTGCACTCACCCGAAGGCACTGAGAAGGCATCGTCGTGAGGCCCAGGTGTCACGTCGGCCGCGTAGGCCGCAGGCAGGGCCGACCCGTCACGCACGAGCATGCCGTCGATCTCCGCTTGCCACTGAGCCGCGACACCGTCGAGCATCTTGGCGAACCACGGATGCCAGCCCACCACAGCAGGGAACGGTTCACCAGACGCCTCGACCTCGATCTGCGTCGTCAGAGCCTGACCGTGCAGCGTCCACCTTGTGCGCACCACCATCGGCCACGGCCACTCCGGATGCGAGTCGCTGACCAATTCAAGGTCTGCACGATCATCGGTGATCGTCAGGCTGACCACCTGCATGGGCTTCGTCACGACCGTGCCGTGGAGCGCCCAAGGGCCATAGGTCTCCGGGAGCGGATGCGTGCCCGACCCAGTAGGCACCGTGTTGCCCCGGATGCGGCCCGCCCAAGGAGCCATGGGATACATGCCGTGCTCGATGGGATCGTCTCCGTGCTGCATCAGCAGCTCACGCCCTGCCACCGTCCAGGACACCGCCCTGCCGCCATCACTCGGATCGACGACGACCGACATGGATCCGACCGACAGCGTGATCACCGAGAGTCCGGCAGCGTCAGGACGCGGAGGCATGAGCCACGTCGGCGATCACGCTGATCGGATCCGCCAGCAGCGCATCAAAGGCAGCCTCTGCTGCACCGAGGAGCGGGCTGTCCCCTGAGAGTGCTGGCACTTCGATGCGCACCTGCTCCCGAGCCGCCGGCACCGCCGTGAGCACATGACGATCGACTGCGTCCGAGGCGAACGGGTGCAGGAGGCGCAGGTGGCCTCCCAGCACGATGACCTCGGGATTGAAGACGTTGACCAGATTCGCCAGACCTATGCCCAGCCAGTCACCGGCCTCCTCGAGAGCGCGACGCGCGCGGTCGCTTCCCGACGCGGCCGCCGCGATGACATCCTCCACCGTGGCATGGTCCTTCTTGAGCCCTGCTGCCCTGACGAGAGCATCGCGACCGATCACCGTCTCCCAGCAGCCGGTCGCACCGCAGCGACACTGGACTCCAGCCGGATTGACGACCATGTGGCCGACCTCGCCGCCGAAGCCTCCCGCTCCCAGCATGGGCCGACCATCGATGATCACACCGCCGCCGATACCGACCTCTCCGGAGAGGTAGATGAGGTTCCGATTGTCCGCACCCACGCCACGCACGTGCTCGGCCAACGCTCCCAGGTCAGCGTCGTTGCTGATGGCAAGATGCGGCACGAAGCCGTACTCCGCACTGATCGCCTCCCTGAGCAAGGCACCCAGCGGTACGTCAACCCATCCCAGGTTAGGAGCGAACCGAACCAGACCGTCCGCGTGGTCGACGATGCCAGGAACAGCAATCCCGATGCCCACCCAAGCCGCATCCTCCGGCGCACGCCGAAGTGCCTGACGCGTCAGGGACAGCAGGTGCTTCACCGCAACCTTCGCGGTGTACTTCGCTCTCGCGTGCTCCTGCTCCCGTCGCCACAGCTCTTCACCACCGAGCCCCACCAGTGCAACCACGGTCGACTCCACGCGAAGGTCGAACGCGACCACGACAGCAGATTCGCTCACCGGTTCAACACGAAGTGAGGGACGCCCCACCTGCCCGGGGCGACCTGCCACCTCTCGCACGACACCGGACTCTGCGAGATCGGCCATCACCGCTCCCACCGTGCTGCGGTTCAGGCCCGAGAACGCCACGAGGTCGGATCTACGGGCAGGTCCGGCCTCGTGCAGCCGCCTCAACAGGCGGGCACGATTGATCCGCCGGAGATCATCCTGAGTAGATGCCGAATGCGTTGACATGAGAGGGGACGGAGTTCTACTAGGTCGCTGAGGCTCGTTTGCGAGAGATCGCATCGACGCCCGCTGCAACCAGAAGGACGAAACCAGTCACGACGAACTGAATGCCCGACTGCTGGGTGATTAGTGGCAGCCCATTGGCGATGACCGCAATCACGAGACCACCGACGACGGCATCCATGACCTTGCCCTTGCCGCCGAAGAGGCTGGTGCCGCCGATGACCGCCGCACCGACGGCGAACAGCAGCGTCTGCGCGCCACCCGTCGTCGGCGAGACAGAGTTGTCGCGCGAGGCTAGGAGAACACCGGCGACTGCCGCAAGTGTCGACCCGATCATGAAGCAGTAGATCTTGATCATCTTCACGTTGATTCCGGCTCGACGCGACGCCTCAGCATTGCCGCCCACCGCGTAGACGTGACGGCCGAAGGGCGTGCGCCCCAGCACGAAAGTGAGACCGACGACGAGGACTAGCACGACGAGCACGGCCCAGGGGACACCCTCGATGACCGGGATGCACCCGACCGGCGCCTCGCCCACCGAGGGGCACGACTCCTTGCCCGGTCGAACGATCTGGCGCTGCTGATTGAGAACGAAGACGAGCACGCCCAGCAGCACAGCAAGGCTCAGGGCCTTGGCGATCCACACCGACGTCGCCGTGGACCGCAGGCCCGCCTTGCGGCGCCCGGCAATCGCCCGCCAGGAGACAAGGAGGTAGCCGCCGATCACCAGCGCCCACATGAGCCACCCGGCCCACAGCGGCATGTTCTGGTTCATGATGGCGAGGAGGACATCGCTGCGGAGGCGAATGGTTCCGCCCTCACCGATGATCAGCAGCATGACACCCTGAAGAGCGAGGAACATCGCCAACGTCACGACGAAGGACGGGATTCCGAGCCTGGCGACCAAGGAGCCGATGAACAGGCCGATCACCGTTCCAGTGAGCAGGCCGACGAGCAGGGCCAGGGGCCACGCCAGTCCCCAGTTCGACAGTGCCACGGCCAGCACCGCCGCCGCCGTGCCGGCCGTGAAGCCCGCGGAGAGGTCGATCTCTCCCAGCAGCAGGACGAACACCAGGCCCATGGCCAGGACGATGATGGCGGCCGACTGATTGAGCAGGTTGGCGAAGTTGAAGAAGGAGAAGAAGGTGTCCGGCTTCAGGGCCGTGAACAGCAGGAACAGGACGACGAGGCCGAGGACGGCCGGGAGCGAACCGACGTCGCCTCCCTTGACACGGGAGAAGTAGTCCCCCACCGCCATGCCGATGCCCCCGCGGTCACCAGCCTCGGGAATGTCCACGTCGGTCGTCTGATGATTGCTCACGCCACGTCTCCCGTCATCGCATCATCGAGCTGGATGCCGATGTCACCTGACCGCCCCATCGTGATGAGTTCCACGATGCTGCTGTGATCGACCTCGGAGATCTGGACCTGAGCGGCCATCTGGCCGAGATAGAGGCAGGCGACGCTGTCGGCGACCTGCATGACGTCGTTCATGTTGTGGGAGATGAGGATGACTCCTAGGCCGTTGTCCGCGAGCCGTCGGACGAGATTGAGCACCTGCTCCGTCTGGGCGACGCCGAGGGCGGCCGTCGGCTCATCGAGGATGACCATCTTGGAGTTCCACAGGACGGCGCGGGCGATGGCGACGGTCTGCCGCTGACCGCCGGAGAGGCTGGATACCTGCTGACGCACCGACTTCAGCGTGCGGACGGACAGGCCCTTGAGGGTGTCCGTGGCCCGCTTCTCCATGTCGATCTCGTCCAGCGTTCCCGCCTTCGTCTCCTCGCGGCCCAGGAACATGTTGTGGACCACGTCGAGGTTGTCGCACAGCGCCAGGTCCTGGTACACGACCTCGATGCCTAGAGCGTTGGCGTCCTTGGGGTCATGCACCTGGGCTCGCTTGCCCTCAAAGAAGTAGTCACCGCTGTCGAACGAGTAGATGCCCGCGATGCCCTTGATCAGGGTGCTCTTGCCGGCGCCGTTGTCTCCCACGAGCGCGGTGACCTGCCCTGGCATCACGGTGAGATCCACATCGTGCAGAACGTGCACGGCGCCGAAGCTCTTGTTGATGCCCTTGAGTTCCAGAATCGGTGAGTCAGCCGTCATGGAGCAACCTTCTCGTAGGGATGAGTGGGGTGGGTGGTTTTTTCGGGAGTTCCTCGGTCGGAGGGAACTCCGTAAAGGCCGGGAGTTCCTCGGTCGGAGGGAACTCCGTAAAGGCCGGGAGTTCCTCGGTCGGAGGGAACTCCGAAATCAACCGCAGTTCCCCCAGACGGCCGGTGGGGACGGGCATGGCACCCGTCCCCACCGGTTCCGTTCGGACCGGCCTAGGCCGGCAGTGTGCTACTGAATGCCGTACTCGACGCACTTCTCCATGAGCTCGTCCGTCGCGCAGACGTTCTCTGCCGTGGTGAAGCCGTCGTTGATGACGTCGATCACGGTGTCGGCGTAGATCGGCTGCGGCTCGAGCAGCACGGACGGCACCTCGGTGCCAGCCTCGCTGTCGGTCGTGGAGCCGGTCGCCAGCGCGTCAGCCGCGGCGGTGTCACCGTTGAGCAGGGCGACCGCGAGAGCAGCAGCTGCCTCGGCCTCCTTCTTCACGGCCTTGTAGACGGTCACGCACTGGGTGCCCATGAGCACGCGCTGGAGACCCTCATCGGTCGCGTCCTGGCCCGACACCGGGATGGCGCCAGCCTGGCCGTTGCGATCGAGGACGGCGATGGCTGCGCCACCGAGACCGTCGTTGGCCGCTGCGACAGCGACGAAGTCACCATTCGCCTCGGTGTACATCTGCTCGAAGATGGTGCCGGCCTTGGTGTTGTCCCAGTCCGGAACGGCCTGATCGGCAGCAACGGTGAAGCCTGCACCCTCAAGCGCGGCCTGGTAGCCCTGCTTGAAGAGCGTCGCGTTGTTGTCCGTGGGCGAACCATTGAGCAGGGCCACCGGGCCCTCGGTCACACCAGCGTCGCCGAGGCACTTGATGAGGCCCTCGCCGATCGCGGTGCCCACTGCGACGTTGTCGAAGGAGACGTAGTACTGAGCGCCGCCACCGAGGGTGAGACGGTCGTAGTCGATGACGGGCACACCGGCAGCGGTGGCCTTGGCGATGACGGCCGAGCCGGTCTCGCTGTCGAGGTTGACGACGGCCATGACGCCACAGCCGCTGGCGAGCATGCCGTCGGCGATGGTCTGGAACTTGGCCTTGTCGCCATTCGCGTTCTGGATGTCGTACTCGACGCCAGCCGCGGTGAATGCCTGCTCGAGGAACGGACGGTCCGCGGTCTCCCAGCGAGCCGACGACGCCGCGTCGGGCAGGATCACGCAGGCCTTGCCGCCTGCGGCGACAGCCTCCTCAGCAACCTCTTCGGCTGCATCCTCGGTGACCTCAGCAGCAGCGGTCTCCTCGGTGACGGCAGCGTCCGTGGACTCCTCGCTGGAGGAGCTGCACGCAGCAACGAGCAAAGACGCGGCGGCGAGGCTCGCGACTGCTCCGATCAGTTTCCTGGACATATGGATGTGTCCCTTCCTTGCAGCCAAGGCTGCCTGTGTGGTGGGTGATTACGTCGTCATCCGCGGCGTCAGGCGATGCCGAGAATGTGATCGACGACGAGTTGGTCGAGGGCCTCAATGCCATACCCCCGTTGTGCCAGGGCCTCGACGTCAAACGTCTCCGCCATGAGTCCAGCAGCCGCCTCCGAGGAGTACGCACCGATGGACGACTCCGCGAGGTCAGCCACGCCCGTGTAGGCCATGGCCGCAGCAACGCGGGGATCTGAGTCGAATTCGCGGGCCTTCTCCGCGAATGCGAGGTAATTGCGGATGCAGCCGCGGGCGAAGTCCCACACACCGGCAACATCCTCGGTGCGATAGGCGTGCGCATCGAAGTGCTTGACGCCCGCGTATCCGCTGTTCTCCAGCAGCCGGACGAGGAAGAAGTGATCCTTCAATCCCTCCGATCCGAAACGAAAGTCCTGGTCGAAGCGGCCGATGCGCTGATCGTTCAGATCGATGTGGAAGAGCTTGTCCTGCCACAGGGTCTGGGCCACTCCCTGATAGAACGACAGGCCTGACATCGTCTCGTGCGCGACCTCCGGGTTGAGGCCCACCATCTCGCTGTGCTCGAGCCTCTCGATGAAGGCGAGCGCGTGCCCAACCGTGGGGAGGAAGATGTCGCCCCGCGGCTCATTCGGCTTCGGCTCGATGGCGAACCGGATGTCGTAGCCCTTGTCCTTGACGTAGCCGCCGAGGAAGTCCAGCGCCTCTGCGTAGCGGGACAGGGCGTCGCGGGTGTCCTTTGCCGCGGCCGACTCGACTCCCTCTCGGCCACCCCAGAACACGTACGTCGGCGCCCCCAGCTCGGCGGCGACGTCGATATTTCGCATCGACTTCTGGATCGCGTATCGACGCACATCACGGTCGTTCGACGTGAACGCACCGTCCTTGAAGATGGGGTGGTAGAAGAGATTGGTCGTGGCCATCGTGCACACGAGCCCGGTCTCCTCAAGAGTCTTCTTGAAGGCATCCAGCTCAGCGCGACGCTGGGACTCGGGGGCCCCGAAGGTCATGAGGTCGTCGTCGTGGAAGCTCACGCCATAGACACCGATGTCCGCAAGACCGCGGAGCATGTCGTCGATCTCGATCTTGGGGCGAACCGCCTCGCCGAAGGGATCGCGGCCGCGGTTGCCGACCGTCCACAGCCCGAACGAGAAGCGGTTCTCCGGCTGCGCAACGAACTCCCTGCTCACGAGTCGCCCTCCACGTCGTTCGGTGGGACTCCCCCGCACACCGCTCACGTCCGCCGCCCTGGGGCGCGGCCGGAATATGTTGGAGTCACCAACAATGTATGTTGTCTGCGCAAACATAAGTCGGGATCCGAGTGCTGACAAGGCGAAAGTGCCGTTCTGGCGTAACGATTTGGTCACGCACACGTCACGCAGGAGCCACAGAGCCGGGCGATGACGGAACTCCCCTGCACCTAGGCGGGGTAGAGCGCGCCTCGAGCCCGGCCATAGGCCTGCCGCACCGCGGCCACGGGGTCGGGCTGATACGTGCGCGTCTCCCCCGCGCGAACGTCATCCCAGACCGGCGGCTCACCCCCGCCCGCGAGCACCCAGGCGGCCTGTCGAGCGGCACCGTCGGCGACGTACTCGCCAGCCGGGGGCACGACCACCGGCACCGTGAACAGCGTCGAGGCCACCGCACCCACAGCAGGGTTCGCTGCCGCACCGCCGACAAGGATTACCCGACGTGGTTCGACACCCACCTCGACCAGTGCATCCACCGCATCAGCCAGGCCGCCCAGCATTCCTTCGACTGCCGCCCGGGCAAGGTTCTCCGGCGTCATGTTGTCTCGCGTCAGGCCATGGAGCGAACCCTGAGCCGTCGGCAGGTTGGGGGTCCGCTCCCCGTCCAGATAGGGAAGCAGGGACAGCCCCCCGGCACCGGGTGCGGCCGCCAGCGCGAGCGTCGCCAACTGGTCAAGGTCCACGTTGAGCATCGCTGCCGTTGACGACAGCACCCGCGCGGCATTGAGCGTGCAGACAAGCGGGAGGAAGTGCCCTGTCGCGTCGGCGAATCCCGCGACGAGACCGCTGGGATCCTTCGCAGGCACATCCGAGACGGCGAATGCCGTCCCCGACGTGCCCAAGGACACGACCACATCTCCCGGGCCAGCACCGATGCCCAGCGCCGCGGCCATGTTGTCACCCGTGCCGGGACCGAGGAGGATCCCTGCCTGCGTCTCCCCGATAGCCGAGGCCGGACCATGCACGTGCGGCAGGCGTGCATCGTGGCCAAGGGCCATCTCCAGCAGGTCTGTTCGGTACTCCCCCGTGATGGGCGACCAGTAGCCCGTTCCCGATGCCTCGCCACGATCCGTCGCGGCCTCGTCAGGGCGCCCGGCCAGCAGCCAGGTCAGGTAGTCGTGCGGCAGCAGCACGCGCGACGTGCGCGCAGCATTCTCGGGCTCTACGCGCGCCATCCAGCGCACCTTCGTGACCGTGAACGCAGCGACGGGCACACTGCCGACGGCATCCGCCCACGCCTGGGGGCCGCCGAGTTCGGCAATGAGGTCGTCAGCATCCAGTGCAGACCGTGTGTCGTTCCACAGCAGGGCATCGCGAACGACCTCGCCCTCATCGTCCAGGGCCACCATGCCGTGCTGCTGACCACCGATGGCCATGGCCGAGACGCCATCGAGAAGTCCGTCGGAGGCCGCCGCGAGCGCGCTCACCCATGCCGCGGGATCAACCTCGGTGCCGTCGGGATGAGAGGCACGCGCCTCGCGCACTAGTGCGCCTGAATCAGCGTCACGAACAACGATCTTCACCGATTGGGTCGAGGAGTCGACCCCTGCCACGAGAGCCATACCCGCAAACTACTCGCGTTCTGGGGCATCACGCATCGGCGGAGCCACTGGCGTGCATGCCGCTCAGTCGAAGACGACGCCCTTGTGCATCACGAAGCAGCCGTAGGGAACGGAGTCAAGGGTGTGCACGACGGCATAGGTCCCACGCACGCGCCCATAGAAGTCCAGACGAGGGATGACGCCGTACTCCAGCGGGCGACCCTCCTGCGATGACGCGAGGGCGAGCAGTTCATCCTGCACGTCCGTCGTCCTGTGCGGGTCGTCCTCCACCTCCATGCGCTCGAGGGGATGGGACTGGAACGAGTCCAACGGAAAGACACTGAGGATCGCGCGCGCGGCGCGGATGATCGACACCTCACCCAGCCGCACAACAGGGCGACCCGAGGAATGCGCGGGGAAATTGCGGTCCACCAGGGCCAATTGGTCACCGTGACCCATGTCGTCGAGGATCTTCAGCAGCTCCCCGCTGAGCAGGGGGTCGACGCCCTTGAGCACCGGTCAGTCCTCGGCGGAACTGCCGAGGGCGATGGTGACCGTCTCCTCCTCGGCAATGAGCTCGGAGTTCTCGTTGTAGACGCTGACCTTCTCGTCCTCCATCAGGAGATTGCCATCGGCATCCAGCACATCGATGGTCTCGTCGACCAGCGAGCCCTGGGGGCCAGATGCCACCACGAGGTCATCGACCACGGAGCCGACGACCTTGCCGTCGGCATCCACGACAACGTCCACCTCGATGTCCTCGCCGATCTCGATGTCGTCGTCAGCCATGGATCCTCCAGAGTGATGGGTGCAGAGCGCGCGGGCTCGATTGCGTCACGAGTCTATGGGGTGGGACGGGACGACGGGAAGGCCGTCGCCAACGGGTCAGGCGCCGAAGACGACCGTTCGGTCCCTGTTCAGGAAGACCCGATCCTGGGCGAACAGCTTGACCGCCCGCGAGAGAGCAAGCCGCTCGACGTCTCGCCCGATCTCGGACAGCGCCTCGGCCGTGAAGGTGTGATTCACCCGCTCGACCTCCTGCTCGATGATCGGGCCCTCGTCGAGGTCGGAGGTGACAAAGTGCGCCGTCGCGCCAATCAGCTTGACGCCGCGAGCATGCGCCTGGTGGTAAGGGCGAGCCCCCTTGAAACCCGGAAGGAAGGAATGGTGAATGTTGATGACGCGTCCGCTCAACTCCTGGCACGCCCGATCGGAGAGGATCTGCATGTAGCGGGCGAGCACCACGAGATCGACCCGCTCCTGTTCGACGAGCTCGAGCACGCGCTCCTCCTGCGCCGCTTTCGTGTCCGGGGTCACCGGCAGGTGATGGAAGGGGATTCCCGAGCGATCAGCGATGTCGCGGCACGTCTCGTGATTCGAGACGATGCCCACGATGTCAAGGGGCAACTCTCCTGCCTCGCGCCGGTAGATGAGGTCAAGCAGGCAGTGGTCGTACTGCGACACGAGAATCAGCGCGCGACGATGAGCGGCCTCCAGCCGCAGCCCCACCTCAGTACCGAACCCCGATGTTCGATCAACGACGAGTGAACGGACAGCCTCGACATCGGTCAGCTCGCTCTCGAACTTGGTGCGGGCAAAGAAGAGTCCGGTCTCCAGATCCGAGTACTGCTCCTGCTCCAGGACATTCGCCTGGATCTCGAGCAGCGCTCCGCTGACGGCATGGATGATGCCCGGGCCGTCTGGGCAGGTGATCGTGAGGATGTAGGCGGGCATGGGGACGTCAGATTAACAGCCGGGACGCACGCGGACAGCGGGCAGCGCCACGGACGCCTACGATCAGGGAATGCCTGTCGAGCCCGCTCTGGATGCGAGGGCGCACGAGGCTCACGATCGGGCCTGCGCTCGGGGGGACTCCGGTTACACCGACCCCACCACCGGGCTGTTCGTGTTCACGCGCACCTACCTCGCCAATCGTGGGTGGTGCTGTGGAAACGGCTGCCGGCACTGCCCCTTCGACCATGTGGCCGTCCGCCCCCAACGGACGCCACCTGCGACCTAGAGTCGGCGGATGCGCTACTCCCCAGAACTCGTCCCTGAGCAGGAATCCCTGCACCGCGGTCAGGCCTTCCTGAACCACATGTCTCTCAGGCGCAGTGTTCGGGACTTCTCGGACCGGCCCGTCCCACGCGAGGCGATCGAACTGGCCGTCGCTGCCGCGAACACGGCTCCATCCGGTGCCCACCAGCAGCCGTGGACCTTCGTGGCCACCGGCGATCCGCAGGTGAAGCACCGCATCCGAATGGCGGCAGAGGAGGAGGAGCGGGAGAACTACGAAGGCGGACGCCTTCCCCCGGCCTGGCGTGATGCGATCGCCCCCCTCGGAACATCGTCCGACAAGGGCTTCCTGGACGTCGTGCCGTGGATCGTCGTCGCCTTCGCGCAGAAGTCAACGCCCCTGGAGGACGGCTCGCTTCGCAAGAACTACTACGTGAACGAGTCAGTGGGCATTGCGTGCGGCCTGTTCATCACCGCGCTGCACACCATGGGCTTGGCGACGCTGACGCACACGCCGAATCCGATGGGCTTTCTCACCGAGATCTTCGAGCGCCCCGCCACCGAGCGGCCGTACATCCTCTTTCCCGTCGGGTACCCGGCCGAGACGTGCGAGGTTCCTGACCTCGAGCGCAAGCCCTTGGACGAGGCTCTGCACTTCGCCCCGTGAAGGTGACCCCACCGCATGGGGTTGAATCGTCCCGTGACCCCCGAGCAGCTCGTCGACTCCGCCCGCGCGGAGTGGGAGCGCGGACGAGCAAGGCAGGCGGTTCGCCAGGCGTGGGAGGGGGTCAACCATGCGATGGACTCCGGGTCCCGAGATGTCCTTGAGCAGGCGGCCGATCTCGCCGACACGATCGCCGCAGAAGCCCAGGGGCGCCCCGCCAAGGATGCCGCCCAATTGGCCACCTACTGCCGGCACTGCCTAGCTGGGGTCGGGAACGGGGCGAAGGCCAACTCCGTCGTCTCCGTGATCTTCGGCTGGAGACGCAAGCAGACGTGCCCAGACTGCGCCGAGCAGATCTCCAAGGACGCGCGCGTGTGCCCGCATTGCGGTTTCCGAATCCTGCCTCCGCCCGAGGGCTGATCGCAGCGAAAAACCGAACGTCTACGGCGGCATCCTGCTCATGGGGCAGACAGACTCGTTACCGTCAGGTACGGCTCGCAACCAGAGCCGTCGGCAGTCCACGTCAGGCAGGAGAGGAGGCACCATGTCATACGACGCGGCAATGGCGCCTGATGGCTCCTCGGAGACGCCACCGCGACGCATCATCCTCGTCGAGGACGAGGACTTCACCCGTCAGGCCGTATCGGACAGCCTCGCGAGTGCAGGGCTTGATGTGCGAGCGGTGACGAGTGTGGCCGAGGCGCTTTCATCCCTTGGGGAGTTCGAGCCGCACGCGGTCATCACCGACTTGGATCTGGGCCCAGGTCCGTCTGGGGTCGACCTGCTCCAGCGCATATCCGCGGACTTTCCATGGATCGGCTTGGTCGTCCTTACTGCACACCGATCGGTCGAACTCGCCGTGGGCAGCTCCGATCAGCTTCCTGCCGATGCCGTCATGCTGGTCAAGTCCGCACTCGACTCGATGGATGACATCCCGGCGGCCATCGAACAGGCCATCACTCAGGTGGGCGTCCATCGCCCCGAAACATCGGCAGTGGCCGACGAGATCATCATCAGCTCCGTGCAGGCGGAGATCCTGCATCTCATGGCTGAGGGTCTGTCGAACGCGGGCATCGCCTCTCGTCGCGGCACGTCACTGAGAGCGGCCGAGGCATCGGTTCAGCGCACGATGCAGGCCTTGGGAATCGCACCTTCGCCTGAGTACAACTCTCGTGTCCTCGCCGTGCGCAGGTGGCAGTCCGGGCATGTCACCGTTCGCTGAAAACGAGGTCGTCTCGCGCACGCTGCGCAGCGAGTGGCCTTTGTCCATTCCCCTCTACGCGTGCCTCCTGCCGCTGTTCATGCTCGGGACCTACTCTCGCTCGGGGATCGGCTTCGAAGAGTTCACCGCCACCACTCGACTGATCATCTCCCTGTCGGCCCCTCTCTCCGGCTTCCTGCTCTTCGCCCTTGTCTCCCTCTCCGCGCGGGTTCGGCAGACTCGCAACGGAATCGTCGGCATTCTCCTCACGTGGGCGGCTGCAGGAGCAACATCGGCTCTGACCGCAGCGACGCTCCGGTCACTTGTGTCAGGAGAACCGATCTTCTCCGCCACCAATGTCGTTCTGGGGGCGGTATTCACGACGATCATTCTGGCGCTGGCGAGCTCGGGAATGGCCACCCTGGCGGATCGCCGTCGGCAACAGCGCCTCCTGCGCCGTCAGCAACGCCGACTCCTCGAACTGAGGTCCCGAGCCGAGGGCTATGCCGAGCAGCAGTCGAAGGACCTCGCCCTCGCGATCGCCACCACCGTCGCCCCCGAGATCAATCGGCTTCGCCGCCAGGTGGCCGCCATCGGTGTCTCCCCCTCCGCCGATCTCCTCACTCACCTTCATGCCGAGGTCAGCGACTACACGTCCAGCGTCGTCCGATCGATCAGCCATGAGATATCCGAGCCGCCATCGGCAGTGACCACGGATCGACCCGCCCGAACCTCCACGCTCGGCCAGGTCATCGATCTCACGCTCTCGGCTCGTATCAATCTGCCCATCATGGGAGTGACCGCAGCCCTGCTGTTCATCGCGCAGTTCAACCTCGGCTGCACCGGCGTTCCGGCGATGGCCGTCATGGGATTCCTGGCCGTGACATTGACCCTTGGCCTCGTCGGGCAGTGGGGGCCATTCCGGATGCGCCCATGGGGACTCGTGTGGCTCGTTGTCGCGACCGTGGCAGGCTTCTCGGTCTACCGGCTCATCCTCGATACTGCCTCTCCCCGGTGCCTGTGGGCGGAGCCCGGGCCGGAGACAGTCGCTGCATACGCCGTCTCGGTAATTCTGCTCTTGGCCATTACCGCCGTCGTCGAGGGCGCCCGCCAGGCATCATCATCGATCGAGGAGCTCCACCTCACCAACGATGCACTCACCACTGCCACCGAGGAATTCAACGTCCAAGGAAACCGAACCCGCGAGCAGATCTCTGAGATCCTCCACGGCCCTGTGCAAGGTCGCCTTGCTGCAGTCTCCTTCGCCCTGCGTATTCACCTCGACGAACTTGCCCGGGGTCATGAGCCCTCGGTCCCCGACCTCCAGATACGGATCGACTCCCTTCTGGACCAGGCAGCCAACGACCTCGATCAGCTTGCACACTGGCAGGAAGCGTCATCGGCATCAGTAGTGGAGCAACTCGAGGCACTCATCCTGCCCTGGGCGGGTCTCGTCGACGTCACGCTCGATGTAAGCGACGAGGCGGTGAGCGTGCTCAAGGATCATCCTGACGCCATCGCCCGCCTCGTGAGCTGCGCCGAGGAGGCACTGACGAACTCCAGCCGCCATGGCCAGGCCCGACATGCGCAGATCAGTGTCCTTTCACTAGGTGATCGTGAAGTGACCATGACCGTCGAGGACGACGGGATCGGCACCAGCTCCCATCCGCACGAGGGGCTGGGCCTGCAGTGCATCACCGAGTCGGGCGCCACCTGGCACCTCGGCAACGGCACCGGTGGCGGGGCGCTCCTGACAGCCACGTGGCCCGTCAGTGCGAAATCCCCTGCGTAACGAAACCCCCTCCACGACGCGGGAATCCGTCCACGGCATGCGCGAATAACCGAACGCTGCCCTCTGGTCTCACAGGAAACTCCCAGACATCTGGCGCACCGTGATGGACATCGTTTCGCGACAACTCAGAGGAGCCAGCCCATGCATCCATCACCGAGCAGAGCCACCGCCGACACGTTGGTGGGTCGCCACCCAGAGCCGTCGACCAGAGCGAGGTCTCGTCGATGGCTGGCCGTCACGGCTGCGGTCGCCACCTCCTGCGCCGTTCTCCTGATGGGGACACCGCCGGCAACGGCAGCGAGCGGACTGCCTGCCCTGCCGCTGTCCACTGACGGCAACGAGATCGTGGATGCCCGCGGCAACGAGGTGGTCCTGCAAGGCGTCAACTGGTTCGGATTCGAGACGGCCAACCATGCTCCGCACGGCCTGTGGTCGCGTGACTACAAGGACATGCTCCGGCAGATCAAGCAGCAGGGCTTCAACACCATCCGCATGCCCTTCTCGCTCGAGGCTCTGGAGTCCGCCACGACGAGCGGAATCGACTACGCGAGTGGCCGCAATGCCGCGCTCAAGGGCAAAACCCCGCAACAGGCCATGGACGTGATCATCGATGAGGCCGGTCGCCAGGGCCTGATGGTCATCTTGGACAACCATTCGCAGTCCGATGACGGATTCATGTACGACCTGTGGTTCGGGCAGGGCGGCTACACCGAGAATGACTGGGTCCAAGCATGGAGCCGTCTTGCCGAGCGCTACGAGGACTCCCCGCACGTCATCGCAGCAGATCTCAAGAACGAGCCGCACGGCAGCGCGACCTGGGGAACGGGCGGGGCGACAGACTGGCGGCGAGCAGCCGAGCGTGCCGGCAACATCGTGCTCGGCCAGAACCCCGATCTCCTCATCCTCGTCGAGGGCATCGAGCAGCCCGTGGCCGGCGGCCGGCTTGATCGGCACTGGTGGGGCGGCAATCTCGAAGGCGTCCGACGCAATCCCGTTCGACTGAACGTCGCCGACAAGCTCGTGTACTCCCCGCACGAGTACGGGCCGGGCGTCTTCGCCCAGCCGTGGTTCAGCGATCCGAACATGGCGGACATCCTTGAGAGCCGCTGGGATGCCGGCTTCGGATACATCCATGACAACGACATCGCTCCACTGCTCGTTGGGGAATTCGGCGCCAAGAATGTCGGCACGGACACCACCGAGGGACGCTGGATCCGCCAGTTCGCGGACTACCTCGGCCGCAAGGGGATCAGCTGGACTTTCTGGTCCTGGAATCCCAATTCCGGCGACACCGGCGGTGTCCTCAAGGACGATTGGCAGACCGTTCACGCAGACAAGATGGGCCTGCTGTCTGATCTGATGGATCGTCGACCGATGGACTTCGGCGCGATCTCATCACCGCCGGCGACTGCGGAGCCAGAACTGCCCGATACAGACGATTCGTTCGGCGAAGATGCGTCCGGCGAAGACACGAGCACCACCGAGGTGGGCTCAGGCGCGCTGACGATGTCGGTCGTGACTGACTCCACCTGGAACAGCGGCTGGTGCGGACACGTCGTTGTCAACAACACCGGACGTTCGGCTTCGGACATCGTGAGTATGTCGGTGACTCTGCGATCAGGGCAGACCTTGGGCTCTGTATGGAATGGCGAGGCCACCGTCGATGGACGGGTGCTCTCGATCACAGCGCCGGCATGGGCCACGGCACCCGCCGGCGGCAACTACTCCGACACCGGCTTCTGCATCAATGGCACCGGGACCCCCAGGGCTCTCGCAGTCACGACTCCGGACGGCGCGGTGGACTCTGGCGAGGACGCTGCAGGCGATGTCGGCCCGGCGCCTGCTCCGCTGCCGACGCCAACTCCAGCGCCAGCACCCACGCCCACGAGTCCCACACCCACGGCTCCTGACACGACGCTGGCGATCACATGGCGAGCGGACTCCACCTGGGACGGCGGGTACTGCCGCACTGCCGTGGTCACCAATGCGGGCAGCACCGCATCAGGGCCGTGGTCCCTGCGCTTCATCCTGCCTGCCGGGTCGCGGATCACCACCCACTGGAACGGAACCGTCAGTTCAAGCGACGGCGCCACGACTGTGACACCCCCGACCTGGTTGACGTCCATTCCCGCCGGTGGGGCATCCGCCGACTTCGGCTTCTGCGCCTCCGGTGTCTGGGAGTCGGTCGACACGCGGGTGAGCAGCCTGTGAGGGGCCGGGCCCGGACCTCAGTGCGAGTGCGTCGGCAGGCGCTGGTCTGGGCCCGCCCCTTTACCTTGAGCGTCGACGATGTCGAAGACCCCCATCATCCCGTGGTCCTCGTGGAACAGCAGATGGCAGTGGAAGACGCTCCTGCCGACGAAGTCCGCGAAGTGCGTCCGAAAGCGCACATAGGCGTTCCACGGGACGTTGACGGTGTCGGCCACGCTCCTTGGCGTGACTCGAACGCGATTGCTCGTCTCGTTCGTGAGTGGATCCCAATCCCCGGTCTCCACCACGGCGAAGTCGTTGACGTGGATGTGGAAGGGATGCTGCTCATTCCGGGGTGCACCTGCATATACGGACGTGGCATTGCGAATCACCCAGTCCTCAGTGGTGCCGAGCTTCACCTGGATCACGTCAGCAAAGGTCAGGTTGTCGAAGAGCATGCCGTCGATGTAGAACTCGGACGCCCCGTCAACAATGGCCTGACTGAGCGTGAGCACCCGCCGCTGGGCGATGTCATCCGTCAGCCATGAGGGTGGGTCGCCAATCTGCTCCGGGACGGTGACACTCTGCGCGCGCTCGCCCTCGATCTGAACTCGAACGAGTGGCGCTGCCGGCCATTGATCCTTGCCTTGGTCGTATCCCAGCTGTCGAAGCTGCACCACGCCGGCACGCTTGCGTGCCGTCACCAGAACTCCGTACCGCTTGCCGGGTGGGAAGAACAGGGTGTCCGAAGTCCACGTCCGCCAGACCATGGCGCCGTCCTCCTCGACAACCGTGAACTCATGGTCATCCAGCGCAACCTGGTAGTACGCGGCGACACCGATATTGCCCAGCTGCCAGAACTGTGTCTCCCCTGGGCGCATGGTGATTCGCGGGTTGATTCGCCCATTGACATACAACGGCGATGTGGCCGGCGTCAGCGACGTGTAGTCCGCCCATCCGCCATCAGGGCCGAGCCCCCCTTCGCGAATGCCGAAGGCGTGTCTACGCAGCCCCTTGACGCCTGACAGGTCGGCGGCGCCGCCTTCAACAATGAGGAGTCCGGACATGCCGGCCCAGACTTGAGGTCGCAACAACTCATATAGGTCATTAGATTCGAATGCGCACAAGCCACGCACAGTTGTCAGGCGCTTGGAATAACTTCAGGCTTTGCTCGCTATCTCGGTTGACCGACCCACGTGCACAAGTAGTCGGTAAAGAGATCGGCTGTCGGCGAGCTATCGACCAGAGCTGAAGCAGGTGTAAATGGGGGGTTGCCATAGGCCAGGTAATCGATACACAAACGATTTCGCCCAGCCGGCGACTTCATTGGGCCTCCATAGCCATGGCTGGCAAATTCCGGGCGGTACTGGCAAGGAGTAATTGGGATCTCCCCTTGCACTGTGGGAAATCCGACCCGAATAGAGGATCGACCGCAGTTAGGCGGCGCGGTGCGGTCGAACCAAGGAAATAGTGGCGGTTCGTCAACCACCAATGTGGTGCACCGCTCGACCAGATGACCGAAGCCGGTCCAGTACTGCTCAATGCTGACGGCCTGGGGGTCATCCAGTCCCGCAGCGCTCTTGTATGTGTTCATACGCAGCAGGGCTCCCCACTCACTGGAAAGTGCGATGAAGCCGTCGAGGGACTCTACGGAAAAATTCGCCCTCGTCGGCGTAACGCAAATGAGCGTTGGTACACCGTGCTCTGCACTGGTGCAATTTGCTTGCCTGGCAATGTCAAATAGTGGTGCCCCGCGGTTGGCGTTGTGGTCTTCAGCATTGGGAGAATCAAGACTGATCACCATGGCCGCCAATAGCGGGATCTTGTCGGCAAAATGCATCTTGAGAAACCGGGTTGTCAGCCCCGATGTGATGAGTATCGGCTTAATGTCGGCCGCCACGAGACTGTCGATAATCAACGGGAGCAGCGATGCCTTCGGGTCAGAGCTACCGGCATAGATCGGCTCATTTCCACCGAGGACAACTGACTCAACACCGAGTTCGGCAAAGGAATCAATGACTTGGTGAATCTGCTCGACGGTGATCTCTCCGGCGGTCGATCGACTCACTGCGGTGTAGCAATGCTTGCAACCGAACGGGCAGGTTGAGCCGAGCGACCAGCCCGCGCGTCGAACTCGCGGATCCGAAGTACTCGCTTTCGTTTCTGCAATCACGTAATAACCGTAGCGCGCTAATCAGTTGACCCTCAGTTCGAGTGAGTGAAAACACTCACTCATGGGAACCGTGAAGGGCCGTCACCTTGGGAGCTGAGACATAACTCGCGACGCGTTGCGCGCAATCGGTGACAACGATCGCACCGCGGACAATCGGCCAGCCGCTGGATCCCCATTTGCTCCTCACATTGCAGAGGTTGATGCGGGGTTACTCATGCTCCGAGCTGAAGCGAGCACTACTTAACCTTGGTTGACTCTGCGACGTACACACGAAGGCGCCCGGGGCGGGCGTAAGCGAAAAGCCCGAGACATACCAGGCCGAGACCGCCCGCGGTGAGGGCGTCGACGCGCAGTCCTGCTATGAGGGCTTCAGCGTGCAGCTCCTGCAACGGCTCGTCTCCCGGCAACTCAGTGCTGTACAAGGACGCCTGTTCGGATGGGCTTGCGCTGTTTTGGATGGATTCGGTCAATGAAGCTGCGAAGAGCGGTGAGGCTCCCTCCTCAATCAGTTGCCCCTGTAGGACATTGCTGATTGTCACAAGTACTAAAGGAGCAATCACGAGGACACTTAGGCTCGAAGACACGGCGGCCGCCGCCTTCTGATAAGACGACGTGTTGCCAGATTCGCTCGCCGGACGTGAACTCATGAACGCGTTGCTCAACACGACCGAGACTCCACAAAAGGTGCCCGCCCAGACACTTGTCCCGAGCATGGGCATCCACCCCGGAGCTGTAGGTGAAATCATCAACAACATGAAACTCGCGATGATGTACGCGGAAAGCATCACCAGACCAGATCGATAGATGCCGTACGCCTTGACCATCGGACCAGCAATGAACCGCGCTCCAACGATAGACGTTAGTTGTAGGGGGATGAGAATTACCGCCGTTTGTAGAGGGCTGAGACCGAACAGGTACTGCCAACCAAGCGAGATGTAGAAGAACATGTTTGCTAACGGGAAGAGCATCATGATTACGAGCAACGGCAAAGTCGCGCGCGATCGCAGCGGAGCCAGCGTCAACGAGGGTGACACCACGCGGCGTCTTGCATAGAGGAAGCCCACGAGAGAAGCAGAGACCACCGCGAGCGGAATCCACACGCGTAAACTCAGCAATCCTCCGGTGGGCCAGTTGTTGAGGACCTGAAGTCCGGCAGCGAGAAGGAGTCCCGCGAGGATCGGTGAGACGAACTCCTGACGCTGTTTGGAACGATCCATGGGTTCGAGGAGGACAACGGCGGCAAGCACGATGAATGCAGCAAGCGCCGCCCACAGCACAGGAATCCAACGCCAAGAGGCGAATTGCGCGATTGCGCCGGAGAGAATGGGAACGGCAATGAAGACCGCCGGCACCACCATTCCCAGGGTGGCGAAGGCGGTTGCTCGATGTGCTGGCTCAGTGATCCGGGAATTCAAAAGACTCAGCGAAACAATGGCCAAGGTGATTCCACTACAACTGACGATGAGCAGACCCAATGTCACCACACTGATATTCGGCGCTATGGCTACGAGCAGCGCACCGGCGAAATAGGTCGAAGCGGCGACACCGATGGTGCGCCGCTCACCAAAACGTGATCCAATCACCCCCGCAACAAAGACAAGCAGGAGTGCCCCGATACCCGGGATGACCAAGGCGTTGAGCGCCTCGTCGTGGGCAATGCCGAGGTCTCCAAGTAGCGGAACGAGTAGGTAGGTCATGCCAGCGGAGACCACTGACGTGGAACTCGCGGCCAGGCAAACCGTAAGGATCAGGCGACCCCGAAACACTGCCATGAATCCTCCTGCAGGCGAGGCCCCGCTTACTTGACGTGGATACGGGTTCAGTGCGAGTGGGTAGGCAGCCTCTGGTTAGCGCCTGCGCCACGGCCGCGGGAGTCAACGATGTCGAAGACACCCATCATGCCGTGATCTTCGTGGAAAAGCAGATGGCAATGGAAAACGCTCCTGCCAACAAAATCTGCGAAGTTCGTCCGGAAGCGCACATAGGAGTTCCATGGAACGTTGACGGTGTCCGCGTAGCTTCGAGGATTCAGGCGTATCCGGTTACTGGTCTCGTTGGTGATGGGGTCCCAGTCACCGGTCTCGATGACGACAAAATCGTTGACGTGAATATGGAACGGGTGCTGTTCGTTGTGCGGGGCCCCGGACGACACCGATGTCGCGTTTCGAATCACCCAGTCCTCAGTGGTGCCGAGCTTCACCTGGATCACGTCAGCAAAGGTCAGGTTGTCGAAGAGCATGCCGTCGATGTAGAACTCGGACGCCCCGTCAACAATGGCCTGACTGAGCGTGAGCACCCGCCGCTGGGCGATGTCATCCGTCAGCCATGAGGGTGGGTCGCCAATCTGCTCCGGGACGGTGACACTCTGCGCGCGCTCGCCCTCGATCTGAACTCGAACGAGTGGCGCTGCCGGCCATTGATCCTTGCCTTGGTCGTATCCCAGCTGTCGAAGCTGCACCACGCCGGCACGCTTGCGTGCCGTCACCAGAACTCCGTACCGCTTGCCGGGTGGGAAGAACAGGGTGTCCGAAGTCCACGTCCGCCAGACCATGGCGCCGTCCTCCTCGACAACCGTGAACTCATGGTCATCCAGCGCAACCTGGTAGTACGCGGCGACACCGATATTGCCCAGCTGCCAGAACTGTGTCTCCCCTGGGCGCATGGTGATTCGCGGGTTGATTCGCCCATTGACATACAACGGCGATGTGGCCGGCGTCAGCGACGTGTAGTCCGCCCATCCGCCATCAGGGCCGAGCCCCCCTTCGCGAATGCCGAAGGCGTGTCTACGCAGCCCCTTGACGCCTGACAGGTCGGCGGCGCCGCCTTCAACAATGAGGAGTCCGGACATGCCGGCCCAGACTTGAGGTCCGGTCTCCGTGTGGAAGTGTGGGTGGTACCAGAACAGGCCACTTGGATGGTCCTTCGGAATGCGGACGTCATATGCCCGAGTGTCACCCGGCTCGATTTGCGCAAAGACGTTGTCCTGAAGGCCACGGGGTGACACATGGAGCCCGTGGAAGTGCAGGTTGGTCCACGTGGGAGTCTTGTTCGTCAGGCGGATCTGGAGACGATCCCCCGGTCTCACGACCATGGTCGGAGCGGGGAACCGACCGTTGTAGGTCAACAAACCCCCGGTCGACGAACCGTTGACCTTGACATTGCCGGGCCCCGCACTGAGGTCTACTCGCAGACGGCCATTGCGGCTGCGCAGTACCGGCCCGTCTGCCGCCGACTCGGGCGGACCAGCCATGCTCCAAGCCGCGGCCCCACCGGCGCTGGTCGCGAGCAGACCGGCGGTGCCCACTCCTGCAGCAAGCATGAGGTCACGCCGTGTCAGGCCCATGTCATCTCCTCTGCTGCATCGCACGTGCACTGTCGCGAAACTACGCAGAGAAATCTGGAGACCACACGCGGACGAAGGGAGGACGTTCGGGAAACACACGAACACGGCAAGCGTGCGCTGGGCTTTCCCTCGCAGGGCGCTAGGTTTGAAAGCCAGACCACCTTCACGGAGCGGTCGGTCGCACACCACCCACCACCTGCCCCTGGAGTGTCCCCATGCCTGACATTGCCCTAAGCAGACGAAGCGTCCTTGCAGCCGCAGCCATCCTCGGCGCATTCCTGGCCCTGCCGAAGGGTTCCCCCGCTCAGGCGCGAACGCCAGAGTTCTCGGACCTGCCGTTCAACCCAGACGAGACCCGATCAGTCGCCATCGTCGGATCAGGCGTGTCCGGACTCACTGCCGCCTACGTTGCTGCGCGGGCAGGCTTTCGAGTTGTCGTCCTCGAGAGCGACGATCGCTATGGCGGTCGCAGCCTCACCGTTCGTCCTGCCGACCCGGAGTATCGGGACTGGTGGTTCGAAAAGTACAACCCTCACCGCCTCTTCTCGCGCATGTACGTCTCGAGCTACCAGGAGCGGTCAGACTCGCCTGTTCCTCAAGAACAGACCGCAGACTTCGTCGTCGAGAACTGGCCGGGCACCGATGAGCCGGTCGAGCTGTTTCTCAATGCCGGACCCGGCCGAATCCCGAGCAATCACACGGCTCTTCTGGACCTCTGTGGTGAGGTGGGCGTGCGGTTGGAGCCCTACGTCTTCCTTTCCGGTTCGAATCTGCTCTCGAGCGAGACCTACAAGGACGGCAAGCCCGTGCAGTGGCGTGCCATCAACTTCAGCCTGATGGGCGAACTGGCCACAGTCATGTCCCAGGCAGTGAGCGACGGCCTCATCCTCAAGGGTTACGAGGAGAAGAAGGTCCAGGCCATGCTCACGCAGTTCGGAAATCTTCAGTCCAATGGCACTGTCAACGGCTCGGACACCGTGGGCTACGTGCAGGAGCCCGGCGGGTGGCAATCGACAATCGAGACAGGCACTCCCGTGTCTCTGGACGAGATCCTCGATTCCGACTTCACGGGCGTCGGCGACCTCGAGACCTCAGCAGGATCGTTCCTGTTCAATCCGAACTACATCAACTGGCAGCCCACCCTCATGCAGCCCGTCGGCGGGATGGACAGGATCTGGCAGCAGTTGCTGCTTCAGCAAGTCCCCGCGCAGAGCTTGGGATATGCGGGCACAGGCATCCCAGCGCCAGATCTCGCGGATCGCGACACTGGCGAGTTGGCCGGTCAGCGGTTCGTAGGAGACCTCGTGCGCCTTGAGAGCAATGTGCGCTTCATCAACAACACCGACTCCGGGGTGTCGATCGGGGTCGATGGCCTTGCCGAGCCTCTCGAGGTGGATTTCTGCATCGTCACAGCAGCTCCGGCCCTCCTAGGTGGGAAGAGTTCGGCCCCAGGGCCGGACGGCACCGACTTTCGCATTCCCATTCCCCCAGAGATGCGCATCACCTCAAACCTCTCCCCGAAGGTCAAGTCCCTGCTCGCTGAAGTCGAGATGGTGCCGGCAATCAAAGTTGGCCTGCAGGGCCGCTACCGCTTCTGGGAGGACGAGGACTCCATCTACGGCGGAATCAGCTGGACGACTCTGCCCTCAAGTCAGATCTGGTACCCCTCGGAGGACTTCAATGCTCCCACCGGAATCCTCACGGCGGCCTACAACCGTGGCGTGGACGGCTGGAAGTACGGTGAGCTCAATCAACGTGCCCGGATCCGTCAGGCCCTGCTCGGCGGGGAATCCCTGCACCCTCAGTTCGTCGCCAAGGTCTATGCCGACAAGGCGCTGACGATCGCGTGGCAGTACATGCCAGGCCAGGTGGGCGGCTGGGCCAACGAGACCTACCTGACGCAGTCGAAGGTCTACAAGAAGATCACGACACTGCCTCGAGGTCGGATCTACTTTGCCGGCGACACGTACAGCCAGACTCCCGGCTGGCAGGAGGGCGCCGTGGACTCGGCCCGCCTCGCCATCACATCGATGGTGACGGGACTGACGTCCACCGATCCGAAGCTCTACAAACTCGCGCGCTCAGCGGAGTAGGTCGCAGGCAGAAGCACGCCCAGCAAGGTGTCTTGACGACCGATTCTCCGAAGACCATCCGGCACAGAACGGATGCGAGCACCTTGCTGCGCATTTTGCGGTCGCTCGTGATGGGTGTGGTCGCATTGATCCTGGTTGTCGTGGGCGGCAACCTTAGGCGCAGCGTCCACAAGTGACAGCAGCGACATTTTCTATCGATGAATGCCCCAAGCCATGCCATCTCCTCGCCGCGTCCAAATCTCACCGCCCCGAATGGGCCAGCTGTCTCCAGTGTCCGTGCTGAATTTGCGAGAATAGGGTGAACGCAGGGCACATGTTCGGGAATCACACGTCTTTCGGGAGGCTTGCAGTCAATTCAGTGCCATCGCCTCCATCCGGGCCTGATCGTGAGTGTTTTCACTCGGAATTCGGCTAGCACCCCCCTTCGCGAGCGGCATAGCCCGGCAGATCTTCCGTAGGGTGTAGACATGGATATCTCCCGTCTTCGACCGCTTGCCGCCGCCCTCCCAGTCGCATCCCTCCTAGCCTTCGGGCTTCCTGCTACGGCCAGCGCTGCAACGTCACCCGTCACCACCGTGTCTGTCGGGGGGATGCCCACGGGCACTGTCATTGCGCAGGGCCGCGCCTACGTCTCCAATCAGACTCTCAACCAACTAGATGTAATCGACGTTGCATCTTCGACTCTGGTGACTTCCATTCCGGTGGGAGCCACACCTCAGCCTCCGGCTAGCAGCCCCGACGGTTCACGAGTCTTCGTCTCGAACAACTCAGCCAACACTGTCTCGATCGTGTCCACGGTCAGCAACAGCGTCATTGCAACAGTTCCGGTCGGCGCCAGTCCCGGCAAGCCTGCTGTATCCCCGACCCATGCGTACGTCTCGAACTTCGGCTCGAACTCGGTTTCGGTCATCGACATTGCGACCAACTCCTTGGTGGCCACCATTCCGGTCGGCACGAACCCCAGTACGGGTGTTTTCGGCACGGGCAATCAGTACTCCTCGTACAGCACCAACCTGTATGTGGCTAACCGAAACAGCGGATCGATTTCCATCATCGACACCACGACAAATTCCGTAAGCGCCACCATCTTCGGGGCACCTCAAATCAGCCAGGCGGCCGTATCGCCGAGCATGTCGTCAGTCGGTTCTCAGCTGTTCACCTCCAACATCAGTGGTGGGCAGCTGACGGTTCTGTCACAGGACCCCGCTCGGGCCTCGTCCCCCGGAGTCTTCATTCCCGTTGGCAACGGAGCGAGTGTTCCCGCGGTGAGCGGCGATGGGGCGTTCGTGTACGTGGCTAATGCCGGCGACGATTCTGTCTCGGCTGTCAGCGCTGACGGATCTGCCAAGACGGTCACCATTCCCGTCGGCGACAATCCTGGCGACCCCCAAATTAATTTCGCCGGTACCACCGCTTATGTTCCCAACGCGGGTAGCTCGACCATCTCGGCTATCAGCACCGCGAAGAATGCTGTGAGCGCGACGTACGAAGTGGGCTCGGGGCCGATGGGTATCTCGGTGACCCCGGACGGATCGACCCTCGTGGTTGCGAACAGACTGTCCGGATCGGTTTCGATCGTTAAGACTTCGGCTGCGTCCTACCCCAAGGCTCCAACAAAGATCACGGTCAAGTCCAGTTCATCGAAGTCGGCCACTATCTCGTGGAAAAAGTCCACGAGTTCGGGTGTCACGGGCTACGTCGTGACCGCTTTACCGGGAGGCAAGACCTGCAGCACAAAGAAGACCACATGCACAATCAAGAAGTTGTCGGGCGGGGCCAAATACACCTTCGCCGTTCAAGCCACCAGCAAGTACGGCGCTGGAATTCCCAGAAACTCGTCGACCGTCACGGTGAAGAAGTAGACCCAAGACTTCACCCGTACCGCGGTCGGTGCTCAGACGCGGGAGGCCAATATCGAACTTGCGGCCGAAGCCGAGTGTCTCCAGCTGACAGGGTCAGCTAACCAGGAGTAGGTAGGTCTGCCGCTCCCTGGTCGAGTGCAAGACCAGGTTGGCATTTCACCATGCGGGAGACAGCCGGACGGTGACGCGACACCACCCATCGGTATCCATCGAGATCTGCGGCTCGGTCACATCGCCATCCCCCAGCCCTTTGCCCGGCATGACAGGAAGCTGCGGTCCTCGGCCATCGTCTCGAGCAACGACGCACAGGTCTTCATCATCCATGGTGACCAAGAATCGCAGGGTGTGCGCCGAGCCATGCCGTGAAGCATTGCTCGCCAGATCGGCAACGAGTGTCTCGAACCTCCGGCTGACACCAGCACTGGCGTTCAAGCGATTCCCAGCTGCTGCGTCGACCTCCCAACTGATGTCGAGCAGCCCCGACCACTGGGCCCGCAGATCGGTGACGATCTGATCGGTCGAACGATGTTCACTGAATGGGTCTGTCGCCACACGTGCGAGGTCCTGCTGGCAGGCGTCGAGCATGGCCCGGCATGAGTCGACAACCTCGCGTGGCGCATCACCATCCTCGAAGCGAAGGGTCATAGCAATCGTCGCGAGCCGCCCCTGGACCGGTCCGTGCAGCATGGCCGTCGTCTGGGCGCGCATCTGCTGGTACTGACGCGTCATGTCCTGATCGAGTGTGTCCAGAGCAGACTGCGTGGCCATCAACCGCTCCTCTGCCCTCGCCCAGACCTTCCCATCAGCCACAACAAGCGCTGCCCCGGTTGTAATGATCAAGGACGCGAGGATGACGACAACCGCAAAACCGGACTCACGGAGCGGTAGCGCAAAAGGCACCTGTTGCTCCTGCGGCAGCCAGTGCGACTGCACCCAAAGGGCGGCCTGGTTCGCCAGGGCCAGTGCCACGCCCACAGCGATGAGGTTGGCGGCGAGGACTCCGGCCATTCGCGCCACGAAGTACGACGAGGCGCTCACCAGAGTTCGGTAATCACACGCACCTGAGACGGTCACCCTTGAAAGCCTGGAGGAGGCCATCAAGACTGGGAGGAGAAATCCCGTTGACGAGAGGCACGCCCATGCGCATCTTCCAGAAGTCCAGCCTGCCCACCCGAACTCCTGCCATCGCAGCAATCGCGTGCCTCGTTGCTGGCCTCGGGGTGACCGCCCCGGCCGCCCATGCTGATTCGGGAACCATCACGCCCGCCTACTCCAACGGATCGAGCTGGCCCGCAGCCCCGACCGGCCCTCAGCTCATGTACGGCCAGAAGCAGACCGTCCTTGCCCTCTCCAGCACCGGGCAGGACGTCGCCTTCGCCGTGTCAGGCGGCTGCACCGTCGAAGCCGTGGCCAGCAGTGCTCCGTCCTCGCAGGCCCAGATCACGGGCACCAGCGGCGACACGGACTGCACCGTCACCATGACGTCGCCCGCCGGCAACGGGCTCGATGCCGCCAGCGTGACGTACACGATGGAGGCCATTCCCACGGGCCAGACAGTGAAGTATGGAAGCGTGATGAGCAAGTCCACCGTCAAGCTCAACAAGACCTACGTCCTCGCCGCCTACCCGCTCAAGACCGACAAAGGCAAGACCGTCACCTTCAAGATCAACACCGGCAGCAAGTACTGCTCCGTGACGAAGAGCACCTCCAAGGGTTGGCGTCTCAAGGTCGGCTCCAAGACCGGCAAGTGCTCAGTCATCGCCACCGCCGCCGCCGTGCCGCCCAACTACGCTGCCGTGAACCGGAAGCAGTTCTGGTCCGTCGTCAAGTAGGTCAGCGTCGCACCCCGCACACCCGGGGAACCGATGCCCGTCTCCGCAGAACGGTGGATCGCACGTGCTCCTCTAGCAGGGTAGGTATTCCTGCCATTTGCGATCGCGGCTCCCTGCGACGCCGCCCAGCCCTCGGCGCAGAAGTCGACCTTCACCGCAGAGGTGTGGGTCGACAACTGGTTCGCCCTCTGCGTGATCGGCAGGAAGGCGGGTGAGGACTCTGGGCCCATCACCACGGAGCGGTCCTTCAACTCCGAGCGCATCACCTTCAAGGCGAACTACCCCCTGAGCATCGGCATCATCGACAAGGACTTCACCGGGAAAGCATCGGGCCTGGAGTACATAGGCTCGCCTCGGCAGCAGATCGGCGACGGCGGTCTGATCGCCCAGATCACTGACAACACCTCCCGCAGTGTCGCCGCTGCCGCTGATGGGTCGCGGAAGGCGCTCGTCATCAACAGGGCCCCAATGGACAACGAGATCCTGCTCACCACCACAGTGAAGAGCGCCCGTTAGAACGGCACTGCACCTGTCACCGCACGTCGGCTACGAGCGAGGGGCATCAGCAGGGCGCTGCCCACGAGCCACGTAGACGGAGTTCGACGACTCCCCGCCCGTCAGAGGGTTCGGGAACGTCACGACGTGCGCTGCGACACCAGTGAAGACCTGCCTCAGAACCTCAAGAAACTCGTCTTCGGGCGGGTCGTCCGACCAGAGTGCGAACACACCCTGCTCCGTCAGATGCCGGGAGAGCGCACGCAGACCTGCCGCAGAGTAGAAGGCGGCATGACTGGGGTGAAGGACGTGATCAGGGGTGTGGTCGATGTCCAGAAGAATCGCGTCGAACCGATCGGGAAGACTCTCCCCGAATCCCACTTCGCCCGCCACGAGCGCAAAGAAATCACCCTGCACCAGGCGGGTTCGCGGGTCCGATGCGAGCCCCGCCGTGTCGGGCAGGAGATTTCGCTGGTGCCAGTCGATGACCGGAGCCAGGGCATCGACGACCGTCAAGCTCTGAACCCGCGAGTCCTCCAGGGCCGTCGCCGCCGTGTAGCCCAGCCCGAGGCCGCCGACGAGAACGTCGATCCGGTCAGCTGAGACCTGAGCCAGGCCCAGTCGGGTCAGTTCGACCTCCGCCACGGTGAAGAGACTGGACATGAGGAACTCATCCCCCAGCTTCACTTCAAAGACATCGGCCTCCACCGTCCGATCAAAGCGGCGTCGCAGGTAGATCTCACCCATCGACGTCTCCTGCCAGTCAAGCTCCTCGAGACGCGGCGCCATGGAACTGACCTCTTTCTGTGGTTGCCGACTGAGTTCGGATGCATTGACCGGTCAGTGGCCGCGCATCCGGCAATCTGGTGACGTACGTTGCCAATATGTCACCTCTTCGACTCAGGACGACCCTCATCGCATCAGCCGTCGCGGCAGGCTGCCTGATCGTGCTGGCCGCCTGCGGATCAGCATCCGCGCCAGAGCCTGCCGCCGATGGCGGTTCCCTCGAATTGGCGGGCAGCACGTGGGTCCTGGAGTCGTACGCGGAGCCCGATGGTGCAGCGACACCTGCCGTCGCCGAGGGAGACATCGGCTCGCTGGTGTTCGACGCAAGCGGAGGGTTCAGCGGCTCGACGGGCTGCAACCGGATCGCAGGGACGTACAAGCAGAGCGACGCATCCCTCACCATGCAGCCCGGACCCATGACCCTGATGGCATGCCAGGGTCCCGCCGAGGCTCAGGAGTCTGCGGTCGTGGCTGCGCTCCCCCTGGTCGCCTCGTTCGCTTCCGGCGACACGCTCGCCCTTCTCGATGATCAGGGCCAGACCCTTCTCACCTACTCGCCCGGCATGACAGATGTGGCAGGCACCTCGTGGCAGGCCGCCGGTGTCAACAACGGCAAGGAGGCGGTCGTCGGGCTCGCAGGCACCAGCGCGATCACCGCCGATTTCGGCACCGACGGAACCCTGAGCGGCTCGGGAGGCTGCAACACTTACTCGGCCGACTTCAGCACCAGCGGAACCGACCAGATCACGATCGGGATCATCGCCTCCACGCTCATGGCATGCCCGGACGACGTAATGCAGAGCGAGCAGGAGTACTTCACTGCCCTCGGCAAGGTCACCACGTTCCAGATCGACGGTGCGACCCTCACCCTCAGGGATGACGAAGGTCAGACCCAGGTCACGCTCGCCTTGGTCCCCTGATTCCCTGGCATTCCCCGCAACACCGTCCCCCACCTTGAGACAAGCCAGCACATGTGCAGAAGCAGATGTCATCTGTGATTCACGCTGACAATTCCTCCCACCGCTATGCCGAAATGAAGACCGGCGAAAAGGAGTAGCTGAGGAATGGCGAGCACCACCTCGGGGATCTGAGCGGGCCCGACGGGTCGCCCATGAGTTCGCAACTCTCCTGCAGAAACCGCAGGCGCCTGACGCCCGCTCACGCGTTGGCTTCCTCGCGCACTAGCCTCTGACACGTGACTGTTGCCCCCGTCTCCGCGTCCGACCCGATCCGTCGGAAGAGCGTCTGAAGTGTGGCCGTTTCGTCGGACCAAGCCCGCGCGAGCGGGATCGGTCGAACTCGCTGACCTATCCCTCGATTCCGAGGATTACTCCGTATTCACCGTTGGGCAGTCTCGGTTGGCTGGCTCGTTCGCGGCACTGGGATGCGCAGATGGCGACGAGCCCCGATTCGCGATGGCGCTCCTCGTGCCCGTTGTCGACCCCGCGATGCAGTCCATTGCCGATGTCGAGATCCGAGTCGACGGCCACGTGGTCGGCTACCTGCGTCCACCGGCCCTGACCCGTGCCATCTCTGTGCTGGACGATCATCACGCCGATTCGATCATCGTGCCGGTCATGATCGTCTCCACGCCTGCAGGGCCGGATGTGCTTGTGCACTCCGGCCTCCTCTGAGCAGTAGTGGTCCCGGCGGGGTGCATGAAGCGCATCGGCATGACACGCGACGTTGAGGGATGGACTCCTTCGAACTACCGCGGCATTCCCCGCTAGACCGTCGCCGATCCTGAAACGATCCAGCACACGTGAAGAAGCAGATGTCATCGGTCATTCACGCCGATAATTCCTCCCACCGCTATCCAGACAACGGAAACCAGCAAGACGGAAGAGCCTCAACGTCACCGGAGCCCAGCCGCCCTGGTCGGGTTGAAAAGCGATTACGTGCTTCGCTTTGGGAGTCTTTTCGCAGGGAGCGAGACTCGGCTTGCGACAGGCCGAGGGCGCTCTGGTCGGCGGCGTCCCATCGCAGAAGGGCACATAGACAGCGACGCTGCGCACTCGGCCTCAGGCACTAATGATCATCCGACTTGGAGTGGGCTTCGCCCTGCAGGAAGCACAGTCCGGTACAGCAGCGCCCAGGTGCACACGAACCAGCTCGCGACAAGACCCAGCCCCAGCCACCCCACGAAGGACCCGAGCGGACCACCGACGAAGAATCCGTCGATCAGGGCCAGGAGCCACAGGACAAGGCACAGAACGGCCATCACGACGACGGTGATCGCCCAGCGCCACCACCGCGCGCCGATGACACGAAAGTTGACGACGAGGGGGCGAGAGCGACCATCGACCACGGCCAGCAGCAGATACGGCGTGACAGCGAGGACGATCAGGCCGGGAACTACGTAGAGGGACAGTCCTACGGTCACAAGCGTCACGAGACCAAGGGACCAGGCCATCAGCGGCCACCCCCGTCGTCGAAGGCTCGACATCACCGACCGGAGGTCCTCCTGACTTTCGACCGCGTCCAGCATGGCCGCGGCTACAGCACCAAAGGAGACGACCAGAACGGCAAAGGAGGCCAGAGCACCGAGGACGAACACCGGCGTCGGGCCCGGAAGGATTCCCGGGATCACGAGCAACGCCTGCACGAATGCGTTGACAACGACAACCGGGACCAGGATGCGCCACGCACGCCACATTCGCACGGCAGCGGTTCCAAGGACGCTGAACCGATAGAGACTGGCTGGCCGGCTGAGCTCGCTCACGATGCCTCCAGCACGGCAGCCTCGAGGATCTCCTCAGCCGTCCCCTCGAACAGCAGGGTGTCACCCACACGAACGGTGAGGTCGAACGGCGTGGTCGGGCCTGCCTCAGAGACGATCGGGTTGCCATCGATCGTGGATCCCGTGCAGGTGAATCCTGAGGAGGTGGCTGAGCACTGAGGTGCCCTGAGGATGTCGATGCCCTCGTCCACGAGGACGTCGTAGGTGGCATTGCGGACGGTCGTGATCGAAGCTCCTCCCACCGGGGCCAGTGCATCGATCTGGGAGCACGCACCGAGACTGAGTACCAGCACCGGGACGGCGAGCGCGGCGTGTGTTCGCTTCATGCGCCACCGCCGTGGGCCAGAGCCTGCGCTCGAGACTTCATCTGCTCCGCCTCCAGGACTCCGTCACTGATCGTCGACAGCTCAAAGGGAGTCGGCATCAGCAGCTCGACGTTTCGGTCGAGTGGGGACCCGGCCAGCAGCGCGGGCTTGCTCAGCCAGGCGTTCGCCGACAGTTCGCGGCTCAGCGAGGCCAGTCCGACCTGGCTGAGGTCACCCGGAGTCCACGCAGGAGGTGCCGCGTGGTCGAGGGCGATCACGAGGATCGACATCGTGCCGTCCCTGTTGTCGACCAGTTCGACGAGCTGCTGCTGCTGCGGGAAGTCGACGCAGGAGGCCGTGGTGACCTCCCAGAATCCGCCACCGCCCTGGCGGACGTGAGGCGTGATCGTGTTGATGTGCGTGTGCCCGTTCAGCCACGCGACGAGCACGGGGTACCGATGGAGCATCGCGATGAACTCCTCGGCATGGACCAGCCGCGGCCCTCCCCAGGCGGGCGTGGCGTCATTCTCCAGCGTCAGGGAGTTGTGGTGGCTGCACACCATAGCCAGGCGGTTCTCCGCCTGACACTTCGCCAATTCCTCCTCCAGCCACGTGAACTGATCCTCGGGAACGGCGCCATCCGCACCCGCGGACAGGTTGCAGGTGTCCAGCCCGAACACTCGAAGGTAGGGGGTCAGGTCGGCGCTCCACCAGGTCTGGCCACTCGTCACATTCGCCTGGGTCCAGCCGTGGCCCACCGGGCCCGGCACAGCAGGCGACTCGAGATGCGCCTGCATGAAGTCGGTGCGCTCCAGCAGGCGTCGCTCCGGATCCGGCGTCACCGACTTCACCCCGGGGAGCAGGCCCAGCTGCTGGCGAATCGCATTCACGCCGGTCTGGGCGAGGCTCAGATCACTGACGTAGCCCTGGAGCCAGTTCACGCCGAGTGCCTCCCCGACGACGGCCTTGCGATCGCCGACCGCCCAGGCGGCCAGCCCCGGATCGGGGCGGAACGTGCCCATGAAGGTGGAGTCGTGATTTCCGTACACCGTGAACCAGGGCACCGGCAGGCCCTGGGAGATCACCGGCCGGGAGACAGCGGCCTCGAGCATGCCCGGCACTGTCGGAAAGCCCCGGGGACCGTAGACGTCGTTCGCTGGATCGTCCGGGTGGTAGGCGTAGGTCGCCTCACGCCACACCTGCGGGCCCTCGTACTGATCACGGGCGCCGCTGTTGGCCAGTACGTCCTTGCCATCGAGGACATCGATGTACCAGCGCGTCTCGAGGTGCGACAGGTTGTCGGCGCTGTCACCGGTGCTGATCGCACTCGCCAGCGGGGCCCCCGTCACTGAGCTCACCTGTGAGTTGACGACGCTGTCCACGACCGACGCCAGGACATGGACTGTCAGGGTGTCCTGCGGACGGCAGGAGTCGGTGAAGAGATCCGGGGCGATGCTCTGGATGGCGTCCATCCGAGCCGGGGTCTGCGCATCGATCACATGGATGTCCGAGAGATGGGCGAAGTAGTACAGCGATCGCCGGCTCGTCGTGCGCGAGGCGCCCGCCGCGCGTCCCAGCACATCGAGCCGCTCGATGAAGTCCTCACCCGTGGCACCTACGAGGGTGCGGTACACGTTCCGGATCGGCTGTGCGGACATCCTGATCGTCTGAAGCAGGGTGCTGGGGGCTTCCGCCGCTCGCAGAGGCGCGGCGAGGCTTCTGGCCATCACCTCGCGAGAGATACCCCACGTGGCAGCGAGTGCGGCTGAGCCTGCGATGAAACTCCGACGCGACAGGGACACCGCGTCAGAATAGGCCACCCGGCTGCGTTCCGTGCGCCGCACAGAAGGATGAATGCTGCGCTCACCAGTCGGGCATTCGGGGCCGCACCAGCGCCCGATAGGCCGCCGACTCCGAGACCACCGCGACACCAGACTTTACGAGCTCGAATACCAGCCGACGCGGCCCTCACGACGGATGCGCCAACCCCTCCAGACCATCCGCCTCGTACTTCGCCAGCCACGCATGCACCGTCTTGCGCGACACCCCGGGCAGCGTTCCGAATCCATTGCAGACAGCAACAGGTGGCGTGTAACTCCAATTCCAGCCTCACGCCATAGCGAAGATGGTTTCGCGACATCGCACTAATGTCGCGGTTCCGATTCACATCCATTCGTTTCCGTCTCAGACAATGTCTGGCACCCCTCAAGCCAGAAGAATCCGACAGGAAAAACTCTGACCGTCCACAACACGAACCACGACGCCACAACGGAGATGCCAGATGAAGTTGCCACGAAAGATCACCGCCTCCGCGATCTCGACGCTGGCACTCCTGCTGGGAATCACGACGATGCAAGCCCCGTCGGCATCGGCGGCCGACCGGACACTTGAAGCACCGAGAGCCGATCGGGCAGTGGTCTCCGACGGTCAAGAGGTCACGTTCGTGTTCTCCGGGCCCATGGTTGGCGACCTAGCCGGATCCACAGGCGCGGGTGTAGGGCGTATCGTTCTGAGGCAGGGGGGAAACGCGTCTACCGATGAGGTCCTGGTCGAGAGGGGTCTCCAACAGGCGGGGACGAGGCTCTCCGTGGTCGCACCCGATGCCCCCGGCGCTGAGGTGTGCGCAATTTCCGCATGGCCTGGTGGCCGGTTCATTGACCCTACATCCCCCAGCAATGCCCCGACCTATTTCCAGCTGCCAGCGATCAGCGCGGAGACCTGCGTGCCGATCAGGGCACAATCCACCATCTTCCCCCGAGCTCCGTACCTCACGCCCACAGGTGGCGGCACCGCGATATACCCAACGGCATCGGTCGGCATCACTGCTCATCTTGGTGGCGGGATCTTCACTCAAGAGCAGGTGCTCAGCCGCGGCGTCACTACAAGTTTCACCAGTACAAGCAATCCAACGACGTGCACTCGCGGAAGTGAAGCGCAGACGGTCAACGCCATCAGCGCTGGATCAGGGGTCTTCGCGTACCAGCGCACGATCGCAGGGGGAACCGTCGGTCAATACTTCTGCATGCAGCAGTTCGTCAAGACCGACCTGATGGATTCGATCACGTACTCAGAGCCCGTCACATTCCAAATCACATCGAATCCGAACGTCGGCGCAAATGTGACCAATGTGAACCTCGGGAGCGCACTTCAGCGTTTGACCGAGGCTACACGGCGTCTGCAACAGGTTCAGGAACAGCCGAACGTCGACCAAGCTGCCCTCGCTGCAGCCGCGGCGGAAGCCGAGGAGTCGCGTCGACAGGCGGAAGCTGCAGCTGCCCAAGCACAGGCCCAGGCGGCCGCAGCGCAAGCTCAAGGACAGGCTGCTCCTGCTGGCGCCCCGTCGGCGGCGCAGATCGCACAGGTGCAGCAGGCGGCCCAGGCGGCCACGACCGTGGTCGAGCAGGCGATCGGCGAAGCCGCTGTCGGCACCACGAGGCAGACGGCCCTGACCGCCCTGGCCATCGCGACCGGCTTCGATCCCTTCACCACGCCCGTGTTGCAGGCCGGTGAGAAGAACGCATCCGGCGTGTCGATCAAGGTCACGACCGCTCCATCGGTCAGGCAGAAGAAGTCCCTGAAGACGAAGCTGGACGTGCAGGACCCGGTCACCCGTGGGGGCATGCGGCAGTACTTCGTCGACCTCAACGGCGCCACACCGAAGCTGCTGTTCAAGCGTTCCGGCTTCGTCCCGAAGGGCACGAAGTCCAAGAAGTTCTACATCCGCCCGACGTTCAAGCCCGGAACGTACGGCGTGCTCACCACCTTCCAGCCCTCCACCCCGGGCATGCAGGGCGTGGCGGCCTACAACACCATCGAAGTGACCGCGGCTCCCAGCAAGAAGAAGAAAAAGAAGAAGCGCCTCTAACTAAGGGATGGGGGTGTCAATCCCAAACAACTTCAATAG
>Ga0255783_10000359_pt1 | contig 53395 bp, 49 predicted proteins | sample 011ome_22_FD_179981 | JGI IMG/M metagenome (GOLD analysis project Ga0255783, IMG submission 179981) | Coastal salt marsh microbial communities from the Groves Creek Marsh, Skidaway Island, Georgia - 011507BT metaG (version 2) | ecosystem: Environmental > Aquatic > Marine > Intertidal zone >... | reverse complement strand
CGGCGGGGCTAGTTGTCGGCCTGTTCGAGAATCGTGACGCAGAAGTCTGCCGATTCCGCTGGCCATGGCTTGAGATCCCACGTCGCGAATCGATGCCGGATGCGCAGACCGGCGGTACCGACCGCGGCATCGAACCTGTCTCGGTCGCACATCTCGAGGTGGAAGCCGGTCACGATCAGGCCCTCGGGTGTGAGGTGATCGGCGATCCTGCGAAGCACCTGCGCCTCCGTGCCGGGCGCAACGAACGACATGACGTTGCCGGCGAGGATGGCCGCATCGAAGGGACGGGTGATCCCCTCGGCCTCCAGATCCAGAGCCGCCAGGTCCGCTTCGATCCACCGCGGCCCGGGATTGTCCACGCGAGCGGCAGCGATCAGCACCGGATCAGCGTCAACGCCCACGACGTCGTGACCACGAGCCAGCAGCGCGGCGCCGGTTCGACCCTGGCCGCAGCCCGCGTCGAGCACGTGGGCTCCGCGGGGGAGGAGAGCATCGACGAATCGGGCCTCGCCGTCGAGGTCGGCGCCATCCGCGCGCAGCGTACGAAAGTGCTCGGCGTACCACTCGGAGTGGCCGTCGTCCGTTTCGGTGGTCCATCGGGTCGGATCGGTCATGGTGCGTTGAGGGTGGGCACGTCGTATCCCAACTCGGCATAGTCGCGGGCGTAGATGTCACTCACCCGAGCGAGGAGTTCGGCTGAGTAGTAGTCGGCCATGCGCGTGCGAGCCCCGGTGGAGTTTCGGCAGAAGAACTCGCCCTTGAGCTCCGGCGTTCGGGTGAGGTCGCCGATCAGATCCCATGACGCGTCTAGGTCCTCGAGGTGGACGACCGCGTCGTAGTCGACGATGCCGAGACCGATGTGGTCGGCCTGGCGACGCCAGTGCGGGTCCTGCTTGCGCGAGGGGATCTCGCTGATGACATCCAGGAACTGCTCGAGCGTGACCTCGTCCGGGGGGATGTCCCGCCCGGTGCGCTCACGCAGCGCATCGACGATCGGCTCGCTCTGCTTCAGCCCCTGCCCCACCTTCTCCAGGAAGCCGGAGAGGGCTCGAGCCGCAGGTTCGCGAACGACGGTGAAGCGGCGGTAGCTCGACGAGGTGAGTACCTCCTCGAGCATGTCGTCCGGCAGCTGGAAGGGTCGAACGAAGGGGGTGGCAGCGAGGCGATTGTGCGGGGCCTCCTGGAATCGGCCGACCATGCCGGGGTTGTTGCGTGCGGCCTCGAGGCCGCCGAGAGTGGCCTTCATGGTGCCGCAGCCGGCCTTGGGCACCTCGACGTACACGTACCGGTTCACGAGGGAAATGTGCGTGTGCAGGTTGATCGATCGCCAGCCCATCTGGGCCACCCATGCTCGAGCCACGGGCCCCAGATCCGTGCGCTCGGGGCGTCGATCGGGCACCGTCATGGATGGAAGGCTAGCCGCGTGAGCGCCGCGTATGGCGCACGCCTCCCCCGCTGGTCGGCCGGGTCGTGAACCTCCGTTAGAGTACGCGAGGCCTTCGGGGTGTGGCGCAGCTTGGTAGCGCGCTTCGTTCGGGACGAAGAGGCCGTGGGTTCAAATCCCGCCACCCCGACCAAACGAGGGGCCAGCCGAAAGGCTGGCCCCTCGTTTCTTTGGGTCCGTGATGTGGGAGGAGCGCCTACGGGCGTGCGGTGAGGGTGAGCAGCGTGGCCTCGGGCCGGCAGGCGAATCGCACCGGGGCATAGGGCGACGTGCCCAGCCCCGCAGACACATGGAGCGCTGAGCCATGGTGGTCAGACAGCCCCTTGGCCTTGCTTCGAGGCAGATCGCAGTTGGTCACGAGGGCGCCGACGCCGGGGACGCACAACTGGCCGCCGTGGGTGTGCCCAGCGAGGACGAGGTCAGCGCCGTCGGCGGACATGGCATCGAGAACACGCAGGTAGGGCGCATGCGTGACACCGAGGGCGAGATCCGCGTGTGAGTCGAAGGGGCCGGCGACATCGGCATACCGATCTCGGCTGATGTGCGGGTCGTCCACCCCACGAACATCGATGGTGCGCCCATCCACCACGAGGGTGTCTCGTGCATTGCCGAGATCACTCCAGCCATGGGCGGTGAGCCCGTCGACGAGGTCGTGCCACGGCAGCATGGGCCGTCGAGGCTCCAGCTGTGAGGGGCCGCGCAGGTACTTCGCTGGATTCAGCGGCCGGGGCGCGTAGTAGTCGTTGCTGCCCAGCACGAATGCTCCGGGCACGGAGAAGAGCGGATCCAGGGCATCGAGGACATGGGGGATCGCGTCCTGGTGCGACAGGAAGTCACCGGTGACCACGACGGCGTCCGGATGGAGGGCGCGCAGCGACTGCACCCATTCGACCTTGCCGCGTTGGCCGGGAACCAGGTGCAGATCCGACAGATGCAGGATCCGAAGACCCGGCTGACCGACGGGCAGGACGGGCGCGGTCACCCGGCGCAGGGTGTACTGCTGGGCCTCCCAGCGCGCGTAGGCCAGGGTGGCCGCACCGAGGGCGATGGTGCCCAGGGCTGCGCGGGTGAGGGATGTCATCCCTCCATCGTCCCACGCGGTACTCCGGCCGCGCATCGATGCGCCTGCCGCCCCCGATCTCCCTGCCGCGGGAGCCACGGCCTCGCCGGTGCCACAATGACGCCATGAGCGCCATGAAGGACCAGATGAAGTCCGATCTCACCACCGCGATCAAGGGCCGTGACGAGGTCACGTCGGCGACCTTGCGCATGGTGCTGACCGCCGTCACCAACGAGGAAGTGTCGGGCAAGGAGGCTCGTGAGCTCAGTGACGACGACGTCCTGACGGTGCTGGGTCGCGAGGCCAAGAAGCGCCGTGAATCGGCAGAGGCCTACGACGCAGCGTCGCGACCGGAACTGGCTGATCGTGAGCGTGCGGAGCTGGAGGTCATCACGCGCTACCTGCCGCAGCCACTGTCGGAGGCCGAGGTGCAGGCCATCGTCGACGCCGCAGTGGCGGAGGTGGCGGCCGGGGGCTCCACGGGTGGAGCAGCGATGGGGCAGGTCATGAAGATCGTGCAGCCGCAGGTCAAGGGACGAGCCGATGGTGGCGCGATCGCGGGCATGGTGAAGGCCGCACTGGGCATGTAGCAGGACCGGGCTACTGCGGGCCGAACTCCTCGGATGGAACCTCGGGCGCCGGCTCGGGTGCGAAGGCCGGGGGCTCCTCGCCGCCAGCGGGATCACTGGTGACGGTCTCGGAGTTGTCGAACGTGGGTATCTCGACGACGTTGTCCTCCTCCTCCTCGACCGGCGCCACGTAGGTGCTGCCGACCGAGACACCCTCGATGGGCTTGACGTCGAAGTCGAGCGGTTCAGTGCCTGCGAGGGCGATCTCCATGGACTCTCGCCAGATGGGTCCGGGAATGGTGCCGCCGTAGACCTGCGAGTAGTAGGTCCCGTTGATCGTGACGTCCTTCATCGGATGCGCGAACCCGCCTCGGGGATCGCCCACCCATACGGCAGCGGCGAGTTGCGGGGTGTACCCGGCGAACCAGACGGCTGCTGACTCGTTCGTGGTTCCCGTCTTGCCCGCGGCCGGTCGACGGTCCAGGGCCATGGCTGCACCTGTGCGACCGCTGATGTTGCCGTCGACGACGCCGTTGAGCATGACCGTCACGGTGTCAGCCACATCCCGCTTGAGGACGCGCCTGCAGTTGCCGTCGGGAGCGGGGAGCGCGTTGCCGTCGCGGTCATGAATGTCGAGGATGGAGACGGGCTCACAGTAGATGCCATGGGCGGCGAACGTGGCGTAGGCGTTGGCCATCGCCAGGGGAGTGACCTCCATGGTTCCGATGGCGAGGGTGGGCACGCGCAGCAGCGGATCCCCGTTGCCGAGGTAGACCCCCATGGACTCGGCGATCTCCGCGGGGCGGCAGATCCCGGTGCGTTCCTCGAGCTTCATGAAGTAGGTGTTGGTCGAGTAGGCCGTCGCCCGTGCCATGTCGAGCGTGCCGGACGTCGTGCTGTTTCGCACCGTCACGGGATCGAACTTCTCACCTGTCTCGCAGTTGACGAATTCGGTGAACGTCGCTGGGCTGGGAGAGGAGATGTACTCGCGTGGCGAGATGCCCATCTCCAGGGCCGCCGCCAAGGTGAAGACCTTGAATGTCGAACCGGCCTGCATGCCGATCGTGCCGCCCATGGATCGATCGACGTTGTAGTTGTAGGTCGTCTTGCCGCGGCCCTTGGTGCCCCACTCGCGGTTCTGGACCATGGCGATGATGTGTCCGGTGCCCGGCTCCACCATGGAGATGGCCGCGGCGCGATTGCTCTTGTCCTTGACCGGAATGTAGCTGGTGACGGTATCGAAGGCGCCGTTCTGCGCTTGCGGATTGAGAGTTGTGCGAATCGTGTAACCACCGCGCCGGAGGAAGGCCTCGCGCTCCTCCGGGGTCGCACCGAAGGAGGGATCCTCCCGGATGGTCTGCACCACGTAGTCGCAGAAGAACGGGGCCCATGAGGACGTGCAGCCGTTGTTGGTCGTGGTCGGGTTGAGCATTGCCTTCATCGGAACGAGCGATGCTCGGTCGGCCTGGTCGCGGCTGATGTAGCCGAGATCGGCCATGCGCTTCAGCACGACATTTCGACGTGTCGTGCTGAGTTCCGGATTGCGCAGGGGGTCGTAGGCGGTCGGCTGCTGCACGATGCCGGCAAGCGTGGCGGCCTCGGCGATGCTCAGGTTCGCCGCCGGCTTGGAGAAGTACCGCCGGGAGGCGGCCTCCACGCCGTAGGCCCCGGCGCCGAAGTAGGCGATGTTGAGGTAGCGCTCGAGGATGTCTGCCTTGGAGAACAGCTTCTCCAGGCCGAGTGCGTAGCGCACCTCGCGGAGCTTGCGGGCCGCGCTGTCGCCTCGTGCAGCGTCGAGATCATCTGCTGTGGTGGCCGCATTCACGAGCACGTTCTTGACGTACTGCATCGTGAGCGTCGAGCTGCCCTGCTCGATCTGTCCCTGCTCGACGTTCGTTGCCAGGGAGCGGAGGATGCCCCGGACGTCGACACCGTTGTGATCGAGGAAGCGGGCGTCCTCGATGGACACCGTGGCCTGACGCATGAACGGGCTGATGCTCTCCAGCGGGATCTCGACGCGATTTTGGTAATAGAGCGTCGCGAGCACGGATCCGTCGGACGCGAGGATCAGAGTCCGCTGAGGCAGCGGCGGCGTGCTCAGGGAGTCCGGCAGGCTCTGAAAGTCCTTGATGACATCTCGGGCGACGACACCGACGCCGCCGACGAAGGGCAGGAACATCATGGCGACGAGCACGCCGGCCAAGGCGGCGGCCACGATGATGCCGGCGACCCGGGCCAGGATCCCCAAGGGTCCGGGGGACCCCCCGGGCGGCGTCTGCATGGTCATCAGACGGCCAGCGTAGGCGCCTTGGTTCCCATGACCGACCATTGGCCCATGAGCATGACCGACCATTGGCCCATGAGGGCGAGCCCTCCTTGCGACACTTCTACGACATATAGCAATAAAGAACTAATAGAGCCTAGTTATAAATAACCTTTCTGTGCTCTGTAGATGAGCGTAACGTCCGGCGGCACCTGACCAACGTAAGGGGTTGCTCCAGCATGACGACCGATACCGACTGGGCTGTAGACGCTGCGTGTCGCACCACCGATCCTGATTCCCTTTTCGTTCAAGGTGCCGCACAGAACCGCGCCAAGGCCATCTGCGTCGGCTGTGTGGTCCGCACGGAGTGCCTCGCGGACGCTCTCGACAACCGGGTCGAGTTCGGCGTCTGGGGTGGGATGACCGAGCGCGAGCGTCGGGCCCTGCTTCGGCGTCGTCCCAATGTCACCTCGTGGGGACACCTGCTGCAGACGGCTCAGGATGAGTACGAGCGCCAGCGGATTCTCAGCGGCACGTCCGAGCGCGCCAGCTGATCAGTCGGTCGAGGGACCGGCGAGGAGGTCGCCGATCTCCCGCAGGCCCGGAAGATCGTGCACGTCCCCGGCGAGAGCCGGCACGGAGGCCACGGCGACCCCTGGGTGTGCGGCCGTGAATCGATCCGCCAGATGCATCTGCCGGTCGGCCATGAGCACGCGCTGCGCATGAAGCTCCAGTAGGGCTGCGGTGAGGGCGTCATTGCCCCCCGCGTCGCCTGCTGACAGACGCTCGTGCAGGAGTTGTGCCCCGGAAGCGGCCTGCTCGGCCGTCAGGTCCGGATCATCGACCTGCTGCATGCGATTGAGCACCAGGCCCGTCAGGGGCATGTCGTCGGTTCGCAGCCGCTCGACGAAGTAGGCGGCCTCGCGGAGCGCGTCACGCTCGGGCGCGGCAACCACCACGAAGGAGGTGCCGGGGTCCTTCAGGAGTGCGTACGTGGCATCGGCACGCTCGCGGAATCCGCCGAAGGTGGTGTCGATCGCGGCGACGAAGGTGCCCAGGTCGGCGAGCACCTGAGTCCCGAGGATCTTGGTGAGCACGTTGGTGAAGATGCCGAAGCCGACGGCAGCCAGGCGCCCGAGAGCGTTGCCCGCACCGCGTGCCGGGGCCGTCAGGATGCGGATGAACCGGCCGTCGAGAAAGGAGCCCAGCCGCGCGGGAGCGTCCAGGAAGTCCAGAGCGCTTCGAGACGGCGGGGTGTCGACGATGATCAGATCCCACGTCCCCTCCTGTTCGGCGCGGGTGCGCAATTGGCCCAGCTTCTCCATCGCCATGTACTCCTGCGTTCCGGCGAAGGAGGAGGAAAGTGCCTGGTAGAACGGGTTGTTCAGGATCTGCTCGGCTCGTTCGGGATCGGCGTGCGACTCAACGACCTCGTCGAAGGTGCGCTTCATGTCCAGCATCATCGCGAACAGCGAGCCTGAGCCATCCGGTGAGCACACGCCGGGCACCTGGCGCGGGGTGTTGTCGAGCTCGGACAGCCCCATCGCCTGGGCGAGTCGCTTGGCCGGATCGATGGTGAGGACGCACACGTTGCGTCCGAGCTCAGCAGCGCGCAGGCCCAGAGCCGCGGCCGTGGTGGTCTTGCCGACTCCTCCCGCGCCCGTGCAGACGATGATGTGGATGGTCGGATCGTTCAGCAGGGTGTCGATCTGCAGGCGTGGGGCCCGCCCGATGGTGTGGGCGCTCATCCCAGCCCTCCCTCATGCAGGAGTTCGGCGAGCTCGTAGAGCCCGCCGAGGTCCACGCCTCCACTGAGCTGCGGGAGAGTGAAGGTGGGCAGGCCCAGTTCCGCGATCCGCTCCATCTCGCGGCGTTCGAGAGCCACCCGGTGCGCATGATCGGCAGCCTCGTGGAGCAACGCGGGAACGATCGCATCCACATGCCCGCCGAGTCCGCACGCCTGCAGTGACGCCTCGATCTCGCCACCGGGCAGTGCATCGGCCAGGGCGAGCACCATCTGCTCGTCGGTGAGCACCGGCGGGCGGGTCATATTCACGATGATTCCGCCCACCGGCAGGTCATTGGCTCGAAGCTCGGCAACACCGTCGATGGTCTCCTGAACCGGCATCTCCTCCAGGAGGGTCACCAGATGCACGACCGTGAGGGGGGAGGCGATGACGCCCATGACGAGATCGGCATGGTTGCGGATGGGGCCCACCTTGGCCAGGCCCGACACTTCGGAGTTCACGTTGAGGAACTTTGCTACGCGCCCCGTCGGCGGGGCGTCCATCACGACGGCGTCGTAGGCGCGGGCATCACCCTTGGACTTGCGGCGCACGATCTCGATGGCCTTGCCGGTGAGCAGCACATCCCTGAGCCCGGGGGCGATGGTCGTTGCGAAGTCGACCGCGCCCATCTTGCGCAGGGCAGAACCAGCCCGCTTGAGGTTGTAGAAGGTCTCCAGGTAGTCAAGCAGGGCCTCCTGCGCGTCGATGGCCAGCGCCCACACCTCGCCGCCGCCGGACGCGACCGCGACCTTGCGCTCCTCGTAGGGAAGCGGGGGAGTGTCGAACAGCTGGGCGATGCCCTGCCGGCCCTCGACCTCGATGAGCAGGACGCGACGACCGTCGCGAGCGAGTGAGAGCGCCATGGCCGCGGCAACGGTGGTCTTGCCGGTGCCTCCCTTGCCCGAGACGACGTGCAGGGCCACGTCAGGCCACAGGGGGTCACTCATTCGTCCACCCTAATCGCCGCAGCGGGTCATCACAGCGGGGACTAGTCTCGGTGCATGACCACATGGGAGTACGCCACCGTTCCCCTTCTCGTGCACGCCACCAAGCAGATTCTGGACACCTGGGGCCAGGACGGCTGGGAGCTCGTTCAGGTCGTGCCGGGCCCGAACCCAGAGAACATGGTTGCCTACCTCAAGCGCCCGACAGGCCAGGCCTGATGTCTGCCGTGGAGGAGCGCCTCGCTGCCATGGGGCTCTCCCTGCACGAGGTCGTGCCCCCGGTGGCCGCCTATGTTCCGGCCATCGTCAGTGGCCGCTATGTCTACACGTCAGGTCAGCTGCCGATGGTCGACGGAGCACTGCTGGCCACGGGCAAGGTGGGAGCCGAGGTGTCGGCCGAGCGTGCCAACGAACTCGCGGCTGTGTGCGCGCTCAACGCCATTGCGGCGGTCAAATCCGTCGCAGACCTGTCGGCCGTGGTGCGGGTGGTGAAGGTCACGGGATTCGTCGCCAGCGCTCCGGACTTCACCGGCCAGCCGGGTGTCATCAACGGGGCCAGCAACCTGCTGCTTGAGGCCTTCGGCAGCGCAGGTGCGCACGCTCGTTCCGCCGTCGGAGTCGCCGTCCTCCCGCTTGACGCCCCGGTCGAGGTGGAGATGATCGTCGAACTAGCCGGTTAGGTGAGTCGCACCGTCCGATCCGCGTCGACGGTCGTGCTCCTGCGCGACGGTCTGGACGGCCTTGAGACCCTGCTCATGCGTCGCGTCGCCTCCATGGCCTTCGCCCCGCGCATGCATGTCTTCCCCGGCGGTCGGGTCGATGACGTTGACTTCAGCGCGGACGTGACCTTCATGGGCGGTGACGTGGAGTCCATGGCGCAGCGCGCGAGTGCTGATGTGAGTGAGCTACGCGCGCTGTACTCCTGTGCGATCCGCGAGACGCGCGAGGAGGTCGGAGTCGATCTCGTCGATCCCACGTGTGACAACGGGCTGCTCGTCGATCCCGACGCACTGCCGTTGATTGATCACTGGGTGACTCCCGAGGGTGAGTCACGTCGCTATGACGTCCGGTTCTTCGCGGCGATGGTCACCGGCGATGATGCTCGACTCACCACGACTGAGGCGGACACGGTGGTGTGGATGCAGCCGGCCAGCGCACTCGCGGCATTCACGGTGGGTGACCTGCCGATGCTCCCGCCCACGGAATCCGTCCTTCGGTGGCTCACAGGCTTCGCGACCGCGCCCGAGGCCCTGGTGGCCGGGGCCCTGCGCGACGTGGTGCCGCTGCTTCCTCGCCGAGTGGAGGGCGACCCGGGTGAGGGCGGGTCAGCGCGATGGGTGCTCACGCATGACCGCACGGGCGAGGTGCTTGTTGACCCCGTGGTCGCCCCTCACACGCGCGAGAGTGACGGACTGCCGCGAGGCAACTCATGAGCGGGCACGTGCTGCCGCTCACCGGCTCAACCGAGGACTGGCGTGGTGGGCAGATCTCCGAGGCGGCCGCATGCGTGCTCGCACCGAACGCCTCGCCGTGGACGCTGGACGGGACGAACACCTGGATCCTTGGCACCAGTGACGTGTACGTGGTCGACCCCGGCCCGGACGACCCTCGGCATCTGTCCGCCATCCGCGAGTGGGTCGACGCCCGTGACCAGCGCATCATCGGGGTGCTGCTGACCCATGGCCATGTCGACCACTCGCAGGGGGCTCGAGCGTTCGCCGACGCCGCAGGTGTCGGCGTCCGTGCGTGGGATCCGGCGCACCGCCTCGGATCCGAGGGACTGTCCGACGGAGACGTCATCGCCATGGGCGACGAGGACGTGCGCATCGTCGCCACCCCGGGCCATTCCCAGGACAGCGTCAGCATGATTCTCGGTGGGGATTCATCCCTGCTGACGGGAGACACGATCCTCGGACGCGGAACGTCGCTCGTGGCGTGGCCGGACGGAACCCTCGGTGACTATCTGGACAGTCTGGAGCGACTCCGGGACCTCGCGGGCGAGCTGTCCAGAGTGCTCCCCGGGCACGGGCCCGTGTTGCAGAGTCCCGCGACGGTGATCGATGCCTACCTGACGCATCGCCGGGCACGGCTCGCCGAGGTGGCAGGGGTGTACGAGTCCGGGGTGACGGACCCCGAGTCGATCGTGCGCATGGTCTATGCCGATGTGCCGCAGGAAGTGTGGCCCGCGGCCGAGCTCACCGTGCGGGCCCAGGTGCACTATCTGGAGTCAGGCGAGACCCGCTGATCGATCGAGCTGGTGCCCGGTGGAGACGTCAGTGTGCGCGCTTGCCAAGCCGCTCGACGTCGATGATCAGCACCTGACGTGACTCCAAGCGGATCCAGCCGCGCTGGGCGAAGTCGGCCAGTGCCTTGTTGACCGTCTCGCGGGAGGCGCCGACAAGCTGAGCCAACTCCTCCTGCGTCATGTCATGCGTGACCATCAGGCCCTCGGGAGTGACCTCGCCGAACTTCTCGCCCAGATCCATCAGGGCCTTGGCCACCCGGCCGGGCACGTCGGAGAACACCAGGTCCGCCATGGCGTCGTTGGTGCGGCGAATCCGCCGAGCAAGGGCCTGGAGAAGGGCGGCGGCCACCTCGGGGCGCCCGCTCAGCCATGGCTTGAGCTGGTCGTGGCCCATGAGGAGGACGGTGGTGTCGGTCAGTGCGGTCGCGGTGGACGTGCGCATACCTGGGTCGAACAGGCTGAGCTCGCCGAACATCTCGCCGGGTCCGAGCACGCCCAGCAGCGACTCGCGTCCGTCCGTCGATGTTTGGCCGAGCTTCACCTTGCCCTCGACGATCACGTACATGTGATCCCCGATCTGCCCCTCTTGGAACAGAACGTCGCCCTTGGAGACATCGCGGCTGACGAGGGACGCGCGCAGTGCGGCCGCACCCTCGGCGTCAAGGGCGGCGAAGAGGGGGGACTGGAGGAAGGCTTCGTCCATCGTCATCTGCTCCGCTGCTCTCGGTCACCCAGCTGGGTGATGCTTCTGGCAAGCCGGCCGCGGCGGTGCTCCCACGGCGGACCGTCATGCCCGACATACGCTATCGGCATGGTCGTGGCGGCGGACAGGCGAGTCGGGGAGGAACTCCCGGCCCTCAGACGCCGAGCCCGCCGCATGGTGAAGGTCCTGGGGGAGACCTACCCGGATGCGCACTGTGAACTGGACTTTCGGACACCTATCGAACTCCTCGTCGCCACGGTGCTCAGCGCCCAGTGCACTGACCAGCGCGTGAACAAGGTGACGCCGGCGCTGTTCGAGCGCTACCACACCCCCGCCGACTACGCGGGCGCCGATCGGGAGGAGCTGGAGTCCCTGATCGCGCCCACGGGATTCTTCCGGCAGAAGGCCAAGACTCTGCAGGGCATCGGGCAGGCTGTGTGTGATCGCTTCGGCGGTGAGGTTCCCGCGCGGCTGACGGATCTGGTGACCCTTCCCGGAGTCGGCCGCAAGACGGCCAACGTCGTGCTGGGGGACGCCTTCGGTGTTCCCGGCATCACCGTCGACACCCACCTGGGTCGGCTGGCCCGGCGCTTCGGGTGGACGACGCAGACCGACCCGGTGAAGGTCGAGAGCGATCTCATGGAGATATTCCCGCGCAAGGACTGGACGCAGATGTCGCATCGGGTGATCTGGCACGGACGTCGTCGGTGCCACGCGAAGCGCCCTGCGTGCGGTGCCTGCCCGATCGCTCGCTGGTGCCCTGCATTCGGTGAGGGTCCCACCGATCCGGCCGAGGCTGAGCGACTTGTGCGCGAGTCCGGACGGGCGTGAGCATGCAGTGGTCTCGCCACGGGTGGTCGATCCCCAACGTTGATGCGGTGCTGCCGTCGTGGCTGCATCCGGTAGCAGCGCTCGCCTCGTCGGTGACCGCGGAGGAGCTCACGCGGTTCGTCCCCCCGCACGGGGAGGGTCGTCACTCGGCCGTCCTCATGCTGTTCGGCCCGGACCGGGACCTGCTGGTGATCCAGCGTGCCAGCACCATGCGCTCCCATGCCGGACAGCCGGCGTTCCCAGGCGGGGCCGTGGACGACGAGGACGAGTCCGCGATCCATGCCGCCCTGCGCGAGGCGGAGGAGGAGACGGGGCTTGACCCGACGGGCATCGCAGTGTTCGGGCAACTGCCGGACCTGTGGGTGCCGGTGTCGAACTACGTCGTCACGCCGGTGCTCGGCTGGTGGGAGCGACCGTCACCGGTGTGGCCGCGTGACCCTGCGGAAGTCTCGAGCGTGCACCGAATCCCGCTCGACGATTTCGCTGATCCGGAGCACCGCTGCAGGGTGCTGCATCCATCGGGGTATGTAGGTCCGGCATTCGAGGTGGACGGACTCCTGGTGTGGGGATTCACCGCGGGGCTGATCTCCGGGCTGCTCGACCAGGTGGGTTGGGCCCGGCCATGGGACGAGACGCGGGTTGTTCCCCTGAGTCCTGAGCAGGCATCGTGACGATCGTCGACTGGGTGCTCATCGGCGCACTCGTGGTGTTCGCGCTGGCCGGGTGGTTCCGGGGCTTCGTCGCTGGCCTGCTGGCCTTCATCGGATTCCTGGGCGGCGGGCTCGCGGCCGCGTTCATCCTGCCGGGGATCCTCGATTCGCTGATCGAGGCGGAGTGGCTGAAGATCGCCGCGGTGGCCGGCGGGGTCCTGATCGTCGCGCTCATCGGCCAGTTCGCGGCCTCCATCCTCGGGCAGCGCCTCCGAGACGGCATCACCTGGCGTCCGGTGCGACTGGTCGACAACATTGCCGGTGCTGCGTTGAACGTGGTGGCCTTTGCCGCTGTTCTCTGGATCATTGCCAGTGCACTCGCCTACCTGCCCGTTAGTGCGGTATCCGAGCAGGTGACTCAGTCGCGCGTCCTCGTCGCCCTCGACTCCCTGGTGCCACCTCAGGCCCGCAATGCGTTCAGCAGCCTGCGTGCGCTCGTGGGTCAGACTGACGTGCCGCGCGTGTTCTCGGGCCTCGCCCAGATCACCGGTCCCGACGTGGATCCGCCGGATCCCGCGGCCATCACCGATGCCATCGACGAGGTCAGGCCCTCGGTCGTGCAGGTCTTCGGAGATGCTCCCGAATGCCGCACGGGTGTGACCGGCAGTGGATTCGTGATCGAGCCGGGACTCGTCATCACCAATGCGCACGTGGTCGCCGGCGTGGATCAGCCCCGGGTGCGCGAACGTCAGGGCGAGAGGGCTTTGCGCGTGACTGTCGTCTACTTCGATCCGGAGACGGACATCGCGCTGCTGGAAGTACCTCGTCTGGACTCGCCCGCCCTTGCTCTGGCGCGCACGCCTGCCGCATCGGGCGACTCGGCCGTAGTCGCGGGCTTCCCGCAGTCTGGCCCCTACCGAACCGAGCCGGTGCGCATCCGCACTACGGTCCGCGCCCTTGGCGATGACATCTACGGCAAGGCCGGTGTCGAACGTGAGGTGTACACCTTCCGAGGCACTGTCCTGCCGGGCAACTCCGGTGGCCCACTCCTCCACCCGGACGGATCCGTGCTCGGCATGGTGTTCGGCGCAGACGAGCAGATGGACGCGACAGGCTACGCACTGACGAACACCGAGCTCGTTGAGGCCCTGACCCAGCCACGCGGTGAGACGGACACGGGAAGCTGCCGGATCACCGACTGACCGTCAGGCGATCGGGACCAGTTCCTGGGCGATCAGGTAGGCCATGGTCAGTCCACGGCCGAGGGCGAACCCGCTGTTGTAGCCGCTGCCCATCGTCGTCAGGGCCGCAACTGAGCCGGCCGCATACAGACCGGTGATGGGTGCCCCGGTGGTGCTCAGCACGCGACCCTCACTGTCGGCGCGGAGGCCGCTCGAGCCGATCCCGGTGCCGACGAACTTCAGGCGGGTGCCGTAGAACGGCGGCTCGGTCAGCGGTCCGAGCACAGGATTCGGCTCATGGTTGGGATCGCCGGCGAATCGCAGAATGAACGGGACGCTGCCGCGCCCGAACTCCGGATCCTCACCCTGCGCAGCACCCTCGTTGAACCGCGCGATCGTGCGGCCCAACTCCTCGCCGTCAATGTCGAGCATGGCGCCAAGCGTGCCGAAGTCGTCGGCCTGCATGACGAATTCCTCGGGATAGTCGCCGCCGGGCGGCGTCAGTCCCAGGCCGTACTTGCAATGGTGCTGCTCGTCCCAGATGAGGAAGAACGGGAGGTGCCGATCCTCGGGATTCAACGCACCGCGCACGATGGTCACCCAGTAGGAGTCGTCGCAGAAACGCCGACCCTGGCGATCCACCATGAGGCAGTGCGGGAGTGCGTACTCCGGGCCGTTAGAGACTCCGGTGTCCGACCGAGAGTTCCATCCCGGCACGATCGGCACCCGCGTGGGCGGCACGTAGGCGACGTCAGCGCCAACGGCCCGGGCCATGGTGATGCCATCGCCGGTGAGGCTGGTCGGTGCCAGGCTGCTGAAGTCGTCCGGCCCCAGTCCGAGGAACTCCTCGACCAGCTCGGGGTTCCAGTCGTAGGTGCTGGTCGCGAGAACCACCGGGCCTCGAAGCTCCTGCACCCCATCCGGACCCTCGGTGGAGACCCCGATGACCGAGCCGGAATCGTCGGTCACCAGTTCCGTGACACGGGTGGAGAGACGGATGTCGATGCTGGTCTCCCGCAGCGCCCTGGCCAGGAAGCTTGCGACGACTCCGGTGCCGAAGGTCAGCGGGTCGCCCTCCGCAGCGGCCGGACTCGATACGTCCGTCTTCCCGAAGGCAGGCACGCCGGCGTGCGTTGCGATCTCCTCGTCCTCCTCCGTTGCGAGGCTCGAGGATCGACGGCCCTTCAGGTGCATCTCGGCGTAGGTCATCCCCACCGGGAAGTTCGGGCTCACGCGCAGCAGCGACCTCCACTCGCCGAGCTCACCGCCGTCGATGACGGCGTTCGTCAGGTAGCGGCCGACGTCCAGGGCGCCCTTGGCCTCGGAGTGGTAGTCCGCCAGATCGGGAATGATCTCCCACCGAATGGCCCCGACGGTCTCCCAGTACTCCATGGCCTCGGGTGCGACTTCCAGCCATCGGCGCATGGCTGCCTCGTCGAGCAGTTCCGGATGGTCCTTTGTCAGATCGCGGACGTAGGCCTCTGCGAGGGTCAGGTCGTCCTCGATCCCCTCGCGTGCCTCCACATGATTGGCGCCGACCCACACCATGCCGCCTGAGTAGGCCGCCGCGCCGCCCAGCAGGTCGCTGGATTCGAGCACGATGGCGCGACCCCCACGCAGAGCGACGCCCAGCGCTGTGGCCAGTCCCGACAGGCCCGCTCCCACAACGATGACGGGGTGGTCGAGGTCGGGTCGGTCGAGGTCGGGTCGAACCTCCTGTGAAGTCATGACGTCAACGTAGCGATCGACACCGCGCACGGGCCAGATCGAGTGGAAGGTCTGCGTCACTCGTCGTGGCGAGACCCTCGAGCGCTCGCTGGGCGAGCCGCCTGGCCCCCTCGTCGTTGCCCCGCGCGTGATGTGTCTCCGCAGCGCCCCATTGGGCGAGGGCCTTCCAGACGAGGCGATTCCGCTCTGCACACGTGCGCCATCGCTGCTCGCAGATCTCGTGCGCGTGGAAGGGCAGACCCTGCAGGTACGAGTCCCAGGCGAGCGACCACACCTGTGGGTCAGACAGTCCATCGATCGAGGGCACATCCGGCCCGCGCTGGTCGCTCGGGGCATCGGGCGGCAGGGGGCGGCCCAGGCGATCCCGCGGTCGCTCGGCCGTCATCGAAGGGCGGGCCCGGTGAGCCAGTCCAGAAGGGTGCGTGTGAACTGGGCCGGGCTCTCCTCGTGCGGGAAGTGCCCGCAATCCATATCGGCACGCTGATACTCGGCTCGGACGAAGTCCTCGCTGCCATCCACACTCGAGCTCAGCATCATCGGATCGCTGACGCCTTGCACCTGAAGCACGGGACACTGCACCGGCGCCTCCATGAGCGACATGTAGCTGAGTCCGTCCGGGCGCAGAGCTGAACGCACCGCCCATCGGTGGTATTCGATGGCGGTATGCGCGGTGGGCCACCGCAGGAAGGCCGCGCGATAGGCCGTCGCAGCCTCGTCGTCGAGCCATGCGGGATCCGCTGACCACGAACGGATCAAGTCGGCCACCCGTTGTCCGTCGTTCGCGGTGAGGGATCTCTCGGGTGCAAAGGGCAATTGGAATCCCATCGCGTAGTGCATGGCCTTGCGCTGGCGGTGATTGCTCATCATGGCTGCCCGCAGTCGCCGTGGATGCGGCATGGAGACGGGAACGATCCCGCGCACCACCTCCGGCTCCAGCACGGCCGTGGACCATGCTGCGAGCCCACCCCAACCGTGACCGACGATGATCGCTTGCGAGATACCGAGACTTCTGATGAAGGAAGCGACGTCGGAGGCGAGAGTGCGCGGGTCATAGCCCTCGGGTGGATGGTCGCTGCCGCCGTAGCCGCGCAGGTCCATCGCGATGGCGCGGAATCCAGCCGCGGCCAGCTCGGTCAGTTGACGACGCCACGTCCACCAGAAGGTGGGAAATCCGTGCAGGAGAACCACGGCCGGGCCACTGCCGATGTCGACGCCGTGGAACCTCGCGCCATTGGCTGAGACATCACGGTGCGTCCACGGTCCGGCCGCCTGGATGACTTCGTCAGGCTCAGGGAGCGGCACCGCTTACGAGCCGAGGGGCGGTTCGCGCCGCACGTCGATCTCGACTTCCACGATGTCGTTCACGTGGCTCGATCCAGAGTTCGAGAGCGCAGCCTTTGTCTTCTCCAGTTCGGCCTTGGAGAGGGTCGGCGCCTTGACCTCGGAGAAGTTCTTGCGCGCGAGGAAGCCGGTGACCGCCACCCCGATGAGCAGGAGCCCGGCGACGATCAGCATGCCGGCCCAGATGGGAAGCCCGAGGGCGACGATCACGAACGCGAGAGTCAGCAGCAGGAAGATCGTTGCGAAGAAGGTGAGGGTCGCGGCGGCGATGCCCATGGCGGCACCAAGGCCGATCTTTCCCCCGGTCTCCGCCATCTCGGCCTGAAGCAGCGCGACCTGAGCCTTGGCCAGGCGCTGCGCGTCCGACACGCTCTTGCTGACCAGGTCCTTGATGCTGGGCGGCGGTTGCGGCGGCATCGGTTCCTCCGTTTCGACGCGGGCCAGGCGCGGCAGACTGCCACGCAGGCCCTCTTCAGGCTATCGGTCGCTCTGCTCCTGGTACACGTCCGGGATTCCGTCGTTGTCCTTGTCGGCCTCTTCGATGGCCGCGATCGCTGCGTAGTGGCGACCGCGCAGGGTGAGCGCGATGCCAGCGAGGATCGCGGCAATCAGTGAGGCAACGAGGATGGCGAGCTTCGAGGACTCGAGGAGGAGCAGGTTCTCCTCGTAGCCGAGTTCGGCAATGAGCAGCGCCACGGTGAAGCCGATGCCTGCGAGCACACCGATTGCAGAGATGTCGCGCCATGCGATGCCGGGAGCGAGCGAGGCTCGGGTGAAGGTTGCCGTGATCCAGGCTCCTAGCAAGACGCCGATCGGTTTGCCGAGCACCAGCCCGAGGATGATGCCGATCGCAACCGGCTCGGTCAGCGCAGAGTCGATGCCGATCGAGCGGAGATCCACCCCGGCGGCCATGAAGGCGAAGATCGGCACCGCGATTCCCGCACTGAAGGGGTGGATGCGATGCGCCAGGCGATCAGCCGGTGACTCTTGCTCGCCAGGATCGGACTTGACGCGCGTGAGCAGGCCGAGGACGACGCCGGCAACGGTGGCGTGGACGCCACTCTCGTGGGTGAAGTACCAGGCGAGCAGGGCGAGCGGAACGTAGAAGAACGGTGACGTCCAGCGCATCTTCTGGGCAACGGCGTAGAGCACGAACAGGGCGATGGCCGCGAGGAACCACGGGAGGCTGAACTTTTCGGAGTAGAAGATGGCGATGACGGCGATCGCCCCGAGGTCGTCGACGACGGCAAGGGTGAGCAGGAAGGCTCTCAGGGCTACCGGGAGTCGACGGCCGAACACTGCGAGAACGGCCAAGGCGAAGGCGATGTCGGTCGCCATGGGAATGCCCCAGCCGCGGGTGCTTCCCCCATCCATCGACACGTTCACGGCGACGAAGATGGCGGCCGGCACCACCATGCCGCCGATCGCTGCGGCAGCGGGCACGATGGCCTGGGCTGGCTTGCTCAGTGACCCGACGACGAGCTCGTGCTTCAGCTCGAGGCCGACCACGAAGAAGAAGATGGCGAGCAGTCCGTCGGCGGCCCACACGCCGAGGGGGAGGTTGAGGCCGAGGCTCTCGGGACCGACCTGGAGGTCGATCAGTTCGAGGTAGCCATCGCCCCACGGCGAGTTGGCCCAGACCAGTGCGATGGTCGCGGCGACGATGAGCAGGATGCCGCCGACGGTCTCGTCTCGTAGATACGACACCAACCAGCCGCGTTCGCGCAGCGACGGTCGGACGAGAATCTCGTGCTGCTCCATGGCTCCACCCTAACCGGAGCCCGAACCCCGGCGCCTGCGTCAGTCGTCGCTGCTGCCGGACTTCAGTCCATCCGCGATCAGTCCCATGACGGCGGGATCGGCCAGGGTCGTTGCGTCGCCCATGGTTCGGTTCTCGGCGACGTCGCGCAGCAGGCGGCGCATGATCTTCCCCGAGCGCGTCTTGGGGAGCTCGGGGACGACCATGATCTGCCGCGGCTTGGCGATCGGGCCGATCTCGTGCGCGACGTGGTTGCGGAGCTCGGTGACCATGGCATCGCCCTCGGCCTCAGCAGCCGGCACGCCACCGCGGAGGATGACGAACGCGACGATGCCCTGACCGGTGGTTTCGTCGGCCGCCCCGACCACGGCGGCCTCAGCAACCTTCGGGTGCGACACCAGTGCCGACTCGACCTCGGTGGTGGAGATGCGGTGGCCGGAGACGTTCATGACGTCGTCGACGCGGCCGAGCAGCCAGATGGCGCCGTCCTCGTCCCACTTGGCGCCGTCCCCAGCGAAGTAGTACTGCGGCCAACGCGACCAGTAGGTATCGATGTAGCGCTGCGGATCGCCCCAGATCCCGCGGAGCATGGACGGCCACGGATCAGTGAGCACGAGGTAGCCACCACCACCGTGTCCGACAGGAGTGCCGTTGTCGTCGACGATGGCCGCGCCGATGCCGGGCAGCGGACCCATCGCCGATCCGGGCTTGCACGGGGTGACCCCGGGCAGTGGCGAAATCATCATCGCGCCGGTCTCGGTCTGCCACCACGTGTCGACGATCGGGCAGCGGCCCCCGCCGATGACGTCGCGGTACCACATCCAGGCCTCCGGATTGATCGGCTCACCGACCGATCCGAGCAGCCGCAGGCTCGAGAGATCCTTGCCGGTGGGCAGGTCCTCGCCCCACTTCATGAAGGTGCGGATCGCGGTCGGGGCGGTGTAGAGGATGGAGACTTTGTGCCGCTCCACGATGTCCCACCAGCGATCCTTGCCCGGAGTGTCGGGAGTGCCCTCGTAGACGATCTGGGTCACGCGGTTGGCCAGAGGTCCGTAGACGATGTAGGAGTGCCCGGTGACCCACCCGATGTCGGCGGTGCACCAGTACACGTCGGAGTCAGGCTTGAGGTCGAAGACGTTGCGATGGGTGTAGGACGTCTGCGTGAGGTAGCCGCCGGACGTGTGCAGGATGCCCTTGGGCTTCCCCGTGGTTCCGGACGTGTAGAGGATGAACAGCGGGTGCTCGCTGTCGAAGGCCTCGGGCGTGTGTGAAGTGGACTGACGATCGACGATGTCGTGCCACCAGACGTCCTTGTCGGTCCACTCGACCTCGGTGCCGGTGCGCTTGACGACGAGCACATGCTCGACGGTCGGGCAGTCGGCGACTGCCTCGTCAACGGCGGGCTTCAGCGCCATCGCTGAACCACGGCGGTTCTGACCGTCGGCCGTGATGACGAGCTTCGCCTCGGCATCGTCGATGCGACTGCGCAGCGCCTCGGCGGAGAATCCCGCGAAGACGACCGAATGCGGTGCACCGATGCGTGCGCAGGCGAGCATCGCGACGATTGCCTCGGGGATCATCGGCAGGTAGATCGCCACGCGGTCGCCGGCCACGAGCCCGAGCTCGGCCAGGGCGTTGGCAGCCTGGCTGACCTCGTCCTGCAGTTGTGCGTAGGTGACATCGCGGCGATCGCCGGGCTCGCCCTCGAATCGAATGGCGACCTGATCGCCGAAACCGTCCTCCACGTGGCGGTCAACGCAGTTGTACGCAACGTTGAGTCGGCCGCCGATGAACCACTTGGCGAAGGGTGCGTCCGACCAGTCGAGCACCTCGGTGAAGGGCTCGGCCCAGGTGAGGTGACGGGCCTGCTCGGCCCAGAATCCCAGGCGATCGCGGTTGGCCTCGTCATACATCTCCGGCTGCGCGTTCGCCTGCTTGGCGAACTCCGGCGTGGGCGGGAACACCCGCTCCTCGTAGGACAGGTTGGACAGTGCTGCGGTCTTGTCGTCGGTCACGTGTCTTAGTGAATCAAAGGCCTTGGTTGGATGGGCAGGTGTTCGCCAATCCGAACGACCCTTTTGCCGCGCTGGCGGCCATCTCCGAGGTGGCGGCTGCCTCGACTGCGGCTCGTGAGGAAGTGGATCGGCTGCTGTGGCGTCGCGACGTCCGCGGGGCGGCGGCAGAGGTGGCGTCGGCCTCTCTTCAGAGAGGCGCGCGTGACTCCGCTGCGATCGACGGAGCCGATGTCGCCCTCGTCGAGGACTCACCGATGGGTCGGGTGCTGGAGGCCTCCCTGCGGCTGACGGCTGGCGTCCCCACCCAGGTGGATGTCTTCGGGCAGGCCCCCCTGCAGGCGTGGGCGCACCTGCACGCCCTGGTCGCGCACGGCTTCACGCCAGCCGATGAGCTGGGGCGTCCGCGATTGGTCGATGACGTGGACGATCCGCTCAATCTCGGTGACGTCCCGTCGGCGCGTGCGGCAGCGGATCGACTCGCTCTGCTGGCTCGCCACCTGACGTCTCCGACGGATGCCCCCGCTCTCGTGGTCGCCGCTCTGGCGCACGCGGAGGTTGCTGCGCTGCGGCCTTTCGTATGGGGCTCTGGTCTGCTCGCGCGGGCGACCACTCGGTTGGTCATGGCCGAGCGTGGTGTCGATCCGTCGCTGTTCAGCATCCCGGAGAACGGGATGCTGGAACTCGGTCGCTCGTCCTACGTCCGCGCGTTGCGCGGATACGCCACAGGGTCGCGTGCGGGTGTGGCCGAGTGGTGCGTGTGGCATGCGTCGGCGGTGGCGGCCGGTGCCCGCGCCGTCGTCGTCCCCTAGGTCTTCGCGTCGAAACCTGCAGTTGCGGTCGCAAGATCGCGCGGGTGCGACGGTACCTGCAGGTTTCGACGCACCTGTGGACAGCCGTTTGTGTCGAGCCGAGCCGTGACGCACTCTCGGGCCATGCCTCGTCGTGCCGATCCCGACCCCGAGCTGCCGATGCTGACGCTCGTGGGGCAGGCCCGCGATGCCGGGATGTCGATCAATCAGATCCGTCACCGAGTCCGCACTGGTGCGTGGGGGCGCGTGGCCCGAGGTACCTATCTGCCGGATGGCGAGGCCGTGTTTTCGACGCTCGATCGTCATGCCCGGGCGCGCGCCGACCATCTCCTCCGCGCGGTGGCGGCGGCCTTGGGAAATCCCGGCAGCACCGTCTGTGACACCAGTTCGGCCGTCATCCACGAGATGGACGTGCTGAGGCTGCCTCCGCGGGTGCAGTTGGGAGTGCCGCCGGGTCGGTGGTCGGGCACGCGGAGCGGCATTGACTTCCGCATTCGTGATTTCGCCGACGGGGATGTCGTGCTCGGACGCGTGCCGATGGCGTCGCCTCTGCGCTCCTGGGTGGATCTCACTCGGTTCGGGACGCTGGCCGACGCGCTGGCTGCCGGCGACTCGGCTGTGCGACGCGGTCTGTTCGATCCCCGGGACGCGGCCGAGCGAATCTCTGATTGGGCTGGCCAGTGGGGATGTCGACGTCTCGAGCGTGCTGTGGGCCTGCTCGACGGTGCACGGGAGTCCGTCCTGGAGTCGGCATCCTTCGCCTACTTCGTCGAGCATCGCATCCCCCTGCCGCGTTGCCAGGTGGTCATCCGCGCAGGTGACGGTCGGTTCCTCGGACGGGTGGACTTCCTGTGGGAGGAGGCCCGACTCGTCGGCGAGTGCGATGGACGCATGAAGTACGCATCGGCAGCGGATGTCTACGCCGAGAAGCGACGGGAGGACGACATCCGCGCAGAGTCCTTCGATGTGTTCCGCTGGGGCATGTCCGACCTTCGCACCGCAGCCCTGGCCGAACGCCTGCGCCGCCGACTTCGCTGAAACCTGCAGTCGCGGTCGCAAGATCCCGCGGGTGCGACGCTACCTGCAGGTTTCGGCGACTTGGAGCTACAGGCGTGCGCCGCGGCGCCGGGCGTACCAGGTCAGCCCGAGGGCCACCGCCCCGATCGCGACGCCCGCGCCGGCCGCCACGGCTGACCGCTTCGTCTGCTGCTCCCTCATCGCGACGGGCTTGGCGAAGTCGACAATCGGCCAGCCTCGCTCGACAGCGACCTTGCGCAACTCCGCATCGGGATTGACGGCCACCGGTTGACCCACCGCCTCCAGCATGGGCAGGTCCGTCTGGGAGTCGCTGTAGGCGTAGCACGCACCGAGGTCGTATCCGCGCTCCTGTGCGAGGGACCGCATGGCCTCGGCCTTGCCCTCGCCATAGGCGTAGAACAGGATCTCGCCGGTGTACGCACCCTCCTCGATCGCAACCTGCGTGCCGATGGCGAGATCGACACCGAGTCGCTCGCCGATCGGCTCGACGATGTCGGTGCCGGACGAGGAGATGATGATGACCTCGCGGCCAGCGGCCTTGTGCTCGTCGATCAGGTCGACGGCCTCCTGGAAAACCATGGGGTCGACGATGTCGTCGAGCGTCTCCCCGACGATCGCCTTCACCTTGTCCACATTCCATCCGGTGACGAGCTTGGACATGTACTCGCGCATCGTCTCCATCTGGTCGTGGTCAGCGCCGGATGCGAGAAACACGAACTGGGCATAGGCACTTCGCACCACGTCGCTGCGCCCGATGAGCCCCTCCTTGTAGAACGGGCGGGCGAAGGCGAAGGAGCTCGACTTGGCGAGGATCGTCTTGTCGAGGTCGAAGAACGCAGCCGACGGACCAGGGGGCTCGAGGCTCATGAGGTGACGGTACCTGCCTTGTCCACAGGCTGGCCGCTCCGTGTCGGGTGTCCACAGGCCTGACTTCAGGTTGTCACCGTGCGGCCATCTCGGGGCAGCGTGTTCGCATGACTCGACCCTTGCTCGTCAGCGACGACACAGTGCTGGTGGACGACATCCTGCGGTTCTCGGCAGCAGCCAACGTGGAGGTGCACCTGGCCACCGACGTTGAATCCGCCCGAGGGCTGTGGTCCACCGCCCCCCTTGTCCTGGTGGGGGCCGATCTGGCGGCGCGTGTTGCCGGTCTGCGCGTCGAACGACGACGAGACGTGGTGCTGGTGGGCCGAGACATCGCCGAGGCGGACTGGCAGCGGGCCGTCACCATCGGGGCCGAGCACGTGGCCAGCCTTCCGGACTCGGAGCGCTGGCTGATCACGCGGCTGGCCGACAGCGGCGAGTCTGCGCCCCGCAGCGGCACGGTGCTGGCAGTGATGTCCGGTGGCGGGGGTGCCGGGGCCTCGACTCTGGCGGTGGCTCTCGGGGCCGCCGCGGCCGCCGAGTCGAAAGTGCTGCTCGTCGACCTCGATCCGCTTGCCGGCGGCATCGACGTGATCGCGGGAGTGGAGGGGGTCGACGGTGCGCGATGGCGTGACCTCATTGACACGCAGGGCCGGCTGAGTCCGGCCACGCTGGAGGCATCGTTGCCTGCGTGGGCCGGCATGTCCGTGCTCTCCTGGGGGCGGGAGGGGCCGTCACGGCTGGGGTCGGAGGCGCTGGCGTCGGTGCTGGACGCCGGCGAGCGCGGCTTCGACTTCGTGATTCTGGACATCCCGCGAATGCTGGACGAGGTCACCGAACTGGCTCTCGGGCGAGCCCGGCACACCATCGTGGTGACTTCTGCCAGTGTGCGCGGCGCAGCTGCTGCCGCACGGCTGAGTTCGGCTCTGCGGGATCGATGTGCGGGGCTGGGAATCGTCATTCGCAACGATCGACGAGGGCTGCGCCCGGCAGCGATCGCATCAGTCCTCGACAGTTCGGTGCTGGGTGAGCTTCCCTACGCCGTTCGGATGGCCAGACGATGCGAGGCTGGAGACGGGCCACTCCAGGCAGATTCCTACGGCCGGAGCGTGCGGGAATTGCTGCGGACCCTGCAGGGTGACGGTCGAGCACGCGGATGAAGACCGACCTGGTGGACCGAGTGCGGACCCGACTCATGGTCACAGAAGGCGAGGCGACGCCATCGCGGGTCGCAGCGGCCCTGCGCGATGAAGGGTTGGTGCTGGGCGACAGTGCCGTCCTCGATCTCGTTCATCGGTTGCGCCACGAGTTCATCGGGGCCGGACCCTTGGAGTCACTGCTCCGTGATCCCCTCGTCACCGATGTCCTGGTCAACGGGCCGGACGCAGTGTGGGTGGACCGCGGGGTGGGTCTGGAACGAGAGGGACTGTGCTTCGAGTCCGAGGCGGATGTTCGCCGGCTGGCTCAGCGCCTGGCCGCAGCGGCAGGCAGGCGGCTCGACGAGGCGAGCCCGCACGTCGATGCCCGACTTCGAAGCGGGGTGCGCCTGCATGCCGTGATCCCGCCGCTGTCGGTCGATGGCACCGCCATCTCCCTGCGCGTGCCCTCGTCGCAACCCCTGTCGCTCTCCGCTCTGGTCGCACGCGAGGCAGTGGATGGTCGGACGGCAGCACTTCTGCGCGGCATCGTCCACGCGCGACTGGCCCTCCTTGTCACGGGAGGAACGGGAACAGGCAAGACGACCGTGCTGTCTGCGCTGCTGTCGGAGGTGGCAGAGCAGGAGCGGATCGTCATCGTCGAGGACTCCACCGAGCTGGCTCCCCGTCATCCGCACGTTGTGCGCCTGCAATCTCGCCTCCCCAACGTGGAAGGGGCCGGGGAGGTCACCGGCCGTGACCTTGTGCGACAGGCCTTGCGCATGCGACCGGATCGGATCGTCGTCGGCGAGGTTCGCGGCGCGGAGGTCGTCGACATGCTCGCGGCCATGAACACCGGTCACGAGGGTGGTGCCGGCACCATCCACGCCAATTCCCCGGAGGACCTTCCCGCGCGTCTGGAGGCGCTGGGAATCATGGCCGGGCTCACCAGAGAGGCAGTGCACGCACTGCTCGGCTCCGCGATCGACGTGGTGATCCACCTCAGATTCGACGGCGCTCGGCGACGTGTCATCGATGGCCTCCATGTCCTGCAACGCAGACCCGACGGATTCGTCGAGACAATGCCGGCGCTCATCCGCACTCCGACGGGACTCGTGCGCGGCGATGGCTTCGCGACACTGCAGGCCCGAGTCGACATGACCGCCCCGACATGACCGCCCCGACATGACCGCGCTCTTGGCGGCCCTGCTGGCTGCCGCTGCAGCACTTCTGCTGGTGGATGGTCCGGCCACGTTCCGAGTTCGGGGATGGACGACCCAGAAGGGTACCGATGTGCGTGGTCGGGTGCGCGCGCTCGGCCGACGCGTGGGTGGACGTCTGGCGGTCGGCCCTGCCGCCCGGCGTCGGGTGGCGCGCGAGCGAGCGGATGTACTCCGCGCCCTCGGGGCGCTCTCCGCGGAACTCGATGCGGGGCTTGCTCCAGATCAGGCACTGATTCGTGCGGGTGGTGATCCGAGTGTGTGGCCGCAGGCCACTCGTGCGGCCGAGTGGGGCGGTCCGATCTCAGACGCCTTGGACCGGGACGCTCAACGGGTGCCCGTGCTGGCACAGGTCGCAGCCTGCTGGCGAGTGGGAGCGCAGGGGAGCGGTCTGGCCTCGTCCCTGAAGTCCGTCGCGCATTCCTCGCGGGCGGCGGAGGACGTGCGCGTGGAGATGGAGGGCCAACTGGCCGGGCCGCGAGCAACGGCGCGACTGCTGTCGCTGCTCCCGCTCGTCGGGGTGGGGCTGGGGGCCATGCTCGGTGCTGACCCGCTGGGATGGCTCACATCGACCCTGCCCGGACGCCTCTGCCTGGTTGCGGGCTGCCTGCTGTCGGCGATCGGCGTCTGGTGGACCGGCCGGATCGCGGCGGGTGTGGAGCGTCGCCTGTGATCGTCATCATCGCGCTCCTGATTGCCGGTTCCGTCTGGCTGGCACTGGAGGGCTCACCTGAACCGCGCGTGCAACGACTCCTTGGGCGGACGGCGCCAGGGTCTCGCGACGCGAACCGAGGATCGTGGCGCTGGGTGGCGTCGGGGACTGCGGCGCTGGCTGCGTGGGTGCTCCTAGGAGGTGTGCTCGGCGCGGGAGCGGCGGTGGCCTGCCTCGTGGTGATTCCGCCTGCGCTGGCGCGCTTGGAGTCACGTGCCACGCGCGAACGACGTGAGCAGCTCGAGCGCCAGGCGCCGCTGCTGGCCGACCTGTTGTCAGCCACCTTCACCGCAGGTGCCTCCGTTCGAGATGCCCTCGCATCCGCCGGTGCAGCGGTGGGTGCTCCCACCGTCACGGCACTCTCGCCCGTGGTGGCCGGGCTGGACCTGGGCGCCGACCCGGAGTCGGCCTGGAAGTCGGCGGGTATCGCAGAGGCTCATCGGAGCATTGCGGACGCCCTCGCCCGGGCGCACCGATCGGGAGCACCGGCATCCACGCTGTTGGCCCGCGCCGCGGAGGATCTCCGTCGGGAACGGCGACGCCTATTGGAGGTCTCGGCTCGCTCGGCCGGAGTGCGCGCAGTCGCACCGCTGGCTGTCTGCTTCCTTCCCGCGTTCGTCCTCCTTGGCGTCGTGCCTGTGGTCGCGTCGCTCGCCGATGGACTGCTGCCCGGCTGAACGCTCGGCATTCATCCACAGCCGCCGCGTGGTCTGTCGGCCCTCCCCAGCCCGGGATTCGCCACTGCCGCCGTCGCGCATGAGTCGCGAGTGTTGCGCAACCGGTCACCGGGCCGGGGTGCCGACAGTCGGCACCTGCCGCAACTCGCGGCGCGACCTGAAGGAGAAGCCATGCACAAGTGGATCAATCGCATGAAGAAGGACGATGGACTGTCGACCGCGGAGTACGCGGTGGGAACGGTTGCCGCGGCAGGCCTCGGGGGAGTGCTGATCAAGCTCCTCACTAGCGAGGAGGTCCGCAACCTCATCTGGACCGTGCTCTCCAACGCCTTCGAGTCATTGCTGGGGTAGGGATGTCGTTCGTGTCGTGCTGGCGGGCTGGGCGACTGTCCCGCCAGCACGGGGCAGCGCCGCGGTGCGCATCCTCCGATGATCGCGGAATGGTGGTCGCGGAGACTGCGCTGGCGATTCCGGTTCTCGTGGCACTTGCGGCCGCACTGATCTGGGGCGTCTCCGTGGCCGGGCAGGCCTTGGTGCTGGCCGATGCGGCGCATGAGGCGGCACGCGATGTCGCGCGCGGGGTGGCCTCTGCCGAGGCCGCCCATCGAATCTCCGAACGCATCCCGGCGGCCCGAGTGTCTGTCGAGGAGAGTGACGGTCTGGTGCTTGTCGTGCTGGAGCAGGACGTGCCGTCACCGCTTCCGCTGCTGAGAGGCGTTACGGTCCCGCTGCGCCAGGAGGTCACGGCACTGCGGGAGTGGTCGTGAAACCGAATGATCGTGGAGCGGCGACGGCGCTGGCGATCGTCCTCACGCAGATCATCGTGATCGCAGGTGTGACCGTCATCGCCATCGGCGGGCTGCTCATCACCCGGGTGCACGCAACCGGAGTGGCCGACCTCGCTGCGCTGGCCGCTGTCGATGGCGCGGACTGTTCCCGAGCGGATGACATCGCACGGGCAAACAGCATGCAGGTTCGCTCATGCGAGTGGAACGGTGGTGACGTCACGGTGGTGGTCGATGCACCGGCCCCGCCGGCCATCCAGCGGGTTGCCCGGTGGTGGGTTCAGCGATCGGTGATGGTCAGTGCTGCCGCACGAGCAGGCCCGGGCTAATGGTCGTCGGCGAACGCAGGCTGGGCCAGGAGCAGGTCCAGCAACTGCACGGCCGATGACTTCTCCAGCGGGTTGTTCCCGTTGCCGCACTTGGGTGACTGCACGCAGGCGGGGCACCCTGTGGTGCACGCGCACTCGGAGATGGCGAGTCGGGTGGCGCTGAGCCAGTCGGCCGCCACGCTAAACCCATGATCGGCGAACCCAGCACCTCCGGGATATCCGTCATAGACGAACACCGTGGGCTGGCCTGTGTCTGGGTGGTGGGCAGTGGACACACCGCCAAGGTCCCAGCGATCACAGGTGGCGAACAATGGCAGCAGCCCGATGGACGCATGCTCGGCGGCGTGGGCGGCTCCGGGAATGTCCCTCTCGTCGATGCCGGCATCCACCACCGCAGGTGTCGGCAGAGTCCACCACACGGCGTGCGTTCGAAGTTCCTGCACGGGCATGTCGAGGGCCTGTTCGCCGAGGCTCTGCCCGTTGGGTCGTCGGCGCTGGAACGACACGACCTGCGAGCTCACGTCGACGACGCCACGGTGAAGAACGCCGTCGGATGACGAATCGAGTGTCTCAACGATGCGGATGTCGCTCACGGAACGGGCCAGGGTCGTGTAGTCCAGAGGCTGCTCGACGACGACGGCAACACCATCGTCGAGATCGAGGTCGGTGACCAGATGCGTGGCTCCTTGGTGAATGTAGACGGCTCCCACGTGCACGGTGGCAGGCGCGGAGGCCCGATCGACAGTGCCCAGCACTCGCCCGGTGCCCTCCTCCACGACGCGAACCGGTGCACCTCCGCTTCCTCGCAGGTCGGTGAGATCCGTGGCGCGCTCGGGTCGAGTCCAGAACCATCCGCGCGGACGCTTGCGGAGCCAGCCCTGATGCTCGAGGGCATCGAGGAGCGGAAGCATCTGCGATCCGAACCACACGACGTCTGTGTCGACCAGCGGCTTCTCGGCTGCTGCCGCGCACAGGTGCGGTGCGAGCACGTGCGTGTTGAACGGATCGAAGATCGCAGCCTCGACGGGCTTGTCGAGCACCGCCTCAGGATGGTGAACAAGGAAGGAGTCCAACGGGTCATCGCGGGCGACGAACACTCCGAGGGCGGGCGCCCCTGCGCGACCCGCGCGACCGAACTGCTGCCACAGGCTCGCGCGGGTCCCGGGCCAGCCGCCGACGAGAACGACATCGAGGCCGCTGATGTCGATACCCATCTCCAGCGCATTGGTCGTGGCGAGCGCCCGGATCGTGCCGTCGCGCAGGTCCTTCTCCAGCGCCCGGCGCTCCTCGGGCAGATATCCGCCCCGATAGGCGGCGACAGTGTGCGCGAGATCGGGATCGACCGTGTCGAGTGACTCGCGCGTGATCGACGCAACGGCCTCCGCTCCCCGCCTGCTGCGCACGAACGCCAGGGTCTGCCGGCCCTCGACCACGCAGTCGGCCAGCAGTGATGCGCACTCCGACAGGGCGCTTCGTCGACCCGCCGGCGGAGAACCGGGTGCGGCCTCGAGCTCTGGCGGCTCCCAGAAGGCGACGGTCAATCCCGCGCGGGGCGATGAGTCGTCGGTCACGGCAACCGCGGGTGCGCCGATCAGCCGCTCGGCGGCGACGTCAGGGTCCGCCATGGTGGCCGACGCCACGAACAGAGTCGGATCCGCGCCGTAATGGCTGCACATCCGCCGCAGCCGCCGGAGGACGGCAGACACGTGCGCACCGGTGACCCCTCGGTACGCGTGCGCCTCATCGACGACGATCAGCGAAAGTCGCCGCAGGAAACTCGCCCACACCTCGTGGCCCGGCAGCAGCGAGTGATGCAGCAGGTCGGGATTGGAGACCACGTAGTTCGCGTGCTGGCGAATCCACGCTCGCTCCTCGCTGGGCGTGTCGCCGTCGTAGGCGGCGGCTCGAAGCCATGGCAGGTGCAGATCGTCGAGGGCGCGCAGCTGGTCATGGGCCAGGGCCTTGGTGGGAGACAGATAGAGGACGACGGATCCGCGACCGTTGGGCGCGCGAGTGCCCTCGAGGATCTGCGTGAGACCGAGCATCCCGAAGGCCATGCTCTTGCCCGAGGCCGTTCCGGTGGACAGGACGACGTTCGAGCCGGACCACGCGGCATCGGCGGCCGCGCGCTGATGAGCCCACGGTTCGTGGACCCCTCGGGATCGATATGCCGCGACCACGTCATCGGCCACCCACTCGGGCCACGACGCATGCGTGGCTGCTCGCTCGGGAAGCTCCTGGGTGTGCACGAGGCGGTCCTGCCGACCTGCGGCGAGACGATCGAGCAGGGCACCGCCCTCGGACGAGATCACCCGGTCGTCGCTCGCACCCATAACGCCATTGTGGGCCGATGGGCTGACGGCCTGTGCCAGAGTAGGTGGATGGAATTCACCGTCGAGGCAGGTGACCAGCGCGGCCGCAGCGTCGTCTCGGCATCGGGGGAGCTGGACGCGCACACGGCCCCCATGCTCGAGGCCGAGATTGCCCCGCTGTCCTCTGTCGAGGGAGGTGCGCTCATCGTCGACCTCTCAGGCGTCACCTTCGTGGACTCCACCGGTCTCGGAGTGCTCGTGACGGCCCTCAAGCACACCAGGGAGGCGGGCGGCACCCTCGATGTCGTCGTCGCCACCCCTCGGGTGCTCAAGGTGCTGGCCCTCACGGGTCTCGACGTCGTCATCCCTCTTCACTCGACCCTCGACGAGGCGCTGAGCGTCTGACGAGCATGCAGCTGCGTTCCACGATCCCGTGAGGAACGTCATAGGGATGTAAGGGTTTCCATATAGGGGTTATCCACATAGGTGACGGGCTCCTGCGTAGACTCCGCGAGATTGCGGCGTCGCCTGTTCCGGCGGTGCCGCCTTGCCTGACCACCCCATCAAGGCCCACCCACCGGGCCTATGACCAAGGAGTCCCATGATCGAGTTGAGCGGGAGCAACATGACGATCGTCGTCATCGTTGCCATCATCGCGCTGGCAGCTCTTGTCGTGGCCGCCGTGCTCGTGCGCCAGGTTCTGGCCGCGAGTGAGGGCACGCCGCGCATGCAGGAGATCGCCGCCGCAGTCCAGGAGGGGGCCTCGGCCTACCTCAACCGGCAGTTCAAGACGCTGGCCATCTTCGCCGTGATCGTCTTCTTCGTCCTTTTCCTGCTGCCGGCGGACACCACGAGCGAGAAGATCGGTCGGTCCATCTTCTTCCTCGTGGGCGCCGTCTTCTCTGCCATCACGGGCTACATGGGCATGTGGCTGGCGGTCCGCGGCAACGTGCGCGTCGCCGCCGCCGCCAACGATTCAGGCGAGCAGAAGGCCATGAAGATCGCCTTCCGCACGGGCGGTGTCGCGGGCATGTTCACCGTCGGCCTCGGTCTGTTCGGTGCGGCACTGGTTGTCCTCGTCTATAAGGGCGAGGCACCCAAGGTCCTCGAGGGCTTCGGCTTCGGTGCCGCGCTGCTCGCGATGTTCATGCGAGTCGGCGGCGGCATCTTCACCAAGGCTGCTGACGTCGGCGCTGACCTCGTCGGCAAGGTCGAGCAGGGCATTCCCGAGGACGATCCCCGAAACGCCGCCACCATCGCCGACAACGTCGGCGACAACGTCGGCGACTGCGCCGGCATGGCAGCAGACCTCTTCGAGTCCTACGCGGTCACGCTCGTCGCGGCGCTGATCCTGGGTGTTGCAGCGTTCGGCAACCTCGGCCTCGTCATCCCGCTGGTCATCCCGGCCATCGGTGTCATCACGGCCGTCATCGGCATCTTCGCCGTGTCGCCGCGCAAGGGCGATCGCTCGGGCATGGCCTCGATCAACCGTGGATTCTTCATCTCCGCGGTGATCTCGGCCGTTCTCGTGGTGGTTGCAGTGTTCGCATGGGTGCCCGCCAGCTGGGACGAGATCGAGTCGCTCGGCGGCATCGCTGCGGTGGAGTCGGCCGACACGGTCAACCCGCGCCTGTTCGTGATCCTCGCGGTCCTGATCGGCATCGTTCTCGCTGCACTCATCCAGCAGCTGACGGCCTACTTCACCGAGACCGACCGTCGCCCCGTTGACGACGTCTCGAAGTCTTCGCTGACTGGTCCGGCCACGGTGATTCTGGCGGGCGTCTCGCTCGGACTGGAGTCAGCGGTGTACTCCGCACTCCTCATCGGCGGAGCGGTCTACGGCGCCTACCTCGTCGGTGGCGGCGCGATCCTGCTGTCCCTGTTCGCCATCGCCCTCGCGGGCACCGGCCTGCTGACGACCGTCGGCGTCATCGTCTCCATGGACACCTTCGGTCCGGTCTCCGACAACGCGCAGGGCATTGCAGAGATGTCGGGCGACGTTCATGGCGAGGGCGCCAAGGTTCTCACGAGCCTCGACGCGGTCGGCAACTCGACCAAGGCCATCACCAAGGGCATCGCGATCGCGACGGCTGTGCTCGCCGCGACCGCCCTGTTCGGTGCGTTCCGCGATGCCATCGTCGGTGCGGTCGAGGAGATGGGTCTGGTTTCCGCTCTGGGCGCCATCGCCGATCCTGAGCAGTACGAGGGCATCCTCAACGTGGCCAACCCGGCCAACCTCGTCGGCCTCATCATCGGTGCGGCTGTGGTGTTCCTCTTCTCCGGCCTGGCCATCAACGCGGTGTCCCGCGCTGCCGGCGCGGTCATCTTCGAGGTGCGTCGCCAGTTCCGCGAGCACCCCGGGATCATGGAGGGCACCGAGAAGCCCGAGTACGGCAAGGTGGTGGACATCGTCACGCGCGACTCGCTGCGTGAGCTCATCACCCCCGGCATCCTGGCGGTCTTCGCCCCGATCGCGGTCGGCTTCGGCCTGGGCGTCGGTGCTCTCGGCGCGTACCTTGCCGGCACGATCGCCACGGGCGTGCTCATGGCGGTCTTCCTGTCCAACTCCGGTGGGGCATGGGACAACGCGAAGAAGTATGTCGAGGACGGTCACTTCGGTGGCAAGGGTTCGGAGGCCCACTCGGCGACCGTCATCGGTGACACCGTCGGTGATCCGTTCAAGGACACCGCTGGTCCGGCCATCAACCCGCTGATCAAGGTCATGAACCTCGTGGCACTGCTCATCGCCCCGGCCATCGTGACGATGAGTGTCGGGGAGTCGGCGAACGACGGACTGCGCTGGGGGATCTCCCTGGTGTCGGTGGCGATCGTGGTGGTGGCCGTGGTCATCTCCAAGCGGCGTCCGATCGCCGTCGGCGAGGAGGTCCCGGTCGCCTAGCGTTCCCGGGCTCCCGGCGTTTCCTTGGCTCGTACGAGCGAGGAAGAACAACGCCTGATCGACCAACGAAGCCCCGTGTTCCGTTCTGCGGGACACGGGGCTTCGTCATGGTCCCCCTACGGGGGACCGCGGCCGACACGCAGCGATGGGGGGTAGGTGAAGTTGACAGAGCGGCCTGCCCTACCGTCAGACTCCGGGCCGAGACTGATGGCAGCTGACCTCAGCACGCCCTGAAAGGACGGATATACGTGGCTCCCCACACCCTGGTGATCGTCGAATCACCGGCCAAGGCGAAGAAGATCGCCGGTTATCTGGGTCCCGACTACACCGTGATGGCGTCTGTCGGCCACGTCCGTGACCTCTGCTCCAAGGCCTCCCAGCTGCCACCGGAGATCAAGAAGAAGCCGTGGGCCAAGCTCGCGGTCGATGTCGACGATCAGTTTCAGGCGTACTACGTCGTGCATGAGTCCAAGAAGAAGACGATCGCCGATCTGAAGAAGGCCCTGAAGGATGCCGACGAGCTCCTGCTCGCCACCGACGAGGACCGCGAGGGCGAGGCGATCTCCTGGCACCTGATGGAGGTGCTCCGGCCGAAGATCCCCGTGCAGCGCATGGTGTTCAACGAGATCACTCCCGAGGCCATTCGCGAGGCGGTCCAGAATCCTCGCGACCTCAACATGGAGCTGGTCGAGGCGCAGGAGACCCGTCGCATCGTCGACCGGCTCTACGGCTATCCGGTCTCCGAGGTGCTCTGGAAGAAGATTGGCCGCGAGGCCAAGTCCGCTGGCCGGGTGCAGTCGGTGGCTGTCCGACTCGTCGTCGATCGTGAGAAGGAGCGCATCGCCTTCCGTGCGGCGAACTACTGGGACATCACTGGCGTCTTCGCCCCGGGTGACTTCGACGCCAAGCTGACCACGCTCGACGGCCAGCGGATCGCCTCGGGCGACAGCTTCGACGATCGTGGCGAATTGAAGAAGGACGTCATCATTCTCGACGAGGCCCGTGCCACGTCCCTGGCCACCGAGTTGGCGGGCCAGCCCTTCACCGTTCGATCGGTCGTGCAGAAGCCGGGCCAGCGTTCGCCGAAGGCACCCTTCATCACCTCCACGCTCCAGCAGGAGGCCTCCAACCGCCTCCGTTGGGGCAGCCAGCGCACGATGCGCATCGCGCAGAGCCTCTACGAGAACGGCTACATCACTTATATGCGCACCGACTCGGTGCACCTGTCGGAGCAGGCGATCTCAGCCGCCCGCAATCAGGCCCGCGATCTCTATGGCCCGGAGTATGTGGCCGACGGCGTCCGCACCTACAAGAGCAAGGTGAAGAACGCCCAGGAGGCGCACGAGGCGATTCGTCCGGCAGGTGACGTCTTCCGTACGCCCGGCGAGGTGTCAGGTGAGCTCAACGCCGACGAATTCGCGCTGTATGACCTCGTCTGGAAGCGCACCGTCGCATCCCAGATGGCCAACGCGCAGGTCGCGACGACCACGATGAAGGTCGGCACCGTCACGGCCGGTGGCACGGATGCGGAGTTCACTGCATCCGGAACCGTCGTCGTCTTCCCCGGCTTCTACGCAGCGCTCAAGGACATCAGCGAGAACGACGACGAGGGCCGCGAGTTGCCCTCCCTGGGCGAGGGCTCGGCCGTCACGGCTCAGCGGCTCGACCCCGAGGGTCACACCACGAACCCGCCGGCCCGCTACACCGAGGCCCGGCTCGTGGCCAAGCTCGAGGAGCTCGGCATCGGCCGTCCGTCCACCTATGCGTCGATCATGTCGACGATCGTCGATCGCGGCTACGTCTGGAAGAAGGGCTCGGCGCTCGTGCCGAGCTTCACCGCCTTCGCGGTGATCCGACTCCTCGAGGAGTACTTCACCGCGCTCATCGACTACCGCTTCACGGCCAATATGGAGGAGGTCCTCGACCTCGTCTCCGTGGGCAAGGCCGATGGTGTGGCTCAGCTGGAGGCATTCTGGCGGGGCGGTCACAGCGTGACCGGGGCGGACTTCCCCGGGGTCAAGCCACTGACGGAGGACCTCGGGGCCATCGACGCCCGCGGCAATGCGACCTTCCCGATCGAGGGCACCGATGCCGTGCTGCGCGTCGGCCGCTACGGCGCCTACGTCGAGCGCGGCGAGGAGGAGCGAGCCAACGTCCCCATCGGGCTCGCACCGGATGAGCTCACGGCCGAGAAGGCGGAGCAACTGCTGCTGGAGCCCTCGGGTGACCGCGAACTCGGGGTGGATCCGGACTCCGGGCTGACGATCGTCTCGAAGTCCGGACGCTACGGCCCCTATGTCAGCGAGGTCCTTCCTGAGGGATCGCCGAAGACAGCCAAGCCGCGCACCGCATCGCTGCTCTCGGACATGAAGCCGTCGACGGTCACGCTTGATGAGGCGCTCAAGCTCCTGAGCCTGCCGCGAGTCGTGGGCACCGATCCGGCTGACGGAGTCGAGATCCTCGCGCAGAACGGTCGCTATGGGCCGTACCTCACGAAGGACAAGGACTCTCGATCGCTCGGCAGTGAGGAGGAGATCTTCACGGTCACCTTGGAGCAGGCGCTGGCGCTGTTCGCGCAGCCCAAGCAGCGCCGCGGTCGCGGTCAGGCGAAGCCGCCCCTGCGTGAGCTCGGCAACGACCCGACCACCGGTCTGGCCCTGGTCATCAAGGAAGGACGATTCGGCCCCTATGTCACCGATGGCGTCACCAATGCGTCGTTGCGCTCGGCCGATGAGCCCGAGACCCTCTCCATCGAGCGCGCCAGCGATCTGCTCTCCGAGCGACGGTCGAAGGAGGCGCTTGAAGGCCTGGTTCCGAAGCAGACGACCACGCGCGTCGTGAAGCGAGGCTCGGCCAAGAAGTCCGCGAAGAAGACAGCCGCAAAGAAGACGACGGCCAAGAAGTCCGCCAAGAAGACAACCGCGAAGAAGACGGCCGCGAAGGCGACCGCCGCCTCCACGTCGAGCTGACACTGAGACGCACGGGCTGACACGGGCATGAGCGGCTACTTCATCGTCTTCGAAGGTGGGGAGGGCGCGGGCAAGTCCACGCAGGAGGCGCTGCTGACCGAGGCGCTCGAGCAGCGTGGTCTCACCGTCACGCGGACGCGCGAGCCGGGCGGTACGCCTGCCGGCGAGGAGATCCGCCGCGTGGTGCTGAGCCCTGAGTTCGAGGGCCTTGACCCGCGCGCCGAGGCGCTCCTGTTCGCAGCTGCGCGAGGTGAGCATGTCGCACGAGTCATCAGGCCTGCTCTCGAGCGCGGAGAGGTCGTGATCTGCGATCGCTACCTCGATTCGTCTGTGGCGTATCAGGGCTTTGCCCGAGGCCTGGGTCCGCGTCGGATTCGCGACCTGAGCCTGTGGGCGACGAACGAGCTTCTGCCCGACCTCACGATCGTGCTCGACATCGATCCAGCCGATGGGCTCGGGCGGTTCACCGAGCGTGACCGACTCGAGGCGGAGCCGCTGGAATACCACCGGCAGGTGCGGGCCGCCTACCTTGCGCTCGCCGAAGAGGATCCTGAGCGCTATCTCGTCCTCGATGCCCGGGACGACATCCAGGCGATCGCCGCGGCGATTCTTGCCCGCGTGTCCGGTGATCTGGAGCAGTCGTGACCCCCGGAATCTGGGATCGACTCGTGGGTCAGGATGCCGTGGTCGCGGAACTGTCCCGCGCGGTCGACGATGCCGAGGCCATCCGGCGCGGTGAGCCCGGCCCCGGCATGACGCACGCATGGCTGGTCACCGGACCGCCGGGATCCGGCCGGTCCACGGCGGCCACGGCCTTCGCCGCGGCGCTCGCCTGCCCGGAGGATGGCTGTGGTGTCTGCGACACCTGTCGCACGGCTCCGTTGGGGGCGCATCCCGATGTCGACGTGATCACCGCGCCCGGACTCACGTACGGCGTGAGCGAGGCACGCGATCTGGTGGCCCGGGCATCGATGTCGCCCATCAGCAGTCCGTGGCATGCGATCGTCGTGGAGGACGCTGACCGATTGACGGAGCAGGCAGTCAACGTGCTGCTCAAGGCTCTCGAGGAACCGCCGCCGCACACGGTGTGGATCCTGTGCGCACCAAGTGTCGAGGATGTTCTGCCGACCATCGTGTCCCGGGCCCGCCACGTGCCATTGCGCACGCCGGGGACGGCTGACATCGCCGATCTCCTGGTCGACAACTACGGAGTCGATCGGGCGATGGCATCGTTCGCCGCACGCGCATCCCAAGGGCACATCGGCCGCGCTCGCGCTCTGGCACGGGACGAGCACGCTCGTCAGCGTCGACAGGAAGTGCTGCGGCTGCCACTGGGCCTCGGCGATGTGCCGTCCTGCTTCGCTGCGGCAGCCAATCTGCTCTCTGCTGCCACGGAGGATGCCCGCGCCATCACCGACGCTCTGGACGCCGCCGAGGAGGCCAGCCTTCTGTCCGAGTACGGCGACGGTGCCAGCGGTGTCACCCCCGCGAAACTGAAGCGACTGATGTCCTCGGCCACCAAGGACCTCACCGCACGGCAGAAGGCGAGGCGCACGAGGACCATCCGGGATCAGGTCGACCGTGCACTCGTCGATCTGCTTGGTCTGTACCGGGATGTTCTCGCCGTGCAGTTCGACTCGGACGTTCCGCTCATCAACGAGGAGATGCGTCCGCAGATCAGCCAGCTCGCCGAGCGCAGCACCGAGAACGACACCGGCCGACGACTCTCGGCGATCGCCTACTGCCGCCAGCAGATCACCGCCAACGTCACGCCGCTGCTCGCTGTGGAATCCCTGATGGTGGAGCTCAAGGATCCGTGGATCCGCGTCGCCTGATTAGGTGGGCACGGCTTTCGCTGGCGCCGAGGTGCGAAATCAAGTGGTCGAAGGCCGAAAGTCCGGCCGGCCCCGAGGCCGACGGATCATTCTGGATTCAGTAAAATCCTTGACAGAGTCAAAGTCCGGGGGCAATCTTGGCTTTATGGTCCCCGACGTTCAGGCCCAGTTGCGCCGTCATGGCGTTCATGTCACCGCCCAGCGCCTGGCGGTTCTCCAAGCAGTGGCGATGACCCCCCATGCGACGGTGGAGGAGTTGACGTCGAGCGTTCGGTCGAGCATCGGGTCGATCTCCCGCCAGTCGGTCTACGACACCCTGTCGCTGCTCGTTGAGAAGGGCATCATCCGAAGGATCCAGCCGGTGGGCTCGCCCGCACGGTTCGAGGATCGGGTCGGTGACAACCACCACCACCTGGTCTGTCGCGCCTGCGGTCATCTCGCGGACGTCGACTGCGCGGTCGGCTACACCCCCTGCCTCACGCCGTCCAACGACTGGTCCTACGAGGTCGACGAGGCCGAGGTCGTCTACTGGGGAATCTGCCCGACCTGCCAAGGGAATCGATCTGCCCCGGACTCACCGATTGCGGCTCAGGCCTGAACACCACGAACGTCAACGACCGCCCACGAAACCAACCGAGAGAAGGATGCAATGAGCGAGGAGAACAAGTGCCCGGTGATACACGGGTCCGCCACCGGGGGCACCCAGAATGAGGACTGGTGGCCGGATCGGCTCAACCTGAGCATTCTGAACCAGAACCCACCGTCCGCCGACCCCATGGGCGCGGACTTCGACTACGCGGAGGAGTTCGCCAACGTCGACTACGACGCAGTGAAGTCGGACCTGCGTGCGCTCATGACGGACTCTCAGGAGTGGTGGCCCGCGGACTACGGGCACTATGGCCCGTTCTTCATCCGCATGGCATGGCACAGCGCCGGCACCTACCGGGTGAGTGACGGCCGCGGCGGCGGGGGTGCGGGCATGCAGCGCCTGGCCCCGCTGAACAGCTGGCCGGACAACGTCAACCTCGACAAGGCACGCCGTCTGCTGTGGCCGGTGAAGCAGAAGTACGGTCGCCAGCTGTCGTGGGCCGACCTGATGATCCTGGCCGGCAATGTGTCCCTGGAGTCGATGGGATTCCAGACGGGTGGCTTCTCGGGCGGGCGAGCGGACGTCTATGAGCCGGATGAGACCTATTGGGGCACGGAGTCCGAGTGGCTCGCCGACAACCGTTACACCGGTGACCGCGAGCTCGAGAATCCCCTTGCCGCCGTGCAGATGGGCCTGATCTACGTCAACCCGCAGGGCCCCAACGGAGTCCCGGATCCGATGGCATCCGCCCGCGACGTGCGCGAGACGTTCGCTCGCATGGCCATGAACGACTACGAGACTGTTGCGCTCGTCGCAGGTGGTCACACCTTCGGGAAGATGCACGGCATGGGTGACCCGGAGAAGTACGTGGGTCCGGAGCCCGAAGGCGCGCCGATCTGGCAGATGGGCCTGGGCTGGAAGAACTCGATGGGCACCGGTGACGGCTACGACACCATCAGCTCGGGCTTCGAGGGGGCGTGGAACCCCACGCCCACCACGTGGGACATGAGCTACCTGGAGACCCTCTTCGCTTGGGAGTGGACTCTGACTACGACCCCGGCGGGCGCTCAGGAGTGGATTCCCACCGACCCGGCGGCCGCGGATCTGGTGCCGGATGCTCACGATCCCAGCAAGCGGCACGCCCCGGTCATGACGACGGCGGATCTGTCGCTGCGCATGGATCCGATCTACGAGCCCATCGCCCGTCACTTCCTGGAGAACCCCGCCGAGTTCGCGGATGCCTTCGCCAAGGCATGGTTCAAGCTCACGCACCGTGATCTTGGACCGAAGGCCCGCTACGTCGGACCCGAGGTTCCGGCCGAGGACTTCATCTGGCAGGACCCGGTGCCGGCCGTTGATCACCCCCTGATCAGCGCGGCGGACATCGCTTCCCTGAAGGAGAAGGTGCTCGCATCTGGCCTGTCGGTGTCCGAGCTCGTCGCCACCGCGTGGGCGTCGGCGGCTACCTACCGCGGCACCGACAAGCGGGGTGGCGCCAACGGAGCCCGTATCCGTCTCGAGCCGCAGCGTGGCTGGGAGGTCAATGATCCGGCGCAGCTGGCCAAGGTCCTGACGACCCTCGAAGGCATCCAGGCCGACTTCAATGCGGCCGGTTCGGCCAAGGTCTCGCTCGCCGATCTCATCGTCCTCGCGGGCGGTGCGGCAGTGGAGAAGGCAGCCAAGGATGGCGGTGTGTCTGTCGAGGTCGGCTTCACTCCGGGTCGCACTGATGCCACGGCGGATATGACTGACGTCGCATCCTTCGAGGTGCTCGAGCCGAAGTTCGATGGCTTCCGGAACTACCTGGGCAAGGGCTTCACCCTGACACCGGAGAAGCTGCTCGTTGAGCGCGCTGCCCTGCTGAACCTGAATGCCCCCGAGATGTCGGTGCTTGTTGCCGGCATGCGTGCCATGAACGCCAACACGGGCCAGTCGTCGGTGGGCGTGCTCACGTCCCGTCCCGGTGTCCTGTCGAATGACTTCTTCGTGAATGTCGCCGACATGGGCACGGTGTGGGGTCCGTCGGACAGCGACGACAACCTCTTCGAGGGTCGCGATCGAGTCACGGGCCAGGTCTCGTGGACGGCGAGCCGGGTCGACCTGGCGTTCGGGTCCAACTCGCAGTTGCGAGCGCTGACTGAGGTGTACGCCGGTGATGATGCCAAGGAGAAGTTCGTGCGTGACTTCGCTGCCGCATGGCAGAAGGTCATGGAAAACGATCGGTTCGACCTGCACCGGTGACAACGGGCCTGCGGTGCAGGCCCTCACCTGAGGTACCAACCGCGGTGGGGCGTGGGGCTTCGGCCCTGCGCCCCACCGTCATGTTCAGGGAGCTAGATATCGGATGCTCGCTGGAGGCCATGGGCGTAGGCCAGCATGGCGTCGACAGCCGGGGTCAGCACATCCGTCGTGCTGCGACTCAGATCTGGAGCAGCCATCAGCTGCGCTGCCGCGGACAGCAGGGCGTCATAGGTGGAGCAGCCGTCCGCGATTCGCTCGCGGACGACGGCGGCCGAGGTGAGCGCGGTGTTCGCCGCCGCGGTTCCGGGCAACTCACGCTGCAGTTCATCGAGGATCTGCAGCCGCTCGCACAGCGCAGTCAGGGGACCGGCCGCTTCGGCATCCGCCCGCGTGAGATCCGCCCCAGCGCCGGGATGCAGTCGATCGATCGATGGTGCCATCGACATGATCTGAACGCGTACGGAGGCGAACCGGGCAACCTCGACCGCGCCGACGGCGCCGCGACGAAGTACTGGCGGGGGCCCGACGAGCTCCAGTGGCTCGGGGGCGGGTGGCAGGCGACGCAGTCGTCGCGTCCCGCGCACAGAGACGAGCAGGCCGACGGCCGCGCCGAGGAACCAGAAGGCCGGTGATCCGGGTGCATCTGCACCTGCGACATTCGCGACGATATCGATCACCCCGAACGACCCGAGCGCCCCTGCGGCGACAGCACCCCCCACCGACTGCGTCCTGAGGGATGACCGCTTCTGCCGGAAGCGGCTCTGCTCCCGCTGCTGCCTGGCTACCGCGCGTCGATGCTCCAGAGCCAATTCCCGATTGGGGCGGCGGGGCCCTCGACCGGTTGCTGCCAGAAACGAGTCGACCAGATCCATGCCTTGAGCCACACGCTTCTCGACCAGAGCAGCGAGCTCAGCGGGGTCACGGCGGGATCCGGGCACCGTATTACGGTACGACTATGACTCCCCGCCGTCAGGTCGCGGTCCTGATAGCGCCGATTCTTCTCGCTGGGTGTGGGGTGCTGACGAGCGCGCCGGTGGTTCCGCCCACGCCTCCCGCTACCACGTCACCCACGGATCCGTCCCTCTCCTCGTACTACGACCAAGACGTTCGATGGACCAACTGCGGGGCTGCGGACTGTGCCACCCTCGTTGCCCCGCGGGACTACGCCCGGCCGATGGACGGGACCATCGATCTGGCCATGACCCGAGTCAGGGCCACCGGCGAACGCATCGGCACCCTATTCGTGAATCCGGGAGGTCCCGGCGGCAGCGCGGTGAACTACGCCAAGGCGGCGGATTCCATCGTGGGGGCCCCCGTGCGCGAGCGCTTCGACATCGTCGGGATCGACCCACGCGGGGTGGGGTCCAGTGAGCCGGTCTCCTGCATGAGCGACCAGGAGATGGACGACCTCGCGGCGATGGATGGAACTCCCGACACGGAGTCCGAGGAGCAGGCTCTCGTCAGCATGGCGCAGGTGCCGGGGCTCGGCTGTCAGGAGTCGTCGGGCGACCTGATGGCCTATGTCGGAACGGTGGACTCCGCGCGAGATCTGGACATCGCCAGATCCGCGGTGGGCGACGATGTGCTCAACTTTCTGGGCGTCTCCTACGGAAGCATGCTGGGCGCGACCTACGCAGAGTTGTTCCCCGACCGAGTGGGGCGCATGGTTCTCGATGGCGCACTGCCCACGGAGCTGGACATCGTGGAGGTCACACATGGTCAGGCCATCGGATTCGAGCTGGCACTGCGGTCCTTCGTCTCGGACTGTCTGACCCACGGTGATTGCCCGCTCGACGGAGATGCCACTGTCGAGGCAGACGTGGATGCAGCGATGGAGGATCTGCGCGCGTGGATCGCAGCCCGTGATGGGGATCCCCTCCCCGCGGGTGACCGTGAGCTCAACGAGGCACTGGCCGCCTACGCGATCCTGACCTACCTCTACGTCCCGGAGTACGACTACCCGCGACTGCGCGAGGCGTTGGGCAAGGCGATCGTGAACGGTGACGGAAAGCCACTTCTCGCGCTGCTGGACGCACGGGTGAGCCGTGGTCCGGACGGCCGCTACACCGACAACTCCACGGAGGCCTTCTACGCGGTCACCTGCCTTGATCGGCCCTATCTCGGGACCGTGGATGAAGTGCGGATGCTGGCGTCTGACTGGTCTGCCGAGGCACCAACGTTTGGACCCTCCTTGGCCTGGGGCCTGCTGGCATGCAAGGACTGGCCGGCCGCTGCCGAGAGAATCACCAGCACGACAGCTGCGGGTGCCAACCCGATCCTGGTCGTCTCGACGACCGGCGACCCCGCCACGCCCTACGAATGGGGAAAGGTGCTGGCCGACTCACTGGAGAGCGGCCGCCTGCTCACCTACGACAGCATCGGCCACACCGCCTACCAGAACGGATCCTCCTGCGTCGATCACGCCATTGACGAGTACCTCATCAGTGGATCGGTGCCTGCCGAGGGGACGATCTGCACGTAGGGAGATGCCGGAGGTTGAGCGTTCAACCACACCCCCTAAGGTGCAAGGACCGAAAAACGTTCGGTGCACATGTGAGGAGCCCTTATGGCCTCGGCCAGTTCCGCCCCTGCCGCGACGACCCTCGACCCCAATCGCTGGCGTGCGCTGATCGTGATTGCCATCGCTCAGTTGATGGTGGTGCTGGATGCATCGATCGTGAACATCGCCCTGCCCTCCATTCAGACCGACCTGGGCATGACAGATGCCAATCGGCAGTGGGTGCTGACCGCCTACACCCTCGCCTTCGGTGGACTTCTCCTCCTCGGCGGTCGCATCGCCGACTTCCAGGGTCGCAAGCGGATGTTCATCGTCGGCCTCATCGGCTTCGCTGCCGCCTCGTTTCTCGGAGGAATCTCGACGACGGAGGGAATGCTGTTCGCCGCTCGCGCCCTTCAGGGCGTGTTCGCTGCGCTGCTGGCTCCTGCGGCCCTGTCCCTCATCTCCGTGACCTTCACCGAATCCAAGGAGCGCGCCCGTGCCTTCGGCGTCTTCGGTGCGATCTCTGGTGGCGGCGCAGCCATCGGCCTGATTGCCGGAGGCATCCTGACCGAGTACCTGTCGTGGCATTGGACCCTCCTGGTCAACGTGCCGATCGCCATCCTCGCCGTCTTCCTTGCCATCCCGTTCGTGAAGGAGTCACGGGCGCACGGCGACACCAAGTACGACGTTCCCGGGGCGATCACGGCCACCCTTGGCCTGGTGTCACTCGTCTACGGCATCACCCGGGCGGAGAGCGATGGCTGGAATGGCAGCCAGACGCTGGCCTTCATGGGGTTCGGCGTTCTGCTGCTGCTGGTGTTCATGGTCATCGAATCCCGTTCATCGCACCCACTGCTGCCGATCCGGATTCTGGCCAACCGAAACCGCGGAGGCGCCTATCTCGCCTCCTTCTTCGTGGGCGTCGGACTGTTCGCGATGTTCCTGTTCCTGACGTACTTCTTCCAAGGGGTCATGGGATACACGCCGCTCACCTCGGGGCTGCTCTTCCTGCCCTTCTCCGTCGGGATCGTCATCAGCGCCGGTATTGCCAGCCAGCTCCTCCCACGCGTCGGACCCCGCTACATCACCACCACGGGCTTCCTCTTGGCTGTGGTCGGCATGCTGCTCCTGACGCGCATGACTCCGGAGAGCTCCTACGTCACCGACATCCTGCCCGCGCTTATCTTGATGAGCCTGGGCATGGGCCTGATCTTCGTTCCGCTCTCGGCCGTCTCGCTCTATGCCGTGGGTGACCACGATGCTGGCGTAGCCTCAGCGGTGCTCAACACCAGCCAGCAGATCGGTGGTTCGATCGGCGTTGCGTTCCTGAACACGATTGCCGCATCCACGACCGCCGCGTTCGTCGCTGCCAACGCGGCTACCGGTCTGGTGCAGGGTCCGGATGGTCAGCCGATGCCCTCGCCGGAAGCCCTGGTAGCGGGCTTCACTCGAGGATTCCTCTGGGGAGCCGCCATCCTCGTCGTCGCCGGCGTCATCTGGGTCGTCCTGGTCACGATGACCAAGCAGGACATGGCCGCCAACGACTCACCTGCCGCGCACGTCGGCTAGGTGAGTCGTTGAGCGATCGGATGACGCTCGCGACCCTGCCTTAGCGGACGATGCGATACGTGCGAACCACCTTGAACTGGCTCCACTGACCCGACACCGCTGGCGCCTTGCCCACGACCACGCATGTGCCCGGGCGCTTCATCTTGATCTTGTAGTTCTTCTTGGTCATGTAGACCCGGCACTTGCTCTTGTATTTCGGACGCACCTTCCAGGTGACCTGCTTGCCTATATTGGTCGTGGCGGAGAGGCGTCCGAGGCGAAGTCGCTGCCCCACGCGGTAGGTGCCGTTGGCAGGGGCCACGACCTTGGCGGTCTGCGTTCCGCGGCCGGGAATGATCGTGTAGGTCTGGGTCACGGAGGCATATCCGTTGCCCGCTGTGGTGCGGGCCGTGAGCTGACACGAGCCGCCGACACCCTTGATCACGATGCTGTTTCCGCTGAGTGCGCACGGCCCCACGACCGACAGCGTCACCTTGTTCTTCGACACTGCTGAAACTGCCAGCGGCGTGGAGGATCCGTTGGGCAGCACCGTGGTCGAGCCTGGCTTCCACGCGGGTGCGACGCCGACCGGATCGACCGTGATGACGTCGACCTTCTGCTGGGCGGTCACGACAACGCGGGCTGTGGCTGAACCTGCTGCGACACCGCTTCCACCTCCGTAGCGAGCCGTGGCGGTGTAGGTGCCCACGGCAGTCGGCTTCCACGCGAAGGTCGCAGTGGCATTGGATACCGCCGCGCTGCCGATCAGTTTGTCTGCGATGAAGAACTGCACGGTGCCTGTACCGGTGGTCGGCGTGATCTTGGCAGTCAGTGTCAGGTTCTGACCGACGTAGTTCGTGGCCGGCACAGTGAGGGCCACGGTTGACGCCTTGGCAGTGAGCTTCAGCGTCGCATCGGCACTGCGTGAATTGTCGGCGCTCGTGTCGCCGTCATAGACGGCGTAATACGTCAGCGTCTGCTCTGTGGCCGGTGTCGAATAGCGCAGGGTGGCAACACCGGAGGAGTTGAGTGCGACGCGGCCGAGGGAGCTTCCATCCTTCAGGTAGAACGTCACGTTTCCGGTGGGTACGTAGCTGCCCTGCGTCGAGGAGGCCTTGGCGGTGAGGTCCACGGGCGTGCTCGTCGTGGTGGTCCCAGTCGAGGTGATGGCGAGCGAACTGCCCACCTTCGCGATGGTGACCGTGGCGGTGTCCGACACAGTGCTGGCGTCATCGGCGACGAAGACGGCCTTGACGGCGATGCTTCCCGCGGATGCCGGCACCCAGGTGACGGTGGCCGTGCTGCCAAGGGCTCCGCCCACGGCCTGTGACCCGATGGTGGCGTCATTGGCTGTGAACGTCACGGTGCCCGAGGGTGCCCCCACGGCATCCGAGGCGACAGCAGCCTGGACGGTCTGTGAGACGCCCACCGTGCCAGGCAGGGCTGTCACCGTGACCGTATTGGCGGCGCTCGCCGGGCTCGCGAGCCCCACGAGCCCTGCGACTCCCATCGCCATCACCACAATCGCGGAGATGGTGCGCTGGAGGACAAGGGCGGCGGTGCTGCGGACCGGCATGGGCTGCTCCTGACGGGTGGGAAGGCCTTCTACATCCATGCCAGTGAAACATCTCTTCCCGGCTCAGCCAAAGGTCCGCAGGCAATTTGGGCGTGTATTCACCTGACTAGTAGAGTGTGCAGGCTCTCCACGAAGGCCGGTTGGAACCACGTGGAGGCAGGCCGCCTTAGCTCAGTGGTAGAGCAACGCACTCGTAATGCGTAGGTCCGGGGTTCAAATCCCCGAGGCGGCTCCATGTATCCAGCCCGTCAGGGCCGGTATTGCGAACATTTTGCGAACATTTTTCTGAGAACACAGTCTCGGCTGCCTCGGAAAGTCGGGCTGCATGGCCATCTCTGTCAGCCTCATACAGTGATGTGTAGAGGTCCATTCCGTGCGATCACCTATTGGGGATTCCTTGCCATCTGGGTTCTCTATGACCATGTGCAGCAATACCGCAGTTCCAAGATCTTTTTGGGATTCAGTAAGAGCGATCTCATCAGGACTCGGACAGAGTTCTTCATCTGCGGTACCTTTTGCTTATGCGCTGGAGGTCTCTCGTGGTCGGCCTCGGCGCCGGGACCGGGGTCTTCGTGTCATCCGTTGGTGTAGTTCACGCTGCTAGCACTCTGGATCAAGACATCGCCTTCACGACCAGCAGCATGTCGTGGATCTACTCGGCACAGTCTGACGGTCAGTCGTTTACTGCAGGGAAATCCGGACCGCTCTCTTCTGTCGACATTATCCTCAGTAATGCTGGGAGCACAGATGACTTGACGGTGGAATTGACGAATGCATCCTCAGATCTACCGACCGGCTCTGCGTTGGCAACCGCGACAATCTCGAGTGGGGATGTTCCTTCATGGCCATCCACAGGGACGGTCACCGCGACGTTCTCGTCGCCGGCGTCGGTGACGGCCGGTGAGCAGTACGCGATTCTCGTGACAACCACCGCGACCGGCTCCGGTGGTGATCACTACGAGTGGTCTTACGACTCGTCGGCCTCATATTCCGGGGGTAGTGGCCTGGATGATCGCGGGAGTGGAGGTGCTTGGCAATCATTGAGCCACGAGTTCAGTTTGAGGACCTACGTAACCGTGGCTTCAGGCTCATCGTCAGGATCATCGCGAGCAGCCCCCGCCACTGTCGAGGTGAATCTCGGTCTCAGTGCAGAAGACGGTTCGGTCACGTCATCGTGGACCGCGACGACAGTCGTTGGCACGTGGAAACAGTTACCGGAATCGACGAACGTTGTCGGCGCTGGCGACAACTTGGGCAAGGTTTTTCTCGGGGTTGCCACAACTGAAGACTTCCCTGTCGAGATCGCCCAGCGACAGGTCGACAACGGATGGGGTGCTTACGAGATCTACTCCGACTCTGGTCGGCTGTCTTCTGTGTTCATTCCCGCTGGAGGGTGGGCTCATGTAACGGCTCAACCACGGTTATTCCCTGTTTGGGGCGACTAGTCACCATTCTTCAACTGCGAAACCTGGGGTATCAGAGGGAGTGCCTGCTGTCGACCTCGATCCTGGCTTCGATCAACAAAGATGTTGTGGCAATCCACACATCGAATATCACCCACATTCCAACCCCGTTTACATATTCATATGGGGTGGGGTGGCTAGTTAATAACCCCGGGTCAAGTGCGAACACTTTGCGAACATTTTTCGTCCAACACGATCCAACGTGGTACGACGTCAGGTCGCTAGGTATGAGGCCGTTTAGGTGGTTACGTCGTCGTCAGGAGGCTGGTCAACGCACTCGTAATGCGTAGGTCCGGGGTTCAAATCCCCGAGGCGGCTCCATAGTTTTGGCAGTTCAACCATCCTGTTGCGTACATTCTGCGCACTTCTCGCCGCGGAGATGGCTGAGTCAAGGCGCCTTCCATGTTCATCTCGGTCGGTTTCGAACAGTCCTGCGTACGTGTCCAGGGTGAGGCGAATGTCCGAGTGGCCCATGGCCACTTGCAGAGCCTTGGGACTCACCCCTTGCTGGATTGAGATGGAGGCGTACGTGATCTGGTTCGTCGTCCTGATGTTCGTGGGCTTGGTGAATGGGGCGCTGGTCGGGGGTGTGACCGTTCTGGCAAAGCCACGACAGGCCTCGTGAAGCGGGGCTATCGTGTCGGCATGACTCACTCATCACGCGTCGCCCGCCTTGCCACCGCTGTCACTGCCGTTGTCGTGCTCGCCTTCGGGGCACTGCTGACCGCTCCCGCTGCGTCGGCAGCCAAAGCTGATCTCGTCTGGTACCTCGACCGCGACTACCGGGAGCAGTTGGACATCAAGGGCGACGGCATGACCGCGGGAGACATCACGGTGGCCAATGGCCAGATCAGTGAGGTGCGGGGAGGGACGTCCGCCGGCACCTACTCGATGGTCGGGATCGATGCCTCCGTGAACATCCCCGGGGGGCGGATCAACCGCTCCGTCACCTTGGCACTGACCGTGGGCGGCGGAACGATCTACACGATGTCCATGGTCGCCACGAACGGTGGCCTCCCGCCGTCCAAGAAGAACATCCACGCCATCGTCGGCGGCACCGGGAAGTACTCCGGGGTCCGTGGCCAGATGGTGCTCACCCCGTTGTCGGAGTCGCGGAACAAGGTGGCGTTCACGTTCGTGGACTGAGCGCCATCGATGGCCTGAGCACGGGCTTCCGCGGTGATCCTACCGACGGTGGGATCGACGTACGACCGCTCAAGCCGCGCGCCAACCGGAGGGCGATGCCACGGAGACGGGCAGTGCCGTCGAGGACGCACTCGTCGATCTGCTGGCAGGCCCCTTCGACAAGGTGAGCGTCACGATGCCGGCGGCCCTGAAGGCCCGCATCGCGGCCCGGGTCGCGGACACCAACTTCTCCGCCTACGTCTCCGAGGTCCTCGCCCGCGAGGAGCGACGGCTGGCCCTCATCGACTTCCTCGACTACATGGACGACCTCTACGGGCCCCCGACCGATGAGGAGATGGCGGAAGCCGACCGCGATCCCGGCTTCGATCGCACGTCCGTCCACTACTTGCTTCCCGCAGATGGTGGTGCGAGCGGTAGCGGTGTGTTCAATCTTGATGGCGACGTGATCGGTCAGGTGGCGTGTGGCAATTCATATTCCGCTTCGGAGCGGGTCACGGTTCTTCCCAGCAAATACGGCCTCTACGCGTTGGAGATTGACATTGACGCCGTCCGCCTTTTGCCGTCACCGCTGGCTCTGTCCAGCAGGGTTCCTATTAATCCAGGGTTGTCAACAAGCGGTGCGCCGAGCAATTACATTCGCGAACTCGTCGAACAGTGGGCCCCCGGTGAACTGCCGTAATTGAAGAGAAGCGCTGTAGTCCCCGAGCTAGGCCATCAGCCCGAGATGGCTTGATCCGAGTAGAAGTACCGACCACCGCTGTTTTCGATCTTGTCGAAGTCGTCGAAGATAGTGGCAATTTCTGGACGTGACGGATCAAAGTCGTTTATCCAATCGCAGTCATGGAAGTAGCTGCCATCCGCGAGACGGCGCTCCGAAATCATCCCCTTGTCCACCATGAGCACCATTGCAGCAGCTTGGACATAGGCATTGCTGTCTAGTGAGATCCCGGGATCACCGCGAAGATCGTCACTGGCCCTTTGGAGGATCCGCTGCACGTGGTCGGTGCGTCCGTCCTGCTTGGCAGACATGTACTCGCCGAAGTACTCCGCCGTGCCCTCCGAGAACCATCGCAGGTCGTTCATGGAGTCCTCGTTGCGTTTGAGAATCGGAGCGCAGCGATCAAGGAGATAGTTCTGCATCGCGTGATACGACTCGTGGAAGAAGATTCGCCGGGCGGTGTCACGATCCTGCTCTGCCGTCCAGGCGAGAATCGCTGAACGGGACGACCGGCACGGGCCGGGAGCTGTTGCGACATCAGCGGCACCCTTGATCCAGCGCGCCACTGTGCGGGCTCCCTCGGAGAACTCGCGACGCTCACTGGCCGTGCAATCCTGTTGGCTGGACTGCCAGGATGAGAAGTAGTCCGTGACTTCGCGAATCTTCTTGGGGCTCATCACATCTGCGTGCTCAGAGAAGGGAGCCCCATCAAATACGTCCGGGTCGGGTTGGTCGTCCAGCGGCCGCCCCACCGGCCAAATCAGGCCCATAAAGTTTCGAGGTGGCTGAGACATCTCACCGGTCACCGCCTTCACCCAGTCGAGCAGCTGCGCTGAGGAGATCCCCGGAGCGAAGCTCTTGGCTTTGCGGGTCGACTCACAGATAACTCCGTCGCGATTCTTATCCAGCAGGCGAGAGTTAGCCCGGTAGACGGCTGCTGACACGTCCGGCTTGACGGCTCCGGCTTGGGCCGATTTTGTGGCGCTGGGCTCGGATCGGGCGACACCCTGGGGGAAGTCCTGCAGCAGCTTCTCGCATGACGAGTAGCGCTTGGCGGTGGGCTGGGTCGCGTCGGCGGCTGTTGCTGAGCATGCGGTGAGGACGATCAGTGATGTGAGGCCGACCACCCACGAGCGCAGCATCTTGGGTGACGTGAATGAGATTTCTTGTGGTTGTCGCATGTAGGTCTTCTATCTGACGGTCTGCCTTTTGGTGTCTTTGGACAGTTGGGTGTCTTCGCCGACAACCCCTGTTGTAGCGAGCTTAGGGCCGTGTACCTATCGCAAGCCGATGGTCATCAATTGCGCTGAACTGAGGGCTGCACGCTGAGCCTTGGTGAGTTTGCGCACCTGCTTGGGCTCGAGGCGCTTGAGCTGGCGTACGGACATGGCTGAGATTGCGTCCGGGCTGAGTTGGCGTAAGGCGACCGCGGGCATACGGCGAAGTGCCTTCGGTCGGATGGCCGAGGCCTGCTCGGGTGTCAGTTCGCGGACCGCGGCAGGACGGAGCGCCGCCACCAGCTGGGGTTTCAACTGCGACACGAACAGGGGCGTCACGCCTGCCAGGCTCGACGGCGAGATCGCACGGACTTGCTTCGGGCTGAGCCGGCGAACCGACGCAGAGCGCAAGCCGCTGAGCTGCTCACCGGACATCGCGGCAACGGCCGCGGGCGCCAGAGCGGCTATGCGAGCCGGGCGAATCGTGCTGATGAGTTGCACCGGCAGCCCTGCCACTTGAGCCGGCGACAGGGCCCTGAACACCTCAGGCTTCAATTCCTTGAACTGCTCTGCGGGGATAGAGGCCACCTGCTCGGCTGTGAGCGCTGCGATCTGTGAGCCGGAAACCTGCCCGGGATTGGCGAATACGACAGCCTGGGTGGCTGTCACCGGGGCTGGTGTTGCCGGAACGGTAACGGAGGTCTCCGCCGGCGTCGGAGACGGTGCCGGCGTTCCCGAGCCACTGCCGGATCCGCCGCCGGACCCTGGTGATGACGGGGGACGCAGGGAGAACATGGGAGCGGAATACCCGAAGGGATCTAGCGAGGCCACCAGACCATCGGAGGCCCCACACGTTCCGGTGGCGAACGAGTTGGAGATCGTGGCTCCATCGCGAGTGCCTACCCATGAGGTCGAGGCCGCTGCCGGAGTGGTGGTGAAGTACGTGGACAGGAAGTCCGACGGGATGCACACGTAGTAGAAGCCACTTGAGTTGCGGGAGGCACCGGAAGCCGTGTACGACGGACCCGCGACTGCGAACTGGAAGCTCGTGCCTGCCATGGTCTCCGCGCCGAACTCGACTCCCTGTGCGTTTGTGGAAACCAGTCCACCGGCGATGGCTTGCCCGACAGGGTCGTTGATGACGTTCAAAGAAACCTCTCCGGGAGTCGCGGAGATCACCATGTAGTTGTCGCTGACAGCTCCGGTCATTCCCTCACCGCAGCCGGTCGTCGAGACGGAACTGCCCGAGATCGTCAGGGAGCAATTCTCGTACCAGGTGCCGCGGCTGATGGCTTTCGAGGTCTCCTTGGCGAGTCCACGAATGGTGAGAATATTCCGGCCGCCTGTCTGGACCATGTCCCAACGATTAGTTGCACTTAATGATGAGGTGGAACGGGGGTCGACCAGGAGTGGAGTCTCGGCGTTGGCCTTCATGAAGTCGAACGTGTCGAAGTCCAACGCTCCACCGCTGCCCGTGGTGGGCAGGCTGAGGGAGACGCCTACGCGGGAGTCCTCGGCGATCAGGAAACCGTCGCCCACGCTGGCCGTAAAGGCGACAGTGGCATTCAACTCAGCCATGTCGCTGCCGTCAGCCGCACCCGTGGACGTTACTGAGAAGTCAGAGGCCGTGCCCACCCGGGCTGTGCCGGCGTTGTTGAAGACCCCGGTGTCATCCGCAACGTAACAGGGAGCGGCGGAGGGTGACGGGCTCGAGCAGGCTGACAGGAGCATCTCATTGTCCAGCCAGGGGCGGCTGACTACCTCCACCACGACCGCGACGTCGGCAGTCGCGTCGTTGATGGTCCCGTCTCCATCCATGTCGAGGACGAGGGCCATGGCGACGGAGTTTCCGATCGCCCCAGAACCGTCGATCATTGGCACGTAGATGTCGAAGGAGACAGATGTCGCGGCGGTGTCGTTGACCACGTAGCCCGCGCTGGTGCGCGCCGTAGGTCCCGAGCCGAGTACGAAGGTGCCTGCGGAAGCTGAGACGCCGGAGGCACCGGCAAGCCACGGAGTGTTGCCGTCGCACAGAGTCTCCAGGCTGCCCGTCTCGAAGATGCGCTCGCTGTAAATGGTCACTGGGCCGGTGACCGTGCCCGTGTTGTTCGCGCTGAGAGTGAGGACGTTGCTTGAGACGGCCGTGACCTCTGCGCCTGGTGCGATTCCATCACCGCCGACATGCTCCCCCACATTTGCGGTGCTTCCGGAGGTGAGCGTGATCTGGTTCGCTCCACTGACGCCCGATGCCCCAACCTGGGTTCCTTGGTCACTCCAGTAGGAAGCGGGGTT